>Ga0209934_1000187_pt1 | contig 187782 bp, 145 predicted proteins | sample ThiBiot_750_plan_2_FD_183950 | JGI IMG/M metagenome (GOLD analysis project Ga0209934, IMG submission 183950) | Wastewater bioreactor microbial communities from Cape Town, South Africa - Thiocy_expt_750_plan (SPAdes) | ecosystem: Engineered > Bioreactor > Thiocyanate-remediating >...
ACATGAAATCAAATATGAACTTTAGAACTTACAAAACAAAAAACAGTAGCAACCTTTCGGCTACTACTGCTTAAATTTAAGTATTTTTAATCACTGAAAATCTGTATCGTTTTTTCAGGACTAGTCAAAACCTTTGTATGTTATAAATCTTAAAAAGGTTAATGTGTCAGTGTCTCCGGAATTTCTTCTACTTCCACTTCACAAGAATCCGTTACTTCCATAAATTTAACCGGCACAACCTCATTCACCAATAATGGATCGTATAAGGTCCGTACTTTGACATAGTTTTTAGAAAAACCATGCATATAACCATCTTTTTCGTCTGCTTCAAACAAAACATCACCAGTCTCACCAAGCTGTGACTCATAAAACGCACGGCGCTTCTTCTCCGAAAGGATGTGCAACATTTTGCTACGGTCGCTGCGTTGAGCTCCCGGTACAGCACCGTCCATTTGAGCAGCAATCGTATTCTCCCTTTCTGAATAGGTAAAGACATGCAGGTAAGAAATATCCAAATCATTCAAGAAATTGTATGTATCGATAAAGTCTTCACGTGTTTCTCCCGGAAATCCGACAATAACGTCAACACCGATACAGCAATTAGGCATCAATGACTTGATAAAAGCGACGCGCTCTGTGTAAAGCTCTCTTTTGTACCTTCTGCGCATTAAACCCAGAATTTTATTGCTTCCAGACTGCAATGGCATATGGAAATGTGGAACAAAACGTTTTGATTGGGCCACAAACTCAATAATATCATTGGAAAGAAGATTGGGTTCTATCGAGGAAATACGGATTCTATCAATCCCTTCGACTTCATCCAGTGCTTGTACCAAATCCAAGAACCGGTCTTCGCGCTTACCATCCCGAATGCCAAAATCGCCAATGTTTACACCTGTTAAAACGATTTCTTTGACGCCTGAAGCTGCAATTTCTTCTGCTTGACGCACAATATCTTCGATCTTGCCCGAGCGACTTCCGCCACGTGCCAAAGGAATCGTACAAAATGTACATGAATAATCGCAGCCGTCCTGTACTTTTAGGAACGTACGCGTACGATCGCCAATCGAATAAGCCGAGACAAATTGATTGGTCTCATCGATTGGACCATTATAAACGATCGTTTTTTCCTGTTTCGTCAAATCATTGATATGCTCAATAATATTAAACTTTTCAGCAGCACCTAAGACCATGTCCACTCCGGGAATCTCTGCAATCTCTTTTGGTTTTAGCTGCGCATAACAGCCAACAATCGTAATATAGGCGTTGGGAGAGTGCTTTAAAGCTTCCTTCACTACTTTTCTACACTTCTTGTCAGCATTATCCGTTACCGAACATGTATTGATTACATAAACGTCTGCACGGCTATTGAACGCTGTGGTATCATAGCCCGCATCTTTAAATAAACGACCAATGGATGATGTCTCCGAATAATTCAGTTTACATCCAAGTGTATAAAAAGCTACTTTTTTATTCTCCATAATATTTTGCAAAATTACATTTTTTTTCAGTAACCCCTCTTATCATTTTAAGTTTTGACTTTCTCGTTATAAGGATTTTCCTTAGTTTTGACTATCTTGAAAGGTTGAATGCACCGGCGTCTTATTACGGACAAACTAAATTAGAGCCGGACATGATGTATTCAAATATTCCCCGATTGAGAATCAGACACATAAAATAGTGCTATTCGTTCTGTCCAGTTCGATTATAGCATTGATATTTGGTATTTAATAATTACTTTTTACAGATGAAACAATATTTAGATTTACTCAGACATGTATATACGAATGGTGTTGTAAAGACAGATCGTACGGGCACAGGTACCAAAAGTGTCTTTGGATATCAGATGCGTTTCAACCTTCAGGAAGGTTTCCCTTTGGTAACGACGAAGAAATTACACCTGCGATCCATTATCCATGAATTGATCTGGTTTCTTAAAGGTGAAACTAATATTCAGTATCTCAAAGAAAATGGCGTAAGCATTTGGGACGAGTGGGCTGACGAACAAGGAAATTTAGGCCCTGTATACGGATCACAATGGCGCTCCTGGCCAACACCCGATGGCCGTCATATCGATCAGATCACACAGGTTATCAACCAGCTAAAAAATTCACCGGATTCACGCCGTATTATTGTATCGGCATGGAATGTTGCCGAAATAGAGCATATGGCATTACCTCCTTGTCATGCCTTTTTTCAGTTTTATGTCGCTCCGGCACAACCTGAAAAAGGTATCTTAAAGCCGCAATTGTCCTGTCAACTCTATCAACGTAGTGCCGATATATTCTTGGGCGTTCCTTTCAACATTGCCTCTTATGCTTTATTGACGATGATGGTCGCACAGGTTTGTGACATGGAAGCCGCAGAGTTTATCCACACCCTTGGCGATGCACATATCTACAGTAATCACTTCGAGCAAACGGAGCTCCAATTGAGCCGCGAGCCAAAAGCGCTACCCCAGATGAAAATAAACCCTGAAGTAAAAGATATCTTTGATTTTAAGTTTGAAGATTTTGAATTGTTAAACTACGAATCCCATCCACATATCAAAGCTCCGGTGGCCGTTTAACAAGAAAGGTACCTGATTTTGTAATATATTTTAGCGAACGAATAATCACCTTATATCAAAAATGAGCAACCCAACGATCACATTAATCGTAGCTGCGTCGGAAAACAATGCCATCGGAATCGACAATCAGATGCCTTGGCATTTACCCAACGACTTTAAATATTTTAAGAGAAATACCGTTGAGCACTCTGTCCTAATGGGCAGAAAGACTTTTGAGGCCATAGGCAAAGCATTACCAGACAGAAGGAATATTGTCATTACACGTAACGCGAATTTCCAGGGAGAAGATATTGATGTTGCCAACAGCATCCAAGAGGCACTCTTGTATTGCCGGGATGAACGTGAGGTATTCATCATTGGTGGTGCAAACATCTATCAACAAGCCCTTCCACTGGCAAATAAGGTACTTCTGACACGCGTGCACACAACCATCAAAGGTGACGCCTTCTTTCCTGAATTGCCGTCAGAAGAATGGGAATTAGTTTCCTCAGATTCGCATCAGGCCGATGACAAACATGCATTTGCTTATACCTTTGAAGTTTATATGCGAAAATAATTCCATGTTTACGACTAGCAAAACGCAATAGGATCATGGAGCTTTTTGCTTCATGATCCTATCACCATTAAAAGCTATAGAAGAGCTTAATCGACAAGACTAAACAGGCGCGACACTTTGATCTAAAGCACATGCAAAAATACCTCACCCTAATTCTTACTCTATTCATGTCAGATCTATACGCTCAGAAGATAGATACTGTTTACCTGGAAAAATTACTCCAAAGTCATCCCGATCTATTTCAAAACATATTAAGTCATCCGACGAAAAATGAAATACAAATTCTGTATACACAGATTGATCGTGACAAATCCAATAAGCCACATTTCAGGTCCTATAGCTATCGACTGAATCCGAACTGGTATTTTTATCCCGCAAGTACAGTGAAGTTGCCGACAGCAATTCTGGCTTTGGAAAAAATCAATGACCTGCATATTGCCGGTCTCAGCAAAGATACCCCACTACGCATCGATTCTGCTTTTGAAAAGCAGACTAAGGTTCTTGTGGACGAATCCGCCGCCAATGGCCTTCCCTCTGTTGCTCAATATGTTAAAAAGATCTTATTAACCAGCGACAACGATGCCCAAAACAGGCTTTTCGAATTTATTGGCCGTGCAGAACTGAATGCGAAACTAAAAAAATACGGCACTAATTACAGCCGCATTGTCAACCGTCTTGCTATTGGCGACAAAGGCATATGGGCCAAACATACTAACCCCGTCACCTTTTATAAGGGGAAGGATATTATTTATAAACAAGAAGCACAGTTCGATCCCAAGGATTATACCATCGAGCTGTCCAATACGCTTCAGGGGAAAGGTTACATGAACGATAAAGATGAACTTGTTCATGAACCCTGGAGTTTTGAAGGATTAAATGTATACGCTTTGCAAGATCAACAGCTGATATTGAAGAAGCTGTTATTTCCCGAAGCATTTCAGCCTCAAGAAAGATTCAATCTGAAAAAAGATGACTACGCGCTCCTCTATGATTATATGTCGCGCTATCCCTTTGAATCGGATTTTCCAAAATATGATCCAGCAGAATTCTGGCCAACGTATAGCAAGCTCCTTTTTTATGGCCGTGAAAAAAATGCGATCTTAAATCCCAACATCCGGATCTTCAACAAGTATGGAGATTCCTATGGCTATAATATTGATAATGCCTATGTCGTCGACTTTGAACATGGCGTGGAATTTATGCTCGCCGTTGTTGTACAGTCCAATGAAAATGGCATCTACAACGATGGACGCTATGAATATGAAACAGTAACCTATCCTTTTTTAAAAAATATCGGCCAGGTAATTTATCAGGAGGAGCTGAAAAGAGTTAAAAAGTTTAAACCTGATCTATCGAAATTTGATTTCAGAAAATAAAACACAAAAAAGGCTCTCAGAAAATTGAAAGCCTTTTTTGCGCATCGTCATCGTGGCGTATTTTTATCCCCCTTGGCTAGAAGGCTGCTTATGCGAATGATCAGCGGGCTGTGGCTGGGAAATGCAGTATGTCATCATCGGAATGTATGCTTATCCGCGCTCCAGCCATATAGTCCCTGCCTCAAGTCCTACTGAGATAGAGCAAAACTATTTCGATTGTAGAGCCGTTTCGATCAACTCCCCGTAAAAATCCCCCTCCTTCATTCCAAAAGCCCGTACCTGCTGCGGAATAAAGCTTTGTGGAGTCTGCCCGGGAATGGTATTAATTTCGATAAAATAAAATTTATCGGTATCGTTTTCCAAAAAGAAGTCCACCCGAACCATACCCTTACAGTTCAATCTCACATAAATTTCCCTTAAAATACGTGCAGCGCGCTCCTGCTCTTCCGTAGTCAGGTCTGCTGGTGTAATCTCTTCGGTCAATCCAGGTACATACTTGGCTTCATAATCAAAAAATTCACGTGTAGTACGAACTTCGGTAGCCGGCAAAACAACGAGTTCGCCTTTTGAATTCCTAAAAATTCCCTCGGAAAATTCGCGTCCAGTCACAAATTCTTCAACAATAACCTGTTTCCCGGTATTCTCTGCATCAAAAGCTTTATCAATCGCTTCCTGCAGTTGTGCCGATTCCTTTACTTTGGTCATTCCGATACTACTTCCACCGGCATTAGGTTTCACAAAATACGGCAGCGAAAGATTGCTTTCGACGATTTTAACCGCTTCCGGGCGTTGCGATTCAAACAATAAGACCGATTTTGCCAAATGCAATTCCGGGATATCCGATAAAATCGCTTTTGTATACCCTTTATTCATAGTCAATGCCGAAGTCAAGGCATCACATGAGGTATATGGAATATCTAATAAATCAAAATAGCTCTGAAGTCTTCCATCTTCTCCAGGCACACCATGCACCATAATAAATGCTAAGTCAAAGCTTAAGATATCTCCGTTCAATGGAAGTGTAAAATCTGCTTTTGAAATCGGATGCCGCTTACCGTCCAAATCTTCATAGTACCATGCTTCTTTGGTCACTGTAATCAAATATATATCGTATTTGTCGTGATCAAGTTGAGAATTGACAAAGGCAGAACTTTTAAAAGAAACTTCAGCTTCTCCTGTATAACCTCCAGTTATTAATGCTATTTTTGCTTTCATAAATTTTAGCGATTCGAATAGCAAATATAATTTGCTATACACGGAAAAACGAATAATTTTGTGAGGAATAATTTTATTTAATCATTCTGCAAACTTGGCTTTAATATTGCGGTTCTATGCAGAATTAATTTTTATCAAAACAGAGAAATGTCCAAAGTCGTACAATATCTTCAGACCCCCACTTTTAGGAAAAATCTTATTGCCGCTTTTATCGCGATAGTATGTCTATTCCTTTTCGTTTATGTTGGACTGAAAATATATACCAAACATGATGAATCTATAGCCGTTCCTAAAGTGAAAGGCCTTCATATCAGTGCTGCCATTCAGGCGCTGGAAGACGCGGGGCTGGAATATCAAATTGACTCCGTCTACCAGATGGACGCCAAACCAGGAATGGTCATCGAGCAGGATCCCGAACAAGGATTTCATGTAAAATCGGGGCGGACTATTTATTTGACCATTATCACACAAGTTGCACCTGAAGTTGCCTTTCCGAATATAAAGGATAAAACATTGATCGAAGCAACGGCTATTTTGAAAAACCATAACCTTAGAATCGGAGACACTTCTTATGTCGCCGATATCGCTAGGGACATCGTATTGGATGCTCAATTTGCTGGACAATCAATCCGTAACGGGCGCATGATTCCTAAGGGTTCACGTATAGATCTAGTTTTGGGAAATGGACTCGGTGCTAATGAAGTGGAAATACCCAACTTAATTGGTCTTCCATTAAACGAAGCGAAGTTTGCCCTATCTGGAGCTGGTCTAGGCCTAGGCACAGTGACTTATGATCCCAATGTAACGGATACAGCCACCGCAGTAATCAGTGTACAATCACCAGGAATAGAAAAAGGCTTAACCAGCTTAGGGGCTAAAATAGACATAACGCTCTCATTGACGGCACCAACAACAACTACAGGTGCTCCAGCTGGAGGTACGCCAACTCCTAAACCACAGGCAAACCAAACACAGGTTACTCCGCCAGCAGCAAAAGCTCCGGTTCAGTCTAAGCCCGTTGCTCCAGCGAAAAGTACCACAACAAATACGCCAGCAGCTAAATCGACAACAACAAATCCAACTGCAGGGCAGAAAAAAGAAAAAGAAAGTAAAGGGAATAGTCTTGGCTTTTAAGTGTATTGACTTAAAAATGAAGCTGCATGGCATAATCTCCATTATGATGGATTAGCGTTTGTTGCAGATTCAGGAATTGTATAAAATATAAAGATGAAACCGATCCATATCTGGGCGATTTCATCAACCATTGACCGCTAAAGGCTGTATGAATGCCCTTAATAGCGAACAACAAATGAATAAAAAATTTTAGCATGGAAAATAAAAAAGGAATACCAAGTTGGTTAAAAATCATTGCCCTGATCGTTATCGTTGTCGGAGGTTATTTTGCTTGGACATTATATAAAGCATTTTATGCTTCCAATGTATCGGGAGAGAAAAAATACCTGTACATACACGAGGGCGAAAAATATGAAGATGTATTGAAATCAATCAAGGATTCAAATCTTGTGGATGACATCGCTTCCTTTGAGCGTGCCGCACAATATAAAAAATATGAGCAAAGTGTAAAACCCGGACGTTATCTGTTAAACCCTGGTATGAACAATAGACGCTTAGTTGGCAATTTGATTGGTGGCTACCAAGAACCTGTAAAATTCAGATTTTCCAATGTGCGACTGAAAGAGAATATGGCCGCACTCCTTGGTAAAAGTTTTGAGGCAGATTCTGCAGAATTTATCGCGGTACTAAATGATGAGGCTACAGCACAGAAATATGGATTTACAAAAGAAAATCTGATTGCTATATTTATCCCCAATACCTACGAAATTTATTGGAACACCAATCCCGAAAAAGTAATTGCTCGTTTTGATGATGAATGGAAAAAGTTTTGGAATGCAGATCGCACGGCAAAAGCAAAAGCGCTTAACCTGACACCGCAACAAGTCAGTACATTGGCTTCTATTGTCAAAGGTGAAGCCTTACACCAGGATGAAATGCCCATGATCGCCGGATTATATTTAAACCGCCTCAAAAAAGGCATGTTATTGCAAGCTGATCCTACCGTGATCTTTGCCAACAACGACTTTACCATTAGAAGGGTATTGAATAAGCACCTTAGAACAGACAATCCTTACAATACTTACATCTATAGGGGCTTGCCTCCAGGTCCTATTTCAATTCCAAGTATTGCTGCAATTGATGCGGTCTTAAACTTTAAGCAACATGATTATATTTACATGTGTGCTAAAGATGATTTTTCGGGCTATCATAATTTTGCAAAAACAGAGGCTGAGCATTTGATCAATGCACGTAAATTTCAACAGGCATTGGACGCCAGAAATATTAAAAAATAATGTTTGTATTTGACCATCAGATTCGTGTCCGCTATGCAGAAACAGACCAAATGGGGTATGTTTATTATGGAAATTATGCTGCATTTTACGAAATAGCGCGGACTGAAATGCTGCGGAGCACGGGGATATCGTATAAGGAGCTGGAAGAAATGGGGGTCATGCTCCCCGTTACGGAGATGAAAACAAAATACCTAAAACCGGGCAAATACGATGATTTGATCACGATACGGGTAACAATCCGCCAGAAACCTGCCGTCCGTATTATTTTTGAATATGAACTGTTCAATGAAAGCGGAGAACTACTCAACCAGGGCGAGACAACTTTGGTCTTTGTCAACATGGAAAAAAATAGACCTTGTATGCCGCCACAGGTTTTCTTGGATAAGATGAGTAACTATTTTAATTGATATGGGGAAAATCCACCAATGGCTATTAAATATTGAACCTTATTTTAGATTAATCGAATGGAGTAAACGTGTCGTATTACCTGGCTTTGGCTCGCTACCACTCTATACTGTGGCCGTATTTTTCTTTCAGGAGCTATCGAGAGATTCCATTGTCAGCAAGGCTTCTTCCCTTTCCTATAGCTTTTTATTGGCCATTTTTCCGGGTATCATTTTTTTATTTACATTGATCCCTTATATTCCGATCAATAATTTTCAGGAACAGTTGCTGGACTTTCTGGCCGTGGTTATTCCCAAAAATGCTTTTCTGGTTGTTGAAACCACTTTGGAGGATATTATTAAAAACCAAAATGGTGGATTACTTTCTTTCGGTTTTTTATTTGCGGCCTATTTTGCAACCAATGGTATGGCCTCTCTGATGAATGCCTTCAATAAGGCTTCCCTCATGACGGAAAGAAGGCCATGGGTCAGAAAACGTTTGCTTGCCTTAGCCTTGGCTTTCCTAATTATTTTTGCGTTAACAGTTGGGATGACAATATTTACCCTAGCTGGCATTACCATAGACTACCTCAAGGAAACAACAGGTATAAAGTCGAGCTTCTGGGCCATTCTACTTAAAGTAGCCCGATGGTTGATAATATTTGCTATTTACTTTTTCACGGTAAGCTGTATTTACAAATTTGGTCCTTCCAACTCCAATAAATGGAAACTCTTCAGTCCCGGAGCTTCTATGGCTACCATTTTAGCGATATTGACGTTTTCCATATTTACCTTTTATATCAATCATTTTGGTGCATATAACAAACTCTATGGATCCATTGGGACACTGATCGTCATTATGCTCTGGATTTACCTGAATACGCTTATTTTATTATTGGGCTATGAGCTTAATGCAGCAATAGCGCTGTCTAAACAAACCATTGTTATTGCCAAACCACGCATTTTCAACTCTTTTAAGAGAGACGAATAGGTGTATAAAATTATTTAAAGCTTCATTTACCCCGTCAGGTTGGCAACAAATGAACGGTAGAAGACGCTAAACGACCGTTCGAACAGGCAGCTTTACACGTCTAAAGCAAAAGGCCTGTATAACTGAAAGTCTTTCAATAAAATAAGAAAAATAAAATTTTGCATTTAAAGTTTTTTTGTACCTTTGCAACTCCTACAAAGTAGGAAAAAGGAGAAAATTAATTAATGGCAAAAAAACAAGAAGCAGAAAAAGAATTAGCAGCGAAAAACGCAGAGCTACAAGGTGCTGACACTAAAGTAGTGAAAGACACTGAAAAAATTGAATCAGAAGCTGATTCAAACTTAATCGACGAAATCAAATCAAACACTTGGATCACACCAGAAGGTGAATTTGACTGGGATGCAAATGATAAAGGTTTCGGAAATTATAGCGAAGCTGAACGCGCTAAACTTGAAGCACAATACGCAGATACTTTCAACCAAGTTAACCAAGGTGAAATTATTGAAGGTACTGTAGTTTCTATCAACAACAAAGACGTAGTCTTAAATGTTGGTTTCAAATCTGACGGTTTAGTTTCTTTATCAGAATTCCGTGACTTACCAGAATTACAAGTTGGTGACAAAGTTGACGTATTCGTTGAATCTCAAGAAGATGCTAACGGTCAATTAGTACTTTCTCGCAAACGTGCTAAAACTCAAAAATCTTGGGAAGCTATCAATGAGGCATTAGAAAATGATGCAATCATTACTGGTTTCGTTAAGAGCCGTACTAAAGGTGGTCTTATCGTTGATATCAAAGGTGTTGAAGCATTCTTACCTGGATCTCAAATCGATATCAAACCTATCCGTGACTACGATGTATACGTAGGTAAAACAATGGAATTCAAAGTTGTGAAAATCAACCACGAATTCAAAAACGTTGTCGTATCACACAAAGTATTAATTGAAAACGATTTAGAAAACCAAAAATCTGAAATCGTTGCTAAATTAGAAAAAGGTCAAGTATTAGAAGGAACAGTTAAAAATATTACTGATTTCGGTGTGTTCATCGATTTAGGTGGTGTTGACGGTTTATTGCATATCACAGACATCTCTTGGGGTCGCATCGAGCATCCAAAAGAAGTTTTATCGTTAGATCAAACAATCAACGTTGTTGTATTAGACTTTGATGACGAGAAAAAACGTATCGCTTTAGGCTTGAAACAATTATCTGAGCATCCTTGGGAATCTTTAGATACTGCATTAGAAGTTGGTTCTAAAGTTAAAGGTAAAATCGTAACAGTTGCTGATTACGGTGCTTTCTTAGAAATCATCCCTGGTGTTGAAGGTTTGATCCACGTTTCTGAAATGTCTTGGTCACAAAACTTACGTTCTCCACAAGAGTTCTTGAAAGTTGGTGATGAGATCGAAGCGCAAATCTTAACGTTAGATCGCGATGAGCGTAAAATGAGCTTAGGTATCAAACAATTGACTCCAGATCCTTGGAAAAATATCACTGAGCGTTACCCTGTAGGTTCTAAACAAACAGCTGTTGTTAAAAACATGACTAACTTCGGTGTATTTGTTGAATTGGAAGAAGGTATCGATGGTTTGATCCACATCTCTGATTTATCTTGGTCTAAAAAAATCAACCACCCTAACGAATTCACTAAAGTTGGTGAAACATTAGATGTAGTTGTTTTAGAATTGGATGAAGAAAACCGTAAATTATCTTTAGGTCACAAACAATTGGAAGAAAACCCTTGGGATACTTTCGAAACGATCTTTACTGAAGGTTCTATCCACGAAGGTACTGTGATCAAAGTTGGTGACAAAGGTGATATCGTAGCTTTACAATATGGTGTTGAAGGTTTCTGTCCTTCTAAACACTCTGTTAAAGAAGACGGTTCTTCATTGAAAGTTGATGAAGTTACTTCATTCAAAATCATCGAGTTCAACAAAGAGAACAAACGTTTGGTAATTTCTCACTCTCGTATCTGGGAAGAAGAGAAAGAAGAAGCTCGCAAAGAAGAGTCTAACAGCCGTAAAAAAGACGCTAAAGCTGAGTCTTCAGCTGTGAAAAAAGTAAAAGATTCTGTTGAGAAATCTACTTTAGGCGACTTAGACGTATTAGCTCAATTGAAAGAGCAAATGGAAAATGATAAAAACGCTAAGTAATTAGCAATTTCAATCCATAAAAAGCGGCTGTTCCAAAAGAACAGCCGCTTTGCTTTTATAGGGATGCTTTTGTAATTTTGTAGCAATAAACTTTATTGTTATGTCATTCAAATCAGCCTTAATCAACCCCACCGAACTTCTGGAATCATTGGGACAGCATACAGACATTGTCCTCCTTGATTGCACCATCGACAAAGTTGGCCAATCCATCAAGGACGCCAAGTTCGAAGTACTACCCCATTCTCAATTTTTTGACATCGAAGGGAAACTTTCGGATTCTACTTCTAAATTACCCCATACCCTTGTATCGGCAGAAGTATTCGAACGGGAAATGCAACGCCTAGGAATCAATCAGGATAGTACCGTCGTGTTATATGACAGATGGGGTGTTTATTCAAGCCCAAGGGCATGGTGGATGTTTAAGGTCATGGGTTTTGAACAGGTATTTATTTTAAATGGTGGCGTTCCCGCTTGGAAAAAAAGTAAATTACCGCTCGTAGACCAGTATGCAGCTGGCGTAAAACCCGGTAACTTTAAAGCCCAATTTCAAGCCAACCATTATGCTGACAAAGAATATATCTTAACACATTATCGGGATGCTCAAGTGAATATTTTTGACGCCAGAAGTAAAGGTCGATTTAGTGGTTTAGTCGCTGAACCTCGAAAAGGCCTTCATGGTGGACATATCCCCCATTCCAAAAACCTCCCTTTCGAAGAATTACTTGATGGAATCGTTTATAAACCCCTTGGTGAATTGAAACAGCAATTTGATCATTTTAATACTACCGGAAATGAATATGTGTTCTCCTGTGGATCGGGTATCACGGCTTCAATCTTAGCATTTGCTTCTCATCTTGTTGGTCACGAGCAAATCCGCGTATACGATGGCTCTTGGTCAGAATGGGGTCGCGAAGAGCTCAATCTACCCATCGAAAAATAGTTTAAAACAAGGTGTTCCAAGAATAGAGATTATCCTCCAAGCGGATTTTTTCCGCATCGAGGAGATCGCGGATGATCTCTATTCTTTTCTTTTCTGTACCTATTGTCAAACTAGCCACCAAATCGTGAATGTTTTTAGCGCCAGCGAGCAAAGTACTTTTGATTTCTGCTTTTATATCTGCGCGCTGCTTTTTCTGATGATTACGGATCAGACACAAATCGCATACTTCACAGAACCCTGCATTTTTTTCTCCAAAATATAACAACAGCGACTGACTGCGGCAATTGCTACGTTCAATATAACCGATCATGCCATTGACTTCTTCTTCTTTCACCTGATGGCGATCGCGAATAAAAATATGATCGATATGCAGGTGTTTGTAATCGACGCGCTTCTGCAAAAAGGTCAATTGTGGCGCATCTGTAGAAGGCAGATAACTCGCTATTTCCAATGACTCTAACGACTTCAATAGCTCGACAACACGATCATAAGGCAGACCCAACTTACGTGCAAATTCGTATTCATTAATGAGGATATAGTTTTCAAATACACCACCATAGCTGCGTAAAATAGCCTTAATGAGCTTATCATATTTTACATACTGCACCTGAACTTTATACAATTCGGCGCTATCAATTTCAAATTTAAACCGTGAGGGTATTGTGACAGCTTCGGACAAAACCAACCAAGTGTCCCGCTCCAGAAACTTCAGCGCATTCATAACAGGAACCAATGGCAGCTGATATTTTTTGGCAAAAGCAACAACATCAAAATCTACAGTCACTCCTTCTCCAGCACCATAGGGAATCTGAAAATGATTACACAGGTAATGATAGGTCTGTTGAATAAATGGAATATCAGGGAAGCTAGCTTGCAAATTATCGACAAGCTTCTGCTCATCTGTCTTTTGATAAAGAATAACGGGATAGGCCTTCTTGCCATCTCTTCCTGCCCTACCGGCTTCTTGATAATAGGCCTCCAGTGAATCGGGCAAATCGAGGTGAATCACAAAACGCACGTCAGGTTTATCAATTCCCATCCCAAACGCATTGGTAGCTACAATAACGCGAACAACATTTGTCATCCACCCTTGCTGTTTCTGATCCCGTTCCTGCCCCGAAAGTCCGGCATGGTAATAATCTGCCGAAATGCCGTTATTGACCAAAATACGGGCTATCTCCTGCGTTTCTCGCCGGTTTCTGACATAGACAATACCGGATCCGCCCAACTTATGTATAATCCGGACCATACGTCCCATCTTATCCTCTTCTTCAATGGCCATATACGCCAAATTGTCCCGGAGAAAGCTTTTGACAAATACATTTTCTTTCGGAAAGCTCAGTTTCTGTTGTATATCGCTGATGACACGCTCCGTTGCGGTCGCTGTAAGGGCTAGAAAAGGCACCTTGGGATGCAGTTCCCGTAATTTAGCAAGTTCTAAATAGGGCGGTCTAAAATCATATCCCCATTGAGAAATACAATGTGCTTCGTCTATCGCAAATAGATTTACATTCATAAATCGTATGCGCTCCCTTACTACATCATTGTACAATCTTTCAGGAGAAAGATAGAGAAATTTTATTTGCCCATAGACGCAATTATCCAAGGTAATATCCACCTCCCTCTTCCGCATTCCAGCATATATTGCGACCGCCTGAATTCCATTTTTTTTCAAATGTTCAACCTGGTCTTTCATCAATGCGATAAGCGGTGTAACGACAATACAAATCCCTTCTCGCATCAAGGCAGGTACTTGAAAACAGATCGACTTCCCTCCGCCAGTTGGCAACAAAGCCAAAGTATCTTTACCTGAAATGACCGATTGAATAATTTCTTCCTGCAGGGGTCTAAATGAATCGAATCCCCAGTATTGCCTTAAGATTGATATACTATCTTGCGTCATAAATTCTCCTTATCCCAAACATACGCAAAATTATCTTTCATGAGATAATTCTGTATTCCCAAACTATCTAACGTACGTTGTATATGCTTGGATTTTTCCTGTGAATTGGATCCATCCAGTATAACAAGTTTTGGTCTAATTTGCCTCAATAATCGGGGTAAACCATTTAATAAATTTTTCCTAACGATAACGAGGTCAGCATGTGGCATAGTTTCTACGGCATGGCACAGAATAGCGATTTTACCCGAGGGCAGCGTAACAAGATAGTTTTTACGCTCCTGGCCATGCAAAGCCACAAACTGAACTTCTTCTTTCGTCAATAATTGAATTTCTCTTCCACATGCATATTGCAAGCCCCGGGCTTGCAAAGAATCAAATGTGCTGTAAATGATACCGCGCCCACCTTTGAAATAACCGATCGTCAACTCTTGTTTCGTATTATAGACCCGAAATCGTTCTGCATCTTTATTTTCTAAGCGTTTTTGCACAGTGATCAATAGCATTCCAATTGCACAGCATCCCCCTAACCAAACGTATTTTTTATCTTTCCACTGAAAAGCATATAAACAAGAAAACAGTGCAAAATAGGTCAAAAATAGGAGCTCAAGCCCCATAGGATCAACTTTTATTGTTGAAAAAGCCCAACGGTCAATACATTTCAAACCGTATAAGATGAAAGCAATGAGATGCTCCAAGAGCAAACCCATTAAATCGTTAATCCCCTCCATTGGATTAATTGTCATGATAAAACCGAGATACATCGCTAGGGTTGAAGGAAAATCGACTAATAAGTTGGCTACCAGAAAATAAGTTGGGAATTGCCCAAAATAATAAAGACTCAGTGGTGTTGTCAGTATTTGCGCAGCAACAGAAACAGCCAATGTATCTCTCAAAAGCCGCAATATCGGTCTTTTGACCGGAAGGAATGCTTCGACAAGCGGCGAGCATATCGTCATACCCAAAACAGCTAAAAAGGACAGCTGAAAACCCACATCAGCAACCGCCCTTGGAACGATCAACAGAATCAATACTGCGGCAGTAATAAGCGAATTGAGCGTTGAAAAGCCTCGTTTAAAATGCTGTGCACAGAGTACAAAACTAATCATAATAGCCGCCCGCGTAATGGGCGGATCAAGCCCTGCAATAAAAGCATATATCCAGATCATACTCCATAATAAAATTAGGGGCAGCCATCTGAGACAGGAAGGCCAGGCAATTTGTTTGAAAATAAGGGATAAAAACCCGAATAAAACAGCAACATGCATTCCCGATACACTTAACACATGTATCGTTCCCGTATTGGTGAAGGCCTGTATGCTTTCGGCACTGATATCGCTCCGCGAACCATATAATAAAGCTGACACAATAGCAAAGTTCTCATCCCCTTTAATATGGGGTCGAAGCTTGAGCAAAAAATATCTTCTCATTTGTAAAGCGAGCGCAATCAACGAAAAAGTCGTTGTTTCTTGCCGGCTGATCAGCTTGTACTGACCAGAGACTGCGAAAAGTTCATGATAGACATGCTGCCTTTTCAAATACGCCCTATAATCAAACTCCATTGGATTGAATGGCGGAGCTATTTCCCGGGGCTGACCTTTTAACCACAATAGGTCACCAAACTGCAGCGTATTCTTATGGCTGGATTTTAGCGATAACATGAGTCTACCTGTCGTTTCTATAAATTCACCTTTTTGGTAAGCCCCTATTACCTCTGCCGAAAACCGAATGATACCACGCTTCACTTTGGGCTCTTCAATAACTTTGACCACATAACGATCTGTCATTATATCGGAGAAATGACCGATTGCAACCAAAGGGTCCTCGCGCCAAAATTGGAAGATCCCAAATAATACAATAGATACATAATACCCGCAGGTATACCCGTATTTGCGAATTGTACCATTAAAAAAATAACTAATTATCGTTAACAGAGTCATCACAACCAATACCTGCTGTATATATTGAAAAATAGGGCGCGAAATCGGTATTTTAGGAGCGAAAAGAAGTGTCGCAATATATAAAATAGCTATTTTAAGAATTGGCAGCCGCTCTAATCTTTGTGTAAAACTCAGCTCTTTCATAACTGCCACCGCAACTGTACCTTAACCTCGGATTTTCTATTGCCCTCAATCTGGTCTAATCCAGTCCCGATATGCTCTCGTCCCGGATAATAATAGACCCCATATTTGGTCCATACCTGAAGATGGCGACTTAATCGATACTGTAGGTTGAAATACATTCTCCATCCCCTTGTATTGTACATTCCAAACCCAGATGCATATAATACGTCTCGCTCATAAGCATAGATCCGATTGTCATAACTTGCCGCATCGAAATACGCAATCCGCATATTCGACTGCAATTTTCCAGTGGTAGACTTCCAAAGTATATCCTGATAATACATATATCCGAAACTATTTTCCTGATACTCTTTTTGGAATAAATTGGCTTCTACCCGGGAGCGAATAGTCCATATTGAACTTAGGCGGTATTGAAATTCTATCCTGAACTGCTGTTTGCCGGTATTCACAAGCCCATGCTCGGTTTGCCCCTCTCCCTGGTAGTTCACTTGTTTCAATCGGTTGCGATAGCGCAACGAAAGTTGGCCTTTTTTGTACCACATGTAACTCAGCTGGCTAAAGAAATCGGCGCCTGTAGATAGCGTATCAGCCTGATACTTTGCTCCTGGAAAACGAAATACATCGGCATAATTCGACCAGAGCAATTTTCTTCCCAGTTGATAGGTAAGTCCCAAATAAGCACCCTGTTCGTTGGAGCTGTTATCCGATTCACCAAATCCTTGTCCATAAAAAGTATGAAAATTCTTCTTGTAGTCCCGAAGCAATATAACCGATGATAAACGTGGATGTAAACTTATGATAGCTCCTGTCAATAATGCTGAACCGCCATCGATACTATTGGCATATTCACCAAATAAATACGTATTTCGAATCGTATAGTTTACATATAAACTTATATTTCGGAGCAAATCACCTTCAAAGTCCGCCTCTTGCCGTATAGCATTGCCTTTTGTTTTAAAGGCATTCAATTGAGTCTGATTGAAATGAATACCCATTTTGATCCGTTTATAGCGCCACAATAGATTCAGTCCATAGGCTAGTTGAGATGCGGCATGACGGTATTGCTGTTCGGTTGCTGTCCGATGCAGTCCGGTACTCGCGATTGTTGAAATCGTAGCAGGAGAAGCGATACGGTTAACTTTTCCATCAATGGATCGATAGGAGACATAGGGTGTAACCTCAAATTGACCGATCTGTAATGTCCCGGCAATGCCCCGCATAAAATTTGCCTCATTTAAGGAAGTATATGACTTTACTCCAATCCCTTGTCTTGCTGTATGCTGTACCAATCCCCCTTTTCCAAAATTCAAACCGTTCCACATACTGAGCCCTTGTCCGAATTGCAAAGCATAGTCGCCGATTACGATATTCCTGAAACGGCCAAAATTCTTTATCGATACACTTAGGCTATAGAAATCAAATCCCATTTTTTGTTTATCCCTAAAAAAGGGCTCCCCGGCATCTTTCTCCATATTGACCGCTAATTGAACCACAGCGTTCAATTGGGCTCTATACCTAAAAGCATAGCGATTGGCATCGCCGAGATAATGGGATTTCGTCGTATCGACAATACGGTACCCTTTTGCTTTTTCGAGTGTCCGGGCATATCGTACCGTAAATTCCTGTTTAAAATTTCTCGATTTCAGGGTTTCAAGAGGAGATCCGGGGCCTACCCTCACAAAAGGTAACAATAAACTGATTATGCGATCATTAAATCCTTCAATAGCCTGTAATTCGAGTACGTCAATAAAATTTCCTGAAATGGTCCTATGCTCCAGTAGACGCTCGATCAATAAAGGGTCCAAAAACTGTAATTCCGTAAGTTCTCTTCCATCCGTTTTGTTGAGATCGATCGGGTGTTTGAGATAATGATACCACTTTTCAGTGAATTCACTCAAATCAGCATCTGCTGCGAGCTCATCCGATAAGCTTTCAAATAAATCTTGGAGATCGATTTTTTCATTTGTTTGCGCCAAACAGGTTATTCCAATAAAACAACCTATAAAGAGCAAAATTTTGCTACAATATTTCATAATAGGTTTTAATTAATATTGGCTAAATGCTAGGCGATGAACCCTTTATCCCGGCAGAAAAACGATTCACTCCTATGAAATTAGGAAATATAAAAGAATAAAAAAAGCCTGATGAAAAAATTTCATCAGGCTTTTTTTATTCTTTTATGATCAGATCAATTAAATATCAATTTTCGCATAACGTGCATTTTTCTCGATAAATTCACGACGCGGGGCAACTTCGTCACCCATCAACATCGAGAAGATACGGTCACATTCAGCTGCATTTTCAATTGTCACCTGTCTTAAGGTACGCGTTTCAGGATTCATGGTTGTATCCCATAACTGCTCAGCATTCATCTCTCCAAGACCTTTATAACGTTGTACGTGTACACTATCTTCTTTACCTGATCCTTTCAAACGTTGAATCGCATTGATACGTTGGTCTTCATTCCAAGCGTACTCATGCTCTTTCCCTTTTTTCACCAAGTATAGCGGCGGTGTAGCGATATATACATATCCTCTTTCGATCAATTCCTTCATGTATCTGAAATAGAATGTCAGGATCAAAGTTGTAATGTGGGACCCATCCACATCGGCATCGGTCATGATGATGATGCGGTGATAACGTAACTTTTCAAGATTCAGCGCCTTAGCATCTTCGGCTGTACCCACACTGACGCCTAAAGCTGTAAACATGTTTTTGATCTCCTCATTTTCGTAGATCTTATGTTCCATTGCTTTTTCGACGTTCAGGATCTTACCACGTAAAGGCATGATCGCCTGATGTTTTCTATCACGACCAGACTTGGCAGTACCACCCGCAGAATCCCCCTCGACAAAATAGATCTCACATTTTGTAGGATCATTGTCTTGGCAATCGGCCAATTTACCAGGAAGTCCGGAGCCTCCCATAACGGTTTTACGTTGTACCAAATCACGGGCTTTACGTGCAGCAGCACGTGCTTGAGCCGCAATGACAACCTTTTGAACGATAGATTTTGCCTCACGTGGATTCTCTTCCAGATAAACGCCTAAGATCTCACCTACGGCAACATCTACAGCCCCCATGACTTCAGAGTTACCTAATTTTGTTTTGGTTTGCCCTTCGAATTGAGGTTCTGCAACCTTCACTGAAATTACTGCTGTCAATCCCTCACGGAAGTCATCACCTGTAATTTCTACTTTTAAGTTCTTAAGCAAGCCTGACTTGTCCGCATACGCTTTCAAGGTACGAGTCAAACCACGACGGAAACCTGCAACATGTGAGCCACCTTCAATTGTATTGATGTTATTCACATAAGAATGGACATTCTCCGAATAGGTATCGTTATACTGTAAAGCCAGTTCAACAGGGATACCTTGTTTTACGCCTTCAACATAAATTGGTTCTGGAATCAACGACTGACGGTTACCATCCAACAACTTCACAAACTCTTTCAGACCGCCCTCTGAATAGAATGTCTCTTTCTTTTCAGAACCGTCTTCATTTTCTTCACGCTCATCATTCAACGTCAAACTCACACCTTTATTTAAAAAGGCAAGTTCACGAAGACGATTGGCCAATGTATCGTAATTATAAACCGTTGTCTGCGTGAAAATCGTCGCATCTGGATGGAATGTTACAATAGTACCCGTCTTATCCGAAACACCAACTTCCTTCACATCATATAAGGGTTTACCTATTTGGTATTCTTGCTGGAAAATCTTTCCATCGCGATGAACCTCGGCCTTCAAAAGAGTAGACAGCGCATTCACACAGGAAACACCGACACCGTGCAGACCACCAGAAACCTTGTATGTATCTTTATCAAATTTACCTCCGGCGTGCAATACGGTCATTACAAGCTCTAGAGCTGATTTATTCTCTTTTTTGTTGATGCCTGTAGGGATACCACGACCGTTATCCCGGACAGAAATCGAATTATCTTTATGGATAGTAACGAAGATATCTGTACAATATCCCGCTACAGCTTCATCGATTGAATTGTCAACTACCTCGTATACCAAATGGTGCAATCCTTTTACACCGGTGTCACCAATATACATGGATGGACGCTTACGAACCGCCTCTAAACCCTCTAATACCTGAATATTATCGGCCGAATAGGTGGATGCATTTTTATTTTCTTCGCTCATTGAAAACCTCTTAAATGTAATATTCAAAAATACGAAATTTTGGCCGATTTATCAAGTCCATAAGGAAGTATTGAGCCTATATTCCGAATTATAATACCAGGGATAATTTTACTTTTTTATTACTAAAAACTAGAATTTCGATTTTTTTATGTTAGGTTTGTTTTCAGTAATAATTTGCAAATAACAAAAAAATGAACACTATATTTTCAATTGTATCGAAAGTTTCCTTTGGCCTTTTATTGGTTGGAACTATTGCATCATGTAAACAAGGTGCAAAAACAGCAAACGAACCTGCAAAAAATGATTCCAATACGGTAAGCAAGGAGAGCCAGGGAAGTAACAAAGATAAAATCGTCTATTTAAATTCGGATTCACTTTCTGAAAAATATCAATATTTTAAAGACATTAAATCAAAGCTTGAAAACAAAGTAAAGAAAGCACAAACAGATCTGCAATCCAAAAGTACTGCGTTCCAACGGGAAGTTGCCGAATATCAAAAAAATGCCGCTACAATGTCTGCTCCTGATAGACAAGCTACGGAACAAAAACTGGCACGTAAACAAGATGAGCTTGCACGTTTAGACCAAACAGCTTCTTCTTCCATTGCAAAAGACGAGTCTGAAGAATTCAACAATGTCTATAATAAAATTACTGAATTCCTGAAAAAGCATGCTGCAGAAAATGGCTACAAGTTGGTGCTGACTTATTCGAAGACCAACCCAACTGTATTGTATGCCGACCCATCTTTGGAAATCACGAATGAGGTAATCAAACAGTTGAACGAAGAATATAAATCTTCAAACAAATAGAAGATCATCACAATTAAGGAAAGCCATCGACTAAGTTGATGGCTTTTTTTATTTTCTTTCTTATCTTGTCCTTACTAAAATTAGATTTATGGTCAGAACGATTGTTGAAAAAGAAATCGCAAACTACGAATGGATAGATATAGCTGAGCCAACTTCAGAAGACTTCGCCTTCATCAAAGAGCGCTTCAATTTGAATGAAGCTTCGATCAAGGATTCCAAAGAACCAGAACATCTACCTAAAATTGAAGAATTTGAGAATTATACTTTTGTCATTCTTCGTGTCATGTCGGACAATTTCAAAGAAAATTCAGACAGTATCGGAGAAATCACCGATCGCCTGACCATCTTCTATGGAAGTGATTTTGTGATTACGGTACACAAACGTCGCATCGAGTTTTTAGAAAAACTTAAAAATATTGAATTCACGTCCATCAAGACAAAAAATAGCCGTAAACTGGCTGTATTTATCACGACTGCAGCTGTATTTACCTTTAGCCAAACGTTAGAGCAACTTTCCACACGAATCGATGCTTACGAAGAATTGATATTCCTCAAACGCATGAAACAACAGCCGATACTGAAAAATCTTTATTTTATCAAAAGGCAGATTGATGTTGCGCGAAAGGTCATCTTTCTCTACAGGGAGGTCGTCGAGCATTTTCATTCTTCGTCAAAAAAAGATGTCTATACCCGGGATTTAAAAGATCTGCAGGTCCGGACATCAACCTTGTACGAAAACTTATCAGAAAATGTAGCTCAACTGCTTAATGTGTATTTCAACATCTCATCTAATCACACCAATGAGATTATGCGTATCCTGACAATTTTCTCCGTATTTTTTATGCCCATCACTTTTGTGGCAGGAATTTATGGAATGAATTTCAAAAATATGCCCGAACTTGAATGGTACTATGGATATCCAGTAGCCATGGGGATCATGGTGGCCATATCCCTTGCCATTTATCTGTGGTTCAAAAGAAAAGGTTGGCTATGATAAGCCAACCTTTTTCTTTGCCGTAGTAACCAAAAAATCTTTAAGATAGAATGGCTCGAAATAAGCAACATCCTCAAACTCTTTCCGCTGAAATTTATCAAAGGCCAACGTAGACAGAAAAGCCGCGGAATCATCAAATCCGCTCAATACATCCACTCGATCCGTTACGTTGAACAATTCTTCAAATTTATCGGCACCCGAACCAAATAAATGGACACGATTGTAGTTCAGCAATAATTCATTGAAATAATCGAAATCGATAATTTCTGCTGATGTTGCTTTCACCAATGCAGCATTATGGTCATAAACAGCCGTATACACTTCCATACGACGGGCATCGATCATGGGAAGATAAGCATCACCTGCTGTTAAACCAAACTGCTCCTTATACCCAAGAAACAAAGCTTCTAACGTATTAATAGCGATTAAAGGTATATCTAACGCATAACAGAGACCTTTGGCCGTAGATACCCCTATACGTAAACCTGTATAAGAGCCCGGCCCCATGCTCACCGCCACAGCACTTAAATCCTGTATCGTTCGGTTAGTCTGTTTAAGGACTTCGGCGATCAAAATAGTCAATTTAGCTGCATGAGCATTAGGTTCATCGAGATCGAGAACCTGTAACGTTTGACCATTTTCACTCAAAGCAACCGAGCAAATCGTGGTTGAAGTATCAATTTGTAAAATTAAATTATTCATCGTCATTATAGAAATCAAGGTACAGGATCATGCCCGTGGCCGCCCCAGGGATTGCAACGTGCAATTCGTTTCAAAGCCATCCACCCACCTTTGAAAGGACCATATTTCAGAATCGCTTCCTTACCGTACTGAGAACAGGTAGGTGTATATCTACAATTAGCGCCTAAAAACGGTGAGATAAAAACTTGGTAGAAACGAATAATAGCCAAGAAAATAAAACTAAACAAGGGTCTAATCCCCTTTTTCCAAATAAACTTCAGCACATTCATCCTGCAATTTTTTCAGCATTTTATTCATTGCGGTGCTAAACACATCATACGCTAAGATCTGCTTGCCTACATATTGAATAGCTAGATACAAAGTTACATTATGTTTCAACAAAAACGGAATCAAATCATTCGATTTTTGTAAACGGTAACTCTCACGCATCATTCGTTTAATCGAATTGCGATCAACTGCTCTTTTGAACCTACGTTTGGATACGGAAATAATAGACTGACTGGAGGGAATATCGTCAGCCTCATTGTTTTTCTCGAAGATAAAAACAATTCTAAATGGATACAAGACAAAAGAAGAACCGCTTTTAAAAAGCGTATCAATACGCCTTTTCGCACATAACCGTTCTTCTTTTGTAAATGTATTTTTCATACGATGACTTAATCTTATTAGAAAAAGCTCTTATAAGCGGCCACCGATCCTTGTCAAAGATTAACCTTTGTGACGGTATTCGTCAGACACTGTAAGACGTTTTCTACCTTTAGCTCTACGTGAAGCTAATACTCTTCTACCGTTTGCAGAGCTCATGCGCTCTCTAAAACCGTGTTTGTTTCTTCTTTTTCTTTGCGATGGCTGAAATGTTCTTTTCATGACGCTATTATGCTAATTTGTTCTTACTTCAATTAATACAAAACTCCCCAAGAGGAATGCAAAAGTAAAGTTTATTTTAGACAAAAACAAACAATATTACGAACATTTAAAGTTAATGTAAAACGGATAAGCTAATTTATTCAGCTACAGCTTCAAAAAACAATTTTTCAACTACCGTAAAATAAAAATCAGCACAGTTTGACTGTGCTGATTTTTATAAATGAAGTATAAACCCTGCCCTATTTATTTTTCAGAATATCTCTGATCTCAGTCAAAAGCGTTTCTTCTTTTGTCGGTGCTGCAGGGGCCGCCGGAGCTGCTTCCTCTTTACGTTTCAACGAATTTAAAGCCTTAATAACACAAAAAATACAGAATGCTACAATTAAAAATTGAATAACCACATTAATAAAGTTTCCATAATTAATAGATACTTCAGCTTGTTTAGTCGCTTCATCAGCAGCTTTCAAAATCAATTTTTTGGATGAAAAATCAACACCCCCAGTTAAATAACCAATGGGTGGCATGATAATATCATCAACCAATGAGGTAACAATTTTACCAAAAGCTCCACCAATGACAACACCGACAGCTAGATCTACTACGCTGCCACGCATTGCAAACTCTTTAAACTCTTTTAAAAATCCCATATTTAAATTTTTTAGTCTATGAATTATGACAAAACTAATAATTGTCACATAAATCTAATTAAAATATGCTAATTTTTTATCGTTAAACTCATATTGTGCTATATTTTCTAACCCATGTCCTATTTTATAAAAAAGACATGTACGCCGCACCCCACTAATTTTTATTAACTTTAATTTCTTATATTTGCCCGTTAACTAGTAAAATATCAAGATATATTGTATATTGTTAGTACTTTATTTCATACAGTAATTAAAGCCCAGCATCAGATAGCATATCTATGAAAAAGATTCTTATAGCAGACGACCACGGCATTGTACGATTAGGAGCCTCCGTTATTATTAAAGAAACTCTTCAAAAAGCAGAAATATTCCAAGCTGAAACCTTTGACGAGGTTCTTGAAAAAATAAAGGTAGAGGATTTCGACCTATTATTATTGGACATTAATATGCCGGGAGGAAATAATATACGTGTCGTTGAGGAAATCCTTCAAATTCGGCCAAGCATTAAAATTTTGATTTTCTCATCTTATGACGAATCACTTTATGCTTTACGTTATATCGAAGCCGGAGCAGTAGGCTACCTAAACAAAACAACAGCTATGGCTGAACTTTCCAATGCTATTTTGGCTATTCAGGATAGAGGAAAGTATATGTCGAGCAACGTACAGGACCTATACATTCAGAAATTGACGCAGAGTAAGTCTGAGCTGACAAAACTAAATCCGTTGGCACGTTTGTCAAATAGAGAGGTGGACGTTGCTAAACAATTGATAAAGGGACTGGGGATTATTGAAGTATCTAGCTTGTTGGACTTAAGCCCTTCAACAGTGAGCACGTATAAAAGCAGAATCTTTGAAAAACTCAATGTTTCTAATATTCCTGAACTTATCGAACTGTTCAGAATACACTCCAACAACTAGTCATTTTGTTGGAGTGTATTTTTATCATACTAAATTAACTCATCCATCGTAACAACAGGAACATCTTTTACGTTCAGATCTTTTAAAGGTTGAGATTTCTTATAAGAATACCCCACCTCTGCTTCTAAATCCCATAGCATCGGTGCCAAAAAGTTAAGACAGGTTGTAAAACCTTGAACCGTTGCAGAAAAATCACCCGTGTCTTTCGAGTTTTTAGCTTCATTTTCGATCTCAAAGGGACCACTGAAACCACGCTCTTGCAATAAGTCAACAAACCCGCGCCAATCCATACTGTCAGATCCGCCAAAGCCTGGCAACATAGCTTCGTAATGATGTCTATCCCAGTCGTGGCCCGGTATACTTACATTCGCTTTTTTAGCCAATTCGGCGTCAACATGCTGCATGGGATACATCCCGCCCCAATCAATACGTGCAGCAGTCTGTAGATTACGCGTAGTCTTCACATGTATACGTTGTAAGCGCGTGATGTCCGTATTACGAATAACGTCTATTGGGTTTGTATTTTGCCAGACATCATGTGAAGGATCATAGATCTCACCATGAGCCTTACTTGGTATCATCGCATACATTAATTTACGAGCAGCAAGCACTGCTGGAAGATTGTTATAGGTAGAGCTATAACGTGATGAGCGCCATCCTTCCATTGGGCAGTTCTCATAAAGGATCGTTACACCTAAACTCTCTGCATAATTAACAATGGGCGCAAATACACGCTTGTATTCTTCAAGATTTTTCTGAAATCCATCAATTTGATTGCCCAATTCATGATTGTAGCCCACAAATGTCCCTACCTTAACGTTATTTGCATCACCTCCCAGCAAATGTGCAATACGGATCAATTTCAATAAATGATTTTGATTCTTCACTCGTTGCTCAGGATCTCCGCCAATCATATTTTCAAAAGCACCAAGCGAAAGTTTTAAATCAGCCTGATTGAATAGCTCAATGATTTCCCTCGCTTTTGCAGGAGTAAAATCATCATAATCCAAATGCGTTGCGGTATGATCTTCACGGGTACCATCTTTTCTAAACACACAAAGGTCTATCCCCCCTGCTCCGATTCTTTTGGTCGTCTGAATCAACTCTGGTAAGGATAATTTATCAAATGCAGAACTCATTACCCATACAGGGTTATTTAATTTTGTCGTCATAGCTTGTATAATTGTCTTATTTCGGTATTTAAAGATACTAAAAAAGCCATCCGATTGGATGGCTTTTTGTTATTTTATGGTGAATCAATTAGTCTACATTATCATGTAGGAAAGAATTGTTCGGTCTAATTTCAGTATTTCCGTCTTCAAAGGAAAGTGTAAAACGAGACACCTGAGATTGTGAAGAATGCGGTGTATCTTCCAATGACATTTGTTTCCGCTTATAAGCAGGCTCGTTTTCCAACTCATGTAGACCATTAGAAGATTTTAGTTTCATGCTCAATTCTTTAAGACGCAAGATGCGTTCTTTTGTACGAACCAGCTGATCTTCAAACGAAACTTGCTCTTCTTCTACCTGAGGGACTTCTACTTGCTCATTTGTTGTACTTGATGAAAATGTAGGTTTTTCCTCATATCCTGACGCAGAAGGAGCTGTGTAAGAATCAAACACTGTTGGCATCTGGAATTGAAACACTGACGGTGAGGTTTTCAACTGAAAATCACTATCTCCAAATGTAGTTTCCTCTTCATAACCACCATCAAAACCCAAATCATGACGTATTACCTGTGGTTCCTCAACAGCTACCTGTTGTTGTACCGCATTTCTGGGAGAAGTGAACAAGTCAGATTGCAAATTATTTGGAGTAGAAGTATTTGTAGAAGGTGCTGGTGTATCCACACGTTGAACCGGAGTTACGAAACTATTCGTAGCTGGAACTTCTCTTGGTGCTACCTGAGAAACAGGTTTGATAAAAGAATTAGCCGGTTCAGCAGTTAAGGGCATAGACACCTTTGTATTTTCACGTTCTTTATCACGTTCTTCAGATGTTTGAAAACCAGTGGCAATAATTGTTACTGACAATTCGTCTTCAAAATTCTCATCAATACAGTTACCCCAGATCAAATCTGCTGACAAACCAGCTTTTTCCTGAATGTAATCCGTAATGATCGCAACTTCATCCATAGTTACTTCTTTCGTTCCAGAAGTAATATTCAATAAAATATAGCGAGCACCTTCAATCTCATTGTCTTTCAACAATGGAGAAGCTAAGGCACCTTCCACTGCACGTAATGCACGATCTTCACCTTCGGCAACAGCATTTCCCATTATGGCAACACCACTATCGTTCATAACAGTGCGAACATCTTTAAAATCGACGTTTACATAACCAGGGATAGTTATTATTTCGGCGATACCTTTTGCCGCGGTAGTCAATATATCATCTGCTTTTGCAAAAGCCGCAGTCATCGTCAAATTACCAAAGATCTCACGAAGGCGGTCATTTGAGATCACAAGATAAGAGTCTACATATTTACGTAATTCCGAAAGTCCTTCCTCCGCTTGTGAACGACGGCGTTTACCTTCAAACGTAAAGGGCGTAGTTACAATCGCAACAGTTAAAATACCCAATTCTTTGGCAGCTTTCGCTAATACAGGACTAGCACCGGTACCAGTACCACCGCCCATACCAGCTGTAATAAACAACATCTTGGTATTGGTACCCAACATACGTTTGATATCTTCAATACTTTCGATCGCTGAATTTTCACCTACATCAGGATCTGCTCCTGCTCCCATTCCTTCGGTCAGACTTATCCCCAATTGAACTTTATTTGGGATCGGGCTCAATTCCAATGCTTGCGCATCAGTATTACACACGATAAAATCTACCCCACTAATTCCTTGTTTATACATGTGGTTTACGGCATTGCCGCCACCACCACCAACCCCAATAACCTTGATTATTGAAGATTGTTCTTTTAACATTTCAAACTGTATTGACATAACTTATCCCTATTTAACTTACAATGAAGATGATATCAAAACGAATCAAACCCACTATATGTAATGTAATAATAATATAATTTCAACAAAAGTTTTCCACATTTGTTAAATTGTGGAAAACTTCAACTATTGTGGAAAACTTACTTCTTATCTAAAAAACTTGCGTCATCGATTTCATTACCGTCTTTGATAAAACGTTTGAACCATGACAATAATCCTTGCTCCTTTTGTTGCTGTTCAGAAACTTCTTTTGTTGTCACCGTAGCGGCCTGCACTTTTTTAGATGGGGCGTGCATTTCTCTCCGGCTATCTTCCTCTTCCTCGTGCGACTGGATTCCCTTGATCAACAAGCCGATACTTGTTGCATACAACGGACTTTTCAATTCTTCAAACAACGGTTTTGGTAAAACCTCGTTCTTAGAAAGATATTCATTCGGAAATCCGATACGACAATCTATTCCAGTAATATATTCAACAAGTTGTACCAAATGTTTTAATTGAGCACCACCACCGGTAATCACAATACCACCGATCAGTTTATTTTCATATCCAGAAGATTTGATTTCATAATACACGTGCTCAATAATTTCCTCCATTCTAGCTTGGATGATATAAGCTAGGTTTTTAACAGAAATTTCTTTTGGTTCACGACCTTTTAATCCGGGCACGCAAATCACCTCATTTTCTTTGTTTTCATCAGCTAAAGCTGATCCAAAGCGAGTTTTCAACAATTCAGCTTGGGAACGCAAAACAGAACATCCCTGACGGATATCTTCTGTGACGATATTACCGCCTAAAGGAATCACGGCTGTGTGACGAATAATTCCTTCATGGAAGATGGCAACATCTGTGGTTCCACCACCGATATCTACTAATACAACACCAGCATTTTTTTCGTCTTCATCCAATACAGCTTCTGAAGACGCTAAAGGCTCGAGAATCAATTCAGCAACTTCCAGATTGGAATTATCAATACATTTTTTGATGTTTTTAATATCAGTTACACGTCCCGATATAATATGGAAATTTGCTTCAATACGACGCCCCGCCATACCGATAGGTTCGCGAATCCCCGGCTCGTTATCTACCGTAAATTCCTGTGGTAAAACATGTATAATTTCTTCTCCTGGAGGCAGTACCAGTTTATACATATCCGAAATCAGTCGTTCGATATCGCGTCGAATGATTTCGTCGTCACCATCGGTTTTGGTAAATATTCCACGGTGTTGAATACTTTTGATGTGTTGGCCAGCAATTCCCACATTCACCACTTTAATATCCACATTGGACTGTGCTTCGGCTATCTCAACAGCCTCTAAAATACTTCCCACAGTTTTCTGGATATTAGCAACTACTCCGCGGCTTACACCGGCAGAGTCCGCTTTCCCCACACCTAATAATTCAATTTTGTTTCCTGAGCTACGTCTCCCAACCGTAACACAAATTTTGGTAGTACCAATATCGAGTCCCACGATAATTGGGTTTTCTCTTTCAATTTCTGCTGCCTTTGAGTTCATAATTTCCTGTATTGTTGCTGTATTACTATAATGTATTATTTGCTACTTTTTTTGTTTGATCGCCTGAAAAACTCCAGTTTCCTCGTTTTTCACAGATGATCTGACCTCCATATTTCACATTGACAACACCGTAAGCATTTATACCTACCTTTGGCATGATCTGCGTATAAAAGGTCTTTAATAATTCAAATTTTTGTTCCAATGAATCTGCCGATCCAACAATTAATTGCTGTGTCCCTACACGAGGTACAAGTTCAATATCCTTATCCGAGTTCACATATATCTGCACAACCTGATTACTCCATAATTCGTCATTTTTGATAAATTCAACGACCTTAACCAAATCTTTAACCAATGGTGTTGCTATGGTATCCAGTGCTTCATTATATCCTTCTGCGATATTCCCTGTTGCAACCATGATGTGCGGTATATACTTCAACGTTGTCGGTATCTTCAATCCTTTGGGGTCAACATAAAACTCCTTTCCATTTTTGTTGATGATCCGCATGACAGCCTCGCGCTGATTAATATTAATTCTGATCGTACCATCCATATCGGCATGTATACTGGCATCGGACACATAAGGTAATTTACGTAAGGTTTTTTCAACTTTCTGAAAGGGAATTCCATTGACTTTCTTTCCCACGAAACTACCATAGTTATGTTCTATTAACTTAGAGATATCCGCCTGATCAATAAAGGCTTCTGTACCTTCAATGACAATCTTAATATCTTTACAAACTTGCTGCTCATCACGTTTCCCCACAATAGTCATAATCACGACGACAACAATTACACCTATAAAAAATAGTGTAAAGTAGAGGACACGATTCCATTGTATGTTACGTAATTTTTTAAGCATGCTCTAAAATTGCCTGTAACGGTTTAACCAATTTGTCAATATCACCTGCCCCAACTGTAACAATCAGTTCCGGCTTTTCATCGCGTGCAAATTCCAAGACTTCTTCTGCAGTTACAAGCTGTTTTTCCGCTGCCGTAATTTTATCCAATAACCAACTCGAATTGATCCCTTCAATAGGAAGCTCCCGTGCAGGATAGATTTCCATTAACAACAGCTTGTCAGCCATGGACAATACCTCGGCGAAACCATCCACAAAATCCCGCGTACGCGTAAATAAATGCGGCTGAAAGACCACATTTAACTTTTTCGTAGGATACAATTTCCGCATCGAAGTTAAAAATGCACGCAGTTCCTCTGGATGGTGCGCATAATCATCAATATACACCGCTCCAGGTTTACGGACAATATATTCAAACCTTCTTTTCACGCCTTTAAATGTCGTCAACGCTTTCTTAATAGCTTGGTCTGCAATCCCAAGTAAACGGGCTACCGCAATCGCAGCTACCGCGTTTTCAACATTGTGGATACCAGGGATACCTAAATGAATATCATCTATTCGTCCGTTGGTATCTTGGTAATCAAAAAAGAACTCTCCATCGCGTACATGCACATTGGAAGCATATGCATCAGCGATTTCATGGCCTGAATAACTGATTTGCCCCTCAAACTCGAGGCCTTTTTTTATAATACGTGTACCTCCTTCAACAACTTTATCCAAGAACATTTGGAACGATTCAAGCAAATGGCTCCGATCGCCATAAATGTCCAGATGATCCGCATCAGAAGAAGTTACTATTGCGATATTGGGGTGAAGTGTCAGGAATGAACGATCAAACTCATCAGCCTCAACCACAACTGTATTATTATTTCCATAAAGCACATTGGTACCGTAGTTAGAACTGATTCCACCCAAAAAGGCCGAACAGTCGTAGCCCGAATCTTTCAATACATGTGCCACCATTGTAGAAGTTGTCGTTTTACCATGTGTACCAGCAACCGCTACTGTAAATCTACTTTCACTAATGATCCCCAAAACTTGAGATCGTTTATAGAGCGTATGTCCTTGTGATTCCAAAAAAGCTTTAATCTTCGAATCTTTAGGAATAGCCGGTGTAAAAATGACTAATGTCTCCGTCGTAGGTACGTTAAAAATAGCATCAATCGTGTTAATATCATCCTGATAGGAGATCGCGATCCCTTCCTTGACTAAGGTTTTAGTCAGCTCAGTTTCTGTACGGTCATATCCATTCACCTCACAGCCCAAATGCTTAAAATAGCGTGCAAGGCCACTCATGCCTATACCACCTATTCCGATCAAGTAAACTTGTTTTATTGCATCTAGATTCATACTTCGTCTATTTTTTTTAACCAATTTATACACCTCCTCGGCAATCTGCACGTCAGCATTCAACTTACCGAGTTTTTTAATATTCCCACTTAATTGTGCGACATGATCTGCGTCTTTTAATAAAGTTAAAGCAGCAGGTATTAAGTCTCTTTGTGCATCACTATCCTTCACCAGTAATGCAGCGCCTTTATTGACCAATGCCATTGCATTTTTGGTCTGATGATCTTCGGCCACATTGGGTGAAGGCACAAGGATAACAGGTTTTCCAACCACACAGAGCTCAGAGATGGTACCGGCTCCAGCACGGCTAATAATCAAATCTGCCGCAGCATAAGCATAATCCATGCGCTGAAGAAAGGCCAGCATCTTGATATTACCTGGAAGTTTACCTGTCAACTCCGCCTGTAGGTTTTCAACATAGAAACTACCGCATTGCCAAATCAGCTGCACTTCTTCCTCCTTTAGCTCATTCAGGTAAGCAACAACACTTTCATTTAATGTTTTAGCCCCCAAACTACCGCCGAGTACCAAAATTGTTTTTTTGTGTGGATCTAACGCAAAGAACGCTAAGGCCTCCTCTCTTTTTCCCGCTATCGCAATAGACTCGCGTCTTATTGGATTGCCGGTGAGCAATACTTTGTCCGCAGGAAAGAATTGCTCCATCCCCTCATAAGCCACACATATTTTTGCAGCCTTAGCACCAACTTTTTTGTTGGTTACACCAGCATAGGAATTCTGTTCTTGCACGACTGTTGGCACCTCCAGCTTATTGGCCATCATTAGCAATGGACCTGAAGCAAAACCACCTACCCCTACAGCCACATCCGGTCTAAAATCCTTAATTATGCTTTTTGCTTTATTTAAACTTTTCATAAGCTTAAACGGCAAAAAGATATTCTTCCACAGCTGCTTTCTATTGATTCCCTGAATGTCGAGTCCAACAATCTTATATCCTGCTGCGGGCACTTTATCCATTTCCATCCGGCCATTGGCACCCACAAATAGAATTTCATTTGCAGGATCCATTGCCTTCAACGCATTTGCAATTGAAATCGCCGGAAAGATATGTCCTCCGGTTCCACCACCACTGATAATTACGCGAATTGCCATGCTTAATTTATTATTATGCAGGAATAGATCCTATAACCACTTTTTTCGGTTTAGGCTTTTCATCCAGCTCTTCTTTACCTTTTAATTCTTCAATATTTCTACTCACACTCAGGATGATTCCCAAGGCGACACTCGTAAATAAAATCGAGGTTCCTCCCATACTCACTAGTGGAAGCGGAACCCCCGTTACTGGTCCCAATCCGACGGCAACAGCCATATTGGCCAAAGCCTGAATTGTCAAACTAAATCCCAAACCCGCAGCCAGAAAAGTACCAAAAGCTTTGGGACTCATCGTGACAATACGTATACATCGATACATAAATGCCAAATACAGAAATAGCAGAATCACCCCCCCGACTGTTCCATATTCTTCAATGATAATCGCGTAAATAAAATCGGAATAAGGGTGCGGCAACACATTACGTTGCACACTATTTCCCGGTCCTTTTCCAAAAAGCCCACCAGTTGCTATAGCAATTTTCGCATTGTTTGCCTGATAATTTTTATCATCCTGGAAGGATACCGTTTTATCCACTTTTTCAGTATGAAAAAAAGATTTTACCCGGCTGATATAAGTCGTTCTACGGGGACCAAAGAAGATAACCATCATAAGGAGCACCCCTCCGCCACAACAAACAATGGCAATCTGCTTAAAACTAATCCGTCCGATCAAGAGCAATAAAACACTCACGCCAAACAGCATCAATGCGGTAGATAGATTGGCCAAGGCAATCAGAATAAACACACCACACACCGACCCCATAATGGGTAAGAACGATTTTTTCACATCTTTGATCTCTTCCTGCTTCCGGGATAACATCCTTGCAAGAAAGACGATAAGTGACAACTTTGCTAAATCCGATGTTTGAAAGGTCAAACCTATACCAGGGATAGTCAACCAACGACTAGCTTCATTAACTTTACTTCCGAACAACAGCGTAAACAACAATAAAGGGATTGTAATACCCATCATTATTTTGGATATACCCGCATAATACCGATAATCTAACTTGTGAGAAAGATACATCAGGACAAAGCCTATGGCAATGATAGAGAAATGCTTTAACAGATACATTTCAGTCCCTTTCCCTTCTTTATAAGCCAAGGTACCCACCGAACTGTATACAGCCAAAAGTGACCATCCCGATAAGATAATCACAATGATCCATATCCATCGATCACCCTTCAATTTAGACATTATATTCTGTAGCATATCCTTCCTCCTCTTATTGGGTTACACCATTTATAATTCCATTACAGCAGCCTTAAATTTATCGCCACGATCTTCATAATTCTTAAACCAATCAAAACTAGCGCAAGCAGGAGACAATAAGACGGTATCACCTTTTTGAGCTAAGTGGGACGACAATACCACGGCATCTTGCATGGAGGTACTGTTGACAATAATCTCCACATCTTGTTCAAATGCTTTATGAATTGCAGCCGTATCTTTTCCTAAACAAACGATAGCGCGCACCTTGTCTTTGACCAAATCAGCAAGCATACTGTAATCGTTTCCTTTATCCACGCCACCCAACAACAACACGATTGGTGTAGAGAAACTTTCCAAAGCATACCATACCGAATTTACATTCGTCGCCTTTGAATCGTTAATGTAATTTACACCGCCGATACAGGCTACATGTTCAAGGCGATGTGGAATATTCACATACGATCCCATACTTTCTTTCATCACTTGATTTCTCAATTCCTGCACTTTCGCAATTAACCCAGAAGCCATGCTATTATAAATATTATGCTTCCCCTGCAATGACAATTCCTCAGCTCTCATAGTGAATGTATCGTTATTTGGTGTATTAATAATTATTGTTTTGTTGGCATTTAAATAAGCCCCCAATTCAACAAGTTGTTCTTGTGTAAAAGGCAAATAGGTCCCTTTACTATGATGTCTTTCCAATCCTTTAACTGTTTCCGGATCGTCCAGGCAGTATATAAAATAATCCTTCTCCGTTTGATTCTGAATCATTCTGAATTTTGAATCCACATAATTTTCCATTTTATGGTCATAGCGATCCAAATGATCAGGAGTAATATTCAGTATAACAGCAACATCTGCTCTAAAATGGTACATATCGTCCAGCATAAAGCTCGATATTTCCAATACATAGCAATCGAACTGTTCTTTAGCCACCTGCAATGCAAAGCTTTTCCCGATATTACCTGCCAATCCGACGTTTAAACCGCCATGCTTAAGCATTTCATAAGTCAACATCGTCGTCGTAGACTTTCCGTTTGACCCTGTAATACAGATTAATTTTGCATCCGTATATTGCGCCGCAAATTCAATTTCTGCAATCACAGGTATATTCTTTGCTCTCAATGCAACGACCAATGGTACGGTCGCTGGAATACCAGGGCTTTTTACAACCAGTGCAGCATTCAAGATACGGCCTTCGTCATGTTGACCTTCTTCGAAAGCTATTCCCTCCGCTTTTAGTTGTTCCTTATAGTGGTCTGCAATAAGCCCTTTATCTGACACAAATACATCAAATCCCTTTTCTTTCCCAAGAATCGCCGTTCCAACACCGCTTTCGCCTGCGCCTAAAATGACCAAACTTCCAGATTGAGGATAATATGTTGTTGCAATATTTGACATCATTATCTAATTTTCAATGTTACAATAGTAAGAATGGCCAATATGATTCCTACAATAACAAAACGTGTTACAATTTTCGCTTCATGATACCCCCTCTTCTGAAAGTGATGGTGCAATGGTGACATCAAAAAGATCCGTCTACCCTCACCATATTTCTTCTTCGTGTATTTGAAATACGACACCTGAAGAATAACCGAAAGGTTTTCCAACAGAAACACACCACACAAAATTGGGATCAATAATTCTTTCCGGATCAAAATGGCAAAGGCAGCAATAATACCGCCGATCGCTAAACTTCCCGTATCACCCATAAAAACTTGAGCAGGATACGTATTATACCATAAGAAACCTACGCAAGCGCCAACAAATGCCCCAGCGAAAATCACGAGTTCTCCGGAATTGGGGATATACATAATATTGAGGTAATCTGAAAAGATCACGTTACCCGACACGTACGCTAAAATGGCTAAAGTAACACCAATGATAGCGGATGTACTCGTGGCTAAACCATCGATACCGTCCGTAATATTTGCGCCGTTTGAAACTGCCGTAACGATAAAAATAACAACAACTAAAAAGACGATAAAAGTCAGATAATCGCTCTGTAGTCCAAATATTTTAAACACCTTGGCATAATCAAACTCATTATTTTTATAAAACGGAATATTCGTCTTCGATGATTTTACGTTTTCAGCGTAGGTCTTCTCACCTGTACCTTCATTGATAACCACTTCAACAGGCTTGGTAGAGGTTGGTTTATCGACCCCTTTTCGAACTACGATATCTGGATGAAAGTACATCGTACAAGCAATTATTGCTCCCAAGCCAACTTGTCCAACAACTTTAAACTTACCAGCTAAGCCTTCTTTATTATGTCGAAAGACCTTGATATAATCATCTAAAAATCCAATTGCGCCCATCCAAAGTGTTGTCACAATCATGATAATCACATAGATATTCGTCAATTTAGCAAATAACAAGGTAGGGATAAGAATACCTGCAATAATGATGATCCCACCCATTGTCGGCGTACCAGCTTTCTTTTTTTCTCCTTCAAGCCCCAAATCACGAATTGTCTCTCCAACTTGCTTATTATGCAAGAATTGAATCAATTTTCCCCCAAAAACCGTGGTAATAATCAATGAAGAGATTACAGCCATAGATGTCCTAAAAGAGATGTATTGAAACAAACCCCCTCCAGGTATATGAATATATTCGCTAAGCCACGTAAAAAGATGGTACAACATATTTCTATTGTTCGTTAAATGTATTCTCTAAAACTTCTTTATCATCAAAATGATGTTTTACACCATTTATATCTTGATATTTCTCATGCCCTTTTCCTGCAACTAGGATAATATCCCCAGGATTAGCCAGCTGATATGCTGTCCTTATCGCTTCCTTACGATCAGCTATAGAAAGCGTCTTCGCTTTTTGGTCTGCTGCCACACCGGCTTCAATATCTTTAATAATCTGATAAGGATCTTCTGTACGCGGATTGTCGGACGTAATCAAAAATCGATCACTATAACGCAGAGCCGCTTCAGCCATTTCAGGTCGTTTAGTTTTGTCCCGATCGCCTCCGCATCCCAATACGGTAATAATTTTTTGTTCTGGACGTCGCAATGAACTTATGGTCTTCAATACATTTTCAACTGCGTCAGGAGTATGCGCATAGTCCACAATTCCAAAAACACCAGAAGTCGATTTCATCGTTTCAAACCGTCCCTCTGCCCCCTTCAAGGTACTGAGTGCGGTCAATACTTTCACCGTTTCCTGCTCAAGCAAGATAGCGGCACCATAAACCGCCAAAAGGTTATATGCGTTGAAATCGCCGATCAATTTTACCCATACTTCCTGTCCATCAACACTCATCAACATACCATCGAAATGGCTTTCGATCACCTTTGCTTTAAAATCCGCTCCAGAACGTAAGCCATAGCTTTTCCGATGTGCCACTGTATTTTGAAGCATGACCTGACCATTTCTATCGTCAGCATTCGTCAAAGCAAAAGCATTCGCATCCAGATCGTCAAAAAACTTCTTTTTCGCTTTAATATAGTTATCAAAAGTTTTATGGAAATCCAGGTGATCATGCGTAATGTTCGTGAATATTGCACCCGCAAACACCAAGCCTGCAATACGTTCCTGAACGACAGCATGCGAACTAACCTCCATAAACGCATAATCACAGCCATCATCAACCATATCCCGTAACAATTTATTCAATTGAATAGGGTCTGGTGTTGTATGCGTTGCTGGTATAATCTTTGTTCCAATTTGGTTTTGCACCGTAGATAATAAGCCTACGTGGTAGCCTAGCTCAGTAAACAGCTGAAACAACAATGTGGCTACTGTCGTTTTACCATTCGTACCGGTCACCCCAACAAGTTTCAACTGCTCAGCAGGATTTTCGTAGAAATTAGCCGCAGCAACCCCTAAAGCATAAGCAGAATCAGCCACCAAGATATAAGCGACAGAGTCTAACGTCTCTTTGGGCAACTCCTCTACAATAACGGCTCTTGCTCCCGAGGTAATTGCCTTGTCTACAAACAAGTGACCATCTGTTTGAACACCCCGCACTGCGATAAACAAACTTCCCAACTCCACTTTTCTGGAATCAAAGCACAAAGAGTGCACATCAACCTCTTCGAGGTTCCCTACAACCTGCTGTACAGGGATAGCATGCAATACTTTTTTTAAATCCATCATTTACTTAAGTTCTAAATTTATCGCCGTTCCAAAAGGCAGTTTTTGCCCCGCGGCTAACGACTGTATTCCAACTCTTCCTTTTCCCGTCACGTGCGCCTTAAATCCGGCATTCTCCACAACATATAAAGCATCCATCAAACCCATGCCAACCACATTCGGAACAATTCCTTCTTTATATTTTAAATCCATAAATGGCACGCCTCGTGTAGAGGTATCCACCTCTCCCCGGGCAATTGTATCCCAATTCACGGTATTAATTCCCAACCTATCGTACACTTTTTTACTAGCTTCCTTCGAACCCTGCAAAGTCAATGGCATTCTTCCGCCTACATTGACCGCTTTAAACGTCTTTTTCCCCTCCATTTCCATATCGTTTGCATATACCATGTCTGCAAGTTCTTTAAACACGGGCCCTGCAATCGATGCACCATAGTATCCATTTCTCGGGTTACGGATTACCACAATAATGGAATATTTTGGATCTTCCGCAGGAAAATACCCCGCGAATGAAGATTGATATCGTCTGGCACCGTACCCCCTCGAACCATCAGCCATCTGTGCTGTACCTGTTTTACCACCAGAGCTATATAACGGACTAGCAACACTTCTACCTGTTCCTTCAGTCATAACACCTTCCATCATTCCCCTCACCTCTGCTAAAGCATGATCCGAAGCGATCTTTTCGTTAATCACTTTCGCTTGAAACGTTTGAATTGTATTTCCTAAATGCCGAATTTCCTTAACAAATAGCGGCGCTATCAACTTTCCGTTATTTGCGACAGCATTATAAAATGTCAACGTTTGCAATGGTGTAATTTTCATTTCATAGCCGTAAGCCATCTGTACCAACGATAACCCACTCCAGCTTTTGCTTTTCGACGTTTTCACCAAAGGCACACCTTCCCCGGGAATCTGTAGATCGAGCGTCTTACCAAAACCAAAAGAATGTAGCTTTGATGTAAACTGATCCGGGTTATCTTTATAGGCTTGATATACAAACTTCGTAACACCCACATTCGACGACTCCTCAAAAGCCCTTTTCGCTGAAATTATAGACTTCTTAGGCGCATGTGAATCACGAATCGTATGCTTATAAATTGGCCAGTTACCATTACCAATATTGACAGTTGTACTCGAGTCTATTTTCTTATCATCGATCAAAGCCAGATAAGAAGCCAACTTAAATGTTGAACCTGGATCTGCACTTTGTGCTATTGCAAGATTGAACTTTTCACGGTAGACTCCGTCTTTATCGCGCATAAAATTAGCCACCGCACGCACCTCGCCTGTTTTCACCTCCATCATCACGACACAGCCCTCATCCGCATTACTCGTAATCATCTGCTTCTCCAGAGCCCTTTGCGCCATATCCTGCATATTCACATCAATAGTAGAGATAATATCAGACCCATCAACCGGGGCAACCTCAATATCTTTGTTAACAGGAATCCATACCCCACCAGCAATACGCTGCATTAACCTCTTTCCGCTTCTTCCGTCGATATATTCGCCATATGCCCCTTCCAAACCAACATGAATATTTTCTTTCACATTTTTATAACCGATGGTTCTCGCAGCGAGATTGACAAAAGGTAAAATACGCTTATTCTGCCTATCTGTAATCAAACAACTTGGAAAACGTTCTTTATTGACACGTGCAGATTTAAGTAAAGGGAATTGTTTTACCCGCTTTAAATCTTGGTGTGACACATTACGTTTGAGCAACAAGTAGCGCTGCTTTTTATTCCGTGCCTGTTTTAATAATGTCAAATACTGCCGAGATGATTTATCTTTAAAAAAATCAGCAAGTTTAATAGCCAAGGAGTCAACTTTCAAATTGAAATACTCTTCATCTTCTTCGGGAATCGCCATTGCATCAAAACGAAGCTCATATTCAGGCACCGAAGTAGCCAATAAGCTTCCGTCATTTGAATAAATATTACCACGAGCAGCTTCCACCTCCCGTTCCTGAATAGAAAGGCTATCCGCTAAAGCTTTCCAATGCTCTCCATCGACATACTGCAACTTGGCCATTTTTCCAAATACCAAAAACGCAAGTAGTACGATAAGCCCAAAAGCAAAATAGACACGCACAAGAATCGTATTTCTGATACTCATAACTCTTCCTATTTATCTTCTTTATTCTCTATAACTTCAACCTTGATCGGTGGTTCCACACGCTCTTTCAACCCCAAAGAATCGACACGTTTGGCAATTTCTGTCTGTGTAGACATTTTCATCAGTTCGGCAGAGAGAGACTTATGATCCCAGCCCAATTCCTTTACCTCTTTACTCACTTTATCGATACTCCGAATAGTTCGCTCTGCAAAATGACGATTGGAAATATACAGTAACATCAGAAAGGCAATAAAAGCTCCGAAAGGCAAATAATGCAATATTTTATTTAACGAAAGGTCTCCAACGGTAAAAAGCGTTTTAATAAACGCTTCTGTTTCTTCCGCCTTTTCCTCGACAGTTTCTTGCAGTTCCTCCTGAACTTCTTCACTCAATTCTTTCTGTCTTATCGTATTTCTGCTCATCCTCTCGCTCCATTTTTAAGACAAATTCAACTTTTCAGCAATACGCAGTTTCGCACTGCGCGATCTATTATTTATCGCCAACTCTTGTGCAGATGCCGTAATTGCTTTACGGCTCAACACATGAAATGGCTTAATTTCATTTCCAAAAAAATCCTTTTCAACTTCCCCTTTAAACTTACCTTTGGCCATAAAATTCTTAACCAAACGGTCCTCCAAAGAGTGATAGGACATCACAGCCAATCGGCCCTCAACACGGAGTACATCAACTGTCTGCAACAAAAATTCCTGCAACGCCTCCAACTCGCGATTCACTTCGATACGAAGAGCCTGAAATACCTGCGCATGGTACTTATGTTCTTTACCCTTTGGAACCATACGTTGAATCACCTCTTTCAATTCAGCAACAGTCTGGATCGGCTGTGACAAACGCGCAGTAACAATTGTTTTCGCAAGCGATTTAGCGTTCATGATTTCACCATACATACCAAAAATACGATGCAGATCCTCCTCCGAATAGGTTGCCAAAAGCGACTTTGCATCCAAATCGCCCACCTGATCCATACGCATATCCAAGTCTGCATCAAAGCGAATAGAAAAGCCACGATCTGCAGCATCGAATTGATGCGAAGAAACACCTAGATCTGCTAAAATACCATCTACAGAACGTACACCTTCCAAACGAAGGCTATTCTTTAGAAACCTAAAGTTTTGGTGTATCAACGTAAAACGAGGATCGTCAACTGCATTTTCCAATGCATCCGGATCCTGATCAAAAGCAAACAACTTCCCCTTCGGCCCTAATCTCTTCAGAATCTCTCGAGAATGGCCACCACCACCAAAAGTCACATCCACATAAATACCATCCGGCTTAATAGCCAAAGCATCCATGCATTCTTGTAACATTACCGGAACATGATATACATTCTCCATACGCTTATAGTCCAAAATTAATATCTCCCATTACCTCCGCAGCCAAAGATGATATATCCTCTACACCGCCATCACCCATCAATTCCTCATACCCTTCTTTTGACCAAACCTCAATCTTATTAAACTGACAAGCCAAAACCAGCTCAGTGCTTATTCCTGCAAATTCCAGCAAACTTTTGGGTAACAAAACACGACCCGCAGCATCCAATGTCAATTCCGTAGCGCCACGCGTAAAAGCACGGACAAACGCCCGAACTTTAGGATCGAATTGATTCAATTTCGCCAGTTTAGCCGTCATCAAATCCCACTCTTCTCTTGGATAAAATACAAGATGTTTCTCAAAACCGCGATTCACCACAAGACCATCCCGCTCTACATGAGGCATTTGCCTCTTGAGCGCAGCCGGTAACACCATTCTTCCTTTGGCGTCTAACTTGCATTCGAATTCTCCGATCAACTGAGTCATGTCGTCAATTATCCTATTCTAATTTAAATGTAAAAGTATACACTTTCTCCCACTTTCCCCCACTTTATAACATAAAAAAGTTTTCCACATCAACAAATCGCTACAACAAACAGAAGTCGACTTCAAAAAAAACACATGTAAAACCTTATTTACAAGCAGTTAAAAGCCAATTTTCCTGAAAAATAAGCTATTACGCCAGAAGTGATTTTTTGCTCTTTTTTTTATCAAAATCAGCAATGAATTGTAAAAATTTCCTCTTTAGAAATTTAATTTTAGCCAATTTTTGTCGCAAAAGGGGGCAAAGTGGGAGGAGTCAAAAACAGAAACAAAAGATGTGGCAGAAAGTGGGAGAAGGCTCCTCAAATAACCTGAACAGAATTCGTTATTGTCGAGTAAAACCAATAATTTTGCGTCAAATATAATTTTCATAACGATATGCACAGAACACACACTTGTGGAGAATTAACACTAGCTGACTTAGGGAAAACGGTTACCCTAAGTGGATGGGTTCAAAAATCGCGCGATTTGGGCGGTATGACTTTCATCGATGTTAGAGACCGATATGGTATCACACAATTAACGTTCAATGCAGATGATGATGCGTCCTTGCGCGCAAGTGCCCGTGAGCTCGGAAGAGAATATGTCATCAAGGTAACTGGAGAAGTTATCGAACGCTCTAATAAAAATGCTAAAATCTCCACTGGAGATATTGAAATCAAGGTTTCAAATCTTGAAATATTAAATGCCGCTAAATTACCTCCTTTTACAATAGAAGATGAAACAGATGGTGGTGATGATATCAGAATGAAGTTCAGATACCTGGATTTACGTCGTAATCCTGTACGTGAGAACCTAATTTTACGTCATAAGACCTCTCAAGAGGTACGCCGTTATCTTGACTCCCAAAACTTCCTGGAAGTAGAAACCCCCTATCTGATCAAATCAACTCCAGAGGGAGCACGCGACTTTGTCGTACCTTCCCGTATGAATCCTGGAGAATTTTATGCGTTACCACAATCCCCACAAACCTTCAAACAATTATTGATGGTTTCAGGTTTTGATCGTTATTTCCAAATTGTAAAATGTTTCCGTGATGAAGATTTGCGTGCAGACCGTCAACCAGAGTTCACGCAAATAGACTGTGAAATGTCTTTTGTAGAACAGGAAGATGTGTTAAATATCTTTGAAGGTCTTGCAAAACATATCTTCAAAACAATCAAGGGAATTGACCTAGGTACCGTTCCACGTATGACTTACGCAGATGCGATGCGCCTATATGGATCAGACAAACCAGATATCCGTTTTGGAATGCAGTTTGTCGAACTAAACGACGTTGCCAAAGGAAAAGGTTTCCCTGTATTTGATGCAGCGGAGCTAGTGGTTGGTATCAACGCAGAAAATTGCGCGCATTACACCAGGAAACAACTGGATGCATTGACAGATTTTATCAAGCGTCCACAGATTGGCGCAACAGGCTTGGTATATGCGCGTGTGAATGAAGACGGTTCAGTGAAGTCGTCCGTTGATAAATTTTTCACACCAGAACAACTGTCGGCAATTGCAGAAGCGTTCCACGCGAAACCTGGCGACCTATTGTTAATTATGGCTGGTGGAACAGACAAAGTTCGCAAACAACTCAATGAATTACGCCTTGAAGTTGCGTCACAACTTGGTTTCCGCAACAAAGAAACCTTTGCTCCATTATGGGTTGTTGATTTTCCACTATTGGAATGGGACGAAGAAAATGGCCGTTACCATGCCATGCATCATCCATTCACTTCACCAAAACCGGAAGACATCCCACTTTTAGATACCAATCCTGGAGAAGTAAGGGCAAATGCCTATGACTTTGTTTTAAACGGTGTAGAAGTAGGCGGTGGATCAATCCGTATCCACGACAGAGACCTTCAATCGCTCATGTTCAAACATTTGGGATTCAGCCCTGAAGAAGCAAAAAAACAATTTGGATTCCTGATGGAAGCCTTTACCTATGGGGCTCCCCCACACGGCGGATTGGCTTTTGGCTTTGACCGACTCGTATCCTTATTGGCAGGTTTAGATTCCATCCGCGACGTGATTGCCTTCCCAAAAAACAACTCGGGAAGAGATGTTATGATTGACGCACCGTCAACCATTCACCAAGAGCAACTGGACGAGCTAAGCTTAAATATTGCGATAAAAGCATAAATTATTTAACTCGATTTTCGAGAAACAATTTATTAACAGTATATTTAAAAGTTGGTAATTTTTACCAACTTTTTTTTGTGAAAAATTAGCAGATTAGATGGCAGAGAGTACCGCTAATACGTTTATTAAGGAAAGTGCGCAAAAAGCATTTGACACCAAACACCGCGATATTATCAATTACAATATCGACAAATACAGCATGGCTTTCGAAAAAGGCAAGAGCAAATTTGCGGACCTTGAAAATAGTAAGATAAAAGCGAACCTGATCAAATGGAAGGTCATGGAAAATCTCGATCGCTATTTGTTGCAATTTGAAGCAAACTTCACGGCTCGAGGCGGAAAAGTAATCTGGGCCAATGATGCTACGGAAGCCTTGGACGAAATCTATTCGATCATTGCACGTAAAAAAGCAAAATCTGTCGTAAAGTCAAAATCGATGGCGACAGAAGAGATTGAGCTTAATCATTTTCTGGCTTCCAAAAATATTGAAGCCATAGAAACTGATCTTGGCGAGTATATCATTCAGCTGCTGGATCAAAAGCCCTATCATTTTGTTACACCGGCCATGCATTTGAGCCTGGAAGATATTGCCAAGCTTTTTCACGAGAAATTTGACACACCACTAGATGCATCTGCAGAGCAACTTACAATGAAGGCCCGTGAATTACTTCGAGATCGTTACCTATCGGCAGAAATTGGGATTACAGGAGCCAATTTCTTAATTGCCGAAACTGGAAGTATAGCAATTACCGAAAATGAAGGAAACGCCCGATTGACATCGACCTTCCCCAAAACACATATCGCCGTCGTTGGAATAGAAAAAATCATTCCCAATGTACAAGATTTAGAAGTCTTTTGGCCACTCCTGTCCACACATGGCACGGGTCAAAATCTAACAGTATACAATACGCTACTCACTGGGCCAAAACAGCCTTATGAATCAGATGGGCCCGAAGAAATGTATGTTATACTGCTTGACAATGGCCGCAGTAAGCTCTTAGCGCAGAAAGAACAACGTCAGGGTTTGTACTGCATACGTTGTGGCGCCTGTCTGAATGTATGTCCAATCTACCAGAACATCGGTGGACATACCTATGAAACGACTTATCAGGGCCCAATTGGATCGCTCATATCGCCACATTTAAATGGCATGAAGGAATTCAAACACCTGAGCTACGCCTCCACACTCTGCGGAAAATGCACCGAGGTCTGCCCCGTGGGTATTGACATACAGCGCATGCTTCTCGTTAACAGAAAAGATTCAGTTGATCAGGGTCTGGCAACAAAAACGGAACAAAAAGTCTGGCAGTGGTTCACCTACGGGATAATGCGAAGAAAACTGATTGATTTCTTTGGCGGAAAACTCAAGAATTTCTTCCTCAAGAAATTCTTTCAGAAAACCTGGGGAGATCAACGGGAGCTACCAAAATTGGCAGACAAATCTTTCTCTAAACAATGGAAAGAACATCAAAAAAATAAAGAATAACAAAAAAGAAAGAGGGAACCAATGGTTCCCTCCTCTACTAACACTCACCACTATTTAATATGAAAACTATCCTTGTTTAATTGTTATGAAGCTTTTACTTCAGCATCATTTGTTTTATTCACTTCTCCTTTTCTAAAGTCCTTTCTTTTCAGCTGTCTGTCTCTTTTCCAATGTTCTTTGTGCATTTTACGATTTTCAGCATAGGAATCCTTTAACGTTTTTTGTTGCTCTGGAGTTAACATTCCCATCATTTTTTCATGTTCTGCCACACGTTGTTTTTTCACTTTTGCTCGATATTCTTTGCGTTCAGCAGCTAATTTCTGATGGTCCTTTGCTTGCTTCAAATTAAAAGCATAGATATCTTTACGCTGTTTATCTGTAAATTTCAACTTTTGATCCATGCGATCAGTTTTCATTTTAGCAACTTCCTCTGGAGTTTTATTTTTAAAACTATCGTGCATTCTTCCTGTTTTATGTTTATGCATAGAAGCTTGCACTTCTTTCATTTCTGGTTTAACATCTTTTTTTTCTTGAGCGAAACCGGCTAACATCAATCCAGATAGCGCCAAACTTAACATCAACTTTTTCATTTCTTTATTTTTTATAAAACCAACAATCATTCTTTTTAATAAGTACTCATTTTCAACTTATTTATCAGTAAGAGTCGTCTCGGCTATCGAAAGTTTAATTGATGATCTGTTAAATAAAGTTAAGAAGCATTTATTGGGAGACAGCACTTAAACGGATCGGTAAAGTATACGCTACACGTACTTTAAGCCCATTTTGCACTCCTGGTTTCCATTTTTTCGCTTTCTTCAATAAGTTTATAGCAGCATCTCCCGTACCAAATTTCATATCACGTTTAACAGCAATATCTGTCAGTGATCCATCTTTCTCAACGACAAAAGAAACCTCTATAACACCCGAAACTCCTTGGTCTAAGGCCTGTTGTGGAAAGTTGTAATTCTCGGCGATCCACTTCATAAAAGCAGGCAGTCCCCCCACAGGTGTTGGCATAATTTCTACTGATGTAAATGTATTGTTAGCATTATCATCAGTTCCGCCTCCCGATAATGAACCATCTTTATAACCAGTAATATCACCATCTCTTTTTGAAGAACCAAATTCACCGCGCGCAATATATGTCCCCGATGGACTTGCTTTCAATGTGATCCTTGAGGTCATTGTATTGGGGTTTTTCAACTCATCCTGACTCACAAGCTCTTCGGTAACTCTGCTCGCTGCGGTCACTTTTATATCGGGCATCCGAACCAAATCAAATTTGGATACATCTTGGGCAACCTGCTGCGGAGCTTTTTCCTGCATCATAACAGGTTCTTCAGGAACGTCCTCTTTTTCCTCCACCTTCTTTTGAATTTCTTCCAGCATGTCGGGTCCAATATCTTGTACTTCATAAATCACGGTTGGAACAGTTTGCTTAAAATATTTATTATATGTATAGGATCCTGCAATCAGCAAAACTGCAAAAGAAACAACAATTCCTAACCCCATATTTGTTGCTCTATCAGAGAGATTTCGCAACTCGTAAGCACCGTACATTTTGTTGCGACCAGCAAAAATAACGTCCAGCCATTCTTTGCGGTAGATATTCAATTTAGAGTTCATCATAACATTAAAGTTTAAATCTTTTCATTATGATGAGCGAAAGCCTTATATTTCACAAAAAAATTCAAAATACTTATGAAGTCACTTTTTTCAGCTATTTTTCTACTTACATTGTATGCTTGCGGGAACAATCAAAATCAATCCAAAACTGCAATCAAGCACGAAAACAAGGAAAAGACTATTTCGCCATATTTTGGTTTTTTAAACCAACAAAAAGATTCGCTTATCGCTTTACCTATGGATCAAGCGATGGAAGGACCTGAAAAATATAACTATGTGATTGTGGAAAATCAGGTAAGCCCGCTTGAATTTGTTCAGAATAAAATGGACAACAAAGAGAGTAACGGAAGACAGACCGCCCAGAACTTTGCGAATAGCGAAGGGTCATTGTTTAAAATTAGCGATGCGATCAAGTCTGGCGAATTTGGTATGCTTGTCAACAAAGCTTTTATAGATCAGTATAAAATTGAGAAATTTACAAAAGTTCAAAAAGAAACTTCTCCAGAGATTAAGGAGCAGCTTGAAAAGAAATACAATAGGAAGATTAATAAAAGTACTACAGTTGCGATCCTCAGTGATCAGTCCGAGTTTAATCTTACGGTGTTTGAAAATCAACAAGACTCTGCTTTAGCTGTATTTTCCTACGCAAAGGACGAACAGCTGATCAATTTGGATTTCCCGGCTTTATACGATGATATCAGCACTTGGCGTGTTGATGATGGCGGTCAGTTTGACAACGAGGCTTTTCAGATACTAACCGTATTGCGTTCTGAGCAAGGAATTAGTTTTATCAGCATTTTTTGGGGTGCTGAGGGTTATGAACTGAACTTTTACCAGCCAAAGAAAAATTTATTTACCTCTGCGGCACAAGCTTATGGGTACAGTTCCCCCTTATAAATAAACAAGTTTAAGTTTCCCCGGCACCGAAGGACAGTGTGCGGGGAAACTCATATACCCGTATTAACTACAGATGCATCCTAGCCATAGGAGCAACGTCCTGACCAACGAAATCTTTCTTTAAAAACTTGTGATAACCTGCAATAGCAATCATCGCTGCATTATCGGTACAATATTCAAATTTTGGAATAAACACCCTCCAATTGTATTTCTCGCCCATTTCAATTAAGCTTTGCCTCAGGCCAGAGTTCGCCGAAACGCCACCCGCGATGGCAATATCCTTAACACCAGTTTCCTTTGCTGCCTTCTTTAATTTATTCAGTAGGATTGATACAATACGCGATTGTACACTAGCACATAAGTCGGCCATATGGTGTGTCAGAAAATCTGGGTTCTGCTTCAATTGATCTTGAACCAAATACAATATCGCAGTTTTCAATCCTGAAAAACTAAAATTAAGACCTGGAATCTGTGGTTCGGGCAGCTTATAAGCGGCTGAATTACCTTCTCTTGCAAATTTATCGATAAGCGGTCCACCGGGATAAGGTAGATTCAGGATTTTAGCTGTTTTATCAAAAGCCTCCCCTGCCGCGTCATCCAATGTTTCTCCCAAAAGTTCCATTTCAAAATAATCTTTCACCAATACAATTTGCGTATGACCCCCAGAAACAGTAAGACATAAAAACGGAAAATTCGGCTTCGGATCCTCAATAAAATGAGCCAGGATATGCGCCTGCATATGATTTATGTCAATTAAAGGGATATTCTGTGCAAGTGCAAATGATTTTGCAAATGATGTTCCAACCAAAAGTGCACCTAATAATCCAGGCCCCCGCGTAAAACTCACTGCATCTATTTGATTTTTGCTTACTTTTGCTTGGCGAATGGCTTCTTCCACTGTTGGAATAATATTTTGTTGATGAGCACGTGAAGCAAGCTCGGGAATCACTCCACCATATTTTGCGTGGATTGCCTGAGTTGCAATAACATTTGAATGAATTTCACCGTTAATACAGATAGAAGCGGAGGTTTCATCACAAGAGGATTCAATCCCTAAAATAATAGCCATAGCTTGAGGTAATAAATTTTAATACAAAAGTATCAAAAAAATAATTAAAATAGTGTCAATAGTCCTTGGTAGTATATTCATTATACTGCTTGCATTGGCGTTATCACTACAGTTGAAACCGGTACAAAATTATGTTGCCCAAAAAGCTGTCGACTATTTATCCAACGAACTAAACACCAAAATAAGCCTCAAAAGCATCTATTTCAAACCTTTTAAATCTATTGTAGTAGAAGATTTTCAACTCTATAGTCCACAAGGAAAAGAAATATTAAAATCAGGAAGGTTAGAAGCCAACGTCAACCTTTCTCAATTCATTGAATTGAACAAAATTGTGATCAACAAACTAACCATTGAAGATACCGAAGCCACTTTTGAGCAATTTCAGGACAGCTCCAATATCTCATTTTTAATCCGTTACTTTAACCCACCTAAAAAAGAAAAAAAGAAAAGTTCAAAAAAAATCATCTTCGATATAAAGGAACTGATTATTAAGAACAATACATTTAGCTATGTTAACCATAGACGTAAGCATTACAATAAAGTGGTCGATTTTGGAGATTTAGGTATTTCCAAACTTAACGCCCATTTTGATAAGATAAAAATAGATTCCAATCAAATTTCGGCGAACATAAAGACATTCAATCTGCGCGAAAAGAAAGGTCTAGTGATCAAAGGTCTTCTTGGACAAACGACAGTAAGCAAGACAAGCATTGAACTCAGCGAGCTTATGCTAGCCACCAACCGTTCTACATTCAAAAATTACATCAAGCTTAGCTACAACAGCTTTGACGATTTTTCGGACTTCATCAATAAAGTTCATGTAAAACTTCGTGCTCGGGACTCCCGTATTCACTCCGAGGATATTGCTTTCTTTTCCTCTCCTATGCACCAAGTCAAATTTGACGTGAATATCAAGCGCGCAAATTTAGAAGGAACGGTATCTTCCATCAACGCATCACAGGTCGATTTAACAATTGGAAAAAAAACCAGTTTGGCAGGTAAGCTTCAGATTATCGGTCTACCTGATATTGACAAAACTAAATTTATTGTTCCCAGTGTAGTAATTTCATCTGAGCACAAAGACTTAAATGACGTTATTAGCGATCTCGGAAATCTAAAAAATTTTAAACTCCCTGAAATTGTCCAGATATTCGACAAATTTTCATTCAAAGGTAGCCTAAATGGCCTATACAATAAATTTAAGACCAAGGGAGTATTCACGACTGCAATCGGTAATGTTGAGGCGGACGCCTTATTGGATATCCAGAAGGAAATAAAATATGCGGGAAATTTTCAATCTAAAAAGTTCGATGTAGGTAGGATAACAAAACTAAAAGATCTGGGAACTACAGGCTTCAACCTACAGGTTGACGGAACAGGTACCGACCCCAAGAAACTGAGCTTAAAGATAAAAGGAGATCTCAGCAATTTCAATTTCAAGAATTACAGCTATCAATATATACAAATTGAAGGAAATACAGCTAAACAGTTAGTTCTTGCTTCAGGGCAAATATATGATCCAAATTTAAAACTACAGTTTACCACAGATATCGATTGGTCTTTCAAACCCAACTATCACCTGGATGCTGATATCCAACAAGCTAATCTAAAAAAACTCAACTTCTTTCAGGGGGATTCCATCAATATTATTAACACGAAATTCCACACCAGTTTAATTGGGGACAACATCAATAATATTACCGGTGAATTTAAATCAGACAGTGTCAATTTCACTTCCTCTAAGGGTCAATTCGTCATCCGCGATATCAATTTCCTTGCCGAAGGAGATGAAAATGCACGCTCCCTTACCTTGCAGTCGGCTATCGGACACATTGATCTCAAAGGAAGAATAGACCTCAATACAATCGTTCCTTATTTTAAAGCTTTAGCCATGCGATACGCTCCGGCAATCGGGTTTGAAAACAACATTTTTAATCGCCAGGACTTTGACCTGAATATTAATATAACTTCTTTTAAACCAATCGCAACATTCTTCCGAAAGGACATTGCTTTAGACAGCGGCGCTACACTCAATGCAAAATTTGAAAGTGAAAAACAAACGGCCAGTTTTAATTTTTACGCACCCGAATTCAAATACAATGGTATTCGACTAACTCACCTGATTGTGGATCAAAATGCCAATTTGAAAAATATGGAATTGCAGACCTCCATCGATCGCATCAATTTCACCGACAGTACCTATATTAAAAACGTCAATATTTCAAATACCTTGGCAAACGACAGTTTACAATTTAACATCAAAATGTCGGAACTTGAAGCAAGCAATAGTCTGGATCTTAATGGCGTCATACGCTTTGCCAATGCCAAACCTGCTTATATCAATTTCTATCCATCGAATATCTTAATCAATAGAGAGCGGTGGCTTGTCAATAATGATGCGCAATTGAAAATATCGAAAGGAAAATGGTACTTTGAAAAACTGACGCTGAGTCATGACGAACAAAAAGTTCATATCGATGGCATCCTGTCAAACGAAGTCAGTGATCAGATCAATCTCAAATTTCAGGACTTTAATCTTACATCCTTAAACGGTATTACCAAGCCCCATGGTATCAATCTCTCCGGCAACTTAAACGGAAATATTGAAGTTAATTCTGTATTCAAAGCTCCATTTGTTGTAGCCAATATAAAAACTTCACCTATCCTCTATAACAATATTCCCATCGGCTCACTAGCCCTGAGTGCCAACTACGACCCCGAGAATCAACTGGTAAAACTAGACAGCAAGATAGAGGAAGGAAATAAATTAATTCAGTTACAAGGTTCCTATAACCATTTAAGTGAAAACAATAAGCTTAATCTCAAAGCTAAACTCGTAAACACAGATGTGTTTGTTTTCCAGCCCTTTTTACGAAGCCTGGTATCCAATATTCAGGGCAAGGTCAATGCAGACCTCGATATCGAAGGCGATATCCTGAACCCCAAAATTACAGGTTCCGGAAAATTGGATAATGCTTCGATGGTTATCAATTACCTCAAAACACCCTACCGACTTTCTGACGAAATTGCGGTTACCAATAACCGAATTTTTCTCACAGGGCTAAAAGTATACGATCCCAAAAACAATATAGCAACCATTGATGGCGTTGTAGATCTCAACAAACTGAGTGATCCCGATATCGATGTAACTGCAGAGACGAAGAATTTCCTGGTATTAAATACCACAATAAAGGACAATAATGTATATTATGGTACTGCTTACGCTTCGGGCACTTTTCAGTTTAAAGGACTAACGTCTGCCATGAATATCAATATACGGGCTAAATCCGAAGAAAACACCGTTATTAACATTCCCTTTAATAGTGCCAGTACAATATCAGATACGGACTTTATCTACTTTATTGAGAAAGACTCGACCAAAACGAAGAAAAACGTTAAGAAACGAGATTTCAACGGTCTGACGATGAATATGGACCTCTTGATCAACCCGAATGCAGAAATAAATCTATTCTCCAGTATGGGCGAGTTATCAGGAAGGGGAAATAGCAATCTCAACATGCGGATATCTTCATTGGGAGATTTTGAAATGTTTGGGGATTTTATTATAAACAGCGGAAAATTCAATTTCACCGCTCAAGATTATATCAACAAGATTTTTGATCTCAAAGAAGGCGGAACAGTACGATGGGCGGGAAACCCAACTGAAGCGAACATTAATATCAATGCCATCTACCAACAAAGAACAAGCTTAGCACCGTTGTATAATGCTGCAGGCCGGGAAGAAAACCCTGAACGTGTATTGGCACAGGCCGATATGATCCTAAAAGGGCAGTTAAGTCAGCCGGAAATCACGTTTGACATCAACTTTCCACAAAACCCCGGAGTTAAGGATGAACTGCAGGGATACTTTTCAGATGCCAACAATGTCAATCAACAGGCGCTTAGTCTAATCGTGAGACGAAGTTTTACACCTGGCACACAGACAGACTTTGGTAAAGAAGTCAATAACACTTTGCTATCTGCAGGAACTGAAATAGCATTCAACCAAATCAACAACATCATAGCCCAATCGCTAAACATCAATTTCTTTGATATTAATATCAAATCTTTAAATGACGCATCTGCCTCACTACGTTTATTCAACGACAGACTTGTTTTGACAGGCGGTATCTCCGACCGTAGAAGTCAGGCGCTAACAGATTTGAATGTGTTTTCGGATCGGGTATCAACCGATGCCGAGGCTATGTTTTATTTAAGAAAGGATGGACGCTTGGTCCTACGTGCTTCCAATCGCCTAAATACACGCAACTTTCTTCTTAGCCCCAATGACGGCGAATATATTAGTGCTTTCGGACTACTCTATCGGCAAGAATTCAACACCTTCTCGGAGTTCTTGAAAAGGCTATTCCCTTTTGGTAAGAAGACGATTACAACAGCTCCTGTTGAAACAAAGAAAAGCAAGGTCAATTAAGCTTGCTGAATAATCCCTTTGCTATTTCAATAGGTCTCTTGCCATTCCAGTAGGCTTCTTTCAATTCTGGCAGTCCACCTTTAATCCCAACCGCATTGCGCCTATTCTGAGCTCCGCCTCGATTCCACCAGTCGACCTTTTCCAGCGTCATATAACTTCCTATACAGGCGATCTGTGGATGAGCTGAACAACTATAAACGAATAGTGTATAGTCCGCTACCGGACTGCAATAAAAAAGTCCCTCCAAATAAATGGAAGGACTCTTTTTTTATTTAAAAAATTCGCTTATGCTAATTTCTCGAATTCTTTGTATTCAATGTCCGTAGCGTTCAATTTCACTAAACCTTTCAAGTGATCAAATACTTTTAAAGCTTTAGCTTCTTCGAACAAACGATTACCTTGCTCTCTATCTTGCAACAATTGAATTGCAAATTGGTTCAACTGCTCATCAGAAGGTTCTTCGTTGATGTTATACATCTTGATTTGCGCGTAAATACGTTCTTTTGCTAAATTGATAACTTCATCATATTTAACTTCAAGACCATTTTCAGTAACAACGCGGTTTTCGATGATTGTCCATTTCAAGTTGTTCAAGAAGTCAGCAAAACCTTTGTTCAATTCTTCTTCAGAAATGCTTGGGTTAGTTGCTTTCAACCATCTTTTCAAGAATTCTTCAGGGAAAGATACATCAACTTTCTCCATACCAAAAGTATACATATCATTACGTAATCTTTGATCTGAATTTTGTTTGAATAAGTTCTCAACTTCTTCTTTCACTTTTTCTGTGAATTGAGCTTCTTCTGTTACTTCACCTTCTGCGAATAATTTATCGAAAAATTCTTGGTTTAGATCAGCTTCCTCTAAACGGTTGATATTCTTAACAGTCAATTCAAATTTAGTGACGTCTAAAGCAGTTGCTTCCTCTTCAGTGATACCTAAGATACGTGCTAAATCTTCAGTTTTGAATGCTTTTTTAACATCAATCTTAACAACATCGTCCTTTTTAAGACCAACTAATGATTTTTTGATCTTAGCATCTTCTACGATATCTGTGCGGATAGAAGTTGTTTTTTCTAGACCTTCCTCTTTATCTTGTTTCAATGTTGCATATAATACATCACCTTCTTCAGATACTTCTGGATTAGTCATTTTTCCATAGCTACGACGCAAGTTCTTGATACGATCTGCCAATGTCTCTTCATCAGCTTTGATTTCGTACGAAGTAAATTCAGTCTCAGCAGTAAAAGGCAATTCAAAAGCAGGAGCAAGACCAATTTCATATTTGAAGTTGAAATTGTCTTTATAATCCCAGCTGTATTGTGCATCATCTTCCAAAGGAAGTGGTTGACCTAAAACTTCTAATTTATTTTCAGCAATATAATTGGTGATTTTCTCATTCACTAATTTATTGATCTCGTCAAATAAAATAGATTTACCATAAGTACGTCTGATATGTCCCACAGGAACTTGACCTGGACGGAAACCTGGTAATTTTGCTTTTTTAGCTTGCGCTTTAATCTCTTTGTCGACTTGAGGATTATAATCTTCAGGTGCTAATGCGACGTTGACTACCGCATTGATTGCATCTACATTCTCGTGTGAAATATTCATACTCTTTTTAGCTATATCGCATTCATAAAAAAATCCTCCCGAGGTTTTAAGTTCGGGAGGACATCAAGTGCGGAAGAAGGGACTCGAACCCCCACGCCTTGCGGCGCCAGATCCTAAGTCTGGTGCGGCTACCAATTACGCCACTTCCGCATTAGGATTTCTTTTGATGCCACAAAGATAGAAACCAAACCTATATCCTGCAAGTATTTTCTACTCTTTTTTTTATTTTTTTTCAATATTCTCCCAACCCCTTGCATAATTCATTATTATTCATTTACTTTGAATATCAAAGTACTTTTATGGAACAGAAAGATTTATTTAGAGAACTTGGACAGATCAGATCATTAATGGAAAAATCGTCCAAATTTGTTTCAATAAGCGGATTATCAGGTGTACTCATGGGCTGTTATGCTTTGCTGGGAACACTATTGGGATACTATATTCTACAGCAACCCGAAAGTACCGCGCTACTCTTGGGCGAAAATCTGAATAAGCCCCTACTGTTTTTAATGATTGCGCTCATCGTCCTCTTATCATCCCTGGTGACCGGCTGGCTAATGGCACGTAAAAAAGCGAGAAAAAATAAGCAGTCGATTTGGAACATTACAAGCAAATCTCTTTTATTTGCAGTTTCAATCCCCTTACTAACGGGTGGCATGATTTCCTTGTTGTTTTTTGTCCAAGGCTACTACCAGCTGATTGCTGCTATGCTCCTGATCTTTTATGGACTGGCACTGGCTGCGGGTAGCATATATACCTTTGCCGAAGCAAAAGGCCTGGGTATACTGGAAATCTGCCTGGGTTTGATTGGTATATGCTTCCCGGACAACGGCTTATTATTGTGGGGATTAGGATTTGGTGTGCTACACATCATCTATGGTTTTATCGTTTACAAAAAGTACGAATCGTGAAATTAGATCTTTCCTTATATGACAAAATATTTGAAAACAGAGTTCGCCTCCAAATTATGAGTGTTCTCGCTGCCAATGAAGAATATGATTTTAATTCATTGAAAGAATTGTTGGATGTAACCGACGGTAACCTTGCTTCCAACCTAAAAACATTGGAAAAAGAGGAATACATTAGTGTCGAAAAAAGCTTTGTAGACCGGAAGCCGAACACCCGATACAAAAGAACGACAAAAGGACTTAAAGCCTTTGAAAATCACCTTATTGCACTTGAAAATTTAATAAAGCAACAATACAAATAATTTTTTTATTCATTTACTTTGAAAATCAAAGTACTTTTAAAACATGATTAAATGAAAGGAATTCGATTAAAACTGATGCTGCACCTCTATAATTGGTCTTCCAAAGTATATGCAGACATCTTTAAATGGAACAAAAAAGCTTGGGGAATATCTAAGGCAGATTTTATGACCTACCCCGTTGGAAGCATCGGCCATAATCTGGGGCTCTTTTATGAAAGTAAAGGTTTCGATGTCATGCCCAAACTGGAAAATCACGATGTATTTCATATCCTGACTGAAACCGGAACAGAGATACAAGATGAAATTGCCATGCAATTCCTCTTACTTGGTAATGGAAAGATCAGCCTCTATCTTATGGCAATGATTTTTATTGGCGGAATCTTATTTCCCGAGCATTTCGGTTATTACAAAAGACATTTTCAGAAAGGTCGATCGCTCCAAAACTTCCATCATTTAGAATTTAAAGAAATCCTTCATTGGCAATTAACGGAGCTTCAAATTGCCTTATACAGTAAAAATATTCAAATAGATTTAAACAACTAAAATCATGGACTACAACAATTCATCACCGATAGAGCAATCGTCATTTTTTGAGAAAATCAGTAATTCCACTGTCCTAAAGTTATTTGTCATTTTCTTTCTTTCCCTGATATTGCTCATTCCACTTTCGTTAATAAGCGATTTAATCGAAGAACGGAAAAATAGGGAACAGGAAGTTTCTGGCGGTATTGCATTAAACTGGGGAAAGGAGCAGGTTATTTCCAGTCCTGTGTTGGCTATCCCCTATCGCGAGACTATACCACTTTCTGCCGAAAAAGCCGAAAAATCGAACCTTAGAGAGGAGCTGAAATGGATATTTGTCTTACCCAAAACATCCAATATTACAACCGATATAACGCCACAGCATCTCTCTCGAGGTATTTATAATGCCGTAGTTTACAACAGCAACATCACATTAGATGGTTCTTTTGACAAAATATCCCTAGAAAAACTCGAGATCCCAAATGAGCAAATTGACTGGAAAGGCAGTAAGCTTATTTTCGGCATCCAGGATTTTAAAGGCTTAGGCAAGCGCCCATCCTTGAATTGGGATGGCAATGAATTGACTTTCGACCCAGACTTTAATAATCTCAAATTATTTACGCAAAATTTAGTCTGTCCTGTACCTTTGGATCCGCAGAAAACAGACAATCGTTTTAAGATAAAACTAAATCTAAAAGGATCCAAATCATTGAATTTTCTTCCGCTGGGTGATCAGACAAACATCCAGGCTAAGGGTAACTGGGCTAATCCAAGTTTCACAGGTGCATTCTTACCGGGCAAACGTAATACCGAAACCTCCAATTTTTCGGCTTCCTGGGAAATCCCTTCTTTCAGTCGGAAGCTGCCGCAACAATGGACAGGCGATGCCCGTTCGATCTTTCAGTTCGATAACAACCTCGAAAATGGAAATGAGGGCAATGAGCAAAAGCCAGCACAAGCCGTCAGCACTACAATTGCCTCTGCAAATAACCTATTGGATAACGCAGACATGATTACAATTAACTTCCTACCAGATATCAATAACTATCAAAAAACAACACGGGTCGCCAAATATGGTATTTTAGTTATCATCCTGACCTTTACTTCGCTCCTATTCACCGAGGTGATCAAGAAAAAACGGATCCATATCATCCAATATATTCTGATTGGAGCAGCGATGGTTCTTTTCTATACATTGCTGCTCGCGCTATCCGAGCATATTGGATTTAATCTAGCTTACTTAACGGCTTCAGTCGCTACAGTTATGTTGATTGGCAGTTTCATTAAATCAATTACCAAAGACCAGAAATCGGCGCTATTGCTGAGTTCTATTCTGGCTTTATTTTATCTTTTTATCTATATCCTCATGCAACTTCGGGATTATTCCCTTATCGCTGGAACAATTGGCATCTTTATCATTTTGGCGATTTTGATGCGCGTTTCAACAAAAATAAACTGGTATCAATTTGATAATAGCCATGTGGATCAATAAACAACGTCTTCAACTTTATTGGGTATTAATTCAGATACTATTAAAAAAATAAGGATTTACAATTCTAATAGGCCATTTCTAAATGAAAGAGATGGCTATTTTTTTACTCGACTTAGCATTTATGACCAAATTCTGTAACTTGCGAAGAAATTTTTCAGCGGCATAGATATGTTTAAACAGATGAAAAAACTTACAATACTTACATTAGCGATTATGGCGTGTAACCTAAGCAATGCGCAAGAAAGCAAAGACGGAAAAAATAACTCCAAATTAGTGTCGGAATCGCCACAACCGATCAACCCAACTACACTTTGGGACCTTGGTCGTGTTTCGGCCGAAGGACTTTCTGCAGACGGCAAAACATTGGTATACGGTGTTTCCAATTATAATCTGGAGAGCAATTCAAGTGAAAAAAATCTCTATACAGTTTCACTCACAAACGGGACTGGCAGTCAGTTCACCGACCAAAAAGGTGGTGAAACAGTCGTTCAGATCGAACCAAATGGCGACGTCATTTATTTGTTAAAGGGGCAGTTATGGAAGAAGAACCTATCGAAGGCTGAAGCAGTTCAATTGACGAATGGCGATATTGCTTTAGAAAATGTCAAGTTTTCTCCTGATGGAAAACAAATACTCTTCAGCCAGTCCGTGCTCGTAAAAAAATACCACAGCACAGATAAATATCCCGAACTACCAAAGTCGGACGCTTATATCTATGACAACTTAGACTACAGACATTGGGATACCTTCAATGATGGCAAATTCAGTCATCCTTTTGTGGCGAGTTATATTGATGGTAAAGTTGGCGAGCCGGTAGACCTATTAAAGGATCAAGCTTTCTACAGCCCTCAGGCACCATTTGGTGGCGCAGAAGATTTTGCCTGGTCTCCCGATAGCAAGGCAGTGCTCTATGTCTGTAAAAAGAAATTCGGAACAGATTATGCTGTCAGTACCAATACCGATATTTATCGCTATGATCTCGCTAGCGGAACGACGTCTAACCTGACAGAAGGAATGAATGGGTATGATACAGCCCCAACCTATTCTCCCGATGGGAAAAGCCTAACGTGGCTCAGCATGAAGACCGATGGTTATGAATCGGACAAAAATGACATCATGCTATTTGATAAGAATAGCTCGATTCGACTTAACCTAACAGCACATTGGGATGGTACCGTCAATAGTTTTATCTGGAGCAACGACAACCGGAAAATCTATTTTACAGCTGCAACGAAAGGCACAGTTCAATTATTTGAACTTGAAGTACCGACCAATATCAAAGCTAAAAGTTTACCAAAAATACATCAAATTTCAGAAGGTGACTTTGACATCACCGGTATTGTAGGCCAAGTAGCTGACAAATTAATCGTTAGCTCGACAAAGTTTACCCGTGCAACAGAAATCTTCAGCTTTGATCTAAAAACCAAATCTTTAACTCCGGTCACTAAAGTCAACGATGCAAAATATGCAAGCATCAGCGAAAACAAAATTGAAAAACGTATCGCAAAGGCATCCGATGGAGCAGATCTGTTTTCATGGGTAATCTATCCGCCAAACTTTGACCCTGCAAAAAAATATCCAACCATACTTTACTGTGAAGGCGGCCCTCAATCTGCCCTGACGCAATTTTACTCCTTCCGTTGGAATTTACAATTGATCGCATCACAAGGCTATATTGTCATCGCTCCAAACCGCAGGGGTATGCCTGGCTGGGGTGTAAAATGGAATGAAGCCATTTCTCAGGACTGGGGCGGTCAGCCAATCCGGGATTACTTGACAGCGATAGACGATATCTCCAAAGAATCCTATGTAGATACAACTCGTCGTGCGGCGATTGGAGCTAGTTATGGTGGGTACTCGGTTTATCAGCTAGCTGGCGTGCATCAAAACCGTTTCAAAACTTTCATTGCGCACAATGGTTTATTCGACATGAGAAGCTGGTACGGTACCACAGAAGAACTCTTTTTTGCCAACCACGAACTGGGTGGGGCGTACTGGGATAGCAAAAATGAGAAATCCTATACCGCATTCAACCCCATTGAAAAAGCAAATAATTGGCACACGCCAATTTTAATCTTTCAAGGCGGAAAAGATTATCGTGTTCCAATCGGACAAGGGTTAGCGGCATTCCAATTGGCTCAACTCAAAAAAATTAAGAGCCGCCTGGTCTATCTACCTGATGAAAATCACTGGGTACTGTCAGGACAAAACGCACAAGTTTGGCAAAGAGAATTCTTTACCTGGCTTAAGGAAACTTTATAACGAGATGTGCAAAATCCGCTTGTAAAATCAGGTATTTTCGCAACTGACAAAGTCGGCCTTCACCTGTTTAAATTCCAAAAAGCGTTACTCAGGGAGTGGACATATAAAAACAAAAAGCCTGCAATATGCAGGCTTTTTTATGTATCCTATTTGATCTGATTGCTAAATCTATTTCTCGCCTTTTTTTCCAAAGATGGAAAGTTTGATATATTTCCCAGGTTTCTCTTTCACATCCTTCATCAAATTATCCATTTCCTTTGAAGCATTATTGAGATTATTATATAACGCTTCGTCATTTAACAATAAACCAATAGATCCTTTACCACTATTGATTTTTCCCGTGATCTCCTGAAAATCATTGACTGCGGCATTTACTTTGTTCATGGTATGTTCAAAATCCAATCGGGCGGCCTTATCGGTAATATTATTCAGATTAGACATGATCGCATTGATTTTCTCGCCATTTTGTGAAAAATTGGATGTAATTGATTCGAGATTGGCCATGATTCGATTGAGTCTCCCCTTTTCATCCCCCACTAGACCTTCGACATCTTTGGTGATGCCTTCTACATTTTTCAAAGAAGTGGAAATGCTATGAATACTTCTTTTAAAGTCATCCTGAAACTGTTTGTCTAAGACATTATTGACAACCGATAATGTTGAATCCAGTTTAATGGTAATTGTTTCGATCCGTTTTTGAATGGGTTCAACCTTATCCATAATATTCGGTTGGACACCTGAAGCTAAAAAGTCCCCATCCTTTGCCAATTCCTTACTGTTGCCCATTTCGAAAACAATGGCCTTACTTCCCAACAAATCTGTGCTTGAAATCCGCGCAATTGTATTCTTTGGAACGTCATAATGGGAGTGTATTTTGAACTCTGTCTTAATTTTGCCATCAGGTAGGAGAATCATTTTTGATACACGACCGATTTGATAACCATTTACTAAAACAGGTTTTGATGGAGTTAGGCCATCGACAGCTTCATAAGTTGTGTAATATGTGTTGTCGCTGCTAAAAACATCATTTCCTTTTAGAAAGCTATAGCCAATAAATAATAAAACTATCGCAACTGTTGCTAATATGCCGACTTTTGTCTCGTTTGAAATTTTCACAAATAATCTATTTAGTAATGATCATTAATTTAAGTTTAAAACAGCATAAAAGCAAATCTGTTTAGCGTTCTACAGAATTTTTATAAATTTTCAGAGCCGAAACTAAATTATTGACAATTTCCTGTTGCCCTTCATCAGACAATAGGTAGCTCTCTTCTTCTCTATTACTAATAAAGCCAATTTCTGTAAGCACAGCGGGCATACCTGCTTCAGCCAATACAGCTAAGCCTTTCTCCCAGAATCCTCTACTATATCGCCCTGCCTTCACATACTCACCTTCAATCATCTGCGCCAGACGAATACTTTTTTCACGGAATCGGTTTTTCATCAAGGAGAAGATGATAGCACTTTCAGGGTCTTTTGGATCAAATCCCTGATAATTTTCTTTATAGTTTGATTCCAGTAACAAGGACGCATTTTCACGAACTGCAGCATCTTGCTGTCCCAAACGATGTGAACCCGAGACCAATGTTTCGGTACCATGTGCGCTAGCACCACTGGAATTACAGTGTATTGAAATAAATAAATCTGCTTTATTGGCATTCGCCAAGCGAATACGTTTGTAAAGCTCAACAAATTCATCCGTCGTTCTCGTGTAGATGATCTTGATACCCGGAATATCTTTCTGAATCTGCCTGCCCAATTTTAACGCAACTTCAAGGGCTACATTTTTCTCCAACGATCGCCGCCCTTGTGCTCCGGTATCTTTACCGCCATGGCCCGCATCAATTACAATCGTTTTTATTTGGTAGTCTGGAGGCACTGCTTGCCCATTGTTTAATTTGAAAGAATTCAATAAAAAAAATCCCAAAGTAGCAAACACAACGCTACACCATTTTCTAATTCTTAAATCTGATTTCATTGAATAATTATTTGCTCTACTATAAACGAATCAAAATGCGTCAATATTATTTCTTTAATAGATAACGATATTTAACATATTTTCTATTGCTTTTTTGACTAATTTTGTCTCTCGAAGTTTAACATTATTTCACAAAAATAACATTTGTCTTTAATTTTGAAGTCGTTAATCAACATTTTAACACTATTTATCATTCTTGCAATGAGCAATGCTAGCTTTGCTCAAAGTAATATTCCATTAAAACAGAACGGACTTCAAGGTAAAGATCCTATTTCGGCGACCAGTAAATCGCAAGATACGAGTAAATCCAAAACTGCAGATACGACCAAATCTGTTAGCGATACCACCAAGAAAAAAGGAAGTGGCTTGCAGGCCGAAGTGAGTATTATTGCGGTTGACTCGCAGAAATCTGAAGTTGCCAAGAATATCAGTCACCTTTATCGCGGAGCAAAGGTAAAGTACCAAGATTTTGAACTTTCTGCCGATTATATCCGTCTTGATCGAAACAAGAAAAAGATTTTTGCTTCTGGGATCTACGACAAAAGTGGTAAATATGTAGGGCGTCCTATTGTCATCATGGGTAATGGTGAATCACCGAAAACAGTAGATTCACTCTACTACGATTACGAAAAGCAAGAGGGAAATACCTACGGTATTATGACCGAAGTTGATGGTGGATTTATCCAGGCCAATGTTGTTCGAAAGAATATCTACGACGAAATGTCTATTTACAAGGGATTATATAGTACCTGTAATCTACCCTATCCGCATACCCATTTTGGAATTCATATCACCAAAGGAATTGTCACTAAGAACCAGATTATTTCTGGTCCGGCCTACCTTGTCGTGATGGGTGTACCGATGCCCGTGGCATTTCCATTTGCATTTTTCCCAAAACCAGATAAAAGAGCATCCGGGTTTCTCTTCCCTTCTTTTGGAGAAGATTATACCAGAGGATTCTCCATGCGGGATATCGGTTGGTATTTGGCCTTCAACGATTACTGGGACAGTGAGATTAGAGGTTCCTTGTATTCTAAAGGTTCGTGGGAAGCTTCCATCAATACGCGCTATACCGTCAACTACAAATTTAACGGTGGTTTTAATATCCGTTACGCCAATACCAAAACAGGTATTGAAGGAACATCCAATTACGGCTCCAATAAGGATTTTAACGTCACATGGAACCATACCCAACGGCAGGAAGCCAATCCAGGAACATCTTTCTCTGCAAGTGTTAACTTTGGTACAAGTTCTTTCTTTCAAAATACCGGAACCGGAAGTACACAAAATACCTATGAAAATCTTGCCCGTAACCGTATGGGATCGTCCATCAGTTATGGAAAAGTATTTGCCGATGGTAAGGTAAACCTCACGGCCAGCTTAACGCATAATCAGGATATGGCTACGCGCAGTATACAGATGAGTTTACCAAATATCAGCTTAAACGTATCCTCTTTCAATCCATTTGACAGCAAAGACCGTGTCGGTGAACAAAAATGGTATCAACGCATCAATGTCGGTTATAGTTTCCAAGCGCAAAACTCGGTCAGTACCATTGATACATTGTTGTTTAAACCAGGAGGTTTCAAAAAATTCCAAAATGGTTTCCAACACAATATTCCAATCAGTCTATCACTCAATGCTTTTAAATATTTCCAGTTCAATACCAGTGTAAACTATACCGAACGTTGGTATTTACAAAGTACGCGACAAAGCATCGACAATACCGCTGCAGGTTATAAACAACGTATCGATACCGTTCAGGGATTCAATCGTGCATACGATTACTCGGTATCGACCGGACTTTCGACCAAGGTTTATGGTAATTATTTCCCTAAAATAGGTAACCTTAAGCAGATCAGACACGTTGTTACACCGTCAATCAACCTGAACTATAGACCCGATTTTTCGGATCCAAAATATGGTTTCTATCAGCATTATAACGATCAATATGGAAACAGAAATGTATACTCAATCTTTAGCCAGGGTGTCTACGGTTCCCCTTCCGCAGGAAAATCTGCGGGGATAGGTTTTTCCATTGACAATAATATCGAAGCAAAGGTCAAAAGTAAATCTGACACCACGGATGGCGGTATGAAGAAAATCCCTATTCTTCAAGGTCTGACGTTCAGTGGAAATTACAACTTTGTTGCCGACTCGCTAAAGTTGTCCCCAATTACTTTCTCTGGCCGTACAGCTTTTTTCGACCAAAAGATGAATGTAAACTTCAACGGTACATTTGATCCTTATTCGGTCAACGAAAATGGTGTCCGTGTCAATCGCTACGCCATTAAAGACGGTAGCCTTGCGCGCCTGACAAACTTTGGTCTTTCCTTTGACTATAGTCTGAATCCTAAGGCTGCGAAATCACGTAATAACAATATTGATTCTTTAAGAAAAGAAATGACAGGAGCGGGTATGACTCCCGAACAGGCACAAGCCTTAGCTCGAATCAGCTCAGATCCAAACGCATTTGTGGACTTTAACATCCCATGGAACCTTGCGGCATCGTTCAGTTTCAATATGGCAAAATCGTTCAACTCCAGTACACGAAGAATGCAGAGCCAGATCACAAGCACATTGAATTTACATGGCGACTTCAGTGTTACGCCAAAATGGAAAGTCACCTTTCAATCGGGGTACGATTTCAAACAGAAGGAAGTGGTCATGACCTCTTTCAATATCTATCGCGATCTGCATTGTTGGGATATGTCATTTGGCTGGATGCCTTTTGGGCGGTTCCGAAGCTACAACGTCACCATTCGTGCCAAGGCATCGATCTTACAAGATCTTAAGCTCACAAAAAGAGCCAGTTCAGGAGGCAGTTATTTTTAAAATAACTGCTTTTTTTTTGAAATGTTATATTCATATTGGCCAAAAAGAATTTTCAGTTTCTTTTCAAAAAACTTCTTCCATCAAATACATCTTAAACATTTCGTTGAGCCGCAATTTTATGTAAGTTTATATACTGAATCTTCTGGGATTGAATTTTCATTTTTTAGGCGCTAGCGCATGGACATTTTAACACCAGAAGATTGAGAAAATCAAACACGATACATACCCACATATGTATTTTTCACCGTAGGGATGTGTCGCATAATTATTTTAAAGATGAAAGCAGAGATTATTACCATAGGCGATGAGATTCTCATCGGTCAGATTATTGATACCAATTCAGGCTGGATTGCCAAACAACTGCTCCAATTCGAAGTCGATATCGTTCAAATGACATCGATCCCTGATACAGAAGAGGCTATTTCAACGACATTGAAAGAGGCTTCAACGCGGGCAGATCTTATTTTAATCACTGGAGGCCTGGGCCCGACGAAAGATGATGTGACAAAAAAAACGGCCGCAGCATATTTTGGAACCACCTTGATCCGCGATGAGCATGTACTTCGGCATGTGACCAACATATTTGAATCGCGCAATCTAACAATGCTCGACATCAATCTACAGCAGGCCGATGTTTTAGCAAATTGTGAGGTCCTATTTAACGACTATGGCACCGCGCCCGGCATGCTGGTCCATCAGGACCAAAAGAGGTTTATTTTTATGCCTGGCGTGCCCTTTGAGATGAAATTTCTGATGGAAAAACATGTGCTGCCCCTATTAGCCAAACAGGATCCTGACTTATTTATCTGTCACGAGACCATTTTGGTTGGCGGAATCGGAGAATCATATTTGGCAGAAGAAATAAAGGATATCGAAGCAGAACTTCCTTCCAGCATAAAATTGGCCTATCTACCAACCTTGGCCTTTATCCGATTGAGACTCTCTGGAAAAAGCAGGAATAAATCTGACATTATGCTCCAGGTTGCCCTTTTTAAAACAAAGCTACTCCATCGTTTACAACACTATGTCATCGCGGACTATGACACAAGCATCGAGCCCTATCTGATTAAAGAGCTTGGCCGCCGAGGTGCTACATTGACTACTGCAGAAAGTTGTACCGGGGGTAGCCTCGCCGCTTCAATAACCGCGGTAGCGGGAAGCAGCACGATATTCCTTGGTGGTACCATCCCCTACTCCAACGCGTTAAAACAACAATTGTTGAACGTCGAGGAAGAAACACTAATCCAATATGGAGCAGTAAGTGAGCAGACTGCTATCGAAATGGCTTCCGGTTCAAAAAAGGCATTTTCTTCCGACTATGCTATTGCGACAACTGGAATAGCGGGGCCAGGTGGTGGAACAGCTGAGAAACCAGTTGGCACTATTTGGGTGGCTGTTGCCGGGAAAAAGGAAATTTTAACCAAGAAGTTTCAATTTGATAACGACAGACTGATCAACATCGAACGTACCCGTATGAATGCTTTATTACTTCTATGGAAGTTGCTTGTAAAAGAAAAAGAACAGGATACACAATAAAGTAAAATAATATTTCAAAAAACACGTTATTTAAGGAATAATATTTTAAATTGTTGAAAGTAAACCACAATTTATTTAACTTCGTTTTTCTATAACGAGATTGCTAAAAAATATGGCTTTATATAAACTCTTGCTCCCAAAAATGGGAGAAAGTGTATCCGAGGCAACAATCACAAAATGGTTAAAACAACCTGGTGACCTGATTGAGGAAGATGACACTTTATTGGAAATTGCAACTGACAAAGTTGATTCAGAGGTACCTTCCCCTGTAAAAGGTGTTTTAAAAGAGCAGTGCTATACCGTAGACCAGACTGTCCAAGTTGGTGAAGTCGTTGCAATTATAGAAATTGAAGGCGAAAATGAAGAACCTGCGATTCAAGCACAAGAAAATATCGCTCCTTCAGCGGCAACTCCCGAAGAGATCATAGCATTGAACATCCCAGGTGTAGACCAGCTGCCCAATGTAACAGCTGAAATTCCATCTTCTTCATACGAAAATGCCCTTCGCTTTTATTCACCTTTAGTGAAAAATATAGCACGCCACGAAGGATTGTCCCAGGATGAACTTGACCGTATCCAGGGTACCGGAGCAGAGGGAAGAGTGACTAAGGAAGATATTTTAACGTATGTATCGCATCGGGATTCCTCCTCAAAATCGACAAAAGCCATTCCGGCAGAGCACACGAATACTAGCACGGGCATGGGTACGGATTCTCCAAAAATAACCTCCGCCGCTCCGTCGCATGTTCACACCGTTGCCAATGGCAGTGATGAAATCATTGAAATGGACCGTATGCGGAGATTAATAGCAGACCATATGGTCAAAAGCGTACAGACCTCTCCCCATGTATGTTCTTTTGTTGAGGCAGATGTCACCAATTTAGTTTTGTGGCGCAATAAAGTTAAAGATGCCTATAAAAAACGCGAAGGAGAAAACATCACGTTTACCCCTTTGTTTATCGAGGCTATTAGCAAGGCTCTCAAAGATTTTCCATTGGTCAATATATCGATCGACGGTTACAATATCATCAAGAAGAAAAACATCAATATTGGTATGGCTGCAGCATTGCCTAATGGCAATCTCATCGTTCCGGTCATCAAAAATGCTGATCAATTAAGCTTAGTAGGGTTGAGTAAAAGTGTCAACGACCTCGCACAACGGTCACGGGCGAATAAATTGAAGCCTGACGATACCCAAGATGGTACATTTACATTCACCAATATCGGCGCTTTCGGTAATATTATGGGAACGCCTATCATTAACCAACCGCAAGCTGCAATCTTGGCTGTCGGTACCATTACGAAAAAACCAGCGGTCATAGAAACAGAGTATGGCGATATGATTGGTATTAGACATATGATGTATCTGTCACTCTCTTACGATCACCGTGCGATCGATGGTGCCCTCGGAGGTACTTTCTTAAAACGTGTGGCCGACTACCTGGAAAACTGGGATAGCAATAGAGTAATCTAGCAATCAGAATAAAAAAACGGCTCTTAACAGAGCCGTTTTTTGTTATTTAGTATATACTTTTTGTTACTTAAACATACTTTGTTCGAACTGTATTTTTTTCTTCTTAATCACCAATTGAAACCGCAGGTACAGTAAAAGCGAAGAGCTTAGCAGGCCCAGCGTTAACCCGTACCAAATCCCCTTGATACCCCAGTTAAACACGACGCCCATGAGGTAGCCGCTTGGTAGCCCAATAATCCAATAAGCGATAAATGTGATTAGGGTTGGTATATTCACATCCCCCATCCCACGTAACACTCCCAGACCGACAACTTGCGTACCATCAAACAATTGGAAAAGGCCCGCAATAATCAACAGCTGAGAAGCAATAATCACCACAGCATGATCTGAGGTAAAGATATAAGGCAAATAATCATTCAATAGCGCGAACAAAGACGCTGTAATCACCATAAAAATCAACACCAATTGATACGACGTGATGGCAAATCGTTCGAGACGAAAAAGATTTCGATTACCATAACTATTCCCCACCTTGATTGTTGCAGCAGCAGCAATACCACTCGCCATCATATACGTCATCGCGGCCAGCTGTATGGCTACTTGATGAGAAGCTTGCGCTGTCGCACTTATGGTACCCGCTAATAAGGATGCCCCTGCAAAAGCCCCAATTTCAAAGACATATTGCATAGCCACGGGTGCCCCGATCCGTACGATCTTCAACAATCGCTCCCGATCGACCAATGTCACTTTAAAGTATTGAATATATCCTTTAAATTTCTGCGATCGCAAGACATAGGTCATCATCACAGACATCATTAACACACGATCGATCAATGTACTGTATCCGACTCCCTTGACCCCCATTGGGCTGATGCCAAACATCCCTTTGACAAAGATGATCGCCAAAATAATGTTCAGTACATTCCCCCAAATAGTTACATTCATCGCTTGCTTAGTAAACCCCAGGCCTTCAGCAAATTGCTTAAAGGTGCTAAATACCATTAATGGAAGCATCGATAAACTCAGAATAAGCAAATAAGGCTTTGCCTCCTTCACCACAGCCGGATCTTGGTTGAGGTGATCGATCGCCAACATTGAACCAAAATAGACCAATGCGAATAACAAGAGTCCCGCAATAATATTTAACCAAAAGCTATTAGACAACAAAATGGCACATTCTTTTTTATTATCACGACCATTCTCCTGCGCAATCAGCGGCGTGATGCCATACGCTATCCCCAAACCAATGACCATAACAACCATAAAAACAGCATGTACCAACGAAACTGCCGCCAATGGAATGGTTCCTGCAAAATGTCCAACAATCACACTATCTGCGGTATGCACCAGCGTATGTCCCAATTGTGAGATCACCACTGGCCCCGCCAATACCATCGTACTTTTGTAATACGGTTTAAATGTTTTAAATTTTCCCAACATAATCGATTTCCCAAAAAAATAGCCACAAAAATACGAAGATATTTCCGCCCTATCGTCATATTAAAAAATATTTAGCAAAAATATAACAATTTACACCCATCAAATAACCGCACTTTGTTAAGTAATTTTTATGTTTCAAATACCTTAAAATTATCTTAAATTTACTTTTGGGTCTAAGAACTATAGAAATATAAATGTACCTTAGCATCTAGTTAGTAATCAAAAGAAGAGGAAAAAGAGTATGTACAATCCAGTAATAGCATTTCTAAACATCGGAACACAAGAGATGATCTTAATTGTGTTTGCAATCTTGTTACTTTTTGGAGGTAAAAAACTTCCTGAATTGGCGAGAGGTTTAGGAAGAGGAATACGTGAGTTCAAAGATGCATCAGAAGGTATCAAACGTGAAATTTCAGATCAAATCAATAATTTCGAGAAAGACATAGACGTTAAAACAGAAGTAAAAGAAGAAACTGTTCCTAATGATGTTCGTTTGGCTGAAGAGCAAGCTCAAGCAGCACACGAAGAAGGATCTAAGCCACAGGAAGCCGTAGAAGGTTCAGAAACAGATCAACCAAAGAAAAAATATGAATTCACAACACCTGCCGGTGTCGTCGAACATAACCCACATAAACAACCCGATTATGGCGAAGAGCCATCTCACATCACGTACGGGTATAACGATCATTTTGCTGAAACGAAAAACAACGAGGTAGAAGATAAAAAAGTTCCTGAGCAGGACAATACCAGTAAACCTGCTTAATTTTACTACTTTAGTTTATAATTAGATATACTTAGAGCTGTTGAATCACCATTCAACAGCTCTACTTTTTAAGATTAAACCGACAATGAGCTTATCAACACACGAAATTACCATTGCTAATGAGCTTTCTATTAGCGAAAAACAAGTTCGCACGACTATAGCACTATTAGACGAAGGTGCTACCGTTCCGTTTATCTCACGCTACCGTAAAGAAATGACGGGTAGTTTGGACGAAGTTCAAATCACCACGATCAGAGATCGTTTCCAGCAGCTGCGTGATTTAGATAAACGTAAAGAAGCTGTTCTTAAATCGATCAACGATCAGGGAAAATTGACACCGGAGCTTGAGCAGCAGCTTTTGGGTGCCGAAACCATGGCCAGTCTCGAAGATATCTATTTGCCTTACAAACCCAAGCGTAAAACTCGCGCCAGTGTGGCACGTGAAAAAGGTCTGCAACCTTTAGCGGATCTCATTTTAGCACAAGAAATAGGAGATTTCCTCCCCCTTGCCGACAGTTTAATAGATGAAGAAAAAGGCGTTAAGAATACAGAGGAGGCACTAGCAGGTGCCCGCGATATCATCGCAGAGATCATTGCGGAAGATGCGACAGTGAGAGCCAAAGCGAGAGCGATATTCCTCGAAAAAAGCACATTTGTTTCACGGGTAGTTCCTGGAAAGGAAGAAGCTGCACTAAAGTATAAAGATTATTACGAATGGTCTGAACCGTTGAAAAATGCACCTTCACATCGTGTGCTGGCCATGCGCCGCGGAGAAAAAGAGGAATTACTCTATTTAGATATCGATATCAATGAAGAAGAAATTCTACCAGGTATCGAATCCATCTATATTAAGGGTTCCAACGATGCCGCAGCTCAGGTAAAACTCGCCTTGGTCGATAGCTACAAACGGCTGTTAAAACCTTCTATGGAGACGGAAATTCGTGTATTGACACGTCAAAAAGCCGATGAAGAAGCCATCAAAGTTTTTGCCGACAATGTACGTCAACTACTTCTAGCCGCTCCACTAGGGCAGAAAAGGCTGCTCGCGATCGACCCAGGATTTCGTACAGGCTGTAAAACGGTTGTTCTGGACGAACAGGGACAGCTTAAAGAAAATACGGCCATCTTTCCGCATACAGGAGCCAATGGACTTGCAGAAGCAAAAAAAACAATTCAGTATCTAGTATCAAAATATGATATCCAAGCCATCGCAATCGGCAATGGAACCGCCGGTCGTGAAACGGAAGAATTTGTACGGAGACTCGGATTAAATAACGTTACCATCGTAATGGTCAATGAAAGTGGAGCCTCTATTTATTCGGCTTCCGAAACTGCCCGTGAAGAATTTCCAGATCAAGATGTTACGGTACGCGGCGCAGTATCTATTGGTAGACGGTTGATGGACCCATTGGCTGAACTGGTTAAGATCGATCCAAAATCGATCGGTGTCGGACAATATCAGCATGATGTAGATCAAAATAAACTCCAGACTTCATTGGATGATACCGTCATCAGTTGCGTAAATGCTGTCGGTGTCGAATTGAATACGGCCTCCAAACAAATTTTATCCTACGTTTCCGGTCTTGGTCCATCCCTGGCACAACAGATCATCAAATACCGGAATGAGAACGGTCCTTTTGCCTCCAGGCGCGAACTGAAAAAAGTTCCTCGCCTTGGCGATAAAGCCTTTGAACAAGCTGCGGGATTTCTTCGCATCCGCCATGCCGCAAACCCACTGGATTCGTCGGCGGTACACCCCGAGCGTTATGCATTGGTCGAACAAATGGCCAAAGACCTTGGCAAAAAAGTAGAAGATCTATTGACTGACGCTGACTTGCGAAAATCGATCCCTTTGAAAAACTATATCTCAGAGGAAGTTGGATTACCGACATTGAATGATATTCTCAATGAATTAGCGAAACCCGGATTAGATCCAAGGGAAAAGTTCGAAGCATTCTCATTCACAGATGGCGTCAATACCATTGGGGATTTAAAAGTGGGTATGAAGCTGCCAGGAATCGTGACGAATATTACAAATTTCGGAGCCTTTGTTGATATTGGCGTACATCAAGATGGCTTGGTACATCTAAGCCAATTATCGAATCGCTATATATCGGACCCCCATGAAGTCGTCAAAGTACAGCAACACGTCATGGTAACAGTAACAGAAGTAGACGAAAAGCGTAGTCGTATCGCATTGTCAATGAAAACAGATGAAAAACCTGCGCTACCCAAAAACAAAAAAAATGAACCTAAAAAGCAGGCCGAGCCACAAACGGATATGGCCAGCAAGCTCGCTGCATTGGCGAGTAAGTTCAAATAGATAGTTGTAACATCCTATCGAAAAGCTGACCGTTCGCCGGACTGCCCCTCATAAAAGTGCTTAACATTTTTTGGCGGCGCTGCGGCGACTGGTCAGCTTTTTTTTGATTCGATTAAATCCAATGTCCGTCATTCGTATCGCTGTTTTATTTTGTATCTTTAGAGGAAACAAGTTTAGACCCGTTATGAAAAATTGTACCTTACTATTCTTCCTATTTTTTGGAATTTATTTTTCTAAAATCCAGGCACAGCAACTTCACGACGGAGCCTATCTATACCAGGATGGCATCAATAAACACTTAATGCTCGTTAAAGATCATTATATCTCGTTTATAAGTTACGATGATGTCAGAAAACGTTTTCAACATACTTGGGGTGGGCCACTTGATAAACAGCCTAATCTGATCAATATCGCCATCGAGTATAATTCACAGGATTCATCTGCCATCGGCAAAACAACCCAATTGCCGTATCGGAGTGAAGCAGACTCCCTTCGCCTAAAAATAGCCAATAGCTATCATCTCTATATTAAACAGAAAAAAGTCCCGCAGGACCTGGACGCACTTTGGCGCATCACTGGTCGCCAACAAGGAGAAAAAATGCAGGATATTCCGAAAGCAGACCGCAAAACAATCAAAATATTGGTTGATGGCTATTTTCAATGGATAGCGATTAATCCTGCACAAAAAGGTTTCTATGGTACTGGCGGGGGCAATTATCAATACGATAACAATCGGTATACTGAAAAAATACAATTCTTTTCGAGAGACAATAATCGAGTTGGGCAAGAACTGGCCTTTGACGGTGAAATTGTAGATGGCAGATGGCAGCATAGAGGAAAAAGCTCGAAAGGAGACGATATTTATGAAATTTGGAGCAAAGAAATAACTGAATAAAAAAATATGACAATAGAAGAATTTCAATCACTTGAAAGTCCACTTCAGCATTGGACAGCGGTACAAAAGTCACTTTGGTATGATCTGAAAGGAAATTGGAAAACCGCGCACGACCTCATCGATCAATTGGGGGGAACCGACGCAGCACATGTTCATGCTTATTTACACCGCAAAGAAGGTGATCAATGGAATGCAGAATATTGGTATCGCCGCGCCAAACAAAATGTATACAGAGGCAATCTTGATGATGAGTGGAAAGAACTCTTCAAGTGTTACGTTGTGTAATAACAATTACCCTATTTTCGGACAGGGGCTGTTTTCTTTTATATACACATGCGGAAAGTTTGCCCAATAAAATAGGCAAAATTTTACCAAAAATTAACTCAATCCTTTTTCAAACTACTTAACATCTTTAAAAACATAAAAATATTACCAAATAAGATATAACGTCAACCAAATCAAGTGATATTACGTAACAAAAATAACACAAAGAAAAATAGTATAAAACTAACAAGTAGAATGGCACAGATATTGAATATAGTCTACTATACTTGAGAAAGTATACTTTTCATAAATTTAGGTTAATAATTGGTTAGGTTAAACACTTGAAGTTCCCCACTTCAAGTGTTTTTTTTTAAATCAATGCTTACCATCTTAACCCCACGCACCGCTTTTCTTTTTTAAGGGTCATACCGCGTCACTCCCGCCATTTTTTTCCATTAATTTCTGTCGGAACAAATGGGTGTCAAAGAGCGATCAAATTCGTCTTTTTCACAGTGCTTGTTCAGTGCTTGTTCAGTGATCGTTCAGTGATTGCTCAGTGTAGACTGAATAAGTAATGATTAAAAACTGTATAAATACTGATTGAATAGTGGGATTAGGTATACGTTGGTATTTGCATGTATCAAGATTAATATTTATCTTAACTATTTGTAATCAAGCAATTGCGATGACCATCACAAATAGTTTGAGGCCCAAATTTTCACTCAACGGTCCGACAAAGACGAACACTATGCAGCATAACTTGCGGTCGTGGATGGAAAAGTGGCCTTTACTATTCGTCAGCGTTACTATTGAAACTCAGAAGTCTATTCACCATTAATTATGAAAAGAACCACCGTATTATTGTTCCTCGTAGGAACCCTATCAAACCCCGTCCTCAAAGCCCAGGAATTCACTCCTGTTCGTATGGATAGTCTCATGTCCGTCATGGACAAAAATAACGTCTGGATGGGCAGTATTGCGATCAGCAAAGGTGATCAATTGCTTTATCAAAAGACAATTGGATATGCCGATCTGGCGCAGAAAAAGAAAGCGACCATAGATACCCGTTATGGCATAGGCTCGATCTCCAAAACATTCACCGCAACACTTGTTCTAAAAACAGCTGAACTTGGAAAACTCCAATTAAACCAAACATTGTCCGTATACGTTAAGGGTATTCCCAACGCCGAAAAGATTACTGTTCGTCAATTGTTAAATCACAGCAGCGGAGTTCACAGCATCACGGACGACAAAGATTATTTGACATGGAACACTAAACCGCAAACAGAACAGGAACTTGTCGCACGCATCATCAAAGGCGGAGTTGAATTTGACCCCGGCAGCAAGCATGTATATAGTAATTCAAACTACATTCTACTTACTTATATTCTGGAAAAAGTATGGAAAAAAGACTATGCTTCTTTATTGAAAGAGTATATCTGCCAGCCACTAAAGTTGGAACAAACCACATTCGGCCGTCCACAAAATAACGGCAGTGATCTGAGCGAATCTTATCGGTATACACAAGAATGGACCCTTGAACCACACACGGACAACTCAGTTCCGCTTGGTGCTGGCGCAGTGTGGTCAACTCCGGCAGACCTGGCCAGATTTTTCAATGCATTATTTAGCCATAAAATCATCAATGCTGCAAGCCTGGAAGAGATGAAAAAAATAGATCAGGGCTATGGGATCGGCTTATTCCAATTGCCCTTCTATGAACATGTAGGCTTTGGCCACACAGGCGGTATAGACGGTTACTCTTCTGTCGCTGGCCATTTTGATGATGGCAATTATAATGTCGCTATCATTAGTAATGCCAACAATTATACTAATAATGAAATTTTAAAGTTCAGTCTGGGCGAACTTTATAAAAGGCCCTTTCCACTTCCTGATCTTGCGGAATTACAATTGACGGAGGAAGAAATTTCAAGTCTCATTGGCGAATATAAAAGCGAGCAACCTCCTATTCAGATAAATATTACGAGAGAGGGCAACAAAGTATTTGGACAGGTCGTTGGTCAATCTTCATTTCAGCTAAAAGCGAAGGATAGAAACACGCTGGTCCAACCGCAATTTGGTGTAAAGATCGTTTTTGAACGTAACGAAAACAAAATGACACTCTATCAAAATGGAAATACACTCGTTTTAAGGAAATAAGGAGATACTGCCGTTAACTACCGCAACGATTCATGGCCCTTATTCGGCATTATCTGACATTTTTCATTAGGCAGTTATGAAGTAATATCGACATCCTCCATGCGGACCGATGTCCTCATCATCACGCAGTATCGCTAAAAGAGCAGTGGTTGAACTAAACCGCTGCTCTTTCAACTAAGGTGTTTTACAGTTTTTCTAAATAGAAATCATCACCATACACAGTACCGCTCAAGGGTTTATAGAAGTAGACCGTAGCCGTAGTATTATTGGCGCCAGTTGTAAAAGTAACCGAATTATTGGAATAGCTGGTCGTACCAATAGTCGCATTGACTGCAGTTCCACCAAAGTTTTTGACGCCGATACTAACAGACTGGCCAGCTGTAGACACTTTGGCGTAGCCTCCGAACCGATAGGTCGTATTTGGCGTTAAACCGGTCAGGTATTGTTCAATGGATGTCTCCCCGCCCGTTTCGCGGATGCATCTGCTTCCTGTCCGGGCGTCGGTGGAAACGACCGATGATCCGCCACCCCATGTTGTCCATGGATAGATGGTACCACTTTCGAAATCGCCATTGCTAAATAAAGGTAGCTTATACACACGTACATAATCAACCTGCATACTAAAGGGCAGGTCAGCATTTGTGATCGCTCCTGGCCATCCAGCTCCACCGGCCTGATTTAAAATCAGATAAAAAGGTACGTCAAATGGCCATTGTTGCGTTCCGCCACCAGGAACCCTTGCGTAGGTATATTGCAATACATTGTTGACGTAAAATCGAATGTCGTTTGGACTCCAGATCATCGTATATAAGTTGTAATCTGTCGTATTATAAGTGGCCGCTTTTGAAGCGGTGCTTCCACCATTTGCATTGGTAACCGAGCTATTATGGATCGTATGATACATCACACTTTCGTTGTTGACATGCTCCATAATATCAATTTCACCACAGGCTGGCCAGCCTCCATACGCCGTAGCCGGTTCGGGCATCATCCAAATCGCAGGCCAGGAGCCTTTTCCTTGTGTAAATTTAGCCCTCACTTCAACTTTACCATAAGTCATACTAAATTTTCCCATCGACTTAACTCCACCCGCATGATAGGCAACAGGATCTCCGGCTACAACAGCATTATCCATACGCAATACAAGATTGCTCCCGTCTTGGGATGCATAAGCCGGCAGGGAGGTCATATACTTATTCCATGCGACAGTGCCCCTGTCTGCATAAGACCATTTTGTGGAATTAAATCCCCCGTTACTATTAAACTCATCCGACCAGATCAGTTCGTAATCTGTTGTCGCTACGGCAGTAGCATTGAATAGCTTAGTCGAGGCCTTCGCCTTACTTACTTCCGGAATCGAAGTTTTTGTTGTTGTCGAGTCTTTTTTGCAGGCAAAAATAGACAGGCTAGTTGCGATTAGGCTCAACACCAGCCAAAATTTGGTTTTTCTCATTTAGTTTTGGATTATTGGTTTTAATTAAGTTTATAGCGTTATTTGACAGCCTGTGGAGCAAGCTGCATTAGAAACGAAGATTCATTTTTTTCTTTCATTCCTTCCTGTTTTAACCAAAAGGAAGAAATGAAAGAAAATGTGTATTATTTCCATAACACGATGTGCCTGATTATTTAAAATTTACTGGCACAAAGACAATTTTGCTGTAATTCTCTTTTTCAAATAGAACACCGAGTTTATTTTTATTTAAAAGTACTAAATCGGAATAAGCAGCATAATCCCCTTTCACACCTTCGGGAGCTTTGGCAACGACCTGATTGAAATACCATGTTTTGCCCTGATCTTTACTTAAACGAACGGTTAGATTGTCCCTTCTGTGGGTTGATGCAGCATTACAAACAGCCAATACATATTTCCCTTTCTTTTGCCAGGAAAGTACCGAGCCCTGGTTGACTGGATCGGCCAGATTTTTATCATAATAGGTTGTATCCCAACTGACACCACCATCACTGGAATAGGACACAATCCTCGATTTTACGTTACCTTGTTGATTACGGGAATTCATATACAGTCCTGTATGCGATATTTGCGCGGCCATGGTTTCATTTGATCCTTCAAATTTCACGCTCGCCCCTATCTTGAAGGTCTTTCCATGATCGTCCGAATAATACGAATGCGCAAAATAGTCCTTGCCATTTTCTTTTGGATTTCCTTCAGAATGGTTAGCAGGAATATAAATGCGTCCTTTATACTTACCAGAATCAAATTGTAAAGCATGCCCAGGTGTATTCGCATAGGTTCGCCAATCGTCCTTAAAGGTATATTGCGCATTCACTGACGGTTGATTGGGGCGATGTGTCTCAAGCGTAATATTCTGTGGCTTGGACCATGTTTTACCGCCATCGGATGAACTAATTGACCAACATTCCCGCAGGCCATTCCCTTTGCGCACTTCTCCCTCATGATTATTCCCCGTATTGTAAAAAAGTAAGAGACGTCCTTGAGGATATGCTGGATCCAATAGATCAACTACAGGTGCCGGATTTCCGACCTGTAAATTATCGTTGTCCACAGCGACTTGCAATGGCCCCCAGGTCTTTCCATTATCCTTACTGGTTTTATAAACAATATCCACATTACCAAAATCGCCGGCATGATCCACCCGACCTTCGGCAAAAGCAATTAACTGCCCATTTTTATCCTTTACAATGGCAGGTATGCGATAGCTTTTATAGCCCTCTTCGCCTGAAACAAACACATTCACTTCTTGTGCATGGCAGATACTGGCTAACATTGCAAATACCACCATTGTTCCTAATTTCTTCATATCGATATAAGTTTATTGTTACTTTTCTTTAAAAATTTCATCTGCATTCATGCATTATGATATACGATTTACTGCTCCCTTTCAATCGGGAGGCAGGTAAACATCCATTTTAGTGGATTTTGCCAGTCTTTCCCTTGTAATTTCCCCACAGGCAGTTTGACTACAATGGTATTCCAGCCCTTGCGCAATCGAATCATCGTAGGACTTCGGTAACTGTATCCCTCATCAATTAAGGGGATTTCAAGGTCTCCCCTTTTACCAGCACGTTGCCAATCTGGCGGAAGCACTTTATATCCATTGACCCAAAGTGTGCTCATTCGATCGTCCCAGGTCCCCAAATGTGGTGAATCACTGGCATAAGAACGCGATAGATCATTAAAACCGATCCAAAAACCTTGGTTGCCCCCTTTTTCACTCCACACTTTGCTCAGGGCATACACGGTACTATTTTCAAGTGGACGGTCAATCGCCCCTTTAACAACATCAGCCCACCAATGGCGCAATACAATGGTACCTCCGTAAAACTCGCCGATCTTTTTCAAAGCGTTAAAATCTCCTGTAGCTTCATTTTTTAAGGCCATACCCAGATCGCCTTTATTTTCCACAGGCCCGTATAATATCCATTTTTGCCTACTTTGTTGGTGGTAAGGAAAGATAAGATCATTAAAATACAGTTGTTTATGTGCAAGTAAACGCTTTTCAAATTCGACAAAATCAGCCAATCCTTTCACATCCGTTTTGATATTACTACGCCATGCAAAATCCCCTCCCCCTCGCCAGCTGCGCTCCGCAAATGTCAATAAAGCGGGGTAAACTCCATTTTGACGAAATAGATCGTTTTCATTCTTCACCGCGCGATCGGGCCATGAACATAGCGTCGCACCCATTAACTTTTCATTTTCTGCAGACTGTCCGCCCAACTGCCTATAGAACAAGGTCGTCACCGTTTCTAAAGGATCCATGTGATTGATGTACAAGTGCTTTGAATCAATGACTTCAAAAGGCGAATCATTGGTAATAGCTTTTGGGCCACCCATCCAAAGCTGCCGGATTGTGTTTGGCTGCAAATTGCCGCCGGGTTCCCAACCAATAGTTTTTAGACCCAAATCCTCCGTCCATGTTGTCATCATCGGTAAAAATTCTTGATTATGAATTTTCACCTCATCCCCCCCAATATGCAGATAAGGTAGTCCCGGATAAGTGTTTGCAAATTCCTTAACCAGTTCCTTGAGGATAGCTATGCCGCTATCGCTCTGCATATCAGTTTTAAAATAACGGCGAAATGCTGCTGAATGTCCCGGCATATCAATTTCGGGTACAAGTTGGATATGCCGATCACGACAATACCGAATTAGTTCTTGCATTTCCTCAACGGTATAATACTTTCCCTTCCAACGCTCCATATTCGTCGAGTCGGTCAAACCGGGATATTTTTTGCTGATCAGTCGCCAAGCAATATCCTCAGTGAAATGAAAGTGAAAAATATTCAGTTTATAGCGCGCCATGATATCGATCTGCTCTTTTAGCACATCCATTGACTGAAAATTTCGTCCGACGTCTACCAAGTAACCGCGCCAGCGAAAGGAAGGATAATCGGTAATGGAGCAATAGGGCAACTTGCCATCACTGCCTCTGAGTTGACCCAGAGTTTGTAAGGCATAAAAAACACCGGCACTCGTTCTGGCTTCGATCTGTATTCCCTGTTCATCTACGTCGATCCGATAAGCCTCCAATGATGCCGAAGGTAAAACCAATTCGTGATCACAAACAATGGTGATATTTTTATTCTTGAAGTTGTCGAAAATAACCTGAGTTACATTCCAATCTTTCAACAAGAGGCTTAACATCTGCCTATCAGCATTTTCAACCTCCCCTTTGATATGCACATGGACAAGATCCGGCAAACAATAACGCCCTGTTTTCCAGCTCACAGCATGGGGCATAGGAAGCAAAGGAGGTTTGATTGAATCCGGTAGACAGCATAAAGGACTGATTAAAATAAGAATAACCAGCAGACCGGATAGCAATGTACATGTAATGGACTTTTGGTGCTCCATAATCTTCTACTTAAGGGAATTAAATTCCTTTAAAGTTTGCATACAATACCATTCTTGGCGAGGGAGATGGAAAGGACCTTTAAACAAATTCCCTTTTGCAGTTTGGGCAATCTTCCCATCACGATGGAGATAACCATACCACTCGCCATTGATTTTATCGTGAAAATGATCATAGGCATACTGATTGATCTGCTGATGCCAATTTTTATATTTCTCATTCCCAGTCATCAGGTAAGCAAGTAATGTTGCGATAATCGTTTCATTCTGCGGCCACCAAAATTTCATGTCTTGCCAATATTCTTGTACTGGCTTTCCATAGACATCTCGAAAATAGAGTATACCACCATATTCTTTATCCCAGCCCCGTTCCCACATATAATCCAACATACGACAGCCTAGATCAATCAAATGTTGGTCGTTTCCCCGGGATCTAGCTTCATGTAGGATAAACCAAGCTCCTTCGATAGCATGTCCGGGATTGAGTGTACGACCGTCAATATGATCGACAATTTCACCTTCAGGTCCTACTTGTTCCATCACGCAGCGAATATCGTCCTTAACAAAATCACGTTCAATCTGTGCGATACAATCACTGATGACACGATCACAACGCGGATCCCCAATGGTCTCACGAATCTGCTGTGCCGTATTGATCATAATCATCGGCACACCTATTCCCTTCATTGGCCTTGTGGCTTCATACTTTGGTTCGATCAATTTTTCTCCATTTGCATACGCGAGGCAAATTCCCAGCAGATGTCGTGCTTCATCTGCTATCTCCTCGTCTCCAGTCGCTTTTGCATAGGCTGCAAAGGCGATTGCCGCGAAAGTCTCCGAAAAGAAATAGCGACGCATACGAATAGGATCGCCTAGGCGGTCAACATGAAAATACATTTTTCCATTAGCGTCAAAACAATGCTCTTTCAAAAATTCATAGCCGATTCGGGCTCCTTCCAGCCATTCCTCTTTTTGTTCAACCGTATTGTAAAGTGTGGCCAGCAACCAGCATGCCCTTCCCTGTATCCATACGGCTTTATCGGTATCTATCAAAGTCCCATCCTGATCGCGCATGAACAAATATCCGCCATATTCATGGTCAATGGACCGTGGAAACCAAAATGGTACAGTGTCTTTTAAAAGCTGATCACGATAGAATACTTCCAAATCCTTCAAGTAATCCCTGTCTATTATTTTTGCGGTATCTTTTATACTTATCTGTTTCATGTGTTTTACTACTTACATCAATTCATTTCTATTTATTGAATCGTCAAAGCGAAAGTGGATACCGGTGTTCCAATTTCATTTTGAAGATTTGCTCTACTGAATGGTTCGAATCCATACAGGATTTTGGTGATTTGGAAATTCGGTTTAACGATCTCGATGGTATTATCCGATACGATATTTGTGCTTACATTGAAAATCCTTCCTTTATTGTCCATCAGCTGAAATCCTCTTACCGCTGTATTTTCCTGAGTTTTTAATTTTTTACAATGCTCAAATATCAATACCAGCTTATCCTCATGAAGTGTACAACTGACCGGATCAGGATGATCGGCATTCAGTTCAACGTTATACAAGTGTTCCTGCACTAAATTTGCCAAGCGCTGGCCTATTGTAATCTTTTCACGGGGATGTACATCCAAAGAATCTCCTACATCGAGCGTTACGGCCATGTATGTACCTTTAATGCCCTTCTCCAATAAGCGTTGTGCGTTTCTAAAATCTCCCCATGAAGGCCTGTCTATACTGGAGAGCTGCGCGAAGAAAAAGGGCAGTTCTTGGTGAAAATTCTTCCGCCAGGAAGAAACCAATGTTTTAAAAAGACGTTCGTAAAGTTCTATATTATGCGCATTGCTTTCACCTTGATACCACAGTATTCCTTTCAACCCGGTGTTTAACCATTTGCTGACGCCAGCTTCAAAATTGTAAGCTGGTTGATACGGATGACGTTGATTTTTCACGTTCGAACCAGCGAGATTCTGACCCGCACGTTCCCGACAGAACTCCTGCACAAAATCAGATTTTTGCCAGTTATGAATATAAGAAGCCAGCAAATCATCGTTTTCCAATGATTTACGGTCAATCCACGATTCGGTATTGGATCCACCGACAGACAGATCAATAATGCCAATCGGAATATGCTGTTCTCTGGCTATTTGTTCAGCAAAAGCATAAGCAACTGCAGAGAACTGTGCTGCTTCATCTTCATTCGCTTGCCTCCAGCTGCCGTTGAAATAGGCCAAATCGTTTACTTTTTTTAAGCTCGCGGTATCCCATGCAACGGCATTGGTCTCCAGAAGGTTGCGGCACTTAAAAAGACGCAGATTGTGTAGTCTACCGGCATTTCTGATCAACGAATCACTGTTTGTGGCACGGCGAAGTTGAAAAGCCATATTCGATTGTCCCGAAGCGAGATATACATCGCCAAAAAGAATATTTTTCAACACTACTTTCTGTCTGCCAGAACTCACTGCGATTTCATAAGGTCCCCCAGCTTCCATTTTGGGTAACTTGATTTCCCAGGAACCATCAGGATTGACCTTAGTCTTATAGCTTTTCTTATTGAAAACAATGTTGATCTCAGCGGCAGCAGTTCCCTTACCAAAGATGCTATTCTCCCAATTACGCTGGAGCACCATATCCGAACCGATGGTTTCGGCCACTTGTAGTTTTTGGCTAGGAGGTACCAGTGCATTAGCCACCTGTCTCGCAATCATTGTTGCTCCTTGCTTATTTGGATGCAAGTAGTCGTCGAAAAGATCTATTCGATACCGAAGCGGGGTGTTGAGATCAATCAGTCCGACTTGATTATTTTGAGCAATCTGAGGAATCAATTCCTGAATCTGGTCGTACCAATCGCGGGTTCCTGAGAGAAAACGCGGATGACCGCTAAAGATAGGCGTCAATCGACAGATGTAAATTTGCATTTTGGGATTAACGGATCGTATGGAATCAATCAAATCCGCGTAATCTGATGCAAAGGAGTATTTATAATTTGGCCAGTTTCTCGGATCGGTATCATTGAGTCCCAAATGTATAATGGCAACATCGGGTTTAAAATCCAAGGCCTTCTTGTATTCCGCTGTTTTAAAATAAGGTCTATGCCCCTTACGTAAAAGAGTGGCTCCTGAATGGCCAAAATTCCGTACTTCAAACCGCTGGCCCAACAATGACTGAAGCTGCCCTGGATAAGAATCCAGCCTAGGATTGCCGAGGCCATAACCAAAGGTTACGGAGTTACCAATACAAGCTACCTTTGTCCGGGGCTGTCCCAAGGAAATTAAGATGGAAAGGATCAAACAAAAAAGTAGGCCTCCTTTTTTTGAAATACTGATAGGCATTATGTGGATGAAAGGTTTCATATTCATGATCTATTCATTCAGGATATAGCTGCGGTTACTTTTCCAGTGTTTTCGGTTTAAGAAATAGGATTTGCAAGAGAAGTGCTAACAGTACCGCAGCCCCCAATAATGCAAAGCCTAACCCAAAATGGCCTTCATCCTTAAATCTTCCCAGCCATTGTGTGATGACAGCTCCAGCAAATACACCTACCATATTCATAAAGCCATAAGCGGTTGCCCGCAAATTTTTGGGAACAACCTGACAAAGAATAGGCATATTGTTGGCATCGAAAATACCAAAGCCAATTCCAAAACAGACTGCCGCCCCCACAACTGCAGTTAAGGTCTGACCTAACCCTAAAAACAATAAAGCCGGTATAGTCAGTCCAAGGCCAATGGCACTGGTATAGATGCGACCGCGGATATGTTTTTGCACCCATCGGTCACTGAGTATTCCGCCGGCGATAACCCCGATAAAGGATGAGATCGCAATTGTAATTGTCGACAATGGACCTGCACTGGCCATTGGAATATTTAGGCTATCTGCAAACAATGTTGGCAGCCAATTTTTGATGGCCCAACCCGGTAAGCTTGGAGCGGCGAAATAAAACAATAGAATCCAGAATGCTACATTGGAAAATAGCAGCAGTAAGCTTTTAAAGAGGGGTAATTGATCTTCTGAAGTACGCTCATCAGTTGACGGTTCGTGCTTCTTCTCCAGGAGCAAGACTGCAAGTAGGAGGGCATAACATATTCCGATAATTCCAAACCAATGAAAAGCGGTATGCCATCCTTTTGAAGCGGCTAATGTTGCACCAAAACCGCCCAAAGCCTGTCCCGTATAGAGTCCTGTCATATGTAGCCCAATGGCCAGCGATCGATTTTTTCCAGTATGGTAATCGGCGATCAAGGAAAGGGCTGTCGGGATATACAGCGCTTCACTAAACCCCATAATAGCCCGTAGTACCAATAGTGTTGTGTAATCGTGCGCCATCCCCATACCATAAGTTACCGCTGACCAAACAAAAAGACTACCTACGATCAGCCATTTTCTATTGCTACGATCGGCAACGATACCCGCTATCGGACTCATAAGACCATAGATGTAAAGAAATACGGCCATCAATACACCAAAAGTCTCAGCACGCTGCAACTGTGGAATATCGACCTGCATGGCTTCACGCATAGTTGATAGCATCTGCCGGTCCATATAATTCAGCAGGGCTACCCCCCAAAGGAGTGCTACAACGAGCCACGGGTAAAAAGATTTATGTCGTAAAGAAGAGATCATCTTAAGCTTTATCAGGGTTATATGAATTTTTTATATCTTATTTTTTCAATCCTATTTATTAGAAAATGTTGCTACTAAAATCTCAGGAGTACGAACGCCTGCCTTAATTTCGCCGCTAGGCAAAATGATCATGTCGTCCCAGACCACCGCTGTCGTGGTCACCGGCCCATCCGATGGCAGATCCGCCATCCGGCTCCATTTTTTAAGATTCAAATCATAGCGCCATATTGCTCTACCGAAACCAGGATGATTGATTTGCAATTTGTTTTTAGCATCAATAAGTTGCTGTCTCTTCGATGGATTCGCTTCCTTTTTAGCGTCAAAGATCAACGATTCCACCCGATGGAAGGTATCACCCCGATCTGCGCTCAGCAACCATATTCCTTGGTCGGGTAATAAACAGGCGGTTCCTGCCGCAGCAGGAAAAGGAATGTCCGCCTGTTTAGACCAGGTACGACCATCATCGGTAGAGCACCATAGTTCATGGTATAACGTTGAAGGGCTCTGCGAATTCCCTTTTCTTCCACCCAGTAGATAAAGGTTCTTTTGATTATCAGACAACAATTGTACATGGGAGACGGCATAGGGTAATTTCCCCACACAGCCCCATCCTTTTTCAAGATGCGCCAGATCCAATTGCAAAACTTGGTCCGATACCGTATCCTGCTTTTCACCACCGACGATGACGAGTTTATTCCCATGAACTACCGCTCCCATATTGGCAAGCGGAAATGGGAGATCTGGAAAGTGTGACACCGAAATTTTCTTGTTAGAGCCATCGTATTTAATTAGTCTACAAGCGGCTGTTTTTCCTTCAGGAGTCTCTCCACCGATAACCAGCAATCCATCGGGTAGACTCAGGCTGGCAGCGTATGCAACCGCCATAGAAAGACTATCCTGCGCTGCCAAGCGTAGTCTTATCCCTTCTTTTCTGTAAATAAATACTTCTTTTTGGATCTCTTTCGCACCGCCTTCCCAGGGTGGTAAATGCGGGAAATTCGCTCCACCGGCAATCAGAAGACAATCGCCTGTGACACCAGCTATTGGTCCTGCAAAACCAATATGCGCCTTTCCATCTTGCATAGCCGGCAAAGTAATGCCTTTATGCCATTCCAATTGACCGACTTGCGCATCAACAGCTCCTGTAAACAGTATTCCCACGATAACTCCCATCCAATGTTGTTTTGTCATATCTATTTATTGTTGAACATACTCGCCAAGCTATTCTTAGTTATCTCCTGAGGGAAACACGTTAGCCCACAAGAACAAGTGAGCTAACTTAATGTGCGCAAAAACCCTGAAAGCCAACTTTCACCGCATCTTCCGTAAACAGTTCAAACTGCTCAACAGACATATTTTTCACGGGCAGTCTAAATGCTCCGCAGTCAAGCCCAATTAATTTCATATACGCTTTCCCTACTGAAATACCACCATACTTCCCTAACAACGTGATCATATCGATAGATTGCTGCTGCAAAGCATTAGCTTTTTCAAGCTCTCCCTTATCATAAGCCTCCATAAGTGCAAGGTATAAAGGTGCTGCGTAGTTATAGGTACTTCCGACCGCTCCTTTGTTACCTAATACCAAAGCGGACAGCATATTCTCATCTCTTCCCCATAACATATCATACTTGCGATCTGCATAATTCATACAGCTTAGAAAATCCATAAAATCTTCGTGTGTATATTTGATTCCCTTAAAATTGGGTATCACCCCATCAATCTGCTTCAACAGGTCGATCATCTGGAAATTTCCGCCGGTCAATACAGGAATATGATAATAATAGAAAGCCGTATTCGGTGCCGCACGTGCAATTTCCACACAACATTTTGCCAATTGATCCACATTAGCAGGTTTGAAATAAGATGGTGCAGTAAATGACACGACATCGACCCCTGCTTGCTCGGCCAGCCTAGCCAATTGTTGGCATTCTTTGATATTCGTTCCACCCAGAAGCATCATGAGTGTAAATGCATCATCCTCTTTTGTCAATCTGGCCCAAGCTGTCATCACTGCAACTTTTTCCTCAAAAGTCAACGATACCCCTTCTCCGGTAGAGCCACAAATAAAGGCACCCGTGACGCGGTTGCGCTTTAACATCGCATAGTATTGCGGAATCAGCTCAAGATTCAATTCTCCGTTTTCATCGAAAGGAGTAAATGGCGCTGCAATTAATCCTGAGATTTTTTGATTTAGCATATGGTATTTTATATAAAAAGTTAACAATATCCTGTCTCAGACCTTCGCGTGGGATTGAGACAGGATATTCGTTTTTAGGTTCCCTTATAACCTGGATTTTGCTGATCATTTAATTTGGGATCTACAGTAAGTGTCCCCAAGTCTATTGGCCATAAGATTTTATGTTTCTGACCATCAATATTGTTCAATACGCCGACTAAGTTCAAATCTTTACGAAACACCAATGGTTTTCCAGCAGAATCCTGCATGCGTCGCAAATCGAACCATCGCTTGCCCTCGGACACAAATTCCTTTGTACGTTCATAGAAGATCGCTAATTCGTTTGCCTCAAAACTGCTATTTATAAACAAAGGTACTTTTCCAGCGTATGCCCGATTACGTACAGCCATGATTTCAGCAGTTGGATCCTCTCCCAATTTATTCTTAATTTCCGCCAACAATAAATAGGCTTCCGATAGACGATAAACAGGATAATCATCAGAATAGTTACGAACGCCGTCTATCAAAGTTCCCAAGAATTTTCTAAATACTATAGCAGATGTATTTCCTTTATTAAAATTAAGGAATGTTGCATTTGCCCTCGTATCAGCCTTTTCATATAATCTGTAGAGGTCCATTTTATACTCGTAACGGATCAAACCCGTGGATCCAGCCTGAAGAGGATCTTTTGGAATTGCCTGCCCATTATCATCTACATAGCCTGTGATATCATCACTTGCCGCATAAATGAAATTACTGAAAAATGAAGTCGCTTCTCCATTTAGGTAACGAAGTACAAAGATCATTTCAGCATTACCTTTCATCGCTGGTACACTGGCAGATTTAAAGGCCTCTGCAAAATTGCTGACAAGCGTATATTTAGGAATTACTTCTTCTATAGCGGCTTTTGCAAGTTTTAATTCCGCAAGACTATTCTCTGGGGCCTTTCCATCCACATCAACTTTGGCCGACCATAAATATACCTCCGTTTTTAACATTTTTGTTGCCGCCAAAGACCATTGTGCTTTTTGATTTTTAGTCTCGTAGTTTCCTGAAAACGATTTTTCCGATTTATCAACTTCCGATTTGATAAAGTCTAAGGTTTCTTTTTCCGTTTCTGTTCGCGCCTTATATGCTTCTTCTGCCGAGGTCGGGGTATTAATTGCTGCTTGTGGTTCTGTCACCAAAGGCACCCGGCCATAAGTTCTAAACAAATAGAAATAATAAAAAGCACGCAGTCCGTAGGCTTGCCCCAAATAGTAGCCCTTTTGCAGATCTGTCAAATAATCGGCTTTCTCAACCTGATAAATAAAATTGTTTACCTGAAAAATTGGCGCGTACAATCCAGCCCAGCCCGATATGCCAGGAGAACTTTCACGAATATCCTGTGTAATTATCCCTGCTGAGTTCAATGATGCTGTTCCTGTAAAACTGGTACCATCTCTTAAGGTTCCCCCACGCAGTTCACCCAAATTCCATAAGTTTTGCTGTTGTCCACGTAACTGGGTGTGGAGTCCCAACATAGCACCAGCAACCTGCTCGTTGCTTTTCCAGAAACTGCCGCTGGCAAAGTAATCCTCGGGACTAAGGTCTAAGTCAATTTCTTTGCAAGAAGAAAACAGAAAAACTGCAAGACCTATATATATAAATATCTTTTTCATAATTTGGAATTAAAATGTTAATTGAAGCCCAAGTATAAATGTTTTAGGAAGAGGGTATCCGCCTCCATTTTGTCCCACACTTCCACTTTCAGGGGAGAACAATGTATTTTTTGACCAATAGTGTAAATTTTGGCCTGTGGCGGAGATGCTTAAATCTTCCATTTTTAATCGGTTAGCAATGGATTTAGGCAAGCGATAAGAGACATTAATCTCTCTAAATGCCAGATAATTTCCTTTATTATAAAACATACTACTTTCCCGACTCGTATTATTTTTAAATAATTGATCTGCCCAATAATAAGTCGGATATTTTGCATTTGGATTTTCAGGTGTCCATGTATCAAATACACTTGTTGTCGTATTGAATGTTCCCTGCATCATTCCAAGAAACCAGGCTCTCGGTCCGTCATAAGCAACATAGCCCAATGCGTAATCAAAACGGGTACTCAAGTTAATATTCTTCCAGCGCAAAGCTGCACCAAATCCGCCCGTCCATCTCGGCACTGTATTTCCCATATACACCCTATCATAAGAATTGATTATACCATCTCCGTTTACATCCTTCCACATAACATCGCCTAAAGCTAATGGATAGTATAAATTCTTCTCACTACTGGACAACGCATTATAGACATCCGGATGTACCAATGTACGTGCACCGATCAGATCCTTCAATTGCAAGGCATAGCTATCCAACTGTTCTTTTGTCCGAATGATCCCGATGGCTTCATAAGCATAAGCAACATTCGGGTCTTGCCCCTCCTGATTGCCTCCTACCCAAATGAGTTCTTTGGATTTTGGATCATAAACCTGTAAACCGCCTTGTCTGTTATTTTCAACGCCATTAAAAGGCAATTTTAAGATCTTGTTCTTATTATACGCCGTATTCCAATTAAAGCTTAGATCCCAATCTTTCCTTCTCAGCATTTGATAATTCACCCCAATTTCGACTCCCTGATTCTGCATATCACCATTGTTGGTCGTAATTGTAGTAAAACCGGCTGAAGCTGGTAATGATAAACTTGCAATCTTATCTTTAGTCGTCCGATGATAATAGGCAAGACTCAAATCAATCTTATTTAAGATTCTGGATTCAAGTCCGACTTCTTTTGTAATCAAACTCTCCCATTTGAGGTTTGGAATTGAAAGCGTGGACATGGTGTACCCCACTTGCCCATCATACTTGTTTGTGCCATATGAACCTTGAAGTGTATAAGATCCGATTCCACTGACATTACCGTTCCCTCCATAACTAGCGCGTAATTTTAACGTATTTACGACTTTATCAGTGCCTAAATAATCCTTCAGGAAATCTTCACGGTGTAGAGCCCAACCGACTGAAACTCCAGGAAAGGTTCCCCATCGATTATTTAGTAATGTCGAATAACCATCTCTACGTGCAGTCAATGTCAAAAGGTATTTTTCTTTATAGTCATAGTTTACTCGTCCAAAATAGGACATGATACGTTGTCGATCATGGTATGAATCGATACTTCTTTTATTGGCCTCTGGACTCGTTAATCCAAGATCCATAAAGTCGTCTGTTGGAGCTCCACTTCCTGCAGCTGTAAATCCATTGTTATACGTATCAAAAAATTCCGACCCCAACATCGCGTCAATATGATGCGAACTCGCGATTTCAGTTCTGTAATTTAAGACTGCGTTATAGGTTTGATTATATATTTTATCATAGGAAGCCGAGGAATTTCTTGTGCGAACATAATTTCCTGGGCTGGCTATATAATCCTTATTAAAGGACTCCGAAGTAGACTGGTTAAAAAACCAGTTTCCACTGACGCGTAAGCTAAGATTCTCCAAAAAATTAATTGTAAAAGCTTGGGTAAGCGTAAGCTTCTGATTTAGATTTTTACGAATGAACTTATCATCATTTACCAGAGGGTTCCCATCTTGATAATCACGACCAACGAGCAGATCTCCATTGGCATTTGTACCACGCATTGTTGGAGGGGCCCCCAGTGCCCGCGTCATATAGTTTCCTTCTCCGTTAATAGCGTCACGCCATTTCGTATACGCGAAATTCACCCCTGACAATGAATGTAGCCAAGGTTTAACTTTATATTCGCCATTTAACACAAAAGTTGTACGATCATAAAAAGTATTTATTGGCATCCCTTTCTCGTTATACTTCCCCACACTTCCATAATATTTACCTTTATCGTTCCCACCTTGTAATGCGATATTATAATCTTGCGTCAAACTAGCATCACGAAGTGCATATTTAGCATAATCAAAATCTTTAAAAATTAGTTCTTTTCCAGTTACAGGATCAATCATGGTCTGCCATCCCTGTTGCAACAATTCACGATTGGTATCATCGAGCAACATGGTACTCCACACGGCATTGCTGGTAAGATTACCATCTAGGATATTTCCTTTATCATCCTTATATTTATTCCCCGTACCAAAGGGGCCCACACTCGTTAATTGATTCAATTGGGACGGTTGATATTGCCCAGATACCTGAACACCTTTTCTACTCCAGTTTAAGTAATCTTTGGCACTTAGGAAATCAAAAGGGTTGTTCAATTTATTGACACCAACTTTAGACGACAATGTAATATTGGAAACACCTTCTTTTCCCCTTTTTGTGGTTATCAATATCACACCGTTTGCAGCCCTAGCACCATAAATTGCTGTAGCAGAAGCATCTTTTAAGACATCTATCGATTCAATGTCATTTTGATTAATGTCATTAAATCCATTTCTAATCAAGCCGTCAACAATAACCAATGGCGTGCCACCGCCGCCATACGTAGTCCCACCTCGAAGCACAACCGTGGGTACAGCTCCCGGTCTTCCTGAAGTTTGCTGCACTCGAATACCCGGTATCGTACCCGCTAAAGCAGAAGCTGGGTTCGAGCGAACTCCAGTTTCAAGCACTTTTTTATCCAAGCTGCTTACAGACCCCGTTAAATTCGACTTCTTCATTTTTCCATACCCGACCACCACGACTTCATCCATTTGCTCAACCTTGGACTCGAGTTTGATATCCAATTGATTTAATTGCCCAACTTTCACTTCATATGGTCTATACCCCGTAGACGTGATAATTAATACGGTATTGGGATTCGTGCTGATCGAGAATGTTCCATCAGCGTTTGTCTGCAAAGATTGGCTGGAGCCTTTGACTTTTACAGTCACATTGCCAAGCAATTCCCCTGTCTTTGCATCGGTAATTTTACCCCGCACGGCATGGTCTTGTGCTTGCGCTAAGAGCATGTTGCCCATCAAAATAGACAGGCTGAGAAGGGTTCGTAATTTTAGGTTTGAATACATATTGGTTTGTATTAAGTATTACATATATGCAAATATATAAATTACAAAATGTAAAAAACAAATTTTAATTAAATTATGTATAACATATTAATCACATTTATTAATTATCTTTGCCTTAACGCGCCTAATGCGCTATTATGTAATATATATGGAACCGAATTCTTCGCTCATAGAACATCTGAATACAATTGATACTTCTTCTCTTGTAGATCGTGCCGAAAAAGAAATCATCAATCTTTTTGTCAATCAAGGCTTAAAGGTTGGAGATGCTTTACCTAAGGAAATTGAGCTGGCAGAAACCCTTGGCGTAAGTCGTACGGTGGTTCGCGAAGCCATGTTGCGGTTGCGTATGGTCGGATTGATCGAGTCCAAAAAACATCGCGGAGCTGTTTTAACGAGTCCAGATCTTATAAAACCCCTACGCAAATCACTTTATCCGACCATTATGGAAAACAAGACCTTACAGGATCTTTTTGAAATGCGTATGGTTCTGGAGATAGGTATGGCGGATATTCTCTTTGAACATATACAAGAAAAGGACATTGAGGAATTGGAAGCGATCGTTGCAAAAGAACCTATAGATGCAGATAATACTATTTTCGACATTGAAACTGAAATTGCCTTCCATGGTAAGCTTTACGAAATAACTGGAAATACGATTCTCAAAGACTTTCAGAACATGCTTTTACCTGTTTTTCAGTATGTGCACAGCAGTGGCTTACTGACCAGTCCCAGCTCATCGAAAAGCTTTATCTCACACCGAGGCCTAGTAGATATATTGAAGGTGGGCAATGCTGAGGTGTTTCGAAATGCCATGCGCAAGCATCTTGATAATCATTATCAGCGCCTCTTTTTATATAAGAAATCTATTGGATAATCTGTTTAACAGGATTGATTCACTTTACGATAGAAAGGCCCGATTATATGATTGGGCTTTAAGCATCTACTAAAGCGAAGAGTATACACTTAATATTGCCTTAAATCCCATAATTGTCCTATAAAAAAGATCTGATCTATCCTTTATTCTCATTGTAATCCGAATCAAAAATACAGCGGCAATGATATGAAAAAGTAAATTCACTCATTTAATTATTTTATGTAATACATAATAATCATTATCTTAGTCAGCATTATAATGCTTCGCTAACGCTATACTATTTCAAATCGCATAGCTTAAAAAAGCTTGATTCATTCAATTTAAACCGAAAACACAATGAAACTCAGGATCTTTTTATTTGCTGTACTCGCAACATTTCTGCATAAAAATACATTTGCACAAAAAAAGCCTAATATCATTATCATTATTTCCGATGATCATGCCTATCAGGCAATAGGCGCCTATGGTTCGAAATATGGAAAAACACCACAGATAGATCGCATCGCTGCTCAGGGTGCTCTATTTAAAAATGCGTTTGTAAACAATTCCATCTGCGGACCATCCCGGGCTACATTATTGACGGGCAAGTACAGCCATAAAAATGGATTCAAAGACAATGAAACTTCTGAATTCGACTTTAGCCAAGATCTTTTTGTGAAACAGCTCCAAAACGTAGGTTACAATACCGCTTGGGTGGGTAAAATTCACTTAGGAGACAAACTGCAAGGTTTCAACTATTATGACATTCTTGTTGGGCAGGGAACCTATTTTAATCCAGATTTTATCAGCAAAGAGGGCCGCAAACGCACTGAAGGGTATGTATCCGATATCGTAACCGAAAAAGCAATTGATTGGTTAGATACCGTAGATGCTGAGAAGCCCTTTTGTCTAATCATCGGTCACAAAGCTACACACCGTACCTGGATGCCGGATCCAAAGGACTTTGGGAGCTATGATGCTGTAAAATTCACCTTACCGGCTACTTTCTACGACAATTACCAAAGTAGGCCGGCAGCTGCATTGCAGGAAATGTCCATTGACAAGGACATGAAAATGGGCTACGATCTCAAAATGTTCAATTCGTTGGAAGACATGATGGCCGACGGTAACTTCAAGCGGATGAACCAAACTCAAAAGGACAGCTATATCGCCTATTACCGTCCTATTTATGAACAGTTGAAACAGGGTAATTTGACAGGAAAACAGCTCGCTGAATGGAAATTTAGACGATATATGATTGATTATCTCAATACTGCCCAATCCATGGACCGCAACATCGGGAAAGTATTGGATTATTTAGATCGAAAATCCCTCGCTGAAAATACAATTGTAATCTATCTTTCAGACCAAGGTTTTTATATGGGTGAACATGGCTGGTTCGATAAACGTTGGATGTATGAGGAGTCTTTTCGTACACCAATGGTCATGCGGTACCCAGCCCTGTTACACCCAAACTCCACTATAAATGCTAAAATTGTCAACGCTGATATCGCTCCCACGCTATTGGAATTAGCTGCTATCCAAAAACCGAAAGATATGCAAGGTGAATCTTTTGTTCATGTTCTGAAAAATAACAGCGAGGAACATCGGAAAGATCTGTTCTATCATTATTTTGAAAATGGCGAACATGCCGTGAGCCCCCACTTTGGTGTTCGTGATGATCGGTATAAATTGATCCGCTATTATAAACGGATCGAAAATTGGGAACTCTTTGACCTTCAAAAGGATCCCAATGAACTCCATAATGTCTACAAGGATCCTACCTATCGAAGCGTCGTCAAACGGATGAAAAAGAAACTTCTCACGCAAATGCGACAATTTGATGACAAAGAAGCAGAAGCAATTTACAAAATCAACATCGACCAATAATGCCATGAGGGTATCCGATCTACTGGATACCCTCATTTTAATACTATACCCTTCTTCAACTTACTTATCGAAATGCTAGCTATATCGTGAAGCACAATATAATCATCGCAAAAAGATTGCCCTTCAAACAAATAATTCAGGTCAAAGGTAACAGAGTCTTTCGTTAAATTGGCGATGCGATAAAGCGTACGCATGGTTTTTCCATCTTTTGTATAAGAAACCTCATACACATCGCCAACCTTTGGATCTTTCAGGTATTTTTCCTTCTTTTTTGCGCCGGAAATTCCTGCTATAACAATAGCGGATACAAAAAGTCCAATCAGAACTAAGCCCGCAAAATATCCAATAGGTGTTTTACGGATAGTTCCCGATGATATGGACTGAAGTGTTTGTGGGTCGATTTCACGTTGATAACTTAGCTTTTTGCAATGGGTACACATGGTAATAATCTCCGAGGCATATGGAAATAGGGGTATCCAAAAAATATGAATGTACTTCACTTGTCTGTATGCAAAAAGAGACTGAGCAGTACCACAATATGCACAGTTGCCAATCGCCGATTGCGATCTATTAGCTAATACCTTTGTTCTTGTGCCAAAAATAATCATTGCGTTATACGTTTTATTACATGGAATGGCTGAACAAGAATGTTGCCCTTTCCTATTTAAGAATACGAAGATTTACAATTCGTACGTCGCCGTTTATGATTCGTATCCGCCAATCAATATTCTAATAGGCAACATATTGCATAGAACATATGAAGGTATTCCGGAAAGAAAACGAACTTGATTAATTAGCCTCCCCGCTCCTTTAACGACCACATCTCATCATTCTGACTCAAAAATTACAAAAAACAAAAAAACAAAGTATAGTTATCAGGTAGATTTTATATATTTGCATTAACATTTTTTAACACATGAAACAGCATACAGATAATATCCTTGAAAAACGAATGTCCTAAGGGGATGTTTTTACAGGTAAATTTCAAATATCTCCTATAACCCAACTCAAACAATAAACTCACTATTATAATTAATATGGCAAAAAATAACATAAATTTTGTCGTAATGGCCGCGCTTTGTCTTAGTACTGGCGCGCTATACGCACAAACCACTATAAAAGGAAAGGTAGTCGACAACAACAACAATCCTATCCAAGGGGCTACAGTTACCGAAACAAGCAGTAAAAAGCAGGTTCAAACAGATGCAAATGGATTATTTGAGTTCCCTTCGACCGGAAGCTCACTCAACATCAGCATTCAATACATTGGCTTTGAAACTAGGACTGTTCAAACCAATCCTACAGGTTTCACGACTGTTCAACTTCTGCCAACGACTTCACAACTAAATGAAGTCGTTGTGACAGCCTTAGGTATTTCCCGCGAAAAAAAATCATTGGGTTACGCCGTACAGGAAGTTAAATCTGTTGAACTTCAGACGCGTCCCACCAATGCCCTCAGTGCCTTGTCTGGAAAAGTTGCAGGACTTCAAGTAACGACCTCAGGTGGAAATATGGGTGGATCTTCCCATGTTTTACTGAGAGGTATTAACTCAATCGCGGGGAACAATCAACCTCTATATGTCATTGATGGTACCCCAATTGATAATACCGATCTAAACTCTTCTTCTACTATCAACGGAAGTGCCGGTAAAGACGTTGGTAACATGATACAAGATATCAACCCAGACGACATTGATAATATTTCGGTATTAAAGGGGCCTTCTGCTGCTGCACTTTATGGTTCTAGGGCAGCCAATGGAGTTATATTGATTACCACCAAACGTGCATCAAAAGGTGAAAAAATAGATATTTCCTTAAATACTGGGGTTGATTTTGAAAATATCGTTCGATTACCCAAAAGACAACATCTCTATGGTCAAGGGTATTCTACAAGCTTTCAAACCCAAAACATCAACGGAACAGACTACAAAATAATCGATTACGCCGCAGACGAAAGCTGGGGACCAAAACTGGACGGCACACCTGTGCTTCAATGGTATAATCTAAACCCTGAAGATGAGGCTAACTATTTAAATCCTTCTCCGTGGATTTATCCTAAAAATGATGTTAGTTATTTCTTTCGGACAGGTGTATCCAACACCAACAATTTTGCCATAGCAGGAAATAGCGGAAATACAAATTATCGCTTTTCCTACACTAATAAAAATGTAACGGGAACAACACCTAACTCCAGTTTGGGACGTAATACGTTTAACTTCTCAGGAGGTACACAATTAGGTAAACTGAAGATTAATTCGAATTTCAACTATATCCGTAATGCATCAGTAGGCCGTCCATGGACAGGTGCTTCCAATAGAAATATTATCCTGGAAGCATTCCAATGGGGAGCTGTACAAGTCGATTACAAAATACTGGAAAACTACAAACGTGAAGACGGAACCCCGTTAGCCTGGAACCGAACGGGATGGCAAAATACGCCTGCCGCCGAGGCGACCCGCTTTATTGATAATCCCTATTGGTCAGCCTATGAGTCGTACATGGAGGACAATAGAGATCGTTTCTACGGTAATATTGGTTTACAATATGACTTAAACAATTGGCTAACTTTAGGAGCTAAAGTACATGGAGATATTTATTCATTCCAATCCCAAGATCGAATTGCGGTATACTCACGAAGCACTTCTCAATACGAAGAAGCGAACAATAAGTTAAATGAATACAACTACGAATTTTTGGCTACCGCCAAGAAAAATTGGGATAAATTCTCCCTTATAGGAAACGTAGGCGCCAATCTCCGTGACCAGCAGCGGAAGCAAGACTACGCGATTACACAGGGTGGTTTGATTATTCCTAATTACTATAACCTGAAAAATGCCAATGCAGTTAAAATTGACAACTTCCGATACCATAGACGCATTGCATCAATCTATGGTAGCTTTTCTTTGGGATACAACGATTTTCTATACTTAGATGGAACAATACGTAATGACTGGTCATCTACATTGCCGACCAACAACAATTCATTTATATATCCATCCCTGACAGGTAGTTTTGTTTTTAGCCAATTGGAAGCCTTTAAAAAATTGGATTGGCTTAGTTTTGGTAAAATCCGCTTGGGATGGGCTCAAGTCGGAAATGACACAGATCCTTATCAATTGTATAAAGTCTACGAACCCGAACAATCCTTTGATGGACAAGCATCCTATGGGCTTCCAAGCACTAAACCAAATGCTAATCTAAAACCTGAAATTACCAGCTCTTGGGAGACAGGCGTAAATCTACAATTATTCAAAAATCGACTAGGATTTGATGTAACCTATTACAACAACAATTCTAGGAATCAAATCTTACCAGTTCCTGTTTCATCATCATTCGGGTATGCCGGAAAAGTATTCAATGCTGGAAAAATTAATAATAAAGGAATTGAAGTCGTCTTAAATGGTACCCCTATCAAACACGAAAATTTTACTTGGGATGCGACAATCAACTGGGCTAAAAATAAAAACAAAGTCATTAAACTGGATGATCAGGTCAATACATTGAGCTTAAGCAATTCCTTGGTCGAGCTCGTTGCACGTGAAGGAGAATCTTATGGTCAATTTTTGGGTTACGACTTTGTCTATGCTCCGGATGGACAACGCGTTGTACAGGCAGATGGCACCTACATGAAAACATCACAGTTGGTTCCTTTAGGGTCAGTACTACCCGATTTTACCTTCGGTATCCAAAACAGTTTCCGTTACAAAAACTTTAGTCTAGGCTTTTTAGTCTCGGGTCGAGTGGGTGGAAAATTCTTCTCACAAACCTATAAAGTTGGTATGTATTCGGGTATTTTGGATAAGACAGCTGCAAATAATATTCGTGAAACAGGTGTCGTTCTCGATGGCGTTAAGGGAGATGTTGCATTCCATAGTGATGGTTCGTATGATGTGAGTAACATCCAGCAGAATACCACCAATATTACCGCACAACAATGGGCGCGCAATGAATATAATGGCCCAACAACATTTTCAATTTTCGATGCAACATATGTTAAGTTAAGGGAAGTTACGCTGGGATACAATTTCAAATTAACTAATCCCAAAATTATCAAAAACATTGGCGTGAATGTATACGGACGTAACCTTTGGAACATTTATACCAAGAGTAAATATATTGATCCAGAGTTTACATCCAGCGGTGGAAATGTGCAGGGTATCGAAGGTGGAAATATACCTCTTCCGGTTACTTATGGCTTTAACGTTAATCTTAAATTTTAGAAGAATGAAACTCATCATGATTTATTCCGTAATATCCAAACCGGATAAATCTGATCGTTCATCAGCTTTAAAAGATAAACCAAGTGCAACTGATTCATAGATAATCAGAACAAGCACTTATAAATAAATATACACAGATGAAAATATCAAACATACTACATACTTCATTCATTGGCCTATCGCTTATTGCTACTTCGTGCTCCAAATCCACATTTAGCGATATCAATACAGATCCAAATCGACCTGCTTCTGTCACAACGCCAACAATTCTAGTGACAGCCGAGAAACAGCTAGTCAGTGCATTACGAAGTGAAGAGGTAAGCCTACGTGGTGCTCAATTATTTGCTCAGTATTTCAGTCAGAACATCTATACAGACCAATCTCGTTATCAAATACCAACAAGCTATTCAGACAACTATTGGACTGCAACCTACAAATCACTTAACAATTTAAATGAAATTATTAAGCTAAATACCAATGAATCCACTAAAGCGATTGCATCGGCAGGAACAGCAGGTACAAATACCAATCAGATTGCGATAGCAAGAATACTCAAGGCTTACGCTTTTCAGTCGCTAACAGATGTTTTTGGTGATATCCCATATGAATCTTATGGCAATAAAGATGCAGATTTTGAAGCTCTGCAGCAGGACCCGGATAACCTGACGCCGAAATATGCTAGTCAAGAGAAAATATACAAAGATATTCTCAATGAATTACAGCAGGCAGCTGATACACTAGCAAAGTATCCAACAGCCACGACTTTCGGAACAGCTGATATTATTTATAAAGGATCAAATACTAACTGGGCAAAATTCGCCAATTCGCTACGTCTACGTGTTGCGAATCGAATCAAAGGTAAAGATGCAGCTTTGGCAACGACACATATCGCCGATGCCATCAAAAAAGGTATATTCACCTCCAACAATGATAATGCGATATTTAAATACTCCAAAACATCACCAAATGAAGCACCATTGTTTAGAGCTACGGTAACTGCCAACAGAAAAGATTTTGCAATTTCTAATGTGATTGTTGAGACTTTACAGGGCAGCCGCGGTCCCTTTAAAATTGCCGATCCACGTCTGTCAAAATTTGCCAAACCGACAAGCTCAGGAAATATTTACTACGGCCAACCCTATGGTCTCCCCCTAGCAGCAGGCAATCTATTTCCTGTAGACAAAATATCATTGCCTAGTGACATTATCAACGCTGCAGATTATGGGGAAGTACTTATGGAATATGCGGAAGTAGCCTTTATTTTAGCGGAAAACAATAACTGGGATCAATCAAATTACGAAAAGGGTGTTCGGGCATCTCTTGAAAAATGGTCCGTGTCTTCTGATGAAGTAGCAACCTATTTGAGTAAACTTCCTGCTGCGAATAAGGAAAATGTGCTTTCTCAAAAGTACTTAGCACTTTTCAACCAAAGCATCGAATCTTGGTCCGAAATCAGAAGAACAGGGTATCCGTTATTCCTAATCAAAAAAGGTGATATTACATGGACCGGAACAGTAGAAGGCAAACCTGTCACATATACTTTCACTCCTGAGGTAGGCAGCACAATCCCAAGCCGTTTGGTGTATCCATTAAAAGAACAAAGTACCAATAAGACGAATTATCAAACTGCACTTTCACGACAAGGAGATGATGTAATCAGCACCAAATTATGGTGGAATAAATAAACTTCGGTATTTCAATCAGTTCACACCTGAAGCTTAGGCTTCAGGTGTTTTTTTATTATTATTTCTTATCTTCGTATAGCACTCTAAAGAATAAAATGCTATGGACGATCAAACATTAGACAGAATAGACCAACTTAGCGAGGAAGGAAACATCCAATGTGATGAAGGCAACTATCAGGAAGCTATTCGGGTGTGGACCGAAGCGCTTGATCTAGTCCCTAGTCCACAAAATGTTCATGCGGAAAGCCTCTGGCTCGAAGCTTCCATTGGAGATGCCTTTTTCTTAATGGACGATTTTCGCAATGCCCTCTCCCATTTTGAAAAGGCAAAACAGAACATTATCGAAAATGCCTATGAAAACCCTTTTATCATGCTGCGCTTAGGACAGTGCTATTTGGAAGACAATAATAGCGAGTCTGCCCAGGAATATCTTCTCCGCGCCTATATGATGGAAGGAAGAGACATTTTCGACGATGAATCACCTAAGTATCTTAAATTTTTAGATGACAATATCGATTTGGATTGATAATAATTCGTCAAAACGAATCGATTACTTCGCCAACTTCCATAGGAAGATCAGACTCAAGAATGGAGGCTCCTTCCGCAAATATGGCCTTATACTTCTCGGCACGTTCTGCCTTTGTCTTCAATTTATCGTAGGTAGGTGCTGCTGAAATCATGCACATCACACCCTTTCTGTTGAAAAATTGATACATCGCCTGATTGGAATCCTTTAGTTCTGGCCCGATATAGACAATCATACGGTCGTAGGGTAATCCAGCGGATTTAAACTTCTCCAATGCAGCTTGATCTTTGATATGCATGGACATATACTGTTCTGGATTCTGCGCCAAATAAAACGCTGCCTGTTCAGTATTATGTACCGTAACCCACACCCAACTGTAGGCATTGTATTTTTTTAGTATTGCTGCTGTAGCCGCCAATGGTAAGTCTTTTTTATCTAAGTTGAGGATAGTTTTACCCTTTGCCCATTTAATAACTTCATCAAGTGTGTTAATACCGTAGTTGGTCACATTTCCAGCCTGATCCTTTAGCTTCAGTTTACGCAATTCATCCCAGGTATAGTCTGCTATTTTTCCTTTTCCATTTGTGGTTCGATCCAATGTCGCATCATGCATCAAAATAGCAACACTATCCTTGGTATAACGCGGATCGATTTCAAAAATAGCCGTTGTTTTTTGCAGCACGGCCTCAAATGCCGCAATCGAATTTTCTGGAAGCCCAGCCTCAATCGTTCCCCGATGACCACTGACAATTTTTTTGTCGCTAGCATAGGTAAAATAATCTCGCATCGCCTGTGGAGAAGCAAACGCGAGTGAGTGGATTTTTTGTCCGACGACGATTGAGTACGACGAAACAAAAAGAAAAAAAGCAAAAAATGTTCTTCTCATGAATTTATAATTACGTTAAAATCTCTAAGCCTGCGACACACAAAAAACAGTATGCTAAATTAATCATCCAAGATCAATAAATCTTTAATAAAGCATTCAATTCGTGTAAACCCCTGCCCGTAAACATTTGCTTACCAATTCATATGCATCAAGTGCGACAAAATGAACTTGAAAATCACGACCTAACATCTATAAAAATCAAAAAAATAACCTATAGCTGTTGGCACAACTATAAAATAAACTATATTTGCACATTAATTTATATTTGATCTAAATAAATTACCATGAAAAACAGAACATGCTATACAATGTTCAGCAGTGGAATACTTTTGCTTTTAAGCGCTCAACTCAATGCACAAGAATTATCCCTAATTGTCAAGGACAGTGACAATAAACCATTAAGTCAAGCGAATATCAAAGTTGACGGAAAAAACGTCGGCTATTCTAATCAACTTGGACAATTCATTTTTGCCAAAAGACCGTTGAATAATCCCATTCAATTGCGTGTGTCTTATACAGGCTTTTCAACGGTTGAAAAAATGGTTAATTTAGATACCGTTCAACAGCCCCTGTTATTTCAGCTCAATTCTACTCAACTTTTAGATGAAATTATCGTAACAGCTGGACGTAAAGCGGAAAACATTTCAACTGTTCCTTCTTCAGTTTCTATTTTAACCACAAAAGAAATCGAAGCTCAAAGTCAAATAAGCACCAATCTTTCCACAATTTTGGGTAATACCATCCCGGGCTTGGGAACCTCAACCAACAAAGCGACCAATTCTGGACAAACACTGCGTGGGCGATCTGTACTGGTGTTGATCGATGGAATTCCGCAATCTACGCCTTTGATGAATGGACAACGTGATCTCCGGACCATTGACCCAAGTGTCATCGAGCGCGTGGAGGTTATCAAAGGTGCCACATCCATCTATGGAAATGGATCGGCAGGCGGGATTATCAATTACATTACACGCAATCCCTCCAAAGACGCTGCAGCTATCCAAGGAATAACCAGCCTACGAACAACATTCAATCCCGTACACAGCGCCGGCACCATGGGATATCGCATAGGACAAACCTTGTACGGACAAAAAAACAGACGGAATTATACCGTTAGCGGTTCGGCCGATTACGTTGGCTTGCAGCGCGATGGCGACGGAGTTCCCCTTGGTCAGACAGACGGTCTTTCGAATACCTATCAATACAATGCATTTTTAAAGGCCGGATACCGTATCGATAGTAGTTCCAATATTACAGCAGTGTACAACTTCTACAGAAGTAACCAACACAACAGATACATCAGCAAAACGGGTGTATATGGTCAAACGCCAACGATAGGCGTAAAAGGCGATGATCCAGGTAAACCTGCCGGAACTCCGTATAACCACAATGCCATGTTGACCTATACTAAAAGTAATCTATTCGCTTCGACATCCTTAACTGCTTCTGCATACTACAATACATTTCGATCCATGAACCGTTATGTTGAGAAAGCCTCTGCATGGTACGGTCCGGGACAAACACAGATCAACTCGGAGAAAAAAGGCCTACGCGTTAACCTAAACACACCTTTCCAGGTATTGGGTTCCAATGCGGATATCACCTATGGTGTGGATTTATTAAATGATGTTACGGATCAAAATCTGACCGATGGCAGGGTCTATATTCCCTATATGAATATGTTAAACGTTGCTCCATACGCCCAGGTAAAAATTGATTTCCTAGAAAACTTAATCTTTAAAGGCGGTGTACGTTATGAAAATGCAACAGTCAAAATAAAGGATTTCCATACCATCGCTACAGGTCCCAACAACGAAGGAAGTATTGCTGTAAAAGGAGGCAATATCCCCTACAAAGGAGCGACCTTCAATGCAGGTTTGCGTTACAACAAATTCGCGATCTTTAATCCCTTCGTGAGTTTCTCTCAAGGTTTCGCGATCAATGAACTTGGCCGTATTGTACGTCGGGCAACAGATAATGATTTAGATAGCCTAAAAACTGATCCTATTATCACCAATAATTACGAAATCGGATTCTCAAGCAATTACAGCATTTTCCAGCTATCAGCATCTTATTACTACAGTACTTCAAAAATGGGTGTTGAACTGGTGGACATTGGCGGTTACCTGATGCCACAACGTCTTCCAGAAGATGTGTATGGTTACGAAATTGCATTAAGCGCTCATATTTCGCCTCAATTGACCATCGGTGGAACCTATGCCTATGTGGAAGGAAAGTCAAAAAAAGACGATGGATCAAAATCCTACCTCAATGGTTCACGGATCTCGCCAGACAAAGCAACGGGATACATCTATTACACGCCAATCAAACCCTTAACCTTTCAGCTTTTTTGGGTACATACCGGGTCCCGGGATCGCTTTCTTCCAAACGATAAAGGCGTCTACAAAAACAGTGAAGGCCCCGTTAAAACTGTTGACCTATTTAACTTAAATGGAAATTACCAAGTAAACAAACAATGGTCTATCGGTATGGGTGTAGAAAACTTATTCAATAAAAACTATTACCCTGTTGTCAGTCAATATCGTGCCTTAAATGAAGAATACGTCAAAGGACAAGGTATGTTGGCCTCATTTAACATCAACTATAAATTTTAATATGTTTAAGACCGTCATTCTTTGGTTGCATAAATGGCTCGGAATCATCACCGGAGTTGTGGTATTCATCCTAAGCCTGACGGGCAGCATATACACCTTTCAGGATGAGCTCAAGCTCTGGGCTTATCCTGAAAAATATTTTATCTCCGATACAACCATCCACTCAAAAACTCCACTACCATTAAGCACACTTCTTGACAGCGCACAGAAAAGCCTCAAAAAAAATCAAAAAATTACGCGGGTTGATCTCTATCCTTCGAAGAATCGTACCTGGGTATTTCGTGCCATAAAAACGGACGAAAAAGCATTTGGCCATTGGAATTATTACCGCTATTACAAACGCGTTTTCATCAATCCATATACTGGTCAGGTACAGCAAGTAGAAAATTCAAAAACAGAATTCTTTCAGTTAGTGCTTCAGCTTCACCTAAACCTCCTCTTGGGCAAGCAATATGGTCACCCTATCGTTGCCTGGTCAACGGCCATTTTTGTCCTTATCTTACTTAGTGGTATTGTTCTTTGGTGGCCAAAAAAATGGAAGGGCAAGAATCTCAAGCGCAGTTTTTGGTTAGATACCAAAGTCAAATGGAAGCGACTGAACCACGACCTCCACAATGTCATCGGATTTTACAGCTTAATTATCGGATTGATTTTTGCCATTACGGGACTCGCTTTTGCTTTTCCGGATTTTAAAAAGACCTATAGCGCAACATTCAATTTATTGCAGTCGCCAACAGCTTCTTCCACACGTAGCTCCCCTATACCCTTGCCCGCTGTGGAAAAGAAATTTCAGGACAATGCGCTGCGGTATGCCTTGACAAATTATCCGGATGCTGAAATGATGTCGATCCGACTAAAAAAAGAGACCGAAACAGCAATGGATATACAGGTGAGACATCATGAAAAACGAAGTGGTGTATTTGACTGGCTTTATTATAATAAAGAAGAAAACAGTCTTACAGCAGTCAAATCCAGCAACGAATTGCAGTATGGGGATAAGCTCGGTGCACTTAACTATGATATTCATACCGGTGCCATCGGTGGACTCACAACAAAAATTATCGCTTGCCTTGCCAGTCTCTTTTGTGCTTCCTTGCCCATCACAGGATACATCATCTGGATGAACAAAAGCAAAAAGAAGAAAAAGAAAGGTTATCAACATAATGTTAATAAGTAGTGTTAATAACTGTATTTTTCTTTTAAACAGGTTTTCAACAGCGTTATTAACATAATGTGGAAAACTAACCCTCACCCTATTTACCGACGCAATCTCTTGTCCAAATTTACAGGAACACGATAAGCCAGCTGAAAAAACAACATACAAGAGAAAAAAGATGACAACCTTTAAATCGAGAAGAGCCCAACGCGCAGCAGGGCCAACAGGGCGACACTAAAAAAAGGAAGCATTCTTCAACATAAGGAACCACAATATACAGCCTAAGAAGAAGGGCGAGCGGGAAAAAAGAAAATCCGATGCACAGGGTACACCGGATTTCTTCAATAATAAACCAACAACTAACTTTACAGATTCGGGTTCCGCACAGTCTCTTCGTATGGGATAGCAAACAAATAATAAGGGCTATTTTCCACAAAATTAGATCCATTAGGAAACTTAATAACCCGGTGCCCCTGCCCGTTCACTAGCTTCGGTTTGCCATCTGCACCCACAATTTGGACTTGAATAGGCTTGCCGTCTGCATCAACATAAGATTTTCGTGCAACCTTTCCTTGTGTCCGAAGAATATCCGACAGGGCAAATCCTTCCCCCCAAAGCTCTTTTCGTCTTTCAATCAGGATCGCTGCAATTAATTGATCCGTATCATTTCCTGAAAACAGCTTTGCATTCCTCGCTGCACGCAGCTTATTCAAGGCTGCTACCGCTTTATCGCTTTCACCAGCTCTTGCATAACCTTCGGCCGCAATCAAAACCATTTCCGAAGCACGCATGTATACAATATCTCCAATTAAATTAGACTTAAACTTAAACTTCTTATACCGTAGGAAACCTTCCCGGCCAGGTAAATTATCCCATTCAAATAAAGCATAACGCACATCACTGGTATCGAATAAATCTTTAAAATAAGGATCGGCCATAAAACTATAGTAATAAGATCCAGCTGACGAAACATCCAAATAATGAAATGTATAACTTGCCACATTTTGCTCGTTAGTTTGCTGATGCCCCCAAATCCACTCGCTATTTCCAAGATCATTAAAACCCGCTTGATAATCTGACGGAGTCATTAAATTATACTTCTGAGCTGCTTTTTCAGCATACGCTGTGGCCAGTTTCCATTCGCCAACCTGCAGATAAGTCCGAGCGAGCAAACCATAAACAACCTCTGCATTGATTTCGTATTTATCCGCTCGACCAGCAGAAGCCAACAAGCTTTCACTGTCTTTGAGATCTTTCAAGATAAGTTCATACACTTCTGCCTGTGTTGACCTTGATTTTCCTTCAGTCGATAGTGTACTGGGTTCGGTATAAATCGGAACAGATTTCGCATTTTTGTCCTTGAGGTAACTAAACTGATAAAATGTGGCCAGATTTAAGTAGGAAAATGCACGTAATGCTTTAGCTCTTCCCTTTAACACATTTTTAGTTTCAGTAGAGCCTTCGGCCCCATCTACCTTTGCAATGACATTGTTCATGTTATCGATCACCTTATACAACATAATCCAAAAAGAATTGACACGATTTGATCGATTATTTGTCAATTCGGTAAAGGCATAAGCATCACGATAGCCATATTTGGTGGTCACCGCCACATCACTTCCCATCGCATCACTAGTACGCATCACCGCTGTATATCCCGGATTAGCATAGGTAAAATAGGTATCATTTAAATACTTCCAGGTACCGTTGATCACCGTAGCAACATTGTCGGTGTTTTTAAAAACTTCACCTTCAGGCACTGCGGTCGTCGGATCCAGCTCAAGCGCATCCTTACATGATGCATTCACTAGGGAGAGCGCCAATATGATATATACAATTTTTAGTTTCATGATTTTCATTTAAATTCTCAGATTAACAATAAGGCATTAAAAAACAAGCTGAATACCACCAGAGATTGTTCGCATTGCCGGATAGCGAAAATAGGTCGCCCCATTCACCGTCTGTTCTGGATCCATTCCTTGATGACCATAAAATGTCAATAGATTTTCGGCTGTTGCAAAGACGCGAAGTTTTTCTACACCTATCCGCTTCAATAAATCCGAAGGTAATCGATAACCTAAACTTACATTTTTAAGGCGTGCATAAGTGCCACTGTAAAGAAAGCGTGTGGACGAAGAAGTCCAATTCAAGTTATCAGTTGTCAATTTAGGCACATCGGTCTGCGTATGCTCAGGCGTCCAGCGCTCGAGGATCTCCTTTGACCAAGCGCGTCCTGGATTATTACCGCTATGCATAAGCTGAATATAATCGTTATCTAATATCTGTCCACCCAAACTAAAACTCAATAAAGCAGACAAATCAAAATTTTTGTAGGTGAAACTGTTTTGAATCCCGCCGACAAGATCTGGCAATGAAGTTCCGGCAATAAAATTACCGGCCTTACTGTATTCCGAAGTTTTTTCACCTGTTTTATTACCGTCCTTATCAGCAGTATACCATTGCGGCAGACCGTTATCTGGATTTACTCCAGCCCATTCCGGCAGATAAAAATCATAGATACTTCCACCTACACGCAGGAGTTTATTACCCGTGATGATCGGTTTATTGTCTTTTGGCAAAGCTGTAATCTTGTTTTTGTAATGCGAAAGATTGACGTCTAAATTCCATTTAAAATTTTCATTTCGAACCGGGACAGTACGAATATCCACGTCGACACCTGTATTTTTCAGCGCTCCTATATTTGCATCATAGCCTGTATATCCTGTTGAATAAGCCATCGGCATTGTAAATAGCAAATCTTTACTTCGACGGTTAAAGTACTCCACGCTTAACGACACCTGGTTCTCAAAAGCAGATACGTCAACCCCCACATTCAAATTAAGGTTCGACTCCCATTTTAGATCCGGCGTAGCCAGCCTGCCAGTATACGTCCCGCCTTTACCCAAACTATTTGCAATGGTATAAAGTCCTTTATAAGCATAATAGGTTCCCAGATTATCGTTTCCTTGTCCACCATAACTCGCTCTGACGGTTAACTGATTAACCGTTGTATTATCCTTCAGAAAATCCTCCTGCTTCAGTTTCCATGAGCCGCCCACAGACCAGAATGTACCCCAACGTTTATCCGGCGAAAACCGAGATGATCCATCTGTCCGTAAGGAAGTTGAAAAATAGTATTTGTTATCATAGTTATACTCCGCTCTTCCCAAAAAGCTCAGTAACCTATAATCAACACTGGATCCTGTAAAATTATTAAGTTGAGATGCAGCAGCAGGTTCGTCAAAATAAGGAAGTACAAACTGTTGTCTGCTACCATTTATATTACTGCTGTTAAAATCATAGTATTCCTGTCCGGCCAATACATTGAGGGAATGCAAACCAAACTGCTTTTCATAGGTCAGCAAATTATTCCAGGTCTGTGCGACCGTACGTACGTTTGAACGATACACATACCCCCCGGTGTTCACACCATCGCCCAACAATGGATTAGTGTAGTCGTGCGTATTTCCATTGAGATAATCAAGACTATAAGTCGACTTGAACTTTAAGTTTTTAGAAAACAACACTTCCAGATAGGTTCGTGCAGATAGATTTTCACGGCGGATATCATTTCGATCCAAAGGAAGAGATGCTGCCAGATTATTACGTGGAGTCGCACCACTTGGACGATATTCTCCAAAATCGTAAATCTTGTTTCCGGCTCCATCAAGGACATATGAGCCATCCGCATTCCGCTCATAGTACGGATAAAAAGACGGGACCAGTCTCGTAAAATTTATAATATTAGCCGTATTACTGTCTTCAGACTGCGGATATTTTTGTTGTGTACTGCTACCACCTATATTCAGGCCTACATTTAACCAAGACTTGACCTTACTGTCAATATTTGCACGCAGATTATAGCGTTTAAAGCCCGATTCAATTGCAATTCCTTGATCATTGAGATAACCTCCTGAAATGTAGTAGGTACTCTTTGCACTACCACCGCTAAATCCGAGGTCTGCCTGTGTACGCACCCCAGTACGTTGCAATACGTCGGTCCATGGATCATTCCAAAGCGCTTTTGCTCCAGCAACCAATTTACCATCTACGCCGACCGGCTGTGGGTATTGACTGCCGTAAGGATTAATATTTAAATCTGTCAATACGGTCTTACTTGCATTGGACGCCGCTTGCTCTGCCGTAAGGCCATTTGATAGGTTTTTATTTCTTAAAGCTTCCCAATAGAGTTGAAAATATTCATCGGTCGACACCTGATCATAGTCACGAACTGCACGTGTTGAATAGCCCTGTGTAAAATTGAGATTAATCTTGGTGTTGTCGGAAGTCACACCCGACTTTGTGGTAATGATAATCACCCCATTTGCCCCTCTGGAACCATAAAGTGCACTTGATGCTGCATCTTTTAAAACAGAGATGGACTGAATGTCATTCGGATTGATGGAGTTAATATCTCCTGCATAGGGACTACCATCCAACACGATCAAAGGTGCACTGGAGGCATTAATGGAGCCGATACCCCTAATACGGATGGCTGCTTCAGTACCTGGCTGTCCCGAGGACGCCACGGACTGTAAGCCCGGTACCTGTCCCTCTAATGCTTTGGTAATATTTGACACTTGTCTATTTTCGATCGCTTTACTGCTTACTGTACTGACCGATCCCGTTATGTTTGTACGTTTGGCAGTACCGTAAGCCACGACCACCACCTCTTCCAGATCTGTACTGGAGGGTTTCAAGGACAATGTTAAGTTTGTGCTTGTTGCTTTTAGCTGTTGAGATTCATAACCAACAAAAGAAAATTCCAATACAGGTAATACGTCACCTGTGACATTGATTGTAAACTCTCCTTTTGAATTCGTTAAGGTTCCTTGATTTTGCCCCGAAATGCGAACATTTACTCCAGGAAGTAGGTGACCGGTATTGGCATCGACAACTTTTCCTTGTATAGCCCGCTGCTGAGCATAGAGCCTGTTCATATTGACCCCCGATAATGCTATAGCAGCAATAGGAATGTATTTAAGTTTTGCGTACATCGTAAGAATGCTTTACTAAATAAGTTAAGTGTGATTAAAAACAAAAAACACGGCGGCTTCTTGCACTCGAATAAAAACTACTTGTTTAATAGATTTTATTCGAGTGCAAATATATAACAAAATCCATTGAATTACTAGATTTTAAGAACTAAAAACAAAAAACACTAATATTCAGCAATTTAATTTATAATTATGTCTAGAAAAATATTTTTTCGTTAGCTAACTCACCATTATTGATCAAGCCATTTTTGAAACTTCGGGGACCGTTCCTCACTAACAATGACGACAATTCCTTCTGGGGTTGAAGGCATTAGCTCTAACTTGATTCGATTTCGACTAATCTTTAACATGGACTGGATGGCATCTATCCGAACAAGGAATTTCCTATTGATCTGAAAGAAAACTGTGGGATCCACCTGTGAAACGAGATGTGTGATGGTATCTTCAATAATATATGCAATTCCCGATCCTTTTTCTACGGCATACAGCTCTTTGTCTTCTGCCATAAAATAGGCAATATCAGCAATGGCCAGCGACTTTAAAAAATTACCGTATTTCACTAGGAAGCGCTGTTTGAGCCGAGGTTCTACGTTGGGTAGTAGCGGTTCGATACGTTTCATGATCTCCGCCAACTCGTCGCTATCGAAAGGCTTTAACAGATAGGCATAACCCTTATTTTGGAAGGCCTCCAATGCATATTGTTCGTAAGCAGTCGTAAAAATCAGTGGCACATCGATCGATACCTGTTTAAAAATTTCAAAGCTCAGCCCATCCATCAGGTGGATATCCATAAAAATCAGATCGAATTGATTTCTATTGATCGTCGTCACCGCTTCCTGAACCTCTTTTGCATTGGTAAAGGTCAATTCGCTTTCTCCATAGAGCGCAGTCAACATTTCCTTTAAGCCTACAAAAGCCCAGTCTTCGTCTTCGACAATCAGTATTTTCCATCCCATGGGTTGAATGTAATAAAAAATCCATTTCCTAAAAAAAGAAAATGGATTAATATATATAGGATAAAAAAAAATCGATTATTTTAACAGATCGGGATTATTATTGATTGCCTCCTGTGGATAACGAATCACATAACGTGGATCGTTCTGCTGCAGGGTTACCGTCCTACCGAAACTACTGTGTGTGATCGCCGGTCTTGTCGTCCGTTTTAGATCATACCAGCGTAATCCCTCTAGCGCCAGTTCACGCTTGCGTTCCAGCAGAACCGCATCTAGCAATTGCTCCTTTGACAAACCTGCGTCGGCCTTCGTTTCTTTGGCGTATGCATCTGCGGTAAATCTGTTTTTCTTTAAAGCAGACAGGTATTTTAATGCTTCTGCTGTATTTCCCAGACGAACATAACATTCGGCCATCGTCAAATAAAGATCAGCATTTCTAAAACTCACGTTAAAACGGTTGTCTCCACCTTTGAGGGATACATAATCGCCCCCACTTTTTTGGAAGTAACGACCTTTTCTCAAATCACCTGCTAAATAACTGTCTAATAAGGCCGGTGAAATAAAGGAACTTGTACGTACTCCAGGAACAGATACTTTTTCCAAAGCCATAATCATCTCTGTGGATTCAAAATCATTCGGAAGTAGGCTTCCAGCAACATTGAGATCAACCAATTTGTCATTTATAACCAAAGCTTTTTTAGCGGCATCAATTGCTTCCTGCCACTCACCGCGGTATAAATGAACGCGTGAGGCCATTGCAAAAGCAGCGCGTTTGCTAAAGCGATAGTTAACACCTTTTGCCTGATCATCCACAGTCAGTAACGCTGTCCCTTTTTCCATGTCAGTCAGGATCTGCGTATAAGACTCTCCAATGGTCGCGGGAACAAAACGTTGTTCCAGGTCAATCTTTGTTGATAAAGGAACGCCCCGAAGCCCTGCATTGCTCGCCGAATAGACCTCACTGTAAAGATTTAACAACTCAAAATGAGCATAAGACCGCATGAGATAAGCTTCACCCTTGATCTGGTCTACTGTACCATTACTAGCCAACTTGTCATCGATCGTACTGATGATCTGATTCGTATAAAAAATACTTTTATAGAATGCCAAATAAGGATAAGCAATTGTTGCAGGATCGGGGTTTTGATCGTTCCAAAGATAGATATCTTTGGTTCTAGCCGCATCTGTCGAACTTTCATCCAACAATAGTTCATCTGTACGCAAGGACAAATAAGACTTATGCGCAGGAAAACCAGTATAACTACTTGTCATTAACCCTCTAAAATCACTTTCCGAGGCAGGAATGACCGTTCCTACCGGTTGTATATCTAAATATTTATTGCAGGAAGACAATGCACTCGCTGTCATGATCATTCCAAAATAAATTATATTCTTCATGTTATAAATCAATTAAAAATTAAAAACTTGCGGAAAGACCAAAGGCAAACGATTTGCTGATCGGCTGCGCATAATAGTTTCCATAAGTCTCCGGATCAAAATACCCTTCATAATTTGCTCCGAAAACAAATAGATTACGTCCTTCTACATTCACGCGTAAATTGCTTGCACCAATTTTTTTGCTTAGTGCAGGAGGTAGTGTATATCCCAAACGTACGCTATTGATACGGACATAACTCATTTTCTTAGCCCAAATATCATACTGGCTGAATGAATTGATTGGATCATTACTCTCCAACCACGCGTAGGCCATCCAGCGGTCATTTAATTCAGAACTTATACTTCCCAAAGCAGGCATATTACCACCCTTTTGTAGGACATTCAAAAGATCTGTTGTATAATTCTGTCCGCGGTCGACCTTCGCTGGATTATAAGTCGGTGTACGGCTTACCCAACGCTCCAGATTGAAGACAGCTGAAATCGCCAAGTCAAAGTTAGCATAACGGAAACGGTTGGTCATACCACCGATAAACTTCGGATCTTTACTACCCTTGTATTTAAATTTAGAACGGTATTCTGCAGCTGTCATGTCGGTTTGCGACATATAACCCGGCAAGAAATCAGCCCAAGGATCGTATAAACCATAAAACTCTTCAAAGCTTGAAACCGATCCATCTTGATTTCTAAATTGCATCACACCATCTTTATCCAGTCCAGCCGTTTCCAGCACATATAGACCACTGATTGGGCGCCCTTCCTGTGCCTCTGGTGCATAAGCCTTCGGATCATTCATAACCTTCAATAACTTATTGTCATTATGTGCGATATTAAAGTCCGTTGACCAGGAGAATTTATCTGTTTGAATCTGACGGCTTGATATGGTCAGTTCTACACCTTGGTTTCGTGCTGAGGCCCAATTGACCTGCACATTCTGGAAACCGTTTTCTAAAGGCAATGCACTATAAGCTATTAGGTCGGTACTTTTTCTGTTGTAATAGTCAACCGTAATATTCAATCTATTCTTCCATAGACCTAGATCAACTCCAGCATTATAAGATTGCGTACGCTCCCAACGTAATTTATCATTTGCAGGTATCTCAACCGTAACTGTTCCTTCATTATAACCCGGAATTAAAGTCGAATTTCCATACCTTCCAACGATAAATGGATAGGTATTCCGATCGACATTGCCCTGGATACCGTAGGAAGCACGTAAACGGAGATCCGATAACGCCGTTTTTCCTTTGATGAAGTCCTCCTCAAGTACGTTCCAGGATCCGGACAAAGACCAGATTGGTAAGAAACGATATTGCGGATCTACACCGAACATATTTGAGCCGTCATAACGAATACTACCATTGACGTTGTATTTACGATCAAACGTATAGGTCGCATTTCCATAAAAAGAGGCATATGAGTTCTCGATATATCCCTTACTATACTGAAGGAATTTGGCGTTTGTTTGATCATTACTATTTGGAAAAACAATACTTTGTGTAGTTAAAGTCGCTGGATTGTAGCCAAAACCTTTGGTTGATACGGCTTTATTCGTACTACGGCGCAGCTCTGTTCCTCCCATCAATTCCAGCTCATGTCTGTCGTTCCAAGTTTTGTTATATTTTAGGTAAGTTTTCCAATTATATTGGAAGATACTATTATTGATATTTTCGATCTTACCTCCTGTAGGCAAGAAATATTTATACGTTTTAGTTGCAGAATCGTAATACCGCGTCGAAGCCCGCAACTTGCGCGTATTATAACTTTCCTGATCGGCAAATTTTTCTGTGCTGTTTTCATCAAACTGCAAACCAAATTCGGAGCGTAATGACAATTGTGGAATAATAGTATATTCCAGGTAACCAATCGCTTTCAGTGCCTTATTCGTTAACGTATATTTGGTATTCTCCCTTTCTTCTATAGCATTGAAAGGAATATAGGTATCTTTTTCATAGCCTTCAATATCCGGATCATAATTGTATTTACCAGATTGATCACGTACAGTCAAGTATGGATTAACCAAACGCATATAATTACTAGGATTAGTAAAGGCATCGTCATCCTGGATTGGGTTCTGCCTATTTGAAACGGATCCTAATAGATTGATTCCAGCTTTGAATCTGTCGTTAATATTGAAGTCATTATTTAATGTCAAAGAATAACGACGAAGATCTGCTCCTTTTGTTGCTCCCTTCTCATCGTAAAAACCGCTGGACAAATAATAACGATGCCCGTCATTACCACCAGAAATTGAAGCTGAATACTGCTGATTCAAAGCTTGACGATAAAGTTCTTTTCCCCAATCCGTCTGTTGTGTGCGCAATTGATTGATTGACTGCTGTACTTCAGGTGATAAGGCTGCCAAACCACCCGAACGGTAAGCATCCAATGCATTTGCTTTGTTTAATATCCGCATAACGCCCCCCTTATCCGCACGATAATTTAAATCGGTGCGGTCGGCCATCAAGAGTTCAAAGTCCACTTTTTCATTGGCATCCATCAGGTTGAGTTTACCGAAATCCGGACGTTGCGTCACAAAAGTATTTGCTGATACCTGCAGTTTTGCAGGTCCAGATTTCCCCCTTTTTGTGGTAATCACAATGACTCCATTTGCCGCCCTCGCGCCATAGATGGAAGTCGCCGCTGCATCCTTTAATACCGTAATATCGGCGATATCGTCAGGATTGATACCCGCAATCGGAAGATTACTCAAGCTATTCAAATTGTCTTTGTCAATTCGTTTGGGCAATTCAGCTCCTTCAATCGGTAAGCCATCGATGACCCATAAGGGGTCTTGTGTGCCATTGAGTGATACCGTACCCCGGATACGGATCTGTGGCGCGCTGTTAGGTCCACCATTAAAATTACTCAGCTGCAAGCCTGCGACCTGACCAGCCAACATTTCGTCGATCGATGAAACTCCGGTTTGTTTGATATCAGCGACATTGATTTTATTGTAAGCCGTCGTATTCTTACGTTTTTTGATATCCGTATAACCTGTTACGATCACTTCATCTAAAGATTCACCACTTGGCTGAAGCAAGATTGTCTTATGATCCTGAAATACCGGCACCTGAATACGCTGGTACCCGACATAGCTAATCGTTACATATTTTAAATTACTAGGCACTTTTAAGCGAAATTCTCCAGCCGCATCGGTCAATGAACCCAATGCCGACTGCTGCACCTGATTAGGTACACCGATATCTTCTGCTACTGCCGAACTTTCAACGACAACTGTCGCCCCCACGACAGGTTTTAAAGTGACCGCATCCAGAACCTTTCCTTTCAATTCTCTGGATTCCTGCGCATGCGCAACGTGCACACACATGAAGGTCAACGGTATTAAAAACTTATTCATTTTGGTAGATGTTAATATATTAGTTTAATTCTAAGGTATTTGCAATACGCAATAAAAGATCCATGTAATGCGATTTTGTCGTCGCATCACCAGTCCGCTGCTTTTCTTTCAACAACTGGTAAATCTCATATAATTCAGCGCGTTTATAAGTCAGCATATCCGAAGTACGGATCATACCAGTGACATGTACATTCCGCAGTCCAGCTTTTGAAGAGGATGCATGTTGTGGATGTAAACATAGATCAGGTTGCGTCGCTTCAACCAGCTGCTCGATACCTGCTAGTTTCTTCGCATTTAGTTTCTCCATCGATTTGTTGGTAGAGACCATCAGCACATCCACATAGTTTTGTTGCAGCATCCGTGTTTTAAGATCCAACGATTGTCCGCTGATGGTTTTAGCAAAAACCGTCTGACGTACAGAAGTTAAAAACTCCGGTGCGCTCCATGCTTTCTTACTTCCGAAAAGATTTTCCATCTCAACCATACGCAGCAAACGTTCATCATTGACCAGTTTATACAACATAGCGTATTGAAATTCACGTTGTAAGTTATAAGGAGCGTACTCAAATGGTCCTAACGGAGAATCTTTCAATGGAAAAGTTTTTGCCATCAGCTCCGGAACGAACAACCATTCGGGCATGTAAAAGACATTCTTCTTGAGGTACTCCAAAGCACGTAGTTGTTTGTCTTTTGGTACTGGGCTATAGGCATCTTTTTGATCACCCAAAACAGCATTTTCGAGGTAAATACCACCAATATTATTTAAAACATGATCAGCATATGCATACCATTGTCCAACCACGCCCATATACAACTTACCGGCACGGTAGTAATCATCGCCGACATTGGTTGTCCAATTGATAATATTAGGCATCATGCGACGCAGATTCAGCATACCATATTCGCCAGCCTTCATGGCGTCATCACCAAGATCTTCCGATTGAGCCCGCGGATCAACGATATTTTTAGAGTCCTGCTGTTCACCGTAATGATAAATAGGATCATGTACATGGCTATCAATTTCCTTTCTCAGCAAAGGGATTTCATCCCAAGGCTGTGTTTTGCCATACCAGCGGTAGGCCCAGCCAATGGCATACTTGTCGTAAGCACCGATCACGGGAGTAATCTGTTCTACGCCATCCTCAGGCTGTGCGACATAATTGAAACGTGCGTAATCCATGATGGAAGGAGCGGTCCCTCCCATTTTAGCGGTGAAGCTTTTGCTACGCAACGAATCAACAGGGAAACTTGCCGAAGAGCCCATATTGTGCATCAATCCAAGCGTGTGTCCAATTTCATGGGACGACACAAAACGAATAGCATGTGCCATTTTCTCATCGGAGAAAACATTAGCACGTACTGATGTATCTACGATACCGGTCTGTATGCGCATCCAACTGTTCAAAATAGTCATGACGTTGTGCCACCAAATCACGTCAGCTTCTAATATCTCCCCTGAGCGTGGATCAACAACAGATGGCCCCATGGCATTAGCTTGAGCAGATGCTGCGTATACAATAGAAGAAACATTAGCGTCGTCTGGATCAAATTTGACACTATCCGGCTGTTGTTTGGCCAGAATTGCATTTTTGAAGCCAGCAGCTTCAAAGGCGACCTGCCAATCATGTACGCCATCAATAATGGCCTGACGCCATTGTTTTGGGGTCGCTGGGTCCAAATAAAAGACAATCGGTTTTTTGGGTTCGACCAGCTCCCCTTTCAGATAGCGCGCTTTGTCTTCGTCACGCGGTTCCAAACGCCAGCGATTGACCAGATTTTTCTTATCCAGTTCTTGTTGTTTATCGTTAAAATACCAACGCGGCGAAGTAAAGAAACCAACCCTTGGATCTGCAAACCGGGCAACCATAGGCGTTTCAGGCAGTTCGTAAAGGTTACTTGTAATTTCCAAAGAAACCGGTACAGATTCATTACCTTCCGTCACCTTGGTAGAAAATACAGACTTCACAACGATATTATTCGCATAGGATTTGATATCTTCAACTGTAGATATACTGGTTTTAGGTGAAGTTCCCAAACCCAAGGAAGTAAACACATCCGTAAAACTCTTTTCTGAACCATCAAATACCTTATTGACTTTGATTACAACAGCACTTGAATCTTTTGAATAACTTTCAATCTTAAAAGATTCAATATAAGAAGGGCGGTAATTATCGTATACCGAAGCGGCTATTGCGTCACCTTTAGGGACTTCCACCTGAGGTTTGATCTCCGAAACCCACACTTCTTTCTTCTCCTTGCGGAGTGTAAACCGGATGACCTTATTTTCATAATTCATTCCTTTGTTTACCCCAGCCTCATTTAAAGCCAATGGAACGGAAGACAGCTTCTGTATCAACAGAATATCCTGTCCCATTTTCTTCAATGGAATTTCAAAATAGTAATTATTTTCCTTACGAATTACCGTAAACATACCAGTATCAACCCGGGCATCTTTAAACAATTTGTCGTACGCAGCTGTCGTATCTTTCTTGGCAATAGAATCTTTAGCAGAAGTAACCGTTTCTTTTTTTCGCAGGCCTACTGTTTGCAATAATGAACAAGATTGCATTAGACCAGCGGAAAATAAAAGACCTATGGCTAACTTAGTGTAAGTGTTTTTCATCAAATAAATATTTTGAGCCCTTGTTTTCAAAGGTGATATCTGAGCTCGTTGCACTCCATGTGTTTTTCAAAAGTGATGACGGATCATCAAACTATTATCTCGTGTTATCCATAAGCTAATTTTAGCTTACTACAGAACGATTAGAAAGTAATTTTGTCTATTCCAAGCAGGTCAATTCCAAGTCATTTATACTTAAAACTTATGCTATTTGATCGGATAGGATTAGGCTAACCACGAACTAATATTTCTAGATTAGGAGCCAAATTTGTTAAAAATATTATACAGAAAAGTATGCAAAGCGATGAACACGCAGTTTAAAGGTATGAACACGCGCTACTAAAACATGAACACGTAAACCGACCATCTTTTATTCTTCATTTTCAACTGGATGAGAGTGGTAAGTATACCGAAAAAAAGTCCGATTCTATCCCGTACCGGAATCCCGACATCGCATAATAACGATAAATGGATGCTAAATAATTAAGTCCGTACCCCTCACCTTCCAGCTCTGCCCCCTGTCTGGGCTGCCAGTTATTGCGGATTTCCAGCACGTTTTCTTCAACAAGATAGATGATCTGAATCTTCAGCGGATGTTCGATCGAAATACGGGTATGCTTGATCGCATTTTCTACCAGCATCTGCAGGCCCAAACGTGGAATTTTCCGATCCAAACATGTTGCTGGCAGCCGAATTTCCATATCACTTAAGGCCGCTCCGAACCGCACCTGCTGTAAAAAGAAATAGGCTTTGGCCAATTCCAGCTCCTCCCCCAATGATGACCATTCGGCTTCATCTGTGCGGAGCATCTTCCGGTAGACTTTTGTCATCTTGCCAATAAAAGACTTCGCAAGATCATTGTCCTTTCCAATCAGGTATTGAAGCGACCCAAATGTATTGAATAAAAAATGCGGATTGATCTGCTGCCGCAGTTGAACCAACTGCATGCGCGTATATTCATTCTCTTGCTTCAGGGATTGCAGTATCAGCTGCTGAATCTTGCGACGCTCCACGATATTAAAGTAGATTAACACCATAGCTACCAACATCAAGCCCACACCAAGCAAGATGCTATACGTTAGCAATTCTTGGATTTCCTCTTCAATACTCAGCAACAGGACATACACCTTGATTTCACCACCCACTAAAAGAATGTTACAGGGATACGAATTGACCATAACGTCCAGCTGAAGAAAATCAGATTTCACAATCTGTCCTTGTTTTGCAACTGCTGTACTGGCCCGCTTACCCCACTTTCGATTATCTGGAGAATACACACATAATCCACGGTCGTCGTAAATCTCGAAATAAGCTCGTCTTCCGAAATTGAGTTCCGCGAAATAGGCATTCAATTTTACTACATCCAGATAAATGTGATATAGTCGGTGATTTATTGTCCGTGTGCGTAACAAGGTAAGCATTCGCTGATTGACAGAGTCCGCTTGTCCAACCGGCAAAACGACCAACAGCGAGTCAGCACTTTCTTTTAGATCAAAGGCGGGCTGATTTAAGATCTTTTTTTCCGAAAGGAATAGATCTTGCTGCAACAACTCCAATTGCTTTTTGACAAGCAACATATTCTCATCTGCAAAATCGATCAGTATCCTCTTCTTAAGGAGGTCTACTTTATGATGGATAATACCGAGCAAGCCCCCCCCAATCAACAACAACAAAAACAAACAGGCAGTCAGGATGATACTATTCTTCTGTTCGGCATTTTTAAATCGAAATTTCACGCTGCAAAAATACATGAAATTTTTAAAAGCCTATGCAAAACACTTCGCAAGAAAGGCTTTAACGCGGCCTCTTGTCAATGAAAAACGACATAATCCAAGCCCTTTTCAAAATAAATGCATCACATAACTGAGATTAATAATAATTTTCTGATTTTTGTGACCACAAAAAATTCCAAAGTGTCAAAAGCAACATTTATAAAAGTTGTGAAACGTATCGCTATCGTTTTTACAAGCATCGCCGTACTACTCGTTATCAGCATATTATCTATTCCTTATATATTCGAAAATGAAGTAAACAGCAAGGTCAAATCGCTCGTAAACGAGCACATTACAGGTGAATTAAATTATTTTAAAGTAAGATTAACCTTCTTTGATCAATTCCCTTTGCTTACTGCATCGATGGATGATGTCTTACTAAAAGGGGCCGAACCTTTCAAAAACGACACGCTGCTCGCTGCAAAAAAAGTCAGTTTTGGCGTGGACCTTATGAGTCTTCTCAAATCTAAAATTGTAATCGACAAGTTTATCGTTAACAGCGGGAAGATCAACATCCTGGTTGATTCTTTGGGAAATGCCAATTACAATATTTATAAATCTAGCTCCGCTGATGCTACAAAAACACAAGACAATTCCGAAAGCAGTGCTTTAGCCTTCCAACTGATTAAACTTGAAAAAACAAATCTTCATTATGAAGATCGCTCCATTCCGCTACAGATAGAGGCAAAAGATCTGGAATATGAGGGTAAGGGAGATCTGATGTCAAATATCTTTGACTTGAACACACGTGCAAAAATTGCATCCTTTTCATTTTCCTTTGACAATGAATTGTATGTGGACAAAAAGTCGATCGATGCCAATTTGCTAACACGGATCAATACCAATAATTTATCTTTCGTCTTCGAACGAAATGATATTAAAATAAATCAATTACCGGTTCGTTTCCGTGGGTTGTTGTCTTTTATCTCCCATGGTTATCACCTGGATTTCAAATTAAAATCACAGGAAAGCACCTTGGCCGAATTACTTTCATTAGTCCCAAATAGCTACGCTTCTTGGATCAAGGACCTCTCCGTGAAAGGTACATCGGAGGTTTTTGTCAATTTAGAAGGAGACTATATTGTCGACAACAACAAAATGCCTAATCTTTCCCTTGGACTCATGGTCAACAATGGCTTTCTCGCGTATAAACAATCCACCAATCCGCTAACAGACTGGAATGCAAAATTACGGATAGACCTGCCGGCACTGAATCCAGACTCACTACAAATTGATCTGAAACAATTTGACTTTAAAGTTGCTTCAGGCTATTTCAATGCACAGGGCAACATTGCGGGTTTACACCCTGTAACCGTGCATGCCAACATAAAAAGTGATCTTGATCTCGGTAAACTCAATGAATCCCTACAATTCCCAGACTTTTCATTTGGTGGAAAATGGAATCTTTACGCAAAAATCGACGGAACATACGCCAAAGCTATTCGTAAGGTAGGACTTCAAAAACGCGAACAGGAATACATTGCATCCATTCCTACTTTTGATATCAAAAATACACTCGTAGATGGTAAATTCAAATTGGCTAACCTCCCACAGGGGTTGAACAAAATTGCTTATCGTCTGGAAGCAAAGGATCCCGATGGCCAATTAAAAAGTGCATCAATAGCAATCCATGATATTTCTGTTCAGGCGCTTAACAACTATATAAAGGGTTTTATTTCAATAACAGATTTTAATAAAATTGCGGTCAACTCGGATTTAAAAGCTTCATTTAATTTAGCAGATATCAAAAATTTCTATCCCATTAAACAAGTTGAATTGGCAGGATTAGTGGATGTCAACCTCATGGCAAAAGGTTATGTGGATCTCAAACGAAACATTTTTCCCGAAACCAATACATCCATCGTGATGAAGAATGGCTTGATCAAGTCAAATGATTATCCTATCCCGATGGAAAATATTCAGGTCGAAGCCTTTGTCAATAGCAAAAAAGGCTCACTTCGAGATCTGAATGTCAAAATCCTACCGGTATCATTTACATTTGCGGGCGAACCATTTTTCTTGAATGCAGACCTCAAGAACTTCAATAATATTAAGTACAGCATACAATCCAAGGGTAAGCTCAATCTCGGCCCTATTTATAAACTCTTTGCATTAGATGGTACCAATGTCGATGGTTTTATCTATACGGATTTCAGTTTAAAAGGTTTACAGAGCGATGCCACCAATGGTCATTATAACCGACTCCAAAATAGTGGTCAGTTAAGTATTGGAAACATCCAGGTTCAGTCCGACATGCTTCCACAGCCTATTGCAATTAGAAGTGGGAACTTCAGTTTTTATCAGGAGAAAATGAATTTCGATAAATTCTTGGTAGCCTATGCGAAGAATGATATTTCCATCAAAGGATATCTCAACAACATTATTAATTATGCAACAAGTAGTCAAGCACCGTTAAAGGGGCAATTTACACTCAGCAGCAAGAAAATCAATGTGGATGATTTTATGGTTTTTGCTTCTCCGGCCACATCGACGACTGCAAGCTCTTCGGAAAGTGGTGTAGTTCTTCTACCTAAAAATTTGGACATTCAGGTCTTGGGGCTTGTCAATGCCATAGCATATAATAAAATGAATATCAAAGACTTCAAAGGTGACCTACAGGTAAAAGACGGTAAGATGATTCTTCATAAGACAAACTTTGAACTAGCGGGACTGAAAGTAGATATGAAAGGAAGCTATCGTCCTATAAATCCACGTAGAGCAAGTTTTGATTATGCTGTAAAAGCTGACAGCTTTGATATTCAACGCGCTTACAAAGAGATACCGCTATTCAGAGAAATGGTTAGCTCTGCCAAAAATGCTTATGGCCTGGTTTCATTGGATTATAAATTGGGTGGTTTATTGAATGGCAATATGCAACCAGTAATGCCCTCCATCGTCGGCGATGGATCCCTAACACTGAATCAAATTAAATTCAGAGGCTTCAAGTTACTTAATGGAATTAGTCAATCTACTTCCAAGGAAAAATTGAAAGATGGCGAAGTGAAAAAAGTTGTTATTAAATCCCATATCAAAAATAATGTGATGACCATCGAACGCACTAAAATGAAAATGATGGGATTCAGGCCTCGTTTTGAAGGTCAAGTGACCTTAGACGGACGGATGAACCTAGGTTTTCGACTGGGCTTACCTCCTTTTGGAATCTTTGGGATACCTATGCGAATTACGGGCACTCCAGATAACTTTCACTTAAAAATGGGAAAATACAAAGAAGAAGATCTCGACATGGAAATGGATGACGAGGACAACAAAGTATATAAAGAATCTCAAAAGACGCAAGAATCACAGGCTAAATAAACTCGCAATAAGTTCTAGTAAAGTCTGTCAACACAATAGTGCTGCAGTAAAAACGTTGTTTAATATAACAGAAAGATTTGTTAACTTAAACAACGTTTTTAATTTTTGAAAACCATGAGATATATACTAATTATACCCATTGCAATGCTATCCATTTGCAGTTGGTCCAGTTTCAAGACCGTTAACGATCAGAAAAACCCCTTATATGGGAAAGTATTCCGTGAGATCAATGAAATTGCTGAATTAAAATCTTATACCTATACAACTGGTGCGCTTATTGAAACCAACAAGAATACCCAAGGAGACTTTCGCTTTGCTGCCGGCTATTTTACAAATGCCAAAAATGGTGTTTGTATTTTAGAGGAATTGTTACCCGATGATAGCAAAGGTAAAGTCAAATACAAGATTTTGGATACCATCAATATTCAAAAACTGAAGTCCAACGAGCAACTCAGCTTATGCAACTGCAAGCAAGGTGGCAAACCAGACAGCGAAATTATAGCCATTAGCCGGGTCGATGAAAGCAAAGAATATTTCGACAAAATCGTCAAGGCATGGCGAATGGATACCAAAAGCCAAAAAATTATTCCTTTAAAAGACACAAAAGGCATCAGCTGCCTCAATGAAGGCTATGGCATCTAGCGGCGACAGGATTTTTTAAATCAATCCGTCAGCCTTCAACTTGTCAAACACATGCAAAACGCCAATGACCTGGATAGGTTCTTCCTGATATTCTTGGTGTGAAAAATAACGAACGGCGCCAATCTCATTACTGGGTTCGATCTGCTCTGTTAATGGGTACAGAAAACAATCCTGTTCCATGATAACCTCTGGCACAAGCCCGTACGCCGGAGCTGTTACATGGCAATAATACGAGATTTTATCCGGATCCAGATTGATATTCAACTCCTCCAAAATCTCGCGACGTAGGGACTGCAGGGCTTCCTCCCCTGCATCAATCTTCCCACCTGGCAGATACCATGCCTTTCTATTGTTGCTATACGCCAATAATAATTTATCTTCCTTAATACTCACTAAACCCGCTGTAGGCAAATATTTTTTTGTTGTCTTGAAATCCATTATAAGCTATTACTGATTAAATACGCTAGATGTGAAATTACTTCTTTTACAACATTTATCAAAGCGCAACAGCTCATCTGGAGAATCCTTCGTTAAAACTTCGCAAAAAATCAATACAGCGGGGCCAATCAATATACCGAAACATCATCGGCTAGTTTCTCTTTATGCACAAGCTTCCGTAGACTCTTCAAAAATGTCTCCGCGTGATTTATGGTGAAACAGAGCGGCGGTAATAGGCGGAGGGTATAGCGTCCTGCATATCCTGTAAAAATCTTTTCAGAAAACAAAAGTTCTTCCCGTAGGTGTTGAATATCGTTTTCAAACTCTACGCCAATCATCAATCCTTGCCCCCTCACTTCACTCACGCCATGAATTTTTCTTAATTCTGTCAACAGAAATTCACCTACAGCTGCGGCATTATCAATCAATTGCTCTTTTTGGATGACATCAAGTACAGCCAGTGCCGCCGCGCAAACCACATGACTACCGCCAAAAGTAGTGCCCAATTGCCCCATCACCGGCTTTATTTTAGGCGAAATAATTGTCGCCCCCATCGGGAGGCCATTTGCAATCCCTTTGGCCACCGTAATTAAATCGGCTTCTATCCCAGCATGCTGATGTGCAAAGAAACGTCCCGTGCGCCCATACCCGCACTGAATTTCATCCAAAATAAGCATAGTCCCAGTTTTCGTGCAGATTGCTCTTACTTCCTGTAAGAAACTAGGACTTGCCCGATGAATCCCCCCGACACCTTGAATAGGTTCAATGATGACAGCACAATATTCTTCGGTTTCCAATTGTTTTTTCAAACTGGAGATCTCGTTGAAGGGTGTAAAGACAAATTGTTCACTGTCATTTAATGGTGCACGAATCGACCGGATATCCGTTGCCGAAACCGCAGCTGCAGTTCTCCCATGAAACGCATTTGACATCGCCAATACTTTCCTCCTTCCCGTATGGAACGAAGCTAACTTCAGTGCATTTTCATTTGCTTCGGCCCCCGAATTACTGTAAAAAACAGCATATGTAGGATAACCACAGGCACTGCCCAAGCGCTCGGCCAAACGATCCTGAAGATCGTTTGTAACTGCATTTGAATAAAATCCGATCTTATTCATCTGTTGTATAGTTTCTTCAACAACATGCGGATGGCTATGCCCAACAGAAATAACGGCATGACCACCATATAGATCTAAATAGGCCTGCTGCTGTTTATCATAAACAAAGCAACCAAGGGCTCGTTCGATCGCAATATCAACTTTCTCAAAAACGGGAAATGGTTTCATGAATGACTTCGATTAGTAAAACTCAAAAATCAACTTAAATCTCCTTTCATTCCTAGTCCAAGATGGTTATTTATTCCTAGTCCAGCCGTCACGTACAATAAACAAAACAACTCATCTTAAATAGAATAGCGCAGCACTGATCATGCATCATCTATCCGATGTATTTTAATCCTGCAGAACAATTGTATATTTGAACAATTACCCGATACAATAGCCTCATGCTTAGACCTTGGAATTTAACGATAGATATTGACAGATCCTCTTCAAAAGCGATTTACATCCAAATAGCGGATAACATTGCTGCTGATATACAATCAGGTCGATTGGCGAAGGGAACGGCCTTACCCAGTAGCAGATCTCTTGCAGCCCAACTAAAATTAAACCGAAACACGGTAATCGATGCCATACAGTTGCTGTTGAGCGAAGGCTGGCTGGTTAGCCAGGCACGTAGAGGTATATTTGTAGCGGCTCAATTACCTTATGGCTCTAACCTATATGTTGCACAAAAGATCGAATTATCTGATCATCAAGCCCCCACACGTATTATATTCGATGATGGTAATCCAGACAGCAAGATCGCGCCTGTAGAACAGCTCGGACGGGCCTATCGTCAGATTTTTAAGCGCAGCGCACGTTGGAAAATGATGGGTTATGCCGATCCCCGAGGACATCTTGATTTTCGGGAAGAAATCGCCAATATGCTCAACATCGAGCGCAACATGCACATTGATAAAAATAACCTATGCATCAGTCGTGGAAGTCAAATGGCCATGTACCTGGTCGCCCAATGCCTATTACGGCACGATGATTATATCTTTGTGGAGTCCCCTGGATACCATTCAGCCTGGAAAATCTTTGAAAAAGCAGGTGCGCGATTGATTCCGATCCCTGTCGATACCGATGGTCTTATTGTTGATGAACTTCTCCCACATTTATTGAAAAAAAGCAATATTAGGGCACTGTATCTTACTCCACATCGACAATATCCAACCACTGTGACCTTAAGCAAAGAACGGAGATCACAATTAATAGCATTATCCAACCAACATAACTTCACGATCATTGAGGACGATTACGATTACGAATTTCATTTTGAACAAGCGCCCTATTACCCACTCGCTTCACAGCAGGAACTGATCAATACTGTTTACATCGGTACACTCAGCAAAGTTGTTGCACCAGCACTCCGTATCGGTTATCTGGCGACAAGAAACGAGCAGTTACTCCAGAAGGTTACCGAACTTCGCTACATCATCGATATACAAGGTGACAATATTATGGAGCAAGCTGTCCTGGAACTCATTCAGGATGGAACAATTCGTAGACATATCCGAAAAGCAACGCTGCTTTACAAAAAGAAACGTGATTTCATGATCGCCCAAGTAGACAAATATCTGCAGGATCATGTGAGCTATACTTCTCCACAAGGAGGATTGGCGGTTTGGCTATCATTTAAACATCAGATCGACTGGGCATTTTTATCCCAAAAATTAAAGGAAAGATCAGTCCATATACCGCATCCCGAAAACTACAGCAGAGAAAATATTTTTGGTGGAATACGACTTGGTTATGGATCCTTATCTGAGGAATTGATCGAGGAAGGAATCATCATTTTAGCTGAACTTTTGGAACAGGCGAAACGCTCCTTCCGATGATTTGAAACACAAAAAGCAACTAGACTATTTTGCGAATTGGACGAACATAGTTAGATTAATATTTCGTAAAAACAGGCGCATTCAATATTTAATTCCGCATCATAAAGACCGATTAAAAGATTAGTATAGACAATATGTAAAAAACAGTTAAAAGTGTTGGCAAAACGTAATTTTTTGCCATAAATCATTTTTTTCGCTTATTAATCGCATAAATTAACCGTAGTTTTACGGCGCAAAAAACACACGAGTCATTCCTAATAGGATAGCTATAATAAGAGAGAGAATAGAGTACATTAATTTATGACTGAGAGAATACCCAGCAGGCCGTATGCAGCAATTACTGGTATTGGCGGATATATTCCACCGAATAAGAGATCAAATACAGATTTGGAGCAGTTTTGCGATACATCCGATGAATGGATTATCAAACGTACAGGTATTAAGGAGCGGAGAATTTTAGAAGAAAATCTTGCCACATCAGACATGGCTGTAAAAGCTATACAAGATTTGGCAACACAATATCATAAAAATCTGAACGATGTAGATGCGCTAATTGTAGCGACTTCTACACCCGATATGCCAATGCCGGCAACAGCAAATATCATTTTAGAAAAATTAGGTCTTACCAATGTTTGGGCTTTTGATGTCAACGCTGCTTGCTCTGGTTTTTTATATGCCTTAGACATGGCTTCAGCTCTCGTTGAGACAGGCCGTTATAAAAATGTACTCGTAGTCGGTGCTGACAACATCAGTACTTATGTCGATTTAAAAGATCGTTCGACCAATATTCTTTTTGGTGATGGCGCTGGTGTGATATGGCTTGAGCCATCTTTGGAAGGTGGAATTATGGATGCCTATCTATGTAGCAATGGCGCGGGAAAAGAATTCTTAAAAATCGAAGCCGGCGGTTCTTTGTATCCAATCGACAGTAATCTTCCTGTCAACGACAACAGATTCCTGAAACAAGATGGCAAAACTGTATTTAGACATGCTGTTCAGTCTATGAGCGACGCCTGTAATACGGTTTTACAACGCAACAACCTACAGATTGAAGATATCAACTGGTTAATTCCACATCAGGCTAATCAGCGCATCATTGATGCCGTTGGGCGTAGTCTGAATATACCAGAAGACAGAGCATTAAGTAATATCGAATACCTAGGAAATACCATTGCTGCCACGATCCCGTTGTGTATCTGGCAGAATATTAAAAAATTAAATACCGGTGATTTAGTCATGTTAACCGCCTTTGGTGCAGGTTTCTCTTGGGGAGCCAGCATATTTAAATGGATGATTTAAGCGATCAAAAACTTTAGTCGTCATAAAATTCACACTAGTATAAAACGCCAGGAATAAACCTTTTCTGGCGTTTTTCTTTCTTTCCATCTACCAAAACCAGATTCGCCATCCCCCAATAAGAATTGATCTATCTTCCTTTTATAGGCAGAGTAGCGGAGAAAGGAATACGCTAGCGGGGAAAGCACTAAGCTAGCGATAACCCGAAGGGCAAAACATGAAAATACATTGTAGACAAGGCTTACATAACAAGTTATTTTTATATTCAATAATAGGGAGTTTATAGGGACCTTATTCGGACCTTATAGGGACCTCATTCGGATGAACGCGGCTAAAGTCCGATTTATCTCCCAATAAAATCAGGATTATTTCATAAACAGTACGCCATTTATCCACTCTTTTTATAGCACAAGAAAAAGGGGGCTTTGCGATGCAAAGCCCCCTTTAAAAATCCAATATAAAATCTACGTTTTTAATAATTTAATGACAAGCCCACACCAAAGCCCATATCGCTATCATAATGTGTTCTAAAAGCCATATTTTTGGTGATGACATAATTTAGTCCAGCCATATATTCAAGGTCTGAGTTGACCATAAAATCGCCACGGATCCTTCTAGCGATCGGGATATCCTCACGCATAAGCTGCAATCGCACAATTCCATCGTGATACACCTCTGCCTGAAAATTGACCAACATGGGTAAAGTATACATAAAACCCAGACTTAAAGCTTTGCGACTATCTTTTTTATTGGCCTGTCCAAAAATATTTTTCTCATGTTCATCCTCACCCATTCGACGATAACGATAATCAAAACCTACAAATGGCATAAACCATTGCATCTTCCCAAAGTATCTACCCAAGTGGGTTTCCACTTCATAACCGTGCATATCATTATACCCCAAACGCCATTCTGAACCAAGCTGCCAGCGTGCATTCTGAAACATTGCCTGACCGTCATTTCCATTGGTAGCGAAATCATTTTGCGCCATGAAATGAGTCATATTACTTTCCATCTGCAACTCCTTATAGGCTTTAGCTTTATCTGGAAGATAGGGATTTTTATAATCGTCCACAGCAAAAACGCGGTTCATCCCCGCCATCATATGATACAGGATATGGCAATGAAAAAACCAGTCTCCTTCTTCATTCGCTAAGAATTCGATCGTATCCGTCTCCATGGGCATGATATCCACCACATTTTTCAACGGCGCTTTTGATCCTTTTCCATTTAACAATCTAAAGTCAAAGCCATGCAGATGTATTGGATGACGCATCATTGAGTTATTATAGATGGTAATGCGCAATACCTCGCCCTTTTTTACAGGTATCTTATCCGTTTCAGAAAGAATTTTATTGTCCATGCTCCATACATAACGGCTCATATTTCCCGTCAGGGTAAATTTGAGATCTCGTATCGGCGCTTCTTTAGGTAGTTCAGTCGCCTGGGGAGACTCCAGCATCGCATAGTTGAGCGTGACAATATCGCCCAATGCATTGGCATTATAACGATTGGGATCTTCGTCCATGTTCATTTGTCCATGATTCATACCGCTATGTTTACTGTGATCTTCTTTTTTCTTTCCATCACCTGTAATTTCGGGATACATCACCACATTCATATCCATCTGGTTCAGGCTCATCTTCATGCCCATATCATTGAGATCACCATTCATCTTCATCATATCGTTCATCATCTTCATGCCCTCAAAATATTTAAGGCGGGGAAGCGGGGAAATCAATTGTTTAATACCATTTCCGACAAAATAACTGGCAGATTGTGTTCGATCTTCTGTTGTTGCCATGAATTCGTAAGCTGTACCTTCATTTGGTATGGTTACAACGACATCATAAGTCTCCGATACCGCAATCATTAATCGATCGACCTCCACCGGAACCACATCATTCCCATCATTGGCAACAACGGTAATTTTGCCACCTGCATAGCGCAGCCAAAAATATGACGAAGCACCGCCATTGGAAATTCGTAAACGCACTTTATCTCCTGCTTTCAAAGCTTTACCATTCACCGACTTTAAATCCGTGGAATGAGCCCCGTTCATCAACACCTTATCATAATAGACATCACTGACATCCATCGCCAGCTGACGTTTCCATTCATTCGTGACTTTCGTCTTAAACTTCCCTTCTTTAATTGCTTCGACGTACGATTGTGTAGACCCTTTTTTTATCGCGGCCCAATCGTTGGCCGTGTGTAGCATTCGCTGAATGTTATCGGGGTTATAATTTGTCCATTCACTTAATATGACCGGAATCGTGGGTAAATCATCAATTCCTTTTCGGAAAGTCTTATCATCTGCACGCTTGTTGAGAATAAGGCTACCATACATACCGATCTGTTCCTGGAGGCCCGAATGCGAGTGATACCAATGTGTACCGTGTTGAATTATCGGAAAACGATAGGTATAAGTCGAATTCGGCTTTATAGGTTCCTGCGTCAGGTGTGGCACACCGTCTTCTTTATTCGGCAGAAAAATACCGTGCCAGTGCAGCGAAGTACTTTCCTTTAACTCATTGTGAACAACGATTTCCGCCGTATCTCCTTCAGTAAAAGTCAGGGTCGGCATTGGAATCTGTCCGTTTACAGCGATTGCCCGTTTTGATTTGCCGGCATAATTGACAATGGTATCCCGTACATAAAGGTCATGACGAACCACTTTCTGGGCCAGCACTGTCAGTTGTGTCATCAATAGTAAGACAACCGTTAATATATTACTCTTTTTATACATGTTTATTCATTTAATTCATTAGTATTCCATTTCCCATCGGTCCTACGCCATATTTATTGGTAGACCAGTCTAGCACCGTGATGCCCTGTGATAAATAGTGTCACCGATAAACTGATCAACAAAATCAATATCAAATAGTTTATCCAAGCACCTGTATCTTTTCGCAATCCAACAAAATGCAGGACTGTAGTGCTACTTGCAATCCAAAAGCTGATCCAGGCAAAACGTTGATGGATCTCAAAAACCGCGAAGGCCTTTTCATCTGCATCGCCTGAAATATGGGTTGCGGTCTGAATTGCAGCAAGAGCTCCAAGTGTTCCCAGTAATAACAATCCGAAAGTCAGCACAGTGAAAGTACGTCGATGTTCTTTTAACAATAAGGCACCTATATGACTAATCAAGGCCATCAGCAAGAGCACAATCGGAAAATGTACCAATAGCGGGTGTAAGCTGGGCAGTCCTTCGAATAAGCTTTTCATTGTATTAATGTATTGTTTCTACGATAGATCCACAGGTGGTCATTGATTGACCTAAATAAGGATTTTCAATTTTCTTTTGTGTACTCAACCAATTGGCTCCTTTTCCATCACGATACATCGGACAATGCTGATAATAGACTGGAGCTTCAGGTTTGACAGATTTCATCAACACATACATATTTTTGGAAAGGGTCACAAAGTGCTCTCGCTGATGTTCATTTTCCGTAATCCCAGCAATATGCTCTGTATCGAAAGCCAATTTCCGTTGGTATTCCTTCCAAAGTTTTCCTTGAACAGCATCTAACTGCTCGTTATTAAGTTTTACAATGGCAGCCTGTATTCCTTTCGCTGCTGTCTGTGCAGCCGCTCCATTATCCTTAACCAATGCATCTTTCAGCGCGAAATAGGCGCTGTATAAGCCTGCAAAAGGATTGCTAGCTGCTGTTACATCAACTTTCCCCGCCGATGGTTCTATTTTTGCAGCTGTATTATTTACTCTGGCAGCCTCTTTAGTCAAAGCGCTATCGCCTTTGCTTTTGTCGACATTCGTCGTTGCAGTATCCGCAGCAACAGGGATCGTATGATCTGCATGTGTATTTTTCGATGTTGAATTATTGCAGGCAACGAATATCAATGCGATCGCCACAATTAGCATAAACTTTTTCATAATTACGTGTATTTATAGGTTTAGATTTTTAATATAATTTCGATAGTTTGTTTCGTTTTCAAAATAGGAAACTTCTCCTTGATCGCCGGTAATTGCAATGGAAGCCGTCGCCTTATCCACTTCTTTTTTTGAAAAAGGATCGATGGCTACACGTACCGCAGCTTCTTGCGGTATGCGCTTTTTACACATTTCACAGCAACCATAATAATCCTTACCCTCGTGTCTGACCAGCAATTGTTTTTTCCCCATAAAAGCATCATTCACCATGCAAACTTGTGCTGTAGGGACGAGATCACCCACTTTATATTGAACTGACGGTACAGGCAAACTGATCGCCGGATCAGTCGAAGCTATTTGATCTTCAGCTTTGGTATTTGTTTGTGAACCGCTACAGGCCGTTAAAGACAATACAACAACCGATAGGATCGCTAGAAAATAATTCATAACACAGGCGATTAGTTTAACGTTTCTACTGTACTTCCACAACTAATCATTTGCGCTCCAAAGAATGGGTTTTTCACGGCATTCTCCTTACTTAGCCAATGCGCTCCCTTGCCTTCACTAAACATAGGGCAATGCTGATAATAAATAGGTCCGTCCACTTTACTCACCTTCAGCAGCTCATACAACGCATTTGAAAGAGATGCAAAAGCCACACGTTGCTTAGCAACATCTTTATTTTTAGTTATACCAGTCGCATCGCTTGCCAGCTTATTCATCACCTTCATCCATACCGTATGTTCATCGTGGCTAAGTTTATTCATATCGACAGCTTTGACTGCTGCTTGAAATGCCTCGGCATGAGCCGCTGCCGCCACCGCATCTGTCTTCACCAATGCATCCTTTAGCGCAAAGTAAGAACTTGCCAACAGTGCAAATGCGGTCTTTTCATCCGCTGCTTTTGAGTTCACCGAAGGCTGAATTGTTGTTTGTACGCCCTGACGATGATTCGTATGATCGACCTGCTGTTCAGTATCATATTTTAATGCTGGTTTTAGGACTCGTTCATATTGTTCAGCTTTTGCCAATTGAACATAAGCATCATCTGGAGCCAGAAATTTTTCATTGTCGAACCCTGCCAATGCAATGCGCTTAAGAACCTCATCCGCGCTTGTTTTTGACGAGTCGTAGGTAACAACCGCCAGTTTGGTTGCCTGATTCCAGTCAACTTTCGCAAATTGTCCGTCCCGACCTTCTTTTTCAATGATCGTTTTAACAGCCGGTGTATTTCCAAAAATCTTTACTGTCGCTGTCTTTGCATTTTTAATTTGTGCATGTGTATGTTGGGTGGATAGTAATACAGGGATTACCAAACCAAGTAATGACATTAATCTCATGATTATCATATGTAGTATATAAAAGAATACCGACGAAAAACCCTTCTACAGCGATTTACTGTATTTGCGTATTGAATCCGATAGATCCAAAGGGATTTTCATAAGCTAAAATAAAACGGGGCTTTGGATAGAGAAACCGATCCAAAAAGACATAGCATGGGCTATCAGTCTAACACTAGGCGATCTGAGGAGGTTGCCAAATGGAAAAATAGGCATCAGCGCAATAAGGCTGTTTATAGCGCGCATAAGCGCTTGATGCATCAGCATATAAGGGTAAAATAAGCTGAGCTTCGATCACTGAAACAATAGGATTACATTGCAGAGAGGTACGGCATGATTTTTCGCCACAATGTTTACCACAGTCATCCGCATGATGATCTGATTTTGGTGATTCAGCTCTTTCATCTTTACAACAATCTGCTGTTTCGACGTCCTTTACCTGTTGTCTTTCATCAAGGCAACATGATTTTTCTTCCTGTTTTGGCTTTTCGGACGGTTCGTGACAGGCAAATAACCTATACGGTGCTAAGAAAAGCCCCAGCATACAGATTATAAATACGATATTACGTTTTGCCCACATAACGGATTAATTTGAAAAGTAGAGATGTGCTACTTTGGAGATAAATTTCGGTAGAATTTTCGAATGTACAATTGTAATATTTTTTATTTTATTTATAATATTTTGATTTGCTGTATTTCCGATTCTCGGCCTGGCCGCATAAAAACTACTTTTCGAGTCCTTTGATCCAGTTCAGTATCAACAGGCAACCAGGCGCATACACTCCCCCATGATCAAACCCCTGTAGCTGATACAACGACGTTCTGGTATGCCCTACCTGTTTTAAGACCGCTGCCAAATGGGCGTTTTCTTCAAACCGTGCCGCCATTTCCAATTGTTGATCCCCAGTGATCAGGAGAATTGGCGGTGCATCTTTCCGTGCGAACGAAAGCGGTGCAAAATGATCAATCTGGGGGATCACCATGGATTGCCCACGTTCCTTTTTAATCGTATAATGCGTATTTGTTTGCCCACTAATCGGTGCCAGCCCTTTTATATTATTTGCATCAACACCAAATTTTTGCAGGTAATGCTTATCCAAACCAACCATTAAAGCCAAATATCCGCCTGCTGAATGTCCCGACACATAAATTTTTGAGGGATCTCCGCCATAGTTTGCAATATGTGAAAATGTCCATGCAACAGCCTCAGCAGCATCTTCGATATAGCTCGGCGCTTTCGCTCTGGGGCTTAGCCGATAATTGACTGCTATAACCGCTACACCTTTTTCTTTAAGTTCAAGTGGAATAAATTTATTTCCCTCCTCTAGTCCGCCGCCATGAAACCATACGATGGTAGCAAAATTTTTACGATCAGTCGGTATATAAATATCCAATTTACAACGTTCTTTCTTATAAGAATCTGGTTCATCTGGTCTACAATAGGCAACGTCGGTTGTCGTTTTATAGTGCTGCGCAAACATCAAACTCGGTGAAAGCAGAAAAAAGAAGATAACAAGCAATTTGGAAGACATATAAATCGGATTTAAGTATTAAATAGCTTAAAGTTAACAAAACTCCATCAAAACCATTTGGTTGCGTTAAAATAAGTTTCAACTTCACACTTTTTATTATATATTGATAATTATCTGGCAATAGATATAACAAAACACAAATTTTCCTGTTATTAACTTAGAAAACATCATAATATTATATGGAACGGATAAAGATTGAAACCCATATCAACGTACGCGTAGAAACGATCTGGAATGCCTATAACTCGGCCGAGGATATCATGCAATGGAATCATGCTTCAGATGACTGGCACTGTACAAGTTCGATCAATGACTTACGTATTGGCGGAAAGTTCAAAAACCGAATGGAGGCAAAAGATGGATCTATGGGCTTTGATTTTGAAGGCAGCTATACCGCGCTTGAACCCTTTAAAAAAATAGCCTATGTTATGCCTGATGGTCGTCATGTTGAAATCAACTTCAATGCAAAAAAGTCTGCTACGGATATCACGATAATTTTTGATGCAGAAACGGAAAATCCTATTGATATGCAACGTAATGGATGGCAGGCCATACTCGAAAATTTCAGATCTTACGTTGAAAATACCTATGCAACGACACAGCTCGGACAATCGCATTAACGACGGACGAGCTTAGCTTGTCTTTCCTTGCGATCATCTTTTAAATAAAGGATATGCTTAGGATTCTTAAAAGTATAGTTATATTTAGCCACTAATTCGTCTCCCCCTTCTTCATAGAAAGCGGAGAACGATACCAACAAAACGCGATAAAAAGATTACATATGACAATAATTAACAATTATGAAGAGTACAAAGCCTTTGAAGGAAAATCATTAGGCGAATCCCAATGGCATGTTATTGATCAAAAACAAATTAATCAATTTGCGGATGCAACCCTTGACCACCAATGGATTCATTTAGATAGTGAAAAGGCCAAAACTGATAGTCCTTTCAAATCGACTATTGCTCATGGCTATCTGACCTTGTCCCTCATTCCTTATTTATGGAAACAAATTGCTGAAGTAAGAAATGTCAAAATGGAAATCAATTATGGGATTGAAAACCTACGTTTTGCACAACCCGTTTTGGTTGACAATGCTGTACAGCTCCATACACAAGTAAAATCGGTTGTCAATTTGAGAGGGGTTGTCAAAGTTACCATCGAAGCTACATTGAAAATCAAAGATAGTGCAAAACCGGCGTACGTGGGTGATGTGATCTTCTTATATCATTTCAATTAATTCCAACCTTAGACTATAGGCCATTAGCGAATTCTTATACATGCGCAATAGCTTTCAAATAAAACTTGTTACAAATCATAAGGAATATCCTTATGATTTGTTGCTTTTGGCAGACGAAACCATTCATGCAATTGACAAATACCTCTATGAATCGCTAGTTTATGTTGTCTATGAAACGGTAAAACCGATCGCTGTTTTCTGTTTATATCCCGTCAATACGGATACATTAGAGATTAAAAACATTGCCGTATCACCAGCGTATCAAGGCATGGGGCTCGGAAGTCAACTACTTGATTTTATCAAGGAAAACTACCGGCAATACCCGAACCTGATTGTAGGTACTGCAGATTGTGGCCTGGCCCAAATTCGCTTTTATGAACGAAATGGCTTTGTTAAATACGCCATCCGTAAAGATTTTTTCATTGAAAATTATGAGCTGCCTATTTATGAAAATGGCCAGTTGTTGAAAGATATGATTATGCTGCGGTATACGTTAAATCCCTAGAGACAAAAATAGATATAGATGAGTACTGGTATTGATAATCCCAACCACAGCACTACCCCCTGTAGTATTGCTTTAAAACCTACTGCCAACAAGACCTCCCTCGACAAACTTGCTCCAATTAAAAACAACGTTAAGGTAAGCCCCATCTTTGAAATAGAAACGACATAGCCTCCTATATACTGAAAAAAAGGGATATAACTTGTTAAGATAACCGCCAATACAAAGAGACCAATAAAATACGGTATTTTAATTCTTGTCCCTTTGGTTTTGAATGCTACAGCACTCAAACAGGCAATTGGAATGATCCATAACGCTCTGGTCAATTTTACGGTTGTCGCAACCTGTAGTGCTTCATTACCGTACTTACTTGCCGCACCAACGACAGAACTGGTATCCTGTATGGCAACCGCACACCATAAACCAAATTGCGTCTGGCTGAGATCAAGCAAATGACCGACGACAGGAAATACAAATAAAGCAATGGCATTAAGTACAAATATGGTCCCTAACGCCACACTTACTTGCTTTTCATTGGCTTTTATCGTCGGTGAAACCGCAGCAATGGCACTTCCTCCACAAATGGCAGTGCCGACAGAAATCAAATAAGCGGTCACCTTTTCCAATTTGAGTAACCTACCCAATAGATAGCCCAATGATAATGTTCCGAGAATAGAAATAACGGTTAACACAAACCCCTGCTTACCCGTTTGGATAGCTGTATCGATATTCATTCCAAATCCAAGTCCAACCACAGAAATCTGTAACAAAATCTGTGTTGCCCTGTGATTGACTGCCAGAAAGGGATGGCCAATCCATTGCGCTACAATAATACCCAAAAGTAAGGCAAGAGGGGCCGACACAAATGGGGTAAGACATAATACAAATAAGAGTATAAAAATGATTTCCCGAACGGAGACCTTTCGATTGAGCAGCTGCTTATAACGAATTGTCGTATTTATTTTTTTGTCCATGACAATGATGCATTGATTTGGCACAAAATTGAATAACTCTCAATTATTTTAAAAGACACAATTACAAATAAGTCATAACAATTGGTTATAACAGACAACTACATTTTAACCAAAATAATTAAAGGATACGCTATTAAAATGAAAGAATCCTTCCCATTAGAACATTAAAATATTACGATAAATGATTATATTTCAACGAGGTTATTCATAGGAATTAAACTTGACTTAATAATTATATACCGATGACACTGACAGCCATTCATCCCAAACTGCCCATGCGCAACAAAACCATCACAAAAGATTTTTATCTACATAAACTTGGATTTTCATTATGTGGAGCAGTCGATTACGAAGGTTACCTGATGCTAAAAAAAGACCATATTGAAATTCATTTTTTTGAATTCCAAGAACTTCCACCAGAAGAAAATTATGGTATGGTTTATATACGCACAGACGACATTGATTGTCTGTATCAGTCTTTTCAAGAAAATCACGTTGAGATTCACCCCAATGGCAAACTTGAGATTAAGCCCTGGGGTCAGCGGGAGTTTTCGATTTTAGATCCCGACAGCAATCTACTCACCTTTGGCGCCGATGCTTAAATAGCGAAAAGCCCACTAAAGATTGCTAAAAATCAGCAAAGATCCATAGTGGGCTTGGTATTGTTCGTATGGGTTCTTAGCCAAAAAGGTCTGAACTCAAATAGCGGTCACCTCGGTCACAGGCAATAAATACAATAAGGCCTTCGTCGATTTCATTTGCAATTTTAAGTGCTCCTGCAAAAGCTCCGCCGGTGCTCATTCCTGCAAAAACCCCTTCACGCTTAACAAGTTCCCGGGCAAGCGCTGTTGCCTCCTGTTGGGATATATCGATAACGCGATCTACCCTGCTTGGATCAAAAATCTTAGGCAGATAGGCTTCGGGCCAACGCCGTATGCCTGGTATGGAAGATTCAGGAGTGGGCTGACAGCCTACGATCTGAATGGCTGCATTTTTTTCCTTCAAATAGATGGAATTTCCCATAATTGTCCCCGTAGTCCCCATGGCGCTTACAAAATGTGTAATCTTCCCCGCAGTATCACGCCAGATTTCAGGTCCCGTTGTTTTGATATGTGCTTCGTAGTTATCTGGATTTGCAAATTGATTCAATATAAAATAGCCTTCTTTTTCGGCCTTTTCTTCTGCATAATCGCGACATATTTCCATGGATTCCAATAAAGTAACTTTCGCCCCGTAAGCCTCCATCGTAAGCGTTCGCTCCCGCGTTGAAGAAGCTGGCATCACAAGCTCGAGGTTAAGTCCATATATACCGGCGATCATAGCAAGTGCGATCCCCGTATTACCGCTCGTTGCCTCGATCAATTTACTATCTTTTGTAATATCGCCCCGCTCCATCGCCGAACGGATCATATTGAGTGCTGCACGATCTTTCACCGAGCCCGCAGGATTATTACCCTCCATTTTTGCAAAGATCCGCACCTTGGGATTTGTATGAAATTGTGTAATCTCGACTAAGGGTGTATTTCCTATGGTATCTATGATATTTCCCATGGTATCTATATTATTGGTTTCGAATCTATAAATTTTGATGTAGCCTGATGGTATACGGTGGTGTAAGGCTCGACAGAACTTGTCAACCAGACATTCCCGCCAATGACCGAATGATGGCCAATGTGTGTTTCGCCGCCCAGGATTGTGGCTCCAGAGTAGATAATAACATGATCGCCAATTGTCGGGTGGCGTTTTACATTGGAAAACACCTTATCCACACTCAGGGCCCCCAGGGTTACACCCTGATAAAGTTTCACATAATTACCGATGGTGCAGGTTTCACCGATAACCAATCCGGTGCCATGGTCAATATGCAGATGATGGCCTATTGTTGCTCCAGGATGGATATCAATTCCCGTTTTGGAATGCGCATGTTCTGTCAATATGCGCGGTATCAAAGGAACACCCAGGCGATGTAGTTCGTTCGCCATCCGGAAAATACAGATCGCAAAGAAACCGGGATAAGTACGTACAACTTCTCTTTTATTCTGTGCTGCAGGATCGCCATCCATCAATGCATCTGCATCCCAGCACATCAATTCATAAAGTTGTGGAATCCGTTCAAAAAACTGGTGCGCTACTTCCGAGTGATTGCAGCTTTGACAAGCTTTGGATTTGCTCAGGAGCTGCTCAAGCTCCAATTCAAATTGTTCAAAAGCGAGCTTCACATCATCGACCGATTTCATCTCGCTAGAATTTCGTTCGGGGAAGAGCACATCCACAATTCGGATAGCCCAGCCGCAGATCTTCTTGTTAGAAGGCATTTCTAGAACAGCCAATTGCTGTTCATAGATATGTTGATAAAAATCATGCATCTTCACTAGTTTATTAAAACAAATATACTATACAATATTGATAGATTAAGCCTTATTATCAAAACTTAGCCCCATTGCCGATCATTGAGCTCATTTGATGAGCAGAGCATATCTTTTAGCTTAGCGAACCAAGCGTTCAAACAGCTCGTTCAATGTTGCTTCGGGATCCTCACATAATCCGGGGTGTGATGCCGAGCATTGAATCAGGGTACTTCGCTTCGCTGTGAGCCAACGAAACCGTTCAGTGATATCTAACTCGGCAAGTTTACCGGCATCTTTTTCGCCGTGGCAGATTCGCTGGAAGGAAGACAGATGATTTTCGATCAACTCCAACTCGATATTCGGGCAAAGAGCACGCACCTTTTGTTCATTGACCAGATAAACCATCTTCGCAAAACGATACTTACGACAATAAAGAGCTACGCCTACATTGATAAATTCCTCTCGCTCCACTCGTGGTATCAAACGTACCACAGCATACTCATATACGGTCTTTTCTGGCATCTTCTATTTGTTTTACAAAAATGGATGAATTGGCTACACGCTGTTTCAGGAAAGAAACATACACTTCGCGCGCATCGGCCGCAGAGAGCTCACGTTCGGCATCTTCCAGCCATTCATCGGGTACCACCGCCAATATTCCACGAAATACCGCTTCCGTAAAAACGGAACGATATTCCTGATCTATTTTCTCCACCATACTCGCATTTTTGAGCAGTACGTGATCTTTAATCTGAACAAATGGTTTTAGGGATTGTTCTTCCCAGTTATCCCAGCTGTGATGGAAATATAAGGAAGCGCCGTGATCTATCAACCAAAGTTCTTTATGCCATATCAGCATATTTGTATTCCGAACGGTACGGTCTACATTCATCAAGAGAGAATCCAACCAGACAATTTTCGAAGCTTCCTCCGCGCCGATGGCATCAACATTCGCATCAAATGTGATGGCTCCACTCAGAAAATGAAGTCCCAGGTTTTTGCCTACACTAAATTTGAGCAGATCCTGAATTTCTTCATCGGGTTCTGTACGGCCAAAGGATTCGTCCAGCTCCGCAAATACAATTTCGGGAACCCTCAATTTTAGCAATCTTGCCAGCTCTCCACCGATCAGTTCTGCGATCAATGCTTTTCGTCCCTGACCTGCCCCTCTAAATTTTATAACATAACTAAAGCCGTCATCGGCATCGACTAATGCGGGCAAAGACCCTCCTTCCCGAAATGGTTGAACATATCGGATGATCTCTACGTCTCTAATAACAGGTTGTTTAAAATCCATGAATTATATTTTTACGATCTTCAAAGTTGGCAATACCATGCAAACTGATCAAACTTATCTAAAGTTACCTATATTTAAACGTTTGCAGCTATAGGAAACGAGAAATTCACGTCATGTACTTGCACAATGCCGCTACTCTTTGTCCCTGCGAACTATTAAGTGTGGTAATATCCAAAATTATTGCTTATATTTTAGCAATAAAGCACAAATTGTACATTCATTTGACCGTTGGAAGTATTATTTTCTAATTATATTTGTAGTGTAATCACAACTTGTCTCATCAAGTTTCTTCAATCAACGATATGGATACCATTCAGGAATATAACAATGTTATCAAACATTGTCAGGATTTATTTATTAAAAAAACAAAAGATTATGGAACGGCCTGGCGGATTATGCGCCTATCTTCCATTACAGACCAGATTTACATTAAAGCACAACGTATACGCACGCTAGAAATCAAAAAGGTTTCCAAAGTTGGCGAAGGCATTGTCGACGAATATATCGGTATTATCAATTACTGTGTCATGGCCATGATTCAGATTGATTTGGGTGAAGATGGTGAAGAAAATCTGGATCCAACTTTTGTGAATCAGAAATATACCGAAAAGGTTACCGAGACCAGAGATCTCATGCTTGCCAAAAACCACGATTATGGTGAAGCATGGCGCGATATGCGTGTTTCTTCCATGACAGATCTGATCTTGATGAAAATTCACCGCGTTAAACAAATTGAAGATAATGATGGGCAAACCCTTGTTTCTGAAGGCATCCATGCCAACTATCAAGATATGCTCAACTACGCAGTTTTTGCATTAATTAAATTAGGAATTGCACAACAATAATCGGATTATGACAGCCACACAGCAGCGTACCAAAACAAATTATCTTTTAGGATTTTGCCGGATTTTTACGGGACTTTTGTTCATATTCTCCGGTTTTATTAAAGCAAATGACCCGACAGGGTTTGGCTATAAGCTTCAGGAATACTTTGAGGTCTTTCATCTCACAGCTTTTAATGAATACGCCACTGCCATGGCCGTGGTGATATGTGGTTTTGAAATTTTGTTAGGCGCACTTTTATTACTTGGGGTTTATGCAAATACCGTTGCCTGGGGCCTGCTGCTGCTGATCCTGTTTTTCACCTTTCTAACCTTCTATTCGGCATTTTTTGAGGTCGTGACCTCATGTGGTTGTTTTGGCGATGCCATCCCACTCACACCTTGGCAATCATTTTCTAAAGATCTGGTGCTGTTGGCCTTGATCCTTATTATATTTTTTAACCGAAAACAATTACGATCAATTATCAAAGGATCAGGCAATCAATTCGTTGCTACTTTGATTACAGCGATCATCTCCTTAGGTATTGGTGTTTACACCGTAAACTACCTCCCCTTTATTGATTTCTTACCCTACAAAGTTGGCAACAACTTACCTTCATTAATGGTATTACCTGAAGGCAAACAAGGCGATGTCTTTGAGCAAATCTATACCATGAAAAACAAAAAGACAGGCGAAACCAAAAAGGTCAATGACAAAGTCTATATGGCTGACAAGCTATGGGAAGATGAATCATGGGAAATTATAGGTGAGCCTGAGAGTAGATTAGTAAAAAAAGGATATGACATCCCTATTCCTGATCTCTTAATTACAGACGCTGATGGTGCAGATCATACACAGGAAATCATTGCCAACCCGTATTATAACCTTGTGATCGTTGCAAAAGATCTTTCTTCGACCAATATTGATGCTATCCAAAAGATCAATCAGACAGCCATTCAGTTAACAAAAGATTATAATGGACTGCGCGTTGTTCTATTGACTGCTTCTCCATCCAAAGACGCGCAATATCTGAGTGATAAAATGCAATTAATTGCGGAGATATTCTATGCCGATCTCATTCCTCTGAAAAGCATGGTGAGAGCAAATCCTGGTGTACTGCTCCTAAAAGGAGGCAACGTCGTTGGAAAATGGCACTATAATAATTTTCCGGATGCCAAAACCATTGAAGATAAATTTCTAAGTAAAGACAAATAGTACCTATGCCTAAACCTATATTTTTGATTGGTTATATGGGAAGTGGAAAAACTACCCTGGGTAAGAAACTTGCCACCAAACTCGAGCTCCCTTTCATCGACACTGATGAGGAAATCGTCAAACAAATTGGCATGAGCATTACCGAATATTTTAGTCAGCATGGTGAAGACGCCTTCCGGACATTAGAACGCGAGCAATTGCGTAAATTTGCGGAGAATGCTGCCGTAATATCTACGGGTGGTGGCGCCCCCTGTTTCTTTGATAACATGGAATGGATCAAGGCGAATGGTTATGCCGTCTACTTACAGATGTCGCCCAAAGCACTTTTTGACCGTCTTTCTCAATCTAAATTACACAAACGGCCCATTCTGATCGGAAAATCACCGGAGGAACTACGGCTATTTATTGAAGAAAAGTTGATCGAAAGAGAACCTTATTATACACAGGCACATTTGACGATTGACCAATTAAACACGAGTGTCGAGACACTGGCCGATCTGATTAATCAGTACAATAGATAGATAATGAATATACGTACCCCCCACTACTTCCTTTTATTGATCTGCTTTATCGTAAGCAGTTGCTTTCGTAATGGAGCCAATACGGATGGCTTGCCGGTGGGTAAACGTATACAGCTCCAAAATGTGGAGGAATTATATCAGTTTTTGACCTATGATGATAATCGTTATCCATTGGTCAGTTTGCATCGTGGGGGCCCCGCATCCGGATACCCGGAGAATGCAATCGAAACTTTTTCCTATAACGCGAGCTTACAGCCAGTCCTTGTTGAATGTGATGTTCGTATCAGTAAAGACTCAGCATTAATATTAATGCATGATAATACGCTAAACCGAACAACCACAGGTAGAGGGACTGTGAACGCCAGCACATTGGCTGAGCTCAAAAGTCTTCGTCTATTGGACAATAACAAAAAGATAACGCCCTATAGGATCCCTACGCTGGAAGAAGCACTTGCTTGGGGAAAAGGAAAGGTAATCTTCACCTTAGACATTAAAAATGATGTCCCTTATGAAGCCGTTATCAACGCTATTCGCAAACAAAGAGCAGAATCCAGCGTAGTCATCATTACGTATAGTGCCAACCAAGCGGCCAAAGTACACAGTCTGGCGAGCGACATCATGATTTCGGCTTCGGTCAATAACATTGAGGACCTTGCTCGTCTAAATGAAAAAGATATACCCGACAATCGCTTGTTAGCTTTCGTCGGAACACGTGAAGCAGATCCAGCATTAACCAAAATACTACATGACCATGGCATCATGTGCATATTGGGTACACTGGGGAACTTGGACAAACAGGCCGACAAAAAAGGCTTTCAAGTTTATGCTGGGTTTATTGATCGCGGCGCAGACATATTAAGTACAGATCGACCTACGGAAGCAGGGCGAGCGCTGAATTTCTACATCAAGAAAAGAGGAATTACTTCGAAATTTATTCAGTAAGACTGATAACATCATTTTTCCACCTCAAATCACTACAGAAATCATTTCGCCATCAAATATCGCACTTGAAACTGCATCGCATCATGAGCTTAGGCTGCCTCTCAGCTAATCGTTGTTAGTGTAAATTTCAAATCCTAATCTTATATTAAGATTTATCAGATTTTCTTTGAACTGAAATTCTCCGGATCAATTTATAAACCTCAAACCATAAAACGGATACTGCAGCCACGGACAGCGCTATTCCCAATTCATATCCACTTAGGGCTGTTACAGCAAAAAATTGGGCAACCGGAGCAACATATAATATCACCGCTAAAAATAGAAGCACAGCGATCGAAATCCCAACGAGCAGCAAGTTTCGGTTTTTAAAACTCTCCAGGATACTATAATGGAAAGATCGATTGGCATAACTCAGTAAAATATTGGCAAAGATTAAAGTAGCAAAAACCATAGCCCTTGTTTTTTCCTCGGTTCCCCCCTGCTGAACAGCAAATTGATAAACAAAAAGAATTCCTATGGTGATTATCAGGCCTTGAACAATGCTGATTCCAAGCTCATTTATACTCAAAAAAGTGTCGCTCATAGCTCTAGGAGGCCGCTTCATGGTATCCTTTTCAATAGGTTCATTTTCATATACAATCGAGCAAGTAGGCCCCATGACCAATTCGAGGAAAATCACATGCACAGGGCTAAAAATCTGCGGAAATACCCAGCCTAAAAACAAAGGGAGTGATACGGTCAAAATAATGGGGATATGAATAGAAATGATGTATTGAACCGCCTTCTTGATGTTTGCGTAAATCCTTCTTCCGGCGGCTATACCGATGATTAACTTTTGTAAATCGTCGTTTGTGATAATCAATGCCGCGGCTGATTTTGCAATTTCAGTACCTTTATTGCCCATTGCCACGCCGATATGGGCTGCTTTTAATGCTGGGCCATCGTTCACCCCATCGCCAAGCATCGCCACGACCTCGCCTTTCTTTTTCAGGGCATTTACAATGGCCAGTTTAGCATCCGGAAACATTCTGGTAAATAGCGTTGTTTGCTCTGCTATCGCCATAATTTCAGCTTCGGACTTGTTTACGATTTCACTGCCATTGACCGGCGCAGACAAAATACGAATTCCGGCCTGAGCTGCTATTGCTTGAGTCGTATCGGCATTGTCGCCGGTAATCACATTGACTTTAATCCCCGCATCATAAATATCTTGAAACACGTCCTGAATACCCTTTTTGGGCGGATCATAAAATACCGTCAACCCTAAAAATTGGAACTCAAATTCCTGTTGATTCGCAGGGAAATTATTGCCTTCGAATGTCGCTTTCCCCACACCTAATAAGCGAAAACCCTGCGCTCCATAGGATTTAACAATAGCCCTAATTTTATTTTTCTCCTTATCGGACAGCTTGGATACGCTAAGTATAGCCTCCGGCGCCCCTTTGGCAGCAATAATCCGATCTTTTCCTGTATTTTCGAAAAGATGGGTCATCATCGGCGGTTTACCCTCTAAAGGATATTCATGAAATAGTGCATATTCCTTTCTGAGGTCCCGCTTTTGCGTTTTTTCATACATTTTATGTAACGTAATTTCCATGGGGTCGAAGGGCACAGGCTCACTGCTCCACATCGCATAATCGATAAGCTCTCTTAAATCGGATTCATCAAACCTTTCCTGATCATAAGATGAATCCGTAGCATAATTATAGAGGTATTTCAATTGCATGGAATTCTCTGTAATAGTCCCGGTCTTATCGGTACAAATCACCGTCGTACTGCCCAAAGTCTCAACAATACTGCTTCTTTTGATGATAATCCCCTCACGCATGAGCTTCCATGCGCCAAGCGCCATAAAAGTCGTAAATGCAACAGGAATCTCTTCTGGCAACACAGACATCGCCAACGTAAGTCCATTGAGCAAGCTCGCCACCAAATTACCACTATCAATAAAACTGTATATACATACGAATAAAAAAATGAGTATACCGACAATGGCCATTGCTTTTACAAACTTTTGGATTTGCACCTGCAATGGCGAAATTTCTTCTTTGATATTCTTTATCGATTCACCGATTTTCCCAACACGTGTCTCTTTACCGATTTCAGTAACTTCAAACACGGCCAGGCCCGAGACCGTAACTGTCCCACTGTAGACCAGATTATCCTCGGACTTACTGTCCTTAAAGACCGAAAAACTTTCCCCTGTCAGCGAAGATTCATTGACAGAAAAATCGTTACTATGTAAAATACGACCATCAGCGTTTATAATTCGACCTTCCTCTGTAATACAGAGATCGCCCACAACAATCTCATGTGTTGGAATTTCACTAACCTTCCCATTTCGAATCACAGTGCTTAATGGTTCATTCAGCTTTTCAAGTTCCTCCAGGGCTTTTTTGCTACGATTGTCCTGATAAAAGGAAATTGCCGTAACGGCAACAATAGCGACAAACATAAATACGGCCTCTCCGTAATTCCCCACAAAAACATAAATCATCGAGATGATAATCAATAGAATCAGCATAGGCTCCTTCAAAATATCCACAAGCAGTTCAAACCATGTATTCTTGTGGCTATCGCTCAATTGATTCCAACCATATTTAGCTCGGGAGGCATGCACCTCAGTTGCGGAAAGACCTTTCAGATTCTCGGGAATATTATATGACATATCGAATGAACTAGGTTGATTAAATATAATGAATAATTCTGGTATACAGGGATTAAAACATCTGTCAGCTATCGTCTCCCTTATCCGTAACATCATGTTACAATCTTTAATTTTCAGCCTTTACTTTTTGTAAAAAAGGAAGGATACAAAACTCATCAACAACAGATTAGCATAAAATTTACCTTCTACTGCTTTTCTTTTATTGAATATTTCTATTACAATCCTATATTTGCGCAGAAATTCACTTGGGGACATTGAATTTCATATTAGCCGAAAGCAATTTTGCGATCATTTTCCAATAATACCAGGACAGCTTCTTGCTATTGAAGTCCTTCTTTGCTACCTATGTTTTCAGACCATGTAAAACACAAACAGAAGCTGAAAACTAAACATATATTGTAAAATATTCTGTACCTATCGTCAGGATATGGAATAGGATCTAAACTTGTTGTGGCCTCCATAGTAGTATATTAATAATAAAAATAAGATGGTCATCTTAATTGCAGAAGATAATGAGTTGATATTAAGGACAGTTCAATACAAACTGATCAAGGCAGGTCATGAGGTTATCACTACCACCAATGGAAAAGATGCAATTGAAAAGCTCAATACAATGGATCTCGATTTGATCATTACCGACATTATGATGCCGTTTGCTTCAGGAATAGAAGTACTTTCTTCCATAAAAAAGCTCGAGAAAAAAATCCCCGTCATTGTACTTTCCAACATGGGACAAGAAGAAGTCGTCATTGAAGCTTTTGATCTTGGCGCTTCAGATTTTATGGTGAAGCCGTTTAGCCCGGAAGAACTCCTATTACGGGTCAATCGAGTGACAAGCTACAATCGCAACTAAATCCTTCCCGGATAGCTGGCTCTAAAGGGCAGGGTAGCTGTCTTTATTGAAACACCGTTTCAAGTGACTAAATCCATTTCTTCAATAATTTAAAAACCTTGTTCTTTTTAGCATAGGGTGGATAAATCAACGTAGAAACTGAAAATTTAGATTGAAACATGACAGCTCTTTCATGTGAAAATGCCTTAAAGCCAAACTGCCCATGACAGCTGCCCAAGCCACTGCCATTGACACCACCAAAAGGCAAATGAGGGTTGGAAACATGAATCAAAACGTCATTCACACAAGCACCTCCAGAGGACACCTGTTGGAGGATATATTGAATATTGGACTTGTTATTGCTAAATATATACAAAGCCAAAGGCTTTTCAGCACGATTAATCAGTGCTAGAGCCTCTTCTTGGTCTTCATAGGTTATTATGGGAAGTATGGGGCCAAATATTTCTTCCTGCATAATGCTGTTGTCGGCCCTCACATCGATCAACAATGCAGGGCTTAATGTCAGATCATCGGCTAATTGTCCGCCTTCGCGCAGTTTTGCCCCACATGCTATTGCATTGGTGATTAATGAAACAAGACGACTAGCGTGCCTTTGATTAATGATCTTCGCGTAAACTGTTCGATCCAGCTGCCCATCACCGGTGAAAAACATACTTTTAACCGCCTTTAGATAATAGTTTACAAACTCATCCTGCTTATCTTTAGGCAAAAGAACATAATCTGGCGCAATGCAGGTCTGCCCCGCATTGATCAATTTTCCCCAAGCAACTTTGTGGGCAGTCATTTCCAAATCTGCAGTCTCATCTAGTATAACGGGGGACTTTCCGCCAAGCTCTAAGGTTACAGAACTGAGATTGCGGGAGGCAGCCTGCATAACCAGTTTGCCTACCGCCGGACTCCCGGTGAAGAAAATATGATCAAAAGGAAGCGCTAATAGTGCTTCGGAAACATGCTGTTCACCTTCAATACAGGCCAATTCCCGTTGGTCAAATCCTTTGGTCAAGATCTCCCCAATAACTGCCGATGTGAATGGGCTATGTTCTGAGGGCTTTAAAATCACACAATTACCCGCTGCAATAGCTGAAATCAAGGGGCTCATGGTGAGCTGAAATGGGTAGTTCCAAGGCGATATAATAAGCGCCATACCCTTAGGCTGGTAGGTAATTGTGCTTTTAGCAAGAAAATTGGTCATTGAACGACCAACCTTTCTAGGCTTCATCCATTTTCGTAAATGTCGTATTGCAAATGCTATTTCACCGTAAATAAACAATACTTCGCTTATGGCGGCTTCACTTCGTGACTTCCGTAAATCTTTTTCGAGCGCCGCATAGATTAAATCCTCATGACTTTCAATAAGCGCCCTTAGCTTGTAGAGTTTCTTTATCCGTTCCTCTGCACTGCTAGACCGTAATTCATATTTAAAAAGCTGCTGCTGTTCAAATATTAAACCGATCTGATCGGTTGATGTCTCTTTGTTCATACCAATTGAAGATCAATATTATTATTTTTTTGACGGCATATTATCGATCCATTGACGAATCAGATCCACACCTTCTTGATGTATTATACTTCTGGCCAACTCCGGCATAGCTGTACCCGGTTCCACACTATTCATCCGATAAAGCAGAATTGAATGCTTGGCATCTCCTGGAACCACATCAAAATCCAAGCCACCTGCTCCACCTCCAGCTGAAACAGGAGCTTTACCAATACCAAGGTGTGAAGGAATTTTCACATCATAATCCAGGAAAAGCCCTGTATTATAAGCGTCTCCCCCTTTGGTGTGGCAATGCGCACAGTTCACATCTAAATAGGCTCTTGCACGTTGTTCCAAACTGAATTTGTTTTCATCAGTCCATATGGGCAATTGCGGTACACTCTTTAGATTGGGCATATTGACCATCCGACCAAGAGAAACCCATTTGGCGAGTTGATTGATCGAATCGCCTAATCGCACAAAATTGAGGTTTCGGGCTTTTGGACCTATGGGCATCAGCTTGGAGCTATTGTTATGGCAGCGTTTGCAATCGTTGGTATTGGGTACCATGTAGTTTGTCGTATGCTTGTTGCCAGCATGATCGATCAATGTAATCGGTAGTTTAGCACCACGAATGTGTTTCATCGCATCAGTCTGCGCATCATTCCACAGATAATTCATCACTTTCCAGGCATGATCAGCTGGATCCTTCACCAGTAAGCGCGTCTCTATCAATACTTTTTGCTTTTGTTCATTGATGTAGGAGAAATTCTTTATAATAATTGTTGAGTCGGGAAAATCTAACGGACCATGTTCTGTATAGCCCATTTTCCCCCCTTTTGGCAATACAATAAAGCGGTCTTTAACGGCATAATCAGAAAATAGAGGTGTACTCAGATCGTAGCCCAAGATATCGGCTCTTGCGATTAATTGATTTAGTTTTCCAGTAAAAAAGCCGTATTCGGACAGTCGTTCTTTAAATTCAAAAGAAACAACCCCATGGTCTGATGATTTCTTTTGTCCCTGCCGACAGCTCTGTTGCAGCACTAGCAGGATCACGCTCAATATTCCGGTACAGACGAGGGCAAATTTTGTTGGTTTCACGGTTAATTGCATTGAAAAGGTTGTACATTACTTGAGGGTTTCCACTTCGCTGGTTGACCTGCGTGACTAAAATCTGCGGCTACAAACATATTCTCACCCGGCTGATTGATACAGATGGAATCTGGGTTTTGAGTGCGACCATTCGTGATCACATTACTGGTGATACCATCATACAATATGGCTGGAATTCGCTTATTTTTTCGATCCGGCTCAACGCTATTTAACTGGGCTTCGGTAGCAATAATCAATTGACCGATACGATGATCATATGCTGCTTGCGGGAATTTATCCCCCATCTTAATGGTGTTTCTATAAATTTTAACATGTGTGGGTATTGGAGAGTAATTTGCATTGATTCGTTCTCCAGCTTTTTCATCGACTGCAAAGCCTGAAGCGATCGTAATCGCAGAGGTATTGTTTTGTTCGATAACGTTATCGTAAATTTCGATATTTGATGTCGAGAGAATAATGATACCACTTCCCGGTGATGCATTCCCTACCCCCCAGAAAGTTCCGAAGCTCCCACCTTTGGCAAAATTTTTAAAATTATTAGCATAGATTTTATTGTGATACGCCTTTACTCTTCCACCCCGCTGTGAAAGTTCAGGCAGATCAAAAATCAGAAATCCGGCTGTATTTCCATAGAATTCATTATCATAAACTTCAGCATCTGTTGTATTTTCAATTTCACATCCAGCCACATTTTTCGTTGCCTTGCATTTACGCACAATAACACCTTTTGTCTGTCCCACATAAATACCAGCATCTGAAGCCCCTTCGGCATAACAATTCTCGACAAGCACATTCTTACAGAGCACAGGATAAATCCCATATCCACCACTCGTAGAATCGGCCGAGCTCCATATACTATGAAGGTTTGAAATGACAACGTCTTGACTATTGTTTATCTTCAACAGATCTCCTTTTGAATCACGAATGGTCATATTTCCAATCGTTAAACCTTTCACATCGGTAACCCGTATTCCCTCTCCCCCCTGTGTCTGACCGGAAAAATCAATAATTGTCTTATCATAGCCCTCACCTTCAATTTTAATATGATTTACTTGTGCGATACTCAAATTATCGAAGGAGTATTTCCCGGCTTTTAGCACGATGTTGGTGCTATCTTTAATGGAGAGGAAAGCTTCCTCAATTGCCTCTTCCTGTCCAGGAGTAAACGTTAGGACTTTGTAACTGTCTTTCGATTGGTCGGCACAACTGTACATCAAGAGAGCTGTGACCGCAATACCGATCAATTGTTTTAGATATCTTTTCATGGTCTGATTTATTTAATTTTGATTAGAAAATATTATAAGCATAAGTGACATAATATACTGCACCTATACGTGGATTAGCAATACCTGTAGAATAGTATTTGTTTGTAATATTGGTTCCGCCAATGCGAATTCCGGAACGAGCCTTAACAAACTTATAGCTCACTTGTGCATCGATCACCGCCGAGCTTGGCACTTGGCCTGCGGCAAGCCCCCCAGACACGACATAATAGTAGCCCGGTTTATAGCGTAAGGAAGTACTAAACGACCAAACTTGTTTTTTTCCAAAGCCACTATTCGCGAATTCAAAATTAAAGTGATAGTGTGGTGTATTGAAGTTGTTAATTTGACTATTGTTTTTATTTTTTAGGTAGTCAGAATAATAATTGGCCTTGGTTACAAAATTCCGACCTAGATCCAAACTAAGACTCGCGGCGTATCCATAGGTATTTACGGTCTCTCCGCCATTAAAGGCGATATTATACTGCACATAGGTTGCATGATCTTTAAACGCATTGTAATCATTGCTTCCAGGAGTACTAGCAACATTGGCATAGCCAATAAAATTCTTCCAAGTTGAAAAATAGCCTAACACATCGATCATCACCCGCTTACCCAACATAGCTGCATAACCCAGTTCGAAAGCATTAACCGACTGCGGTTTAATATCATCAAATTTAAATTTCTGAAGTACGGTTGGATCGTTCGATTGCTGAAACTTCTGCACGCTTTCCAAGGTATAAGGAGGATAGCGGTCAAACTGATAATTATCGATCAACAGCAGCGATGAACCACCGGAGGAATAGCTATTATAACCATTTAAGGTATTTTGTAAAGCTTGTATATTGGAGGGGAAACTATACGCATTCTGATAAGAAAGGCGTAAATAATTCTGATGAAACAGATCAAACACCAGTGATGCCCGTGAAGTTAATTTTGGTTGAGCAAACAACGTATTCTTATCGTAACGGAATGAGGTAGCAATATTCAAGCGATCGTCCAATACTTTTTTGGCGAGTTGCAGGTATGCACTGTACTCTTTTACATGAATTGGCTTATCCTTATCTGGGAATAATGTATTTTTTGAATTTAGATTGTACAAACGCCAATTGACACCTGCAATCACCTGCATAAATTTCACGAGATCGGAGAAATTATATTGTGCTTCGGCATTGTATAATTTGCTGCGGTCCAAGAACAGCGTTCCGCCCTGCGATATTGGTGTATTGCTGATACTGTCTTTCAGTCTATTGAACAGTGGTGTTCCGAGTTCGGCACGCCCTTGGTCGGCTAGCGTGCGCGCTGCTAAATGAGCGTCTGTGAGTGAAGTACCCGAAGCAAGTGCATTTAAGAGACCAGCAGTATATTCAGGATACCAGCCACCTGTTCCTCCATCGTAACTTGTTTTCCACGATTCATTGATATATTGTGCTGTCGGCCCTGCAACCAGTGTTCTCCCTGAATTTTCCTGGGTTGTGTACGTTCTGAAAAACCATTTATCCCCACGAAGTTCCAGCCGATATTGCCCAACTTTAAATCCTTTCAGCTGATAACGCGTATCGTTGGTATACACAATATTACCTGTACCAAAAGTGGCTGAAGCTACGGCTTCAATATTTGTGGAAACCTTGTAACGGAATTCACCATTGATTTTAAAGAGCTTGGCTCTATTATCGAGATAGCCATATTCAGGATATCCAGTCCGGGCAACATAATTCGGATTTTTCAGTAAGGGTCCGATTAAGGGGGCCAATTCCGGATTTCCCTGCAGTGCACCTTCCAAAAAGGGATTGATATCGGTCGAAGTCGCTCCACCATACAGGTTAACTCCATTATAGTTTGGATCTGTCAGCGCTGTCCCCGGGCCATTTTTGTTGGTTTCATCGTTGGCTACCCAATCTTTTGCCTGTGTATACTGGCCATTGAGCTTGAAAGCAATTTTATTCCCCATTTGTTTTGCGTAGCGGATAGCCCAATCATAGTAAGGTGACGTAGGCACCGGATCATTGTTTTTTTTAGGATTAATATGGTTTACACCTTGAGTTACCAGTACACTTAATCCTTGATATTTAAACGGATTTTTGCCTGTGGCCACCATCGTACCATTCAATCCTCTTGAACCATACAGGGCCGAAGATGCTCCAGACAGCACCTCTATATTATCGACATCAAGCTGGGTTAGCCCGATGACTGACCCGAGCGGAAAATTCAGACCGGGCGCCTGATTATCCATCCCGTCTACGATCTGCGTAAAGTTGGTATTCCCACTGGTATTAAATCCCCGCGTTGTAACACTGGTAAAACCAATACTGGATACGGTAATATCGACTCCCCTCAAACCTTGAAGCATATCCATGTAATTTAATTGTGCAGCATTACGAATGTCTTTGCTGCTCATTTGCTCAATTGTTACTGGAGCGGATAGTTTACTCTGTACGGTTCTACTTGCAGAAACAACAACCTCCTGCCCCAAAATGGGGGACAAATTCAACGAAATACGCAAAGGCGATGACAGGTTATTCACCAAAACTTCTTTCGATTCATATCCAATAGCGGAAATATAGAGCGTAATGGGTAGTGGTTTGTTTGTTTTCAGCTGAAAACGCCCTCGATCATCTGTAAAAGTACCTTCCTTTCCGTCTTTTACGTGGATCGAAACGGCATAGGCCGGCTCGGATGTCGAGCTATTACTGACCTGCCCATTGATGATCTGTTGTGCAGACAAGCTAAATGGCACACAGATACAGAGAATCTGGATTAATAAGGCAATTTTTTTCATGTTTATATTGGTTAGCGTATTATTATCGCTTCAATGCTTCACCTTACCCACCATGATTCTCCTAAATGGACAATCGAGAATTAGATTCTAAGTCCCCTAAAAATTAGGCCGACTAAAAATTTGGTATCCCGAAGACTTTGTGCATAGTCAATTTCGACCTGCCGCTTCAGTATTGCCTGTTGTTCTGTACTATGTTTTAATGCATTAGCAAAATTTATAAGTACAGAAGCTACATTTTCAGGATCTGTTAGATCCAATTTTTCATGTGCAATGGCTTGCGTAAGAAGCTTCGTAAGAAAAGCTTTCTCTTGCACCATCATGGCATCATATAATTCAAAAAAACGAGGTAAAATCTTATCAAGTGATTCGACAGACACCCTGTTCATATTGAGCACATTGGTATAATAGTTCAATCTCGATTCTAAATAAAAAGAAATCTGATTCTCCACGCCCTTCTTTTTCAATGTACTTTTTTGTAATGTATCGATAAAAGATTGTCCCTCTCGTATGGCTACTTCAATAAAAATATCCTCTTTGTTCTTGTAATAGTAATAAAGAGACGTTTTGTTCAATCCCACAGTTTTAGCAATGTCTTCCAAGGTTGTTTTTTCCAATCCATAACGCTCGAAACATTCCATGGCCGCCTGTCCAATTCTTTCTTTGACCTGTTCCTTTTTGTTCATCTAAAATAAAGTTAGTAATATATTTTTCAATTTTCAAACATTTAAATAAAATGTTTGAAAATTGAAAAATATATTATGATGCAAAACCAACACTGTTAAAAGTCAGCCACATACAGACTTAACATGTTACTCCAAACATAGATAAATTGATTTTTAAATAAAAGAAGTATGCGATCTTATTCAGATAATTCGCTATAAAACTGTCTTTACTGTCAATTTTTAAAGGTTCAGTTTTCTTTTCATCAACATATCTCTCGTTTTTAGGTTTCGAGAGCATAAGATGGTAATTAAATTAACCCAACTGTTAATTTAGCTAATGTACGCTGTAAGAGTCCGATTAGACTGAGAAATTATCCTACTATATTCAACTAACCGACTCTTTCCAATGTATATTGGAAGACTTCTGCTATAAATACAAAATATTACCACACATCACGATTTGATGCCTTAAGGCTTTCCCGAGCGTAATTCGCTACTTCATCATTTTCGTCTCCGGTTTTTAAACGTACCTGCAGATTTTCTAGCCAGTCGGCTAATGCATCTAAAGCCGTTTCACCGTTTCCGAAAATGCCTTGATGCGGATCGGGCCCCAGTAAACACCAATACGATGTTTCTTCTTTAAAAACAACAGGACGTAGCTCACGAATTTCAAAAGGTAATTCTTCTGAATCAAAATCCAGTGGTACAATTTTATCTTCAGGTATTTTCATCTGTTCCATAACCCATTTCTATTTTTTTTAAATCTTCCTCTGGCCAGGTAAGCAGCTCCTTCAACAAATATATTTTTGGTCCTCCATCTGCTGTATCATCAGCAAACTGTTGTAGAAATTCCTGTAGATTACCTTCAACTTTAATTAATTTTCCATCCTGAAGAACATCATATCCCGCTGCAATCCATTCTTCAATCTTTTCGGTATTGATTTGTAGTTTCTCCATTTTCCGTATTTTGTAGCATCTTACATGCTGTCTTATAACATCTAATAATAGTTCATCGATAAAAAATAGTCCAGCGCACTAACTATACCTTGAAAAAAAACAGACTTTCTGTGATTAGAACACACGCTAGCAAAAACGGTTGGCTTTATTTTTAGATTATGCACAAAAAAAGACATTAAAAAAGAAGCAGTTACAGATCATTTATTGTTTATCAAAATATTAAAAAAATCTTTGGCAAACTATTTGTTTGAACAGCGAAAGTTTTCTAATCGAAAACGCACAACTAATATTTTTTTAAATTATCATGAAAAAAGTAATTCTACCTTTTCTAACACTTTTTACGCTACTATTTGCTGCTCATCAGCAAGCAAACGCACAAACTCCCTATCGGACAGCCATTGGTCTTGGAATAGACGTCGGCGATGGTCAAACGCTATTCGGTCCACAGATAAAACACAATTTTGGTGGAAATGACGCCGGAAATGCACAAGTATTATTTGGAGACAATATTACTGTTATCGGTGTGGATTATTCATACAATAAACGTATTCCTGGATCTCGAGGTCTTTCATGGTACATTGGTGTTGGTCCACAAGTTTCATTTATTGATTATGGTAAATGGCACGACGACTGGTATGACGACTACCACTGGAAAGATGGGAAAACACATACTGACTTTGCGATCCGTCCAGCCTTGGGTCTAGAGTTCAAAATACCTTCGGCACCATTAGCCATGCATTTCGACTGGAAACCTTGGTGGAATCTTTCTCATGGTTCTAATTTCGAACCATCGCGTTTTTCTTTAGGATTTAAATTCGTTTTGAAATAGTATAACGCGGATACAAATAACAAAAATCCTGCTCATCGTTCGTATGGCAGGATTTTTTGTTTCACAACTGCAATTTCACCATTTCATGAATGATTAGATTAGCCTAGAAATCAGTATAATACTATCCCTCAACCTGATATTCGATCGGTTGTCCGGTAGCAATCTCCCGTTCCAATATTTGTTCCGGAGAAAGATGTTCCAAAAACATAATCAGTGCCCTAAGGCTATTGCCATGCGCAACAACAAGTACATTTTTGCCTTCTTTCAGTTTAGGTGCTATAAAATGTTCATAATATGGAATAACACGTTCGTATGTATCTTTAAGACTTTCCCCTCCTGGTGGCGGAACATCAAAAGACCTACGCCAGATATGCACTTGTTCGGCACCATATTTTTTGGCCGTTTCAGCCTTATTCAAGCCCTCAAGTTGTCCGTAACCACGTTCATTCAAAGCAGCATTTATAACAATGGGGACGGAAGGATTGCCCATTTCATGTAAAATAATCTTTAATGTATGCTGTGCTCTCATAAGCGCTGAAGTATAAGCTATATCAATTCGTTCATTTGCCAAAGCCTTTCCCGCCTGCCGAGCTTCCTGTTGTCCCAATTCGGTAATATCAATATCTTGCCAACCCGTAAAGCGATTTTCCAAATTCCATTGCGATTGTCCATGCCGTACTAAAAAAAGTTTTGCCATTATTTATCCTAAGTTTTTTTAAAACTGTCGCCCACCACAGGGCCAACGCCATATATAATAACGATACATTCCATTTTGTTTTATTTATACTTTGAATGCTTTTCTAACCGTCTAAACTAAGTATCAAACTACTGCTATAGGCTACCACAGATTCCTTAGCTGAAAAAATACAAGCACATATTCGCCCTCATATTTGTATATACTTACCGTTTGTATATGCGAATTGACAACTAATTGTACGGCAAAATCATCCTCACCCTTAAAACAAATAATTTAAACAGCTATAAATCAACAAAATAAATTAATATAAATTATTTAACACTTTTTAATTCTACACAATGTAGAATATATTCTATATTTGTAGTATGAATAAATTATCAGCTACGGAAGAACAATTGATGGGCTACATTTGGGACATGAAAAAAGCTTTTATGAAAGATCTTATGGAAGCGTATTCTGAACCTAAACCGGCGCCAACAACTGTTGCTACATTATTGAAGAGAATGACTGAAAAGGGGGCGATATCTTATGTGCTTTATGGAAATTCGAGGGAGTATTATCCACTAATCGATAAAGACAACTATTACTTAGCACATGTAAATGATATTGTAGAAACCTACTTCGACAATTCAGCATTAAAATTTGCTTCTTTTTTCACTAAACAATCTCAGCTGAGCAAAGAGCAATTGGAGGAACTGAAAAATATAATTGATTCCGAAATTAAAAATAAAGAGACATGATGCTATATATTGGAAAACTGATAGCCTGTTCGGGTTTACTGTATCTCATTTATTGGTCAGTACTACGCAATCAGAAGTCGTTGCTATTCAACCGCTGTTATTTACTTGGGATTATCCCTTTATCTATCATCATTCCAATGATCCAAATCGCTGTCCCATATGATGTTTTCAGCTTATTGAATGACAGAGACAGCGATACAATCCCGGTCGGACCGATTATTACACAGCCCGCAACGGATTCAGCACTCTTCAATAATGATTATGTCGATTGGTACAACCTCGCTCTGCTAGTTTATGTAATTGTCGCCATTGCATTACTCTTGAAACAGATTTGGTTGTACCGCAAATTCCTGTATTATATCCGAAGTGCCACACCGACTCATGAACAGTCTATTTATTGCATACGTGGTTTAAAAACACCTTTTTCTTTTTTTCAAAAAATTTATGTTCCCAAAGAGGCCTATCAACAGGGCGATATTGATCAGTCAATTCTAACGCACGAACGGGCCCATGCCAATCAACGCCATTCAATGGATGTACTTTTTATACAGCTCTTGGCTATATTTTTTTGGTTCAATCCCTTTATTTATCTCATTCAAAAATCGATCCGACAAACACATGAATACCTTGCAGATGATGCAGTAGTCAAGATTCATGAAAAGTTAAGATACCAACATTTAATTATCGAGTGGAGCATGTCCACCCCTGATATAAACACATTACCGGCCAGTAATTTTAATTTCTTAACAACAAAAAAACGATTAATTATGTTACAAAAAAGAACAACCCGAAGTAAACTCTTGTTAATGCCTGGGCTTACTTTATTACTGACAGTAGCGATATCCACGTTGTTTTCAACACATGTGGAGGCACAGAAAACAACGCCGACTACGCCAAAAAAAGCCGCGACAGCCAACACTGCAATAACACCGCCTGCATCACGGCAATCGGAGGCTCCTAAAACTAGTGGAAGAATTCCTAAATCACCAACAAAAGAGATGGCTCCACCAATAAAATCCCAGCAGAGGTCTTCTTCTCAACAGGAAGGTAATGTACGTTTCCCGGAACCTCGGAAAAAACCTGCCCCACCTCAAAATTCCCCAAAAATAATCGATGAGGTACATGTGGAGCGAATCAAATTTGCGGAGCCTCGAAAAGAGTCTACACCATCAAAAAGAGTTTCACCGATAGCCGAAGAAGTGCAAGTAGCCCCTAAAATTGAGGAAGTATGGGTCGAAGATATTCAACCGCGTCAACCAAAGCGGATCAATCTTTCTGCCAATGCCAATGTCAGTTCAAATCAAGATCAAAAAGACATTCAAGTTAAGGAGGAAAAGCCTATACGGATTTCCCTAAAAGTGAAACCCGAAGTGGAAGTAAATACAGTGAATAAAAAATAGCGAACGGAATTTTTCGAAATGCAATAAGAGGAATACAATTCCTCTTATTGTGATATATCCACTTCTCTCGACTACACACCTATAAACCAACATGTTGTTTAGATTATTCAGAATCTAATCCAGCAACTCTTCTTATGGATAGTGATACCCATCTAAAATCAAGTTAAAAACAAAAATCACCATTTTCCAAAATGTATATGGATTGGATCGTAGTAAAAAAAACGACAAATTCCACCATGATTTATTTTTAAAGCAATCGTTTGCGTAAAAAAATTGTATAAAAACCAAATAACAAATCGGTAACATTGTAGAAGAGTACCAATAGTATACCAACAGTATACTTGAAGTATACTTGTAGTATTCATCTGCTATCATTAAGATAAGACTACTGCTATACGGTACGATATCCAATTATTAAATTCCGATCAGGAGGAATTTGGTTATAAATACAAGTTTAAATTATGGAGGCATGTAAAAATGATGAGTTGGCGTTACTGCACGCTCTTAAGTCAAGCAATCATAAGGCATTTGAGGTGCTCTACTACCGCTATAGCCCTAGACTTTACCGTCATATACTGAACTTAGTCAAAGTACCTACCTGTGCAGAAGAAATTCTTCAGGATGTATTTCAGAAATTATGGGAGAGGCGCGGTGGCATAGACCCTGAAAAGTCCTTTCAGTCTTATCTGTTCACTATTGCTAAACACCTCGTGTATGATTTCTTTCACAAGGAGATCAAAAATCGAAATCTAAAAGAATTGATTATTTCCATTTCAACTTCAGACTATTCCCACATTGAAGAGGAATATGCATACAAAGAATCTAAAAAAATTGTCAATCAAGCTATTGAAAACTTATCTCCAAAACGCAAACTCATTTATACCTTATGCAAAATTGAAGGGAAAAGCTATGAGGAGGTCAGTAGCTCCTTAGGTATCTCCACTTCTACGATCAGTGATCATATCGTGAAGGCTACAAAACAGATTCAGAGTTTCTGTTTGAGCAAGGAAATTACACCGTCCCTGTTAATTGCTCTTATCAGTGCCGTGTTAAATCAAAAATAAAACTCTCCCTGTTTTTATAGACAAACAGATCACCTCCATCAGTATTCAAACAGCCCATTTTAAAGCCTTTTAATTTTTTTACTTTTTTTTTAAATCAGAGCAGAGGACAGGCTCCTATTTTCCGTATTATCTATAAATAGCCAATCAGTGAAAGATTCAAAACATATAAAATTATTATTTGAAAGATATCTCAATAACCGCGCTTCAAGAGAAGAGACGGCGGAGCTATTTCAATATTTTCAGGATACGAATAACAAGCAGGCGCTTGAACAGATGATCGAGAACCAACTTGAATCTCAAGATAAGGAAGAACTTATAGACAAGATGATTTTAGACCGTGTTTTTAGTAAAATTGATCTTGACTCCCAACCACAAAAAATCAAAAGCCCTACATGGTATAAGATTACAGGTGCTGCAGCTGCTATAATACTGGTTATCTCTATCTCTTATTTATTACTTAACCGCAGCACATACAATGATCATACAGCTACTATCATCGAACCTGGTCGCGATAAAGCAACACTTGTGCTTTCTTCCGGTAAAACGATCGTACTGGAGGATGTTGCTAATGGAAAATTAACTGAAGAGCTCGGCACAACAATTGAAAAAACAGAAAATGGCGGAATTAATTATACGGTTGAGGGAAATACCGATGTACGCGTCGCCACGAATCTTTTGAATGTACCAAAGGGCGGACAATTTCAGATAACCCTTTCTGATGGCACAAAAGTTTGGTTAAACTCAAATTCCAGCCTCAAATATCCAAGCGCATTTTCAGCCTCTGAACGCCGGGTAGAACTGACGGGTGAAGCCTACTTTGAAGTCTCAAAAAATAAACAAAAACCATTTATTGTCGAAACTTCACTTCAAAAGGTCGAAGTTTTAGGGACTAAATTCAATATCAATGCCTACGATGACGAATCTTCCACACAGACATCCCTTGCAGAAGGATCCGTAAGAGTGAGTTGCAAAAACAATACAACCTTACTAAAACCAGGCCAACAATCTACTTTAACAGATCAAAATATCGCAGTAAGATCAGTAAACCTGGATCAAGTATTAGATTGGAAAAATGGTGATTTCAATTTTTCGAATAACAACTTAAAGGAAATCATGCGTAAAATTTCGCGCTGGTATAACATTGAAGTAATTTTTGAAGGTCCCATTTCACAGGAAACCTACTTCGCTCAAATTTCTAGAAAAAAACGATTAAACGATGTACTAAGAGCACTTCAGCTTTCCGGTTCCATCAAGTATAGTATACGAAACAATAAACTGTACATATCGCAATAAACTATAACACACATTAATAACCACAGATTATGAAAGAAACCAGCCCAGCCTAAACATTTCTTCCAAAAAAAATAGCCGAAAATGCCTGCCAGCACTCTCGACTAATTTTTTACTTGGAAAACAAGAATTCATTTCAACATCAAACCAGTTAACCAATTTATAAATATATGCATTATTATTTATGTAGTAAGTATTGTATTGTCTTTTTTATTAAAGCTATGCGATACATCGGATCATTATGCAACACATCTACAAAAGTTGTGATCCTCTTAACAGCATTTATCTTTTTCACACATGTGTCCTCTGCTCAAAATGTTACCCTTAAACACAAGCAGATTACATTGTCCGAAGCATTTCAAGAGATCAGAAAACAGACAAACGTCGATTTTATCATTAAGACCAGCCAACTCGACAAAGTAAGGCCTATTCAAAATATAGATATCCAGAATAAGCCACTGAAACAGGCCCTTGAAAAGTTATTGGAACATCAGCCTTTGGTCTTTACAATTGACAATGGCATTATTGTGATTTCGGACCGAGAAAAAAAAACGCCCCTCGCCCCCGTCGTTCAAAAAAACGGAAATGTTGAGATCGTGGGCACGGTGAAAAATGACGGAAACAATCTTTATGGTGTTAGTGTCAAAGTTAAAGATAGCCCGTCAATCGGGACAACAACAGATGGCAACGGAAGATACATTCTTGTGGTTCCCACAAATTCAACACTAATATTCTCCTATGTCGGTTATGCCAATCAGGAAATTGCCATTGCCGACAAACGTCGTATTGATGTGCAGCTAACTCCCGATCAGAGCTTAAGTGAAGTTGTTGTTGTCGGTTACGGAACACAGAAAAAAACCAGTGTTGTGGGCGCATTGGAATCTGTAAAACCGGAAACCTTACGCATCCCCACTGCCAACCTTTCCAATGCATTGGGCGGAAGACTTTCGGGTGTAATCGCGGTACAACGTTCGGGCGAACCTGGTGCAGATGGGGCTAGCTTTTTCATTCGCGGTGTATCGACATTTAGCGGAGCTACCAATCCCCTGATCTTATTGGATGGTGTAGCAATCTCTAAAGGTGACTTGGACGCATTGGCACCAGAAGTTATCGAAAGCTTCTCCGTCCTTAAAGATGCTACTGCCACCGCTGTATTTGGTACTAGGGGAGCAAACGGCGTGCTAATTATCACCACCAAAACAGGTAAAGACCTCAATAAACCTCGTATTTCAGCGCGTGCACAATCACAAATCTCAAGACCTACTTCCATCCCAAAATTTGTTGATGGTGTAAGTTATATGGAGATGTTCAATGAGGCAGTTACAGGTCGCGGTACAGGTGAAATTTTATATTCCCAAGATAAAATAAACGGCACAAGATTAGGCTTGGATCCCTATGTATATCCTAACGTTGACTGGTATAATGAAATGTTTAAGTCCCATACCATCAACAACGAGCTCAATCTAAATGTGCAAGGTGGTGGCAGCAAAATAGGTTATTTTCTCAGTGCAACCGGCAACATTAGCAACGGTTTATTGCGCAAATTTGACCTCAACTCTTTTGACAATAATGTCTCTGTCAAACGTTATAGCTTTCAGAACAATATCAATGTCAACCTTACTTCAACTACCAAAATAGCGTTAAAGCTCAATGCACAACTTCGTGATTACTATGGGGCTGGTGTGGATGCTCCAAGCGTGTTTGGCGACATTATGAATGCTAATCCCGTGGACTTCCCTATTATGTTTCCATTTACCGGTATTGACAGAAGAGACGTTCAATACGGAGGAAAAGCTGGTGGTACAGTCAACAATGGATTTGTCAATCCCTTTGCCCGCATGGTCAATGGCTATCAAAATGGTTTCCAGAGTACCCTATTGACTACCATTGACGGTGCTCAAAAACTTGATTTCATTACAAAAGGGCTAGAATTTAAAGCCTTGGTTTCCTTTAAAAACTGGAGCAACACGACAACAAAAAGAACCAGTGGTTACAATCAATACATGATTAACAGTTATGCTCCCGATCCTGCAGGTGGATATAACTATGATCTAGTCATGGTGGGGCAGCCACAAAATCTTTCCCTGGGAACCGAAACGGGTACTAGCGGTGATCGCGAAATCTATTTTCAGCCTTCCATCGAATACAACAGAACATTCGGCAATCACACCGTATCGGGATTATTTCTTTACAATACTACCGATTTTAATGTCAATAATCCAGCTGATCTAATCAGCTCGCTACCACGTAGACGCCAGGGTATTACTGGACGTGCAACTTATGGCTTCGCCAATAAATATCTTGCGGAAGTCAACTTTGGCTACAATGGTTCCGAAAACTTTGCCACTGGGAGTCGCTTTGGTTTCTTCCCTTCCGTTGGTTTGGGCTATGTACTCAGTAATGAAAAGTTTTTTACCGATTTATTTCCTGCTGTCAGTAATTTAAAAATTAGAGGTAGCTGGGGTAAAGTTGGTAATGATCAGATTGGCGGCGGACGTTTCCCTTATCTTTCAGACCTCAAATTGGATGGAGCATCGTTTACAACCGGTATCGATCAGAATACAACTTATACAGGCCCTACATACCTACAATTTGCAAACCCATTGATTTCATGGGAAGTTGCAGAGAAGAAAAATATTGGTGTGGACCTGGGTATTCTTAACAATAAGTTTAATATTGTGTTCGACCTATACCAGGAAGATAGAACCAATATCTTCGTTGACCGTTCGGCAACAATCCCTAACGTATTTGGTACTGCAGGAACGAAAGTGTATGGCAATGTTGGTGAGGTAAGAAATAGGGGATTTGATTTCTCCCTAGAATGGAATAAAAGCGAAAAAGATTGGGGAATATCGATGCGTGGAACCTTTACTTATGCACATAATACCGTTCTGAAAAATAATGAACCGGCCTTTACCAAATACCGCAACCTATCTCAAATCGGGTATTCCATTGGCACAAACCTAGGCTATCTTGCCGAACGGTTATTTATTGATCAGGCCGAAATAGACAACAGTCCATTACAACAGTTAGGCGGTTTTGTAGCTCCTGGAGACATCAAATATAAAGATCTAACCAATGATATCGATGGTCTAAATCTGATCAATAGCGATGATAGAGTTCGCATGGGTTATCCAACAACACCTGAAATCGTCTATGGTTTGAGCACTTCTATCAATTACAAAAAGTTTGATTTTTCCTTTTTATTACAGGGAGTTGATAGAACTTCTTTTATGATCAGTGGTTTTCATCCATTTGGAAATCAAGGTGTGCGCAATGTATTGCAGTTTATTGCCGAGGACCGCTGGAGTCCTGAAAACCCTAACATATTTGCTGCTTACCCACGGCTGAGCAAATTGGACAATCTCAACAATACCGAAGCTTCTTCTTATTGGCTGAGAAATGGGGCATTCCTAAAACTCAGAAGTGCTGAGATTGGATATTCACACAAATTTGCACGCATTTTTCTAAGTGGTTATAATCTATTGACCTTCTCCAAGTTCAAACTTTGGGATCCTGAACAAGGTGGAGGCAATGGTTTGGGATATCCGACACAGCAAGTATTCAATCTCGGAGTCCAACTTCGTTTCAATTAGAACAACTTCGAGATTAAAACTATCAGTAGAATTTTAAAATGATTTATCAGATGAAAAGAAAATATATAGGCTACCTTGCATTATTTGCATGCGCGACTTTTTTGACCACCACTTCCTGCAGCAAATTCTTGGATATCGTCCCAGATGAGCGTCCTTCCGAAGCAGATGCCTTTCGTGATCCAAATTCAGCCAAAGGTTATTTGTACTCCTGCTATGCGTGGATTCCGAATTCACGGGTAGGGACCTCTTCCATTGATTTGATGACTTCTGACGAGGTAACGACTGCTTTTGAACATGAAACCTTCGCCCGATTTCCCCGTGGGCAATATACGGCCTCAAGTCCTGTCATTTCCTACTGGGATAACCTTTACAAAGGAATAAGACAATGCTATATCTTAATTCGCAATGTAGATAAAGTCCCTGGGATAGATCCACAGGAGGCGGCACAATATAAAGCTGAAGCCAACTTCCTGATCGGCTTTTATCATTTCTTACTGGTCCGGATGTACGGTCCAGTCGTTATTGCAGACCAAGAGTTTGACGTCAATGCCCCTTCTTCAGCGTATCCCAAACGTTCGACTTATGATGCCTGCGTTGATTTTATTATCAAAAAGCTGGATGAGACAGCTGGACAGTTACCTGCTCTTCGTGCTGCGGATGAGTGGGGTCGTGCTTCCTCGGTTATTGCCAAAGCGCTAAAGGCTAGGGTATTGCTTTATGCAGCATCACCGCTCTTTAATGGCGGTGGAGGTGATAAACAGAGCTTCTATGCCAATTTCAAAAATTTGGATGGCACAGCATTGATCAGTACTACCTTCGACAAAGAAAAATGGCGCCGTGCAGCCCTAGCGGCTAAAGAAGCCATTGATGCAGCTGAACAAAGTGGGGCTTCACTGTATAAAAACAGCACCTACAATACCGTACTACCAGCTAATCCTATTGAAAAGGACTTACGCCTTACTTTTATTGACAAAGCCAATACCAAAGAAGTGATTTGGGCGGAAACACGTCGGGAAGGTCTCTACGATTTTCAAAATAAATCTACTCCCTTTCTTAGCGGCGCACAAGGTGAGTCGTATAACGGTGTATCCCCGACCCTCGCTCTGATCGAATCGTTTTATAGTAAAAATGGTTTACCGATTGACAAAGACCCCAATTATGACTACAATGGACGATACGGTATAACAAGTACGCCGAATGGCAATACATTATCGTTAAATCTAAATAGAGAACCACGCTTTAATGCATGGATTGCATATCACAACAGCTACTATGAAGTGGTTAGAGGAAGTGCCAATCAAATCCTAGTTCAGTTTCGGAAAAATGACAATTGCGGCATCCAAGGACGGTCTAATAACTACTCACCAACAGGATATCTCAACAAAAAAGGTATTGCACCTGAATTGAACCAAAGCAGATTGCAGGTCTCCGTCAATTATCCATGGCCTGTGATACGTCTAGCAGAATTGTACCTGAACTACGCGGAGGCGCTGATCGAATACGGTCAGGATCTGAATACGGCCAAACAATATATTGACCGCGTTCGGGTCCGTGCGGGCATCCCAACAATTGATGTCGCATGGGCTCCAATTGGCGGGGCAACGAATCAGGCAACACTACGTTCCATCGTCAGACAAGAACGTACTATTGAACTTTACTTGGAAGGCCATCGCTTCTGGGATTTAAGACGTTGGATGATCGCCGATCAATACCTCAACCAACAGGCGAAAGGAATGAATATACAAGGAGCTACCGATACAGAATTTTTCAAAATAACAACGGTCGTTTTTCCACGTAGTTTTAGTCAGCGTAATTATTTAATGCCTATACCACAGGAAGAGATCAATAAAAACGAGGAATTGGTACAAAATCCCGGTTATTAATTAATTTAATGAATTGCACAAGATGAAATACAATATCGGAATATTCGCTCTACTCTTTTTAGCTATAGCGTGTAAAAAAGACGAAATAAAAATGACCAAGCCACCACAACTGGTTTCGATTGAAGCTGAACCACGTATTGGCGGAACTCTCCTGAAATGGAAACTTCCTTCAGATAACAATTATCTTTATGGACAGATCACATATAAAAAAGTGGGATCAAAAGATCCCGATAAAATCTATAAAATCAATATAAGTTCTTTTGCCGACACCATGCGGATCGACGGATTGATCAACAAATATGAATATGTCTTCAACGTCCAATTGTTCAATCAAGACAAGAAAACAAGCATTGGGGGAGATATCATAAGCAGCAATAGTGTTCGGCCAATTGTCAGGCCTTCGGAAGTGACCTATTTCCCGAACGAGTTAACTAAAATACAGGTGACCGATAATATGGTAGAAACCTACACGCAGGAAAACAGCGAGGGACCCAAAAAGAATTTATTTGACGGCGATAAGAATACATATTGGCATACAGCATGGTCTGCAAATACAGCCCCTCTTCCGCACTGGATCCAATTAAATTTTCCCCAAGAAGAAGAGATTGGCGCCATAAAGTACTTCTTCAGACAAAACAATAGCGACGAAGCCGGACGTCCGAAACAATGGGGAATAGAAATAAGTTCAGACGGCCAGCAGTGGACAAGAGTGTTTACATCAAGGGATAATCTTTCCACATCAAATGTAGCTGAAGAGCAAAGTTTGGCTTTCGATAAAAACTATAAGGCCAAATTTTTCCGGTTAATGATCCTTAAAAACGGCGGGAAAAGTTATACCCATCTGGGTGAAATGAATGTCTACCGGATGCGCTCTTCTATCATCGACAAAGAAAAGGAAGCTGAAGATAATTATTGACCATCATCACAAAGATTTTTTTTCTAATCATCAATGGTGCTCAAAAGAGCACAACGACGGAGGTAGGAATACCTCCGTTTTACTTTTCGCTCTAGTATATCATCAACATTCAAACAAGCTCCAAAATGCTCTGAGGTCAAATTTCCGCTATAGCATCAGCCTATGTGAAGAAGCGATCCCCAGCAAAAAAATAAAAAACTTTTTTATTACCTTAGATAAATAAATCGAACAAGAAAACAACTTGTTTTTTCATTAACTATAGTTTACATATATGAAATTATATGCCTTTGTATTGGGAGTAGGTTTACTTCCAGCCGTAGGATTATGTCAAAAGACCGTCACCCCTGGGAGCAGCGATATCAATACCAACTATATAAAACCAGAAAAATCACTGTATACGGTCTATTATGTTAAAGACAACAATTGGGACAAACAAGGATCACTGACCTACGATATTGTAGCGGCCAACAATCAGCTGACCTTAACCAATACCTATGTTCCGAAAGACAATGCCTGGACTTCGATACGCACGACGACTGCCGACGCAAAAACACTTCGGTCTATCAGCTATTCTAGCGATGGCAAGGAAACAAAAGTAAACCTCAACTTTGGAGAAACAATTACAGGTAATTATTATTCGAAGAAAACGAAAAAGGAAAAAAAGATCAACTTACAGCCAACTAGACCTTTTGTGGATTTTAACTGGACAGATCACCTGATTTCAACTCTCCCTTTAGACCTAGGGTATAAAGCGCGCATCCCGCAATTTTATTATAATAGTGATTCGGACATTTTCGTCGAAGACTATACCATCAAGGAAGTAAAAAGCTACAGTTATAGCTCCCCAAAAACAGGTAAACACGACAGTTGGCTGGTTACACTTTTAGAAGAAAGTACCGGAGCCATCTATAATTATGTCATCGATAAGAAAGATCGCCGATTATGGCAAAGGGAAATGTCCATGGGAAACGGCAAATGGGAAATTACCGTAAACGAAGAACTGGACTATCAACCTATTAAAAATAGATTTAACAAAGAACAGGCTGCCCAACAGATTTCCCAGGGTAACAGTGTTATTATCGGAACGGCTTACGCTCGATCTAGCTCCGGAAAAAAACTTGGCGGACTCGTGAATACCGCCAAAAAGCAATATGCCCCAAAAGGTACAGAAATTACGCTCTTCGCCAACTCCGCCTATTACGAAGAATGGCTGGAAGTCAATAAAAAGATCCGAAAACAGAAAAAGGTGCAGGAAGTTCCATTGGATCCCGATTTTGGCTATGCTATTAAAAAAGCAAAGGTGTATGATGATGAGGGGCATTTCGAATTTGCAGATCTCATGCCAGGTGCATACGTGATTATGGCGAGCTTCGATTTTACCAATTCTTACAACTATTCCTATGTATCAGGCTACACCAATTATTATAACTATTGGGGTTATACAGGCTCCACGACAAATTATGGTACGGCAAGATCATCCTATGTCGACAAAGCCAATGTTGAAAAGCACGTCACCATTGACAAAGACGGTGAAAAGAAAGAGGTAAATTTAAAGGAAATGTAATCAAAAAAATGCCGTTAAACTCCTTTGTTTGACGGCATTTTTTATGCTTTTTAAAACGTATTTCTAAGACGATCAAATCTTCGACCCTTCAGTTACCCATCCATTTACTTTTTTCGAAGTTCAATATACCGGTCTATGCTAATGGGAAAGTGATCGGCAGTCCGCAGTAGAAAACAGGCAGCCGCTCCTACCCAGACCGAATAATCGAACGTCGATTTAATTCCTAACGAGAGGGTCATCACCACCCCAAAGCAGATCAGTAGAATCCCGGCAACGAATGCAGTAAAACGCAGTTTATAGCCGATCAACAATAGGATTGCTAAGACAACCTCTAATAATGTTGCGCCGATAGCAAGTATATTACCGAAAGTTTCAGGCACAAAAAAATTAAGGGTATTTGAATAGGCTACAAAATTGGCCCAATTTCCCCAGGAAACATGTGATGCCCCCGGTACCCCCCACAGCCCCAAACGATCTGCGACAGCAGACAGAAACGCTGTAGATACAGCTAAACGTACAAAAAGTTGACTATACATGGTATGAATTATATAAATAGGGTATAAACGATATAAACCAAATTTAAAAGAACAAAAACAGTCCAAACTTAAACCAGTTTAAGAAATTTGTTTCAACCATCCCATACTCACAAAGACTCCCCTCGCTGTAATACCCGTGTTGTACCTTCACTTCCTCGCTCATCGTTCGGCGATTACCTTTGGTCAAACCCATTGCACAGTTAAATCAATAAGGCTGCCAGCACTCATGTGCTGTACAGCCTTATACATCAATTAATACGAATAAGAATTTAATATCATGTGTCTACCCCAGTAAATGATAACACACTGTTATAATGACGACCAAGATGCTCAATAGTCCCAATGGAAATAAAAATTATAAACAAAAAAATAATATCGTCATAAGATGATCGATCTATCACAACTGCCATGTTTTACTGCTAATTGCTCACAATAGCTATATCGCATGTCAACAAACCAAAGTACAATGCTATATTTCAATAAGTCCATAGAAAATTTACTACAGCTGCAGGGTTAATTCCTGCTGCTGTTGGTTTCTAAAAATGAACACCTTCGGCTGGTCAGCGTGTACATGCTTTTTTATCGCTTGTTGCAGGTCTATTAATTGATCTATTTTCTCGCCCTGATAATTCAATACAACATCGCCGACACGCAAACCGCTTTTGTAAAGATTGCCTTTTTCATCCAACTCGAGCAGCAGCACGCCGTTTATCGCGGGTAGGCCTGCGGCCGACTGCTCCCCCAAAGTCTCCACTGATTTAAATACCCCCGACTTCCAGGACCATCTGCTCCCCTGCTCCTTTGCTTCGGATTGGATCAACTGAGGTATTTCAGGACTAGCGGCAAGAGTTTTAAGTTTTTTACTGGTAACGCCAAAATGCAGCATGTCAAAATTTTTAAAATCCTGATCCTTCCAGTTTTTCAACCGGAAATCACCATGTGCGGGATTCGTAAAGTTCAATTGAATAAACCGACCATGTTTTTCTATGCATTTTGCTCGATCTTTGTCGAGGTCATCCTGCCGTCCGTAAATATTATGGTCTACCTCTTCCCCCCAATACTTGACCTGTATATCCTGATGGGACTCCATCACGATATTATTACGGAATACATCGTGACTATGCTGAAACCATACATGAGGATGAAAACCATTGTTGATCATCACGTTGTTGTACACTTTGCGATAAAACCCTTCTCTTAGTTTTAGTCCTCCACTTAAACAAAGGTTATTGTAAATTTCATAATTGGAAGATCCGTCATCCAAATCAATATCCCAACCGTGATCACAGCGAAATCTATTATCATGAATTTTGGTTGTTTTGACTGCGTCCAGCAATATTAAATTGGGATGTTTCCCCGTCAGTTCATCCATCTCCTTTCGATTGGGATGCCAAAATCGGTCGCGCCCCCATGAGTTGAAGGCACCGTGATCGCTGGTTTCCAGGACTGTATTAAAAACATCATTGTAAGCGATCTCATGACCGCCCCAAGTCCCATCACCTACATTAATACCTGCTCGAGGAACATTGTAAATGGTATTATGCAAAATTCGTAGCGATTCAGCCATGGAGACCTGTACACCTGCCACTTGTTTTTCGATCAAGCCAATGTCATGGATCAGATTGTCACTTGCCTCACAGTCCATGGGGTAATTATTGGTTTTTGGCCCTTTGATGGTATCCATTTGGTCAAATGGGACAAATTTTTCATATCGAAATTCCGGTGAGCGTACTGCCGCTGAATCTCCTACAAAATTGATCGCTCCGGCACCGATCTGTTCAATCCGGTTGCCTTCGATTTTGACCCCGCGATTGTAATTATTAACAAATATTGCATTGCCGCCCAAAGCGATAAAATCATTCGCGCGGAAGATACAGTTTTCCGCACCTTCAATCTTTACTGCTCCCTGTCGATAGATCGTCCAATCACTACGTAAGAGTGGTTCGCTTGTTTTCATAAAGGTAGGAGCAGTATACATGAAGCGAAGGCCACTAACCTCAATATCATGCACTGGCCTGAAAGATGAACCTGAAAGATAGATTAGATTTTCCAATTGTGGCGCTACAAACTTCAGCTGGTTGGGATTAATTCCTTTAGCAGGCATATAATATAAGCGTGCCTTCTCCACATCCAAATACCACTCCTGAAAGGTATCGAGTTCTTCAAAGATATTTTCTACAAAGCGATAGGTCTCGTGCATTTTGCTGGGACGATTATTTTGCTGTCCACCTTCAAGTGTAACAGTTGATAATCCGTCTTTTCCTGTAATCTGATAATGGAACCCTCCCCAGCGACCAGCATGCAAAGCATGTACAATTCCCCCCTTAGGGTTCTTCCAGGTTGCTACACGTTCGGGACTTAATGCATCTGCAGCATAACCTTGAAATGGCAAGACTGTAGGATCGTAGTTTGGATAACGTGCCCGGACAAGATGCTTATCATTTGCATATAGACTTTGGAAGTTTACTCCTCTTGGGACCTTAGCCTCCCAAATACCATGATCGCCTTGTTTCCATTTGAGGTTAAGCGATTTGGCACCACTCAGCGTAACTTGTGCTCCTTCCTCAGCTTTGATCCGCAAGGGTTGTCTTCTTGTGCCCGATACCCCGGCAGACAATTCAATCGGTTTATCCAGCTGGTAGGTGCCCGCCATAAAGATGATTTCGATGTCTGGTGTATTTTTTCCTTGTTTCTGTTTTTCTACCGATCGCAGTGCGGCTTCAGCTGTGGCATAGGGACTGCCCATGGTTCCTTGGTTTCTATCACTTCCTTTTGTACTGATGTAAATACGTTTTACCGAGCCAGACTGTTGCCCATGCACGCTAAGTGAAGCGACACCGGTAAGGCCAATAAATAATAATTTTGGAAATAACATACAAGATATCTTCATAATTTTAATCGTTCATATAATATTAGCTGGATTATATCAACTATAAACCAGCTATATAGTAAGGTCTATAAGTCAATAAACAGCAAATTCGCTCAGATTAGTTCTTTTTTCGCTCTGCTGCTGCTTTCAACAAAATTTCTTTACTGGCAGCCGGCACATTTCCGTTAGCATCAGGTCCAATATTGAGCAGCAAATTCCCGCCTTTTTCATTTATCTCGCGCAGCTTAGTATTTACTTCTGTAGGAGAATTCCAATTATTATCTGATTTTTTATATCCCCAAGAATTATTCAAGGTATAACAGGCTTCCCAATCGTAATCCAGTAACGTTCCAGGATGTTCTTGTTCAGGCGTTCCAAAATCACGCTTAAATTGATCCCGCTTTGCTACGCGGTTATTAATGATTAGAGTGGGTTTTAATTTGCGTAGATATTGATAAAGATCTTCTCCCGCGGCCATATCCCACCAATTCACCCAGTCCCCATCAAACCACAGGATGTCAGTATCATACTTAACAACCAATTCTTTCAATTGATTTTTCATGTATTGAATATAAGCGGCTTTCTGTTCCGGCTTAATGAGAATCTGGCCCCAGTCGCCTTTACCATTGGGATCAACATATTGCGAATCGTGATGCCAGTCGATAATACTGTAGTAGGTACCAAATCTAATCCCAGCTTTCTTACAAGCTATGGACAACTCCCGCACGAGATCTCTTCCTTTCATTGGCGTCGAAGCGATATCATAATCTGTATAGGGGGAATCCCACAGACAAAACCCCTCATGATGTTTGGTCGTCAGGACGATATATTTCATTCCAGCATCCTTAGCCAATTGAACAATACGATCCGCATTGAAGTCCTTAGGATTCCAGGTGTTGATCAGTTCCGAATATGCTGCCTTCGGAATATTCATTTCCGATTGTATCCATTCGGCATATCCCTTGGTTGAATCCCCATTATACATCCCTCCAAGTTGACTATAAAGCCCAAAATGAATAAACATTCCGTACTTTGCTTCCCTAAACCAATGCATCCGTTCATCAAAATCCTTTTTGGATTCCTGCAAATAATTAACTTGGGCGTTTCCCATGTTCATAAACAACATGGCTAGTAGAGAAAGAATACAATGCGTTGCTTTTATCATATTTATTTTAATTGGTTAATCCAACAAGCTCAAGCAGCTGTCAAATCTTCTGTTGGTGCCACACACACATTCTGCAAAATGCTAAACCATTCTGCTATTGCAAAATAAATATAAAAAATATGAAGAATACTTTTTATTTATTTCAAATAAGTTACGCTTAATGGACAGGCCTGTACCAGTCACAATTTTATAAGAAATAAATACTTTCAAAGCGGCTTATCAAACAAGCTATCTACTATAAAATTTAATGTAAATTCATTCCAAAAAGGATTTATATTTAGTAAATATTTCATTTAACACCATACTATAGATTAAAATTATGAGTTTAAAAACCTTAATCACAAAAAGTGCTGAATATAACAACTGGGTCGTCAATAAATACATCAATTGGTTGGCTGATAAATCAGATGACCAACTTAACCAAGAGGTACCTTCAAGTTTCCCGACCATTTTGAAGACCTTAAATCACATCTTGCAGACACAGGAATATTGGTGGAGCCACATTGCGGAAAGCAATGATTTTGATTTTGAGAAAAAGCGAGCCACAAAAGAAGAAATATTTGAAGCACTACAAAGAAGTTCAGCTCAACTCGTGGATTACATACACAGGCTAACCGAGTTGGATCTTGAAAAAAATATCAAAGTGGAATCACCATGGTTTCAATGCGACTTCACGAAGTATGAATACATACAACAGCTGATCCTCCACGGAACATATCACAGGGGACAGATCGTTACAATGGGCCGAGCTATTGGAATAACGGATGCTCCAATGACAGACTTTAATTATTGGAATATTTATAAAGATCAACAATAGGGATTTGAGCACTGCCATGGACAAAATTACCAGTAAAGTACAGATCCGAGAAATTGTCGCAGCGGCGAAACAGCAAGGACAGCAATCCGGTATAGAATCCTTTATGTTAAGCTTACAAGCGTGTTTACTGAAAAAGAAAGTTCGTTTTCCCCTTCTGGAGTTTGCGGCCAGGGAAATTATGCTATTCGTACCTGAAACCGAGCAGTTACACTTGACAGATCGTCTCATTGCAACAACAGAAATGGGAAGTTATGTTTTAACGGGAATAATTCTCCAGCAACGTCTCCCCGAACACTTCGAACAATCCATCCATAAAGCCTGTACCTATATAACCATAGGTAATCAATGGTACGTCTGTGATATCATCGGCGAACGCGTACTTGGTCATGCACTGTTGACTTTGCCTAAAAAAGCAATACCTCTATTAGAAGAATTAGCTCATCATTCTGACAAATGGATTGTCCGAACAATTGGTGTAGCTACACATTATGCCGTAAAAAAAGGCCTATCAGCCACATACGTAAACATTTTATTGAAGCTACTGATTTCATTGTCAAACACAACAGATTTTCATGTAAAAAAGGGAATTGGCTGGGGAGCCAAAACAATAGCAAAATTCCATCCCGATCTTGTTGCTTGCTACAGTAAAGCAATTGAATCGCCAGAAACCAAACAATGGTTTCGGACAAAAATTACGATTGGTCTCAATCGCCACAACTTGAGGACTAAACAGAATCGGCAGGAGGATACGACGATTCATCTTAATCAATGAAATGAATGCGTGATTTTCTTTGCGATAATTATACATCAAGAAAGAACTATACAGCAGGAAAGGCGAAGTCTACAATTAAACCTCGCCTTTCTATAAACCTTTAGTCCATATGTAACCACGCCCTCGGTTATTGGTCTTTTTTCATTGTTCCTTTTTCACGAAGGTTGATATGCCAGCTAAAAGCCTCCTCTAACAAATGTGGTGTATGCCCCCCTCTCTCACAAGCGCGGTTATAATAATCTAATAGCTGCTCTTTGTAATCGGGATGTACACAGTTCGCTATAATTACTTTCGCTCGCTCGCGAGGCGCTAAACCACGTAAATCTGCCAAGCCATAATCTGTTACCAAAATATCGACATCATGTTCGGTATGATCCACATGGGAAACCATAGGAACAATATGAGAAATTGCATCTCCTTTAGAGGCCGCCTGTGTGACAAAGATGCTCAAATAAGCATTGCGTGCAAAGTCACCCGACCCGCCGATACCGTTCATGATATTTGTTCCTGAAGTATGGGTAGAATTTACGTTTCCATAAATATCAAACTCTATGGCTGTATTAATTGCTATAATCCCCAAACGTTTGATCAGTCCAGGTGTATTGGAAATATTCTGTGGGCGCAATACAATTTTATCACGGTATCGATCCAAATGATCGAACACTCTTGAATAACACTCTTCGGAAACAGTAATTGAAGAAGCAGAAGCAAAATCCAGTTTTCCGGCATCGATAAGGTCAAAGGTGCTATCTTGCAACACTTCAGAAAACATCGTTAGATTACGGAACTTACTATGTATAAATCCCGTCAGAACAGCGTTAGCTACTTTTCCAATACCCGCTTGAAGTGGCATCAAGCTTTCTGACAAATGGCCTAGCGCTACCTCATTTTCGAAAAACTGCAAAATATGCTTCGCTATCGCTGTTGTTTTGGTATCCGGTTCAGCAATATCGGCAGGGCTATCAAGCTCATTCGTAAACACAATTCCCACCACCTTGCTCGCGTCCAAAGGAATAGTTTTACGTCCAATTTTATTTTCTGGAGCTACGATTGGAATAACATTACGCCGAGGGTAATCTTCGGCTTGGTAAATATCATGTATTCCTTTAATAGTCACCGGTATCGCAGTATTGACTTCCAAAATAACCTGCTTAGCCAATGCAGCAAAAGTTGCCGAATTTCCCACAGAAGTCGTTGGAACAATACTTCCATCCGATTCTATTGCTGCTACTTCCAAAACAGCAATATCCACCTGAGGCAAATTCTTATTGTGCAGCAATTCGGCCGTTTCGCTTAGATGCTGATCAATAAACAACACATCTCCAGCATTAATTTTATGACGTAAAATACGATCCACCTGAAAGGGCATCCGCTTGGATAATGCTCCCGCTTCCGCCAATTTACCGTCCGTTCCGTGTCCCAACGAAGCCCCAGTAATCAAGGTTATTTTCAATGGATCCACTTTTGCACGTTCAGCCAAGGCAGGTAACACCACCTTACTGTCTCCAGCCTTGGTAAAACCACTCGACCCAACGACCATTCCGTTTTGAAATAGTTTAGCAGCTTCTTCTGCTGTAATCACTTTATCATGTAAGCTTTGAACTTTTATTCTTTCGTAAGCCATATTTTTATAGTTTGATTTTATTCCATTATTGTAAACTTAAGAAATTGAAATCTATATATTTCCCTTCGTTGAAAAGTTCTTTGCTATAATTTGCAACCTCTTAACCAAACAATTTTAGCACTTTTTTCAACTGCATATTTATTATCATTTGACACAAAATTATCCAAAGGTGACTAAAAATACGCAACGCACTACAAATCAAAAATATACAACAAATCATAATAAAAAAATAGTTTATATCACACGCATGTATAATATATATCACACTGAAAACAAACAACTTACAACAATAAAAATAAAACCAAAGTAAGTAAAGACTAACTCGCTAGTCGATTAATTGCCATTTTAACATAAGCATACACTCACTTTCAAGAAGTAAAGGTGGGGTCTAGTAAAAAAGTCTTACCTTTGTGACATCGTATTATAGGTTAAAATGAATACACAAGATATAAGTACAGATGCCAAATATGTCAACCGTTATTATATGACGGAAGTAGACTCATTTGAAGATAGCATTTACTGTCACCACGCTATTATAGCAGAGAACCATATTTCCGAACATTGCCATGATAAGGATCAATTTCTATATACAGAAGGCGGTGTCGTATTTGTTAAAACAGAGGAAAAATCGTATTTCCTACCTGCCCGTCATTATTTGTGGATTCCTGCTGGCATAAAACATAGTATTCATCCAAGTACCCCTGAGGTCGTTATGCGTAATTTATATTTTCCCAAAGCCGCTAATGACGCCCCCTTCTACAGTAAAATGGGGATTTATCCAGTAAATGATCTTTTGATAGAGCTGATTATGTTTACCAACCGCTGGAATGGCAATATCTTTCCGGTCGAAGAACCTAAATATAGTATCGCTACAGCATTCAAGCTTATCCTGCCGGAACTATCGCTGCATGAGCTTCCATTAGCCTTACCCTATCCTAGTCATCAGAAATTAAAGGATATTGTCACTTACCTCGAAGAAAATATAGAGGAAAATGTCAGCTTTAAAAAACTTGCCGGATTATTTAACATTAGTGAACGCACATTGGCTAGACTATTTCAAAAGGAATTAAATATGTCTTTTATCCAATACTACACGATCCTCAGAATGCTGACCGCACTTAAGCTCCTTTTAGACGAAAAACTAAGCGTAAATGAAGTTGCGCTCAAAGTTGGATACAATAGCCTTCCCACATTTAGTAACACATTCAATAAGGTCGTCGGCATCCGTCCAAGCGAATATGTGAAACAAAAAGAATTGCTTATTTAAAAATGTTTGCCTAATTTAGGTCAATAAACCTAATTCAGGATGAAATTCAAACATATCATTTACAGTGCTGGAATCCTATTGCTTAGCACTTCTTTATTTGCCAAATCTCAAGATAAGAAACCCAAACCCATTCAGTTATTTAATGGGAAAGATTTGAAGAACTGGACTCCAAAAATCAGAAACCACAAAGTTGGCGAAAATTATAAAAATACATTTCGTGTAGAAGACGGTTTACTCAAGGTAAGATATGATGGTTATGATAATTTCAATTTTCAGTATGGCCATCTGTTCTACAATAAAGAGTTCTCAGCGTATTTGTTGCGCGTCACTTACAGATTTGTCGGTGAACAGGTAAATGGTGGAGAAGGTTGGGCTTGGCGTAATAGCGGAGCCATGCTACATGGACAGGATCCTAATACCATGGGTGTGGATCAAGACTTTCCAATATCTATCGAAGGGCAACTGCTGGGTGGAAATGGCAAGGACGAACGGGCCACAAGTAATCTTTGTACACCAGGCACAAACGTTGTGATCGATAATAAACTATTCACACCACATTGCATCAGCTCAACATCAAAAACCTATGCTGGAGATCAATGGGTAACTGCTGATTTCTTGGTGTTGGGAGACTCTCTTGTGCAACATATCCTTGAAAACAAGGTCGTATTACAGTATACTAAACCCCAAATTGGTGGCGGCAATGTAAGTGGTTTCGATCCCAAAGTGAAGAAAGATGGACAGCTTTTAAACAAGGGTACTATTTCACTTCAGAGTGAGAGCCATCCCATTGATTTCAAAAAAGTGGAACTTTACGATTTAGAACCTTACATGAAAGATCCCAACAAATTGAAAAAGGTCATCGCAGAGCTACTTCCAAATTTACAGCAATAAATACACTGCAAATTTCAGTTTTAAAATAAAAAAGCATCGGTATTCGATGCTTTTTTATTTACTATTCGCTTGGAAAGAGAAATCCAAAGTATATAACATAAAGAAAAGGGATACAGCGAGCTGTACCCCTCTATATCTATACGAAAAGCTTACGCTAAACCGTTAACAAATTTTGTTAACTTCGATTTGTTGTTAGAAGCTTTTTTCTTGTGGATCACATTTTTCTTTGCCAAACGATCAAGCATAGAAATTACGCGTGGTAACAATGTTTTTGCTTCTTCTGCAGAAGTAGTGTGACGTAATTTTTTGATTGCGTTACGTGTAGTTTTTGCTTGGTAACGGTTTCTTAAACGTTTAGTAGCGTTTGCTCTAATTCTTTTGATCGCTGATTTATGATTTGCCATTTTTTTTAGCTAATTTTTATTCAATTTTTTTCTTGTAATTCGGACTGCAAAAATAACACCTTATTTTCAATATTCAAAATCTATTTTATTTTTTAGGTTTAGTATATTTGCGACATGCAAAAATTATCGATGGATGAACTTCAACGTACAGATGTTGAATCGTTTAAAAAACAAGAGAAAACTCCTATCACAATCGTTATGGACAATGTACGGAGCATGCATAATGTGGGCTCGGCCTTCCGTACTGCAGACGGATTTGCTATTGAAAAAATATACCTGTGTGGCATTACCGGCACACCTCCCCATCGCGAAATCGAAAAGACCGCCCTCGGGGCAACCCAATCGGTCGCTTGGGAATACCACAGAGATACCTCAGCTGTTGTAGATCAGCTTAGGACTGAAGGCTATGTCATTATTGCCATCGAGCAAGCAGATGATAGCGTTATGCTACATCAGTTTGAACCAGAAAATGACAAAAAGTATGCGCTGATTTTTGGAAATGAGGTTAATGGAGTCGATGAGGATGTCATGGAAAAAATCGATACCTGCATCGAAATCCCTCAATACGGGACTAAACATTCCTTAAATGTATCTGTCGCAATTGGCATTATTCTTTGGGATTTTATCCAAAAACGCAATTTCAATTAAAAATTTATCAATAAAGGTCACATTCCTATTCACATTGCTTCCATTTTAGAAAGCAAAATAGTAGATTTGTGTGCAAAATTTAAAGAAGAAATGAGTGTATTAGTTAATAAAGATTCAAAAGTAATCGTTCAAGGTTTCACTGGAAACGAAGGTACTTACCATGCTACTCAAATGATTGAGTACGGAACAAATGTAGTTGGTGGTGTTACTCCTGGTAAAGGTGGTCAACAACACTTAGACCGTCCTGTATTCAATACTGTGCAAGATGCAGTAGACGCTACAGGAGCTAATGTTTCTATTATTTTTGTACCTCCAGCATTTGCTGCAGATGCGATCATGGAAGCTGCCGCGGCTGGTATCGAAGTGATTGTTTGTATTACAGAAGGTATCCCAACAAAAGATATGATCCAAGTAAAATCTTACTTGAGCGACAAAAACTCTCGTTTGATCGGTCCTAACTGCCCAGGTATCATCACTGCAGGTGAAGCTAAAATCGGTATCATGCCAGGATTTATCTTCAAAAAAGGTAATGTGGGTGTTGTTTCTAAATCAGGAACTTTAACTTACGAAGCCGTAGATCAAACTGTAAAAGCAGGATTAGGTATCACAACAGCAATCGGAATTGGTGGTGACCCTATCATTGGTACGACAACGAAAGAAGCTGTTGAATTATTAATGAACGACCCTGAAACTGAAGCGATCATCATGATTGGTGAAATCGGCGGTGGAATGGAAGCTGAAGCTGCTCGTTGGATCAAAGAACATGGTACCAAACCTGTTGTTGGATTTATCGCAGGTCAAACAGCGCCTCCAGGACGTCGTATGGGACACGCTGGTGCAATTGTAGGTGGTGCAGATGACACTGCTGCAGCAAAAATGAAAATCATGCGTGAGTGTGGTATTCGTGTTGTTGAGTCTCCGGCTGAAATTGGAAAAGCAATCGCAGAAGAATTGGCTAAATAATTAGACCATCGAACATATAAAAAAAGGGAATCAAATTTGATTCCCTTTTTTTATACCTATATAATTACATTACAACATTAACTAGGCATTGCTTCGTCTGCCGATGGTCCATATAAGCCCGGGACAGCAATATCCAATAATCGCAAATAAACCGTCAACTGACCACGATGATGAACAATATGATTATTGACAATAAAACGTATTGCTCCGGCTCGTGGTAAACGTGCAATGAGATAATCGCCCGATTGTAACACCCAATCTTTAAACCAGTCTTCTTCCTTTATGTCTTCAATTGCGGCCTTATTATTTTCCAGGCCTATTGTTAACATCTCTTTTAATTCTTCTACAGAAGATACTTTAATGGGCTGATAATCTACTTTAAAATCAAATACATTTTTTGGTATTGCTTGATGTACCCAATTATGTAGTCCAACAATGTGAGCAGCTAGTTCTCCCAAACTCATCGATTTTTCGTGTGGACGCCAATCCAATTTATCGTCTGGTATGCGTTCTAAAATACGTTTGGTATTTTTTGTTTCGTGATCCAATTCGATCAAATAGCTCTTTTTGATACTCATATAAATATTAATTCATGAATTGAAAATCTTTTAATACGGTAACAGTATAGGGTGATTCCACAGCCTTATGTGCTGCTGCTCGCGCAATTTCGCCCTCTACATAGGTTACCTTGAGCGGTAAAAATGTATTGTTGAGTACATTTTCATGAAATAACGCCTCGTACCAGGTACAGGCAGCAACGAAACGTCCGTAGTTCAGATTTAAGTGATAGCCATCACGTGTAAAATGATCACCTACAAAACTCGAACGCGCATTTTGAACAGCTGTACCCGAAGGAATCAAAAGATCGAAATTACCCCAGTTAAACACCTCCTGCGAAGTGTTGGCAATAGCCCTATACATGCTATCTTGGCTACGGTTATAGCGAACAAAACCTTCATGCGATGAACCGTTCTGATACGCCCAGGTTTGATGTAATATATACTTGGTTTCAGGAAATAAAATATGTTTTGTTACATAATCATATAAGAGCGGTAGATCCTTCGCATACGAATCATAATCTCCTGATAGCGGACTTGCTTGCTGAAAGCTAATATAATCCCAAGCCTCATCTACAAGCGCTTCAGATAAGCGCTCATTTGCTTTCTCCAACATCTGCCCGTCAAGATTGATTTTACGGTAGCGATAAGCCGGCTTATCCTCTTTTGCGTTGCTAACATGTAAACTTAAAGGAGCCCCCCCAATATAGAGATTGCCGATTACTATCTTTTTTTTTCCGGCTTTCGCCAATTCATATAAATTCTGTTCAATAGCATCTTCCGAGAAACTATTACCGATGGCCAATATTCGTAGCACACCATCATCTAAAGATTTATTTTGTGCATTTAATCGATTATTTTTCAAAAAAAACACGATTAAAAAGACGAAAACCAATACCTGTTTTACTTTTATCATAATATAATGCAATAACAACTAAATTAGATAATATCTCGTAGAAATGCGAATGATATCCCCAGAAAGAGAGATTTTATCCCATTTGCAAGCTATCAGGATAACAGTTCGGACAAGGTAGGCTAATGGTCATTACAAGTAGCTTTTGTGCGACCGTTGTCCACTTGGCTTACAATACCCCGTGACTATGACGCTACAGCATACCAAATGTGGCCAATAATACTTCTAGCAATATAAAAAAAACTCAGATACGAAAGTTTTGGAACAGACGCTACACAGTACCGCTAGACCACAGTGACGACTGCATACCCCTGCTGGCTACGTCGATTTACCATACGATAGACCACGGTGACGGTTGCATGCCCCTGACTCCGAGGATGCTCCATACCATTACAGCACAGTTGTAAACTGAACTACAGTCATCCATGGTCATGCTACTGCACCATCCGCTGTTTTAACAGTAAAGGCTAGAGGGCAGGGCTGGTCGGGGAAGTACAGACAGGTAGCTAAACGAAAGAAGCCCTTGACTGTTTCCAGCAAGGGCTTCCGTGTAAAAAAAGGCACCGACCTACTCTCCCACCTGTTACGGCAATACCATCGGCTCTGGCGGGCTTGACTGCTCTGTTCGGAATGGGAAGAGGTAGACACCGCCGATAT
>Ga0209934_1000189_pt1 | contig 185865 bp, 93 predicted proteins | sample ThiBiot_750_plan_2_FD_183950 | JGI IMG/M metagenome (GOLD analysis project Ga0209934, IMG submission 183950) | Wastewater bioreactor microbial communities from Cape Town, South Africa - Thiocy_expt_750_plan (SPAdes) | ecosystem: Engineered > Bioreactor > Thiocyanate-remediating >...
AGAAGATTGCTGTCAAATTTTGTTTCAAAATTTGATTGAATACTATCTTACTATTCCAATATGAGACTAAAATAGAATTATACATTTTTTGATAAATACCTGTAATTTTGAAGGACAACAATGTTGTCCTTCAAATCTGTTACAATTATTATCATATTTTGTATAATTGTTATTTATTACTATATAATTTTTTAACTATTAATATAGAAAAAAAATTAATATATATAAACGGATAGTTAAAAAAATTTTAAAAAAAATTAATATTTTTCTTAAAAATCACTGTCTAAAAGAAGATTGCTATCAAATTTTGTTTCAAAATTTGACTAAATACTATCTTACTATTCCAATATGAGACTAAAATAAAATTATACATTTTTTGATAAATACCTGTAATTTTGAAGGACAACAATGTTGTCCTTCAAATCTGTTACAATTTATATCATATTTTATATAATTGTTATTTATTACTATATAATTTTTTAACTATTAATATAGAAAAAAAATTAATATATATAAACAAATAGTTAAAAAAATTTTTTAAAAAATTAATATTTTTCCTAAAAATCACTGTCTAAAAGAAGATTGCTGTCAAATTTTGTTTCAAAATTTGATTGAATGCTATCTTATTATTCCAATATGAGACTAAAATAAAATTATACAATTTTTGATAAATACCTGTAATTTTGAAAGACAACAATGTTGTCCTTCAAATCTGTTACAATTTATATCATATTTTGTATAATTGTTATTTATTACTATATAATTTTTTTAACTATTAATATATAAAAATTAATATTTTTTCTAAAAATCGCTGTCTAGGAGAAGATTGCTGTCAAATTTTGTTTCAAAATTTGACTGAATATTATCTTACTATTTCAATATGAGATTAAAATAAAATCATATATTTTTTGATAAACATCTGTCCTTTAATCTGTTACAATCACTATCATATTTTATATGATTTTTCATTTAGACGAATACTAGACTCATAAAGAGTCTAGTATTCTCCCATATAATTTTTTAATTATTAAACAAAGAAAAAAAAATTAATATATACAAAAGGATAGCTGAAAAAATTAAAAAAATATTAATATTTTTAAGCAATTTCACTGTTAAGAAGAAGTAAACCAGTAAAAATTATTTTGTTTTTAGATTATTTACTATCTTACTATTCCAATATGAGACTAAATGAAAAATCATATAATTTTCGATAAACACCTGTAATTTTAAAGAACAATATTGTTGTTCTTTAAATTTGTTATAATCACTATCATATTTTATATGATTTTCATTTAGACGAATACTAGACCCTTTAGGAGTTTAGTATTCTCCTATATAATTTTTAGGAGAATACTAGACCCTTTAGAGGTCTTGTATTCGTCTAAATATTTTCTATATTTAGCATTAAGATACATATCCCGTAAATTTGCATTATTGAAATGTATCTTAAATGTCACTCATTATACTTTTTAATCTCTGAAAATTTCCAGGATTTTTGAAAACTATCAGAAACACAAAAAAATGAAGCTATCGATTACTTATATCAGTGCGAATATATCTTAAAAGTGGTCATATTTTAATTTTTTTGTATCTTTATATAGAAAATATTCAGAATTTCTCTGAAAAAATACGGGGGTAAGGTGTCATATACATAATAACAAAATTATATTTTAGGATATACAGTGATAATTTTCAAGACATTAAGATGTCGTCATAAACAGTATGTATTTTTATGATTAATGTAATATCCCGCGTTTTCCTTATATGTCAAATACCCAAAAAAATAACACTATTTGAAAGGGTCCCTAGATGTCATTTATTACGCTCTCTAATCCCCAGGATTTTCCAGAATTTTTCGAGAACTGTTAAAAATGGTCAAAAATAGCACTTTCAATACGATGTAGACGTGTCTTAAAAGTACTCTATTTTAAACTTTCTGTATATGTATACAGAAAAATTCCAGAAATTTTCTGGAAAAAAAATCTCTGGGAAAAATATCTGGAGAATTTCCAGGAAAATATGAGGTAATACAAAAGTTAAAGGGATGTGCATATATAACATTTGTTACTTTGACAAAAATAAATATCCTGTAACATGTTTGAAAATTATGTAAAATTAAGATTTGAACAATATGTCAAAATACTGAAGCTTTAAACGACATCAATATTGTTATATTCTAATAATTAAAATGATGTCGAATAAATTGTTCTGCATGACATGTAAACTAGATTATATAACCTCATTTTGAAATAAATCACTATAATAATTATGGTAATCATACATTCTCGGGTAAAATAACCAGTATATTTATGAATAAAACTGTATTAATATTTATAACACTTAATTTACTTTAGTTGTACAATGTCAACATCACTCGTTTATTCATGATAAATAAAATATGTGAGTATATTTTGAATTATTATTGTACAGATTCATCCATTCAACCATGTTTATAAAAATATAATATTTTAATTTCAAGACTGTTTAATACAATTATTTCAGTACAAATTATTTTTAATATATTTGAAATATTAACAACATACAGTATATTAAATATTATAAAAAACTAATAGATATAACATCTTCAAAATAAACAGTTATATTTTGATTAATAGATAAATTGTCTGTTATATGTTAATATACTAATGTAATTTGATTTATGGTTAATTTTTTTCACATTGTAATACTATGGTTTAAACCATCATGTTTTTAGATTAATAAAATTTTAAATTATTTATTATATATAAAAATTAAATTTATATAAAGAATATATAACTAATTAAAATGTCTAAAATAGAAATATATTGATTCCTAATATCATTGTTATATAAAAATAAAAGCATAATTATCAAGTTTTTTAGATTAAGTATATTAATTACAATACATCACTTGTAATTTTAAGACTGTTTATTTCATTGAATATAATAACTTCTAAATTTGATTGATTGACATATTATTAATATGTCGAGTATAAAACATTTAATTTTTATAATAAATATAACATCTTTGAAATAAACAGTTATAATTTGATAAATAAACAAATTATTCATTATATAACGTTAGATTAAGATATTTAAAATTATAACCAATTTTTTCATATTATGATACTATGGTTAAAATCATTGTATTTTTATATTAATTAATTTTTAAATATTTTATTATATATAAAAAATTAAATTATATAAAGAATATACAAATAATTAAAATGTTCAAAAATAGTAATATATTGATTCTAACAGATGTTAACATTAAAAAAATAAATGTGTTATTATTGAGACGTTTTGGTTTAATCATATCGATCCTAATATGTCAGTTGTAAAATCAAGACTGTTTATTTCATTGAAAATTATTATAATAAAATTAAGTTATTCAATATGTTAGTAACATATAATATATCAAATATTCTATTTCTATAATAAATGTAACATCTTTAAAACAAATAGTTATAATTTGATTAATGAATAATTTATTCATTATATAAGGTTAGATCAGAATAATTTATCCCATAATTTTTTTGATTACTTTGTAATACTATAGTTTAAACCATTATATTTTTAAGTTAATTAATTTTTAAATTTTTTATTATATATAAAAAATAAAATTACATAAAGAATATACAAATAATTTAAATATGTAAAATTAGTAATACATTAATTCAGGGTAATATAGTTGTTTAAAATAAAATGTATTATCATTTAAATGCTTTGATATAAACATGGTTGTTATGATATATTATTTATAAATTTGAGATTGTTTAATTCATAGAATTTAATAATCCCTAAATCAGAATGTTTATTATGTCGGTAGTATGTAATATAATAAATATTTATTTTTCATAATAAACATATCATCTTTAAAACAAACAGTTATAATTTGTTAAATGAATAAATTAATCATTATATAAGCATGAAATAGAATAATTTTATTTATAATGAATTTATTCATTTAGTGATATTATAGATTAAATCATTGTATTTTTAGATTAATTAATTTTTAAATTATTTATTATATATAAAAAAATAAATTATATAAAGAATATACAAATAATTTAAATATGTAAAATTAGTAATGCATTAATTCAGGGTAATATAGTTGTTTAAAATAAAATGTATTATCATTTAAATGCTTTGGTATAAACATGATAATTACATTTGATTGTTTACAAAATTAAGACTGTTTATTTCATAGAATTTAATAGTTTCTAAATCAGAATACTTATCATGACGATAATATATAATGCAACAAATATTATATTTTTATGATAAATATAATATATTCAAAACAAACAAACATAATTTGATTAATGGGTAATTTATCCACTATATAAGGTTATATTAAGATATTTAATCTTATGATTATTTTTTTCATATCATTGTACTATTATTTAAACCATTGTATTTTTAGATTAATTAAATTTTTAAATTATTTATTATATATAAAAAATAAAATTATATAAAGAATATACAAACAATATAAATATATAAAATTAATAATATATTGGTTCGGGATGATATAGTTGTTTAAAATAAAATGTATTACTATTTAAATGCTTTGATACAGACATGTTAATTACATTGAATTATTTATAAAATTAAGACGGTTTATTTCATTGAATACAATAATTCTCAAATTTGAATATATAACATATCGATAACAAATAATGTAGTAAGTATTATAATTCTGCAATAAGTATAACATATTTGAAACAAACAGTGATAATTTGATTAATGATCAAATTAATCATTATTTACAGTTGAATTAGAATAATTTGATTTATATTTTATTTATACATTTTGTAGTATTACAATCTAAATCATTGTATTTTTAACTATATTAAATTTTAAATATTTTATTATATATAAAAAATATATTAATATATAGAATATACAAATAATATAAATATCCAAATTTAACAATGTGTCAATTTAATAAAGTTATTTGGAAAACCGCAGAAGTTATGTCCGATACACATATATTGAATTGATGTTAATTATCAGCATGGTGATTTTTATCAAATTAACACTGTTTATCTAGAAGATAGAATTACTGTTAAAATATGCATATCATATTCTATAATCAACCTTGTCATCACAGTAATAATCACACACTGTTTTATTATGAAGACCTCTATAATTAATTAACATTTATTAAATGTTAAAATATACATAAATAATGATTTTAGAGAGGATGTCTTAATAGCTCTCATTATAATATATCTCACTCATGTGTTATATTGTGAGTGATAATTTTTCAACAATGTATGCTATATTGTTACTAATATTCAGAATATTACAATTTATATATGTGTTTTTGTAGATATTCTGTTTTGAATCGCTATTAAGTATTGATGTTTTCCAGCGAGATAAAATATCACAAGATTTTCTCATATGGAAAATATTCAATATTTTTGTGGTGGAATACACGGTTATTAATCTTTTAAAATCTCGGACATATTTACACTAATTTAATTGTAGATGGGCTGTTTTAATGTTTAACCATACAACATATTTGGTATCCTGCATATATTTATCTGGTAAAAATATAACACTATTTTATTTTGGTTTTATAGCGTATTTCACCGTCATGGAAGTGATACTTTTTCACGATGAACAGAATATCTCACGTTTTACCTTTATAATAAGTATCATGAATTTTTACATCACTCTAAGGGGTTCCTAGGTGCAATTCACTACACCTTTAAATCTCCAGGATTTTCCAGGATTTTTTGAGAACTGTCAAAAATGGCAAAAAATGACGCTTTCAACACGGTGTGGACGTGTCTTAAAAGTGTTCAATTTTACACTTTCTGTATATACATACGAGAAATTTAAAATTTTTCTGGGAAGTGTCCAGAATTTTTCTGGAAAAAAAAATAAATTCTGGGAAATTCTGGGGAATTTATTACCGAAAAACACCATCTTCTGAGAAAGACACAAGTTAAAGTGAGTGTGGGAAAAGTGAGATTGTGTAGCATATATGTGCTAGTAAAATTGCATTGTAAATTGTCCGGTAAAAATCATATAAGATCTCAATTAAAATGACATCATCAATAATACACTTATATACATTGTATATAAAAATACATCATGAAATATCCGACAAAAGCGCGCAAAATGTGATCAAAATAATTTTGCTTAGGGCATACTTATGTACACAGTATATAAATTAGTTAAAAATATGTTGTTTGGAAGTGTAGATATCATATAAGTGGATAAAAATATAAGTGTGTATGTAAATATGTCCAATCATCAAAATGCTGAAAAAGATGCTTTCAAAATAGTATAAACATGTATTGAAAGTGCTCTAGTTTACATTTTTGTATATCTATAAAGAAAAATCTCTGAATTTTTTCTGGAAAACGTAAAATAAAAGAGTTATGGGAATGATAAGACAGTGTAACGTATATACAACAATGGAATTATATCTCAGAATATCTGACAAATATGTACAATTTTAACCTATTTCACATTATCAAAATATATCTATTTAAAATATAGAAAAATATACATGTTATCTGTGTATTGAAAATTATTTTTAATAAAATAATATGCGAGTAATAGAAAAAATATAAATAGAGTTTGAAAATATTAATATTTTCGAGGAATTTCACAATTCTAATTTAATATTTCATTATTTTATTACCTTACTACTCCAATATGAGATTAAATGAAATTCATATAATTTTCGATAAACACCTGTAATTTTAAAGGACAACGATGTTGTCCTTTAAATCTATTACAATCATTATCAGATTTTATATGATTTTCATTTAATACTATATAATTTTTAATTATTAAATAAAGAAAAAAAATTAATATATATAAAAGAATAGCTGAAAAAATTTTTTAAAAATATTAATATTTTTAAGGATTTTTACTGTCAAAAAGAAGTAAACCAGTAAAAATAATTTTAATTTCAGACTCTTTACTATCTAATTAATCCAATATGAGACTAAATGAAAAATCATATAATTTTGATAAATACCTGTAATTTTAAAGGACAACATCGTTGTCCTTTAAATCTGTTACAATCATTATCAGATTTTATATGATTTTCATTTAATACTATATAATTTTTAATTATTAAATAAAGAAAAAAAATTAATATATATAAAAGAATAGCTGAAAAAATTTTTAAAAAATATTAATATTTTTAAGGATTTTTACTGTCAAAAAGAAGTAAACCAGTAAAAATAATTTTAATTTCAGACTCTTTACTATCTAATTAATCCAATATGAGACTAAATGAAAAATCATATAATTTTGATAAATACCTGTAATTTTAAAGGACAACATCGTTGTCCTTTAAATCTGTTACAATCATTATCAGATTTTATATGATTTTCATTTAATACTATATAATTTTTAATTATTAAATAAAGAAAAAAAATTAATATATATAAAAGAATAGCTGAAAAAATTTTTAAAAAATATTAATATTTTTAAGGATTTTTACTGTCAAAAAGAAGTAAACCAGTAAAAATAATTTTAATTTTGGACTCTTTGCTATCCAATTAATCCAATATGAGACTAAATGAAAAATCATATATTTTTGATAAACACCTGTAATTTTAAAGGACAACGATGTTGTCATTTAAATCTGTTACAATCATTATCAGATTTTATATGATTTTCATTTAATACTATATAATTTTTAATTATTAAATAAAGAAAAAAAATTAATATATAGGAGAATAACTGAAAAAATTTCTAAAAAAAATATTAATATTTTTAAGGATTTTTACTGTCAAAAAGAAGTAAACCAGTAAAAATAATTTTAATTTTGGACTCTTTACTATCTAATTAATCCAATATGAGACTAAATGAAAAAATCATATATTTTTGATAAACACCTGTAATTTTAAAGGACAACGATGTTGTCCTTTAAATCTGTTACAATATTCTATCAGATTTCATATGATTTTCATTTAATACTATATAATTTTTAATTATTAAATAAAGAAAAAAAATTAATATATATAAAAGAATAGCTGAAAAAATTTTAAAAAAATATTAATATTTTTAAGAAAATTTACTGTCAAAAAGAAGTAAACCAGTAAAAAAATGATTTTAATTTCAGACTCTTTACTATCTAATTAATCCAATATGAGACTAAATGAATTTCATATGATTTTTGATAAATACCTGTAATTTTAAAGGACAACGATGTTGTCCTTTAAATTTGTTACAATCATTATCTGATTTTATATGATTATCATTTAATACTATATAATTTTTAATTATTAAATAAAGAGAAAAAATTAATATATATAAAAGAATAGCTGAAAAAAATTTTAAAAAATATTAATATTTTAAGGATTTTTACTGTCAAAAAGAAGTAAACCAGTAAAAATAATTTTAATTTTGGACTCTTTACTATCCAGTTAATCCAATATGAGACTAAATGAAAAATAATATATTTTTGATAAACACCTGTAATTTTAAAGGACAACGATGTTGTCCTTTAAATCTGTTACAATCATTATCAGATTTTATATGATTTTCATTTAATACTATATAATTTTTAATTATTAAATAAAGAAAAAAAATTAATATATAGGAGAATAACTGAAAAAATTTCTAAAAAAATATTAATATTTTTTAGAAATTTCACTGTTAACAAGAAGTAAACCAGTAAAAATAACTTTAAATTCAGATAATTCACTATCTTATTAATCCAATATGAGACTAAATGAATTTCATATAATTTTTGATAAATACCTATAAATTTAAAGGACAACATTGTTGTCCTTTAAATCTGTTACAATATTCTATTGGATTTTATATGATTTTCATTTAATACTATATAATTTTTTAGGAGAATATAAGACCCTTAAAGGATCTTGTATTCGTCTAAATAAAGAAAAAAATTAATATATATAAACAAATAACTAAAAAAAATTAATATTTTTATGAAATTTCACTATCGAAAAGAAGTAAACAAGTGAAAATAATTTTAGTTTTAAATATCTTTCTATCTTACTGTCCTATTATGAAACTAAATGAAAATTATATAAATTTTCCAAATTATCGATATTATCGATATGAATTGATAATTTCAGATGTACAAAAGTATTTTAATAATCAATACCGTTAAATTGTTAATAAAAAAAACATATTATTTATATATTATGTATTATCTGTATAGATGATCAAAATATTTCTGATATTCTGATTATTTCAAGACGTCAAAATGTCGACATAAACAGTGTGTATTTTATGTTCAATATAACATCCCACATTTTTCATTTATGACAAACATCTCGAAGGTTTGTACTATTTGAAAGGGTTCCTAGATGCCATTCACCACACTCTTTAACCTCCAGGATTTTCCAGAATTTTTCTAGAATTATCAAAAATACCCGAAAATGGCATTTTCTCTAAAATACTAGACACCTAGGGTGTCTAGCATTTTTAGATGGAGTAAACGTGTCTCAAAAGTATCTTATTTTGTACTTTCTATATATGTATACAGAAAGTTTAAATTTTTTTCTGGAAAATTTCTAGAAAAATCCTCGGAAAAATTTCCAGAAAATTATGAGGTAGTACAGAAGTTAAAGGGATGTACTTATATGATATTTATTACCTTGACAAAAATAAGCAACCTGTAACGTATTATGAAAATTAAAATCTGAACAATATGTCAAAATACTGAAGTTAAAGGGTATCATTATTTGCTTGAGATGTAAATTAAAATGTATAATCTTATTTTTAAAATTCACATTGTGATGTATTAGAGAGCATTTATCACTATGCCGAAAAACTAAAACCAAATGATAGCATATTTGAAGAAGAAAATGACTACATGAAGTATGTTAATAACATTATAAAACTATCAGATGAATATGTAAATACTAAGGAGTATATGAATATAAGGAGAGAGCTATTCGATCCGACAGCATCTCATATATTTTCTCAAATCGTTTCTATTTCTGATAGCTATTACAACCTAAAAAGTGAAATAAGTTAATTATTTAACGTGAATATTATGTACATATTGTATATAATATATAGAATGTATATAATATATAGAATGTATAAAATATTTCAATAATCAACACTGTTAAATCACTAATGAGAGACACTTTATTTTTAACACAATAATATGATATTTTTCTCCAGGGAGGTCAAGAACTTTTTTCAAATTTATATTTATACATTATATTACTAGCACAGATGATCAAATTATTCTTGACATTCTAATTATTTTCAAGATGACAAAATGTCGTTATGTATGATGTATATTTTTACATTCAACATAATATCATGGCATTTACCATTTTGATATATACATTACAAATTTGTGTCATTTGAAAGGGTCCTTAAGTGTTATTTATCATACCTTTTAGCCTCCAGAATTTTCCAGGGTTTTTTGAGAACCATCAAAAATGCCGAAAAATGACACTTTCAAAACGGTATGGACGTGTCTTAGAAGTGATCAAATTTTAACTTTCTGTATATATATACAAGAAATTTTAAAAATTTCCCAGAATTTCTCTAGAAAATTCTGGAAAAAAAAATCTCTAGAAAATTACCAGTAAAATACTGGAAAAAATACATGATGAAAGTGTTTATAATGATGGTATATATGGGTGTCATATATATATGACATTCCAGGATGTCTAATGAAAATAATATAAAATTTGATCCATTTCATTCTATCAAAAAAATGTATTTATGTATACTGTATGTAAATTAATAGAAGAATATTCCATTAAAATAAATTTCATATGATGTTGAATGTAAGCGTAGGTGAATATATGAAATGATACTTCATGGTAAACAAAAATGTTACAATTATTCATGATATTTATGTATTTTAACTTATATTGTATAAGATGTTATAATGTAAATATACAATTTAATTTTTAAGACTGTTTATCACATAGATCATGATGTATGATAATCTTAATATAATTAGAACATTCATATCTTAACGTATATGAAATAACATAATATATTGATAAACATGTTATCTTTAAAACAAACAGTAACAATTTGTTAAATATACAAAATTTTGTACTATATACTGCTCATATAAAGCTTTTTATATTACATTGAATTTATTCATTTTACAGTGTAGTAATCTAAACCATTATATTTTAAACATATTTAATTTCTATTTAATTTCTATTTTATTTATATAATAAATTAAATGATATAAGAATATATAAATAATTTAAATGCATAGTTTAATGAAGTATGAATTTTGTATAATATTGTTATTCAGAAAAATAAAGTGCTGCTAAAAAACATCTCCATTTAACTATACTAATTAAAAATATATGTTTTTAATCCTAGACTGATTATTACAATGAATTAAACATAAATATTTTTTAAGTTATCTTATATATCAATAATATATAAGATGTTTAGTGTCATATCACATTTATAAATATATTATATTTAAAACAAACAATATTAATTTGCTAAATGTACAATTTTTAAACTATATGCTAACCATATAAAATACTTCAAACCTTTCTAAATTTAATCACTTTATAATATCATATTACAAGCTATTGTATTTTTAAACATAATAAATTTTATTTATTTTATTATATAAAAAAATAAATTAATATAATAAATATATAAAAAATTTTTCATATGTTTAAAATTAGTAATATATAAATTCTGAATAACATTATCATTCAAAATAATAAAACATTATTAGATAGATTATTCCACTCATATATGCTAATTTAAATATATAGTTTTAAATTCTAGACTGATTATTACAATGAAATTAATATAGAGTATTTTATTATGTATTAAATATCAGTAATATATAGTATATAAAATATTATTTTATATTGATAAATATACTATCTTCAAAACAAACAGTATTAATTTGTTGAATGTACAATTCTTATATAGTATATTAACTATATAAGGATTTTAATTTATAATGAATTTAGACATTTTTATAATACTATGATTAAAGTCATTGTATTTTTATGCATATTAATTTTTAAATATTTTATTACATATAGTTAATTTTTTTTATATAAATAATAAATAAAATATTTAAATATGTAATAAATACAATAATAAGATTGGAATATGTTAAATTGTTTATCCTTCTATTTGGAAGAATAGTATAACAGAATTAGATACATAATGTCTATCTTTTTATTTTAAGACAATATTAAGATTGAGTCAAATAATCATGATATAATCTTCTTTTTTAAAATAATATTAAGATTGAGTCAAATAATCATGATATAATCTTCTTCTTTAAAATAATATTAAGATTGAGTCAAATAATCATGATATAATCTTCTTCTTTAAAATAATATTAAGATTGAGTCAAATAATCATGATATAATCTTCTTCTTTAAAATAATATTAAGATTGAGTCAAATAATCATGATATAATCTTCTTCTTTAAAATAATATTAAGATTGAGTCAAATAATCATGATATAATCTTCTTCTTTAAAATAATATTAAGACTGAGTCAAATAAACATGATTTATTTTTCTTACTTTAAAATAATATTAAGACTGAGTCAAATAAACATGATTTATTATTCTCACATTAAATAATATTAAGACTGAGTCAAATAAACATGATATATTATTTACATATTAAATAATATTATGACTGAGTCAAATAAACATGGTATATTCTTTAGTATGAAAAGTATATTATGATTTAGTCAAATAGTTACAATACTTTCCAATTGAAAGATTAAATTATACATCATATTCAAACTATATCATTGTATTTATTATGTATATAATTATTTTATTTATTCTTTATATAAAAAAAATAATTATATACAATAAAATATTTAAAATTTATTTAATTTAAACATTGATTACTATTAAGACTATATGACTCAATGATAACAGTATTTTAATTATTGATTTCAATAATAACATGATAAATTTCAGTTATGATAAAGATTGAAAAATTCACATATTTATCACATATATTCTATTCAATCATAATATTCATTCAAAGTAAAAGAATAAATCATGATTATATGACTCAATTATAATATTCTTTCAAAATAAAAGAACAAATCATGATTATATGACTCAATTATAATATTCTTTCAAAATAAAAGAACAAATCATGATTATATGACTCAACCATAATATTCTTTCAAAATAAAAGAACAAATCATGATTATATGACTCAATTATAATATTCTTTCAAAGTAAAAGAATAAATCATGATTATATAACTCAACCATAATATTCTTTCAAAATAATAGAATAAATCATAATTATATTATTCAACCATAATATTCTTTTAAAATAATACAATAAATCATAATTATATGACTCAATCATAATATTCTTTCAAAATAATACAATAAATCATAATTATATGACTCAATCATAATATTCTTTCAAAGTAAAAGAATAAATCATGATTATATGACTCAATCATAATATTCTTCCAATTGAAAAGATACATTATTTACTGTATTTGAACTATAACATTATATTTATTACATATTTAAATATTTTATTTATTCTTTGTATAAAAAAAATAATTATATACAATAAAATATTTAAAAATTATTTAATTTAAACATTGACCACTATCAAGACTATTTGACTCAATGATAGAAGTATCACATATAATAATTTCAATTTTATTATGGTGGAAATCACATATGATAATATTTAAAATTTTCAGATATTCAATATAACTATGTCATAAAACAATGTTATTCTTTCATTTATGAAGGAAATATATTCAATCTCTGGATATCACTCGCAATTTAATTTCTTTTGAATTATATTTAAATACACAGGGTATAGAAATATTTTAATACTTAAGATTGTCAAATTTTCAATGAGGTATATCTTATTTTTCTCTGAAATACAATATTAAATTAATGTTGATCTTCATCCAAGGTATTACGTAAAATATTGGTTCATAAACATGAGCCATGTATTTCTAATACAGATAATCAAAATCTCTCATTATATTGATTATTTTTCAAGACGCCAAAATGTCGACATAAATAGTGTATATTTTTATGTTTAATGTAACACCCCATATTTTGCCCTTATGACAGACATCTCAGAGATTTGTACTATTTGAAAGGGTCCCTAGGTGCAGTTCACCACACTCTTTAATCTCCAGGATTTTCCAGAATTTTTTTAGAACTATCAAAAATGCCCAAAAATGGCACTTTCGAGACGCTATGAGCGTGTCTCAAAAGTACTCTATTTTGTACTTTCTGTATACGAATACAGAAAATTTTAAAAATTCCTGGAAAGTGCCCAGAAAAATTCTGGAAAAAAATTTTCTGGGAGAATTCTAGAAATTTTTCTGGAAAATTTCCAGAAAAAATTATGAGGAAACATAAGGTGGGTACGAGGTAATAACAGAAGTTAAAGTGACACATATGCATAACATTTGTTATTCTGATAAAATACGTACTCTATAACATGTTATGAAAATTGTGTAAAAATTAACGTCTGTACAATATGTTAAAATGTCGGAAACTTTAAAGAGCATCACCACTATTACATCTGGATAGTTAGAATGATATTAAATAAATTGTCCTGCTTAAGATGTAAATTATAATGTACAGCCTCATTTTTGAAATAGGTCGATATGGTGATTGTAATAGTCATGTATTTCAATTTAGTGTATTCTCAGTGTAAAATAACCGGAATTTTTGTAAACAAAAACTACTCAGAATGCTAGATTGAATTAATGTGATGTTCCAATATTAATCATGTAACAAGAATTTACATGATTACCACTGTAACATCATGATTGTCAAAATCAATAATATCTTATAACATTAATTTAGTCTATATCTATCATATATCTGATAATCAGATTATAATATTAGTTTATGTAGAGGTGTAAATTTTGTTAAAAAATAGTACTATAACGATAGGATTTTATAACACTTAATTTACTCCAGTTGTATAATATTAATATCACTCTCTCCATTTATGATAAGTAAATAAATGAGTAAGTTTTTAATTATTATTATACAGATTTTTCCATTCAATCATGTTTAATAAAATATATTATTTCTAATTTAAGACTGTTTAATACAGTTATTTCAGTATAGTTATTTTTTAATATATTTGAAATATCAATAACATACAATATAATGAATATTATAAAAATTAATAGATACAACATATTCAAAACAAACAGTCCTAATTTGTTAAATATATAATTCTAATCTCATAAGTCATTCATATAAGACATTTTATTTTACACTGAATATATGTGCTTTACAACACTATATTGCAAATCATTGTATTTTTAAGTATATTAATTTTTTAACATTTTATTATATAAAAAAAAATAAATTAATATAAATAATATATAAACTATTATAAATATTAAAAATTAACAATGTATAGATTCTAAATGATAATATCATTTAAAACAAAATTGTTACTGAATAGGTATTATATCCATTATACTAAATTTAAATACATAGAATAAATTTTCAAGACTGTTTATTACATCTAATATAGTAATTTATATTTTAGTATAGTTAGTATAATAATAACACTTTATATATAGAGTATTATAATACTTTAATAAACTTATAATGTTTAAAACAAATAATGTTAATTTGTTAAATGATTAATTTTCACATCATATATTATACATATTAGTTAACTTAATATATTATATTTTTAATCATTTAATAGTCATATAATTGAAACTATTGTATTTTTAAGTATAATAATTTTTAAATATTTTATTATATATAATTAATTATTTTATTATATATAATTAATTATTTTATTATATATAATTAATTATTTTATATATAGAATAAATAAAATAATTAAATACATAATAAATATAATGATATAATTAAAGCCTACTGAATAGCTTATTCTTTCAATGAAAGAATATTAAGACTAAGTCAAATAAACATGAATTATTATTTTATTTTGAATGAATCTTAAGATTGAATCAAATAAACATGAATTATTACTTCATTTTGAATGAATCTTAAGATTGAGCCAAATAAACATGAATTATTTCTTTATTTTGAATGAATCTTAAGATTGAGTCAAATAAACATGAATTATTTCTTTATTTTGAATGAATCTTAAGATTGAGTCAAATAAACATGAATTATTTCTTTATTTTGAATGAATCTTAAGATTGAGTCAAATAAACATGAATTATTTCTTTATTTTGAATGAATCTTAAGATTGAGTCAAATAAACATGAATTATTTCTTTATTTTGAATGAATCTTAAGATTGAGTCAAATAAACATGAATCATTTCTTTATTTTGAATGAATATTAAGATTGAGTCAAATAAACATGAATCATTTCTTTATTTTGAATGAATCTTAAGATTGAGTCAAATAAACATGAATCATTTCTTTATTTTGAATGAATCTTAAGATTGAGTCAAATAAACATGAATCATTTCTTTATTTTGAATGAATCTTAAGATTGAGTCAAATAAACATGAATTATTTCTTTATTTTAAATGAATCTTAAGATTGAGTCAAATAAACATGAATTATTTCTTTATTTGAATGAATCTTAAGATTGAGCCAAATAAACATGATTTATTTCTTTATTTTGAATGAATCTTAAGATTGAGTCAAATAAACATGATTTATTATCCTTATATCAAACAATATTAAGACAGAGTCAAATAAATATAATATTCTTCAGAGTGAAGAAATGAATTATTTAATATATTTGTTTATACTATTATATTTAATATGTATTTAATTTATTTATTCTTTATATAAATAAATTAATTATATATAATAAAATATTTAAAAATTATTTAATTTAAACATAAAATACTATTATGACTATATGACTCAATAGTAGAAGTATTTCAATTGTTATTTTTAATAATAATATGGTAAATTTCAGTTATAATAAATATGATAAATCTACATATTTATCATATTTATTTTATTCAGATATAATATTATTTTAAAGTGAAAGAATAAATCATGATTAATTGACTCAATTATAATATTATCCTAAAGTAAAAGAATAAATTATAGGTGTACATATTTTGAATGATAATATCATCCAAAAATAAATATAACATTAAATATGTTTAATCGATTAATAATTATAATCTTGACAAAATTTCAATTTTAAGATGGTTTATTACATTTAATATGATAATCATTAATTTGAGATATATATATTATATCGACAATATACAGTATATCATATATTACAATATATTAATAATTATATCTTCTTCAAAACAAACAGTATTAATTTGTTAATAATATAATTTTAACATTATATACTAAACAAATAATGTATTTTATTTTATATTGTTTTTATCCATTTTATAGTATATATACCAAGACTATTGTATTTTTAATTATATTAATTTTTAAATATTTTATTATATAAAAAAAAATAATTAATATAAAGAATATATAAACTATTATAAATGTCAAAAATTATCAATGTATAGATTGTAAATGATAATATTATTTATAAATAAAATGTTACTAACCATATAATTTTGACTTATATATCAAATAAAATATGTACAATTTAACTTTTATGACTGTTTATTTCATTTGATATAGTAATCTTGTGTGTTAATATGCTTATTATATTGACAGTATAATTTGTACATAATGAAATAATATATCAATAAATATATCACATTTAAAATAAACAATCTTAATTTATTAAACATATAATTTTAGTATCATATCCAACCAGATAATTTATTTTAATTTATATTATTTTTGTACATTTAATAATATATTTACTAAAACCATTGTATTTTTAAGTATATTAAATTTTAAATATTTTATTATATATTAAAAAATTAATTAATATAAAGAATATATAAATAAATAAATTAATCAGAATAACAATGTACAGATTTCAAATGGTAATATTGTTCAAGAATAGGGTTATTATTGGATAAATACATTCATTCATTCATGCTAATTAAAGTATACCATTCAAACTTCAGACAGTTTATCACAATTAATTCAAAATATAATATTGTAATATACATTACACGTCAATAACATGTAATATGTAGTATGTTATCTTAAAAATAAATAATATTAAATTGCTAAGTATATAATTTTTTACTTTTCTCTAAGATTTTTATAATATACTTTAGTTGTGTAGAATAGTTTGATTTATATATTTTATGTATTTTATGATATTGTAGTTCACACCAATGTGTTTCTAAATGTGTTAATTTTATTTTGTTTGTCGTGCGCAAAAATTCACAATATCTCAATTTTTCTGTGCTAGCACAGAAAAAATAATTAATATAAAGAACCCACAACTAACCACAACATGCAAAATGATCCCAAATATGCATAATTATAATTGTAATTGATAAAAACCAGAGTTGGGCGGGTGGGAATTCACTGTAAAGTGAATGGGTATCCATATCAGTTGTAATTAAATTTTATGCAAATATGGGAATTATGTTTGCAAATCATGGATACTTATGTGGACTATTATAATAAAACATTGTGTTAAAAAAAAATTATTTGTAAACAACCTTTAAAGATCCCATAAATATCCATAATTTGCAAAATGATCCCAAATATGCATAAAAATAATTGTAATTGATAAAAAACAGAGTTGGGCGGGTGGGAATTCACTGTAAAGTGAATGGGTATCCATATCAGCTATAATTAAAATTTATGAAAATATGGGCATTATGTTTGCAAATCGTGGATATTTATGTAAACTACTATGTCGAGAACCTACAAATATTCACAATTTACAAAATTTATAAAATAATCCTAGGTGTGCATAAATATAATTATAATTGATAATAACCAGATCTGTGTGAATGGGTATCTATATCAGTTGTAATTAAAATTTTATACATATGTGGAAACTACATTTGCAAATCGTAAATGTTAGATGAACATTGTATGATATGAATTATTAACGTGTATAATTACACAGCATTATTGTATAAATTTCTATTAAATGGAAAATTTTAATTTTACGAAAAACCGAATTGAATTTTTTTAAATAAAGTTTTTGTAAAAAATTGAGCTGAAATTTTTTTAATAAAATTTCAAAAAAATAATCCCTCGAAACCAACCTCAGCACTTCATCAACTTACTAACAATACACACTATGTTACCTTTGTAAGTGTTTACAATCATATATAATACCCATAACTGAAATATAATCGGTCAATTAATTATAAACGTATAACACATAATACAATTAAAAAAATTCTGAAATACAAATATTTTCAAACATATTATTTGTACACCATATCAAAGAAAAATTGACAAACTATAATTTTTTATAATATAAAGTTTTCAACACAAATGGATACATATGTAAGTTTAGATGAGGATTACAATAGATTTAGAAAAGTTCTAATAGTATACAAGTGTGATATAAATATTGTGTTTTACAGTGAAAAATTATTAAGAGAAGAAATATTGGAAGGATTTGATATCATATCATCTGATCCACATCTACCATATGATTGGTGTAAGAAAGTATATGAATTTTATCTTAATAATCTTTACCATTATGCAATTATATCATTATATACCAACAATATAGGATATCAATCACTTAACAGACTGAGAATGAATGAAGGTGATGAGTGGGATTATAAATTCATAAATGAATTAAATAAATGTTTAAAAGATATTCCTAGACCGCAGTTTAACTTGGGAGTTATAAAAGGTGGTAGGAAAAATATTACAACTGAATTTAAATATCCAACGTCAGTCAGTTTTAGAACTATTTTCGGAATAGAATATATGAAAGATGAAAATTATTGTCTGTATAGAGTATTGATCCCCGGGAATTCCAACGTAGCATTTCACTGTTCCATTAGAGTTTTTAGAAATTAATACTCTATACAAATTATACTTCCTGAGGGGTCTTTTACAAATGTCACGCCAATATATTGGGAATATTTTGATAAAGAATTGTTTATGGGTATGAAATATGGTGAGAAAGATCCATATTTTATTTTTACCTGATGGTATAGAAAAAGATTCAGATGAAGCAATTGAATATGATGAAAATAGAATTATATCTGAAGAAGAGAGTGAGTGGCTGGAAAGGAGAAATTATTTAAATTGTGATTTAGTCAACAAATCAATATTGTGGAGAAACACGACATATATTCAGAGGAATTTTTGATAAATATTAATTTTCAAATCCAACATAAAGAGTGTATATTATTAAAAAAAATGCGCATATTATATTCAATATATCATACAGGTCTTCTTTTAGGTGAAGCTCAACTTTTAGCTAAATTAGGCCATGAAGTGTTTGTAGCTGCTTCATGTGATGATGTAACAAATTTTATTTCATTACCAGATTACAAATCCTCTTATTTCAGTAGTAGAAAAACACTCATCGACATACACAATAAATCTATTAGCAAAAAACCTGAATTATACAATCGAGCAAATGAATATAATATTGATATGATAATTGTTAGTCTTGATTATTACACGAATATCCAAAATTTTGAAAATAGTTTTACTGGAGTTGTTATGGTAAGATTTTTTGGAAGAGAACAACCATATAATTACGACTTTATGTACCCAAGTTTGAACATGGCTAAAAATAAATATATAATTGCATGTGCATATAATGAAGTGATAGAACATGAACATGTTCAAAATAGATCAAAACTAAAACTGTTGTCATTACCATTGAAATTTAGTATATCATCGGATACTTGGATCGGAAGAAACGGTCCCGAGGAGAAGATAATGTTCGTATGCAGTGATATCAAAAATCCTTATTACTGGAACATTTATTGCTCTTTCATCAAAAATTTTGGCGATTTGCCATATTCTATTTTTGGTCAACAATATGCGAATATTGAGAATATCCCGAATTTGGTTTCCAATTTAACTGAAGATGAATATTATGGAGAAATGGTTAAATATAAAGTAATGTTTTATCATTCTACTGAGCCTAGACATTTACATTTTCATCCCATTGAAGCAATAAAAATAGGAATGCCTGTTATCTACATGAAAAATTCTTTACTTGGAAAATATGCTCCCGAAAATGTATCAGCATGTCTAACAGTGGAAGAAGCAAAAGAAAAAGTTAAGCGTGTTTTAAATAATGATTATGAATTAATTGACAATATAATCTCACAGAATAAACGAATTCTTGAATATTTCTCAGAAGAACAATATGCAAGACAATTTTCGCTTATTGAAGAAGGATTAAAATCTTAATTAGTATATATGTTGGGAGTGGATCATATAAAATTTAATATAATGTTGTAATACAACACTATATATAAATTATTTTTTTCTGTGCTCGCACAGAAAAAATGAGATATCGCGAATTTCTTGCAATATCGTATTTGTTATATTTAATCTGAATCATACTCATCATCTTCACTATAATAATCATCTCCATCACTATCAACATCATCCAATTTTATTGGAACTTTATCAAATTTAATATTAACTCCAACCTCGAGTAAATATCTCTCCACATATTTATCATAGTATTTTTTGTCTATAACATTTGTATCAGCACCTTTCTCTACCAAATATTTCACAATGTCAACATGACCATATTTAGCACTTGTTCTCAGTACCTTATTACCATATAGCTTAAAATCAATACCGTTTTCACATAAATATACAACAATTTCAAGAGATCCATTTACACATGCATAAGTTAAAGCTAAACCATCATGTTCGTTAACATCTGCATACTTAGCCAACATTTTCACAATGTCAAAGTTTCTATTATTACATGCTGCTATTAAAAATTTGCTACAATTTTTTATGAATGTAACATGATATAAATCATCTGTTATTAATTTTACAATTTTTTCATTATTTGCTTTAACTGCTTCCCCCAAAGCTCTATTTATTGATTCATCCAATTTTATTTCCTTGTTCAGCATATATTCAATAAGTTTAACTTTATTATTGTTATCACACATGCTGATAAACATCATTTTTGACAATTTACTGTTTATATTAACAAGTTTTTCGTCATATAAATATTTAATTGTTTTTTCAAATAATTCAGAATCGCATGTTCTTATATTTCTACACAAATTTTCGAACAAAAGTGATACTTTCAATCCATTGCTCAACATATGCTTTATAATTTCAAAACTTCTACATCTTTCGATTATAATCCGTAACATATTTTCATTGTTATGATTTATATCTTCGTTAATAAACAGCAAATATTTTATAATTTCGATATTATTAATTCTACATGCCTCAGATATCAGAATATTCAGAGACAATACAATTGTTTTTTCTATTGGTATAAGATGGATAATAGCCGATTCATATATGAATTTTATTAATTTTATATATTCTTTATTAACTGCTATAGACACAAGGTTTTTCAAGTTTGGATCTTCAAATATTTTTTTGTCATACATGTCCCTAAATAAGCGGATAGATGACTCTTCAAATGATGAGTATTTTATACATTTTACAATTTCCTCATTTGTCAATTTAAATGTATTGTTTATCAAGAACAATAAATCAATGTAACCTTTCATAACACATGTATCTATTACGGTTTTTGTACACTCAATTGAAACATTATTTTCTATCACAAAAGATATGAACTTTATGCAATTATTTTCAACATTATTGTTTATAATGGATATTATTTTTTCTGACACAAGCTGTGTGATGTTAAACGCTATAGTACGATAAAACTTTTCAACAAACTCAATTTGACCTCCATTATATGCTGATGTTAATAACACATCAACACTTTTTGTATAACTTACAATATGATCAAATGGGTAATTTTTTTCTACATGGTTAATAATTTCTTTATTTTCTGTCTTCAATAACATGTTTATGAAATCATCTTTTTCATCAGTGTTATCTCCAATAATATTCATTATTTTATTTGTTATACATTTCATGATTTCTGTATGGGTATTTATAGAAGCGTATATGATAGATTTTTTACCATATTTATCAACATCTAACCCATTATCAATTAAATATTTGACAACCTCTATATGTCCATAAAATGATGTCACTGCTAATAAATCGATTTTTTCAATATTTTCAGACTTAGACATAAATAAATCACTTTGAAATATAAAATCACCCTCCTTTGGTTTAAACTCATCATTAATATCACCACCTAATTTTATCAAAAAATCAACCACTTCCACATTTCCATTCTTTGCTGCTTTGAATAAATTAAGTTTTACATCCATAATAACATATGGCTTTAAATCATTATCGGTCAACAGATACTTAACAATTTCAATGTTATTAATTGAATAATTCATCCAGAAAGAGGAAGAATATTGATCCCCTTTTTTCGTTAAATGGAGAGAGTTTTTTGATTTAAAGAAATTAACAATATATTTGACTATCTCCAGATGATTATTTTTACATGCTACACAAATTGCATTACAGAATATTTCTATAAATGTATAATATGAATTCACACATGCATCCATTAAATCATCACCGTAAATATCATCCAACATGTTGAACATATATTTTACCAAATCAAGATGACCGTTTGAACATATACGTTCTAATTCATACAATATGGTGAGACTCTCTCTTAATCTTGGATTAATTTTTTTATGATCACTGTAAACTGTTTCACCGACAACATAATATTTTGCCGACAAAGTTTTAAATTTAACATATGGTTCAAGTAATTCTGTATTATACCTCTTAATCCAGGTTATGTTATGTACAATCCATCTATTTTTAATTTCTTTATGATTTACATCATTGAAAATTGGATGATATGAAACTGTGTCATATGATAATAATGGGAATAATTCATATAATATATCATATATGTCAAACAGATGATCAAAAACGTGGATATTATTTTTATTGATGTAGCTGGCAACATGCTTATAACAATTTATATCCATACATGACATGTTGATGAATTTTATATAATCACATATGTCATCGTCTGAATAATTTACATTATTTCCAGCAGAAAAAGCATTATACATTTCAATCATCTTAGAATTTACATGATCGCTTATCTTTGTGTCTGGGTAGGTATCCAATAAGTCCATAACGAGGGGAATTTTTGACAACATTTGTTTACAACTTTTTATTATTCAAAAATCAAATTTATACACATACATTGTATGTACATCAATGATTCCTAAGTACGTTAACTTTTATTTTGTTTTTTGTGCTAACACAGAAAAAATAATTAATATAAAGAATCCATGGGTATCCACAATTTGCAAAATGATTCCAAATATGCATAAATATAATTGTAATTGATAAGAATTAGGGCTGGGCGGGTGGGAATTCACTGTTAAGTGAATGGGTATCCATATCAGTTGTAATTAAATTTTATGCATATGTGGGAATTATGTTTGCAAATCGCGGATGCTTGTGTGTGCTATTATAATAAAACCTTGTGTTAAAAATGTCGTTTGTAAACAATCTTTAAAGAACCCACAAATATCCACAATTTGCAAAATAATCCTAAATATGCATAAATATAATTATAATTGATAAGAACCAGGGATGGGCGGGTGGGAATTCACTGTAAAGTGAATGGGTATCCATATCAGTTGTAATTAAATTGTATGCATATGTGGGAATTATGTTTTGCAAATTGTGGATACTTGTGTGGACTACTATAATAAAACATTGTGTTAAAAACGTTGTTTGTAAACAGCTTTTAAAGAATTCACAAATATCCACAATTTGCAAAATAATCCCAAATACGCATAAGTATAATTGTAATTGATAAGAACCAGGGCTGGGCGGGTGGGAATTCACTGTTAAGTGAATGGGTATCCATATCAGTTGTAATTAAATTGTATGCATATGTGGGAATTATGTTTTTGCAAATTGTGGATACTTATGTTGTGAGCATTATATGTAAACAGCCTTTAAAGAATCCACAAATATCCACAAATATCCACAAATTGCAAAAATAATTCCAGACGTGCATAAATATAATTTTAATCGATAAGAATTAGGGCTGGGCGGGTGGGAATTCACTGTTAAGTGAATGGGTATCCATATCAGTTGTAATTAAATTGTATGCACATACGGGAATTATATTTGCAAATCACGGATACTTGTGTTAATTATTAGCATGAGCTATTTGGAAAAATATAAACAACATGTATGATTACACAGCATTACTGTGTAAATTTCCGTTAAATAAGAAAAATTGAATTGAATTTTTTAAAATAAAGTTTTTGCAAAAAATTGAACTGAAATTAAAAAAAATTTCCAAAGAAAAACAATTCCTGAAATTAATCTCAACATATCATTAACTTGCCAGTGATATATACTACATTATTTCCATAAGTGTCTACAATTATACATCCATAATCTTCAGTACAATACCATAACTGAAATATAATTGGTCAATCAATCATAAACTGATAACATATAATATAATTGATATTTCACTATACCACACTATATAATAAATTAAATCCCACCGTACCATATAATAAATTAAATCCCACCGTACCATATAATAAATTAAATCCCACTGTACCATATAATAAATTAAATTTCACTGTACTATATAATAAAATAAATTGTACTGTATTATACTATAAAATAAATTGTACTGTACTATATAATAAAATAAATTGTACTGTACTATATAATAAAATAAATTCCACTGTACTATATAATAAATTAAATTACACTGTACTATATAATAAATTAAATTTCACTGTACTATATCATAAATATAGATTAAATTGTTCCATCAATAAATAATTATCTTTCCATTAACTGATGTCACAAATGTTGTCAGAATGGTATTTCAATATTAATTTACATGACTCAAATACAATGAAATATAACTATGTTTAACTTTCAGAATATTCACGAAAAAATTATATGTTTATACACTGATAAAAAATTAATGCATTGATAAAAATTAATGCTGAAAATTCATCATTTAAAACCAACGATGGACCCATGTCTGAATGGTAAGGAGATTAGCAACACGCCATCTATTTTACAATTGTATTTATCACCCATTCCTTTAAATATTGATCCAATTAAATATCACAATAAAATCTTCATATCGAATCACAGATTAACATTCCCCGATAAAAAGATAAAATACGAATTTGTAGGAGAAGATTCACTCGAATGGAGAGTTAAAACAAAAAATTATATAGTTTACAACAACGATGAAAAATATTATTTGGAATCATTTCACATACACAAACATGGAGAACATACTATAAATGGTAAACATTTTGATTGTGAATTACATTTTGTATTCCCAAACTATTCGTCCAATGATACAATTCTAGTCCTGGGTATACTGTTCAACTTTGGAAAACGTTCATCAAAAATAATTAAATCATTGATTAAAAGCAAATCCTTTTCACTTCCGGATAACATAGAAAATAATTTTTGTACATATGGTGGATCTTTAACTAAAGTAAATTTGGAAGATATAGATGCTGTAGCAGTTAATTGGAATATATTAACATTGATAGGAAGTATCACTAGGGAAGATTATAACATATTATATCATAAGTTCAGAAACAGTTCTAAATTGAGACCTACTAACGGGAGAAATGTGATATACATTAAAAAGTGATAAATTATAACAATTATATATTTAGAATTTATGACATAAAGTATCACAATATAAATGGACACATATGTAAGTTTAGATGAAGATTATATTAAATTTAGAAGAAATCCGATAGTATATAAATCTCATGAAAAATATTATTAGGGGAAGAAGTATATAAATTTTATCACGGTAACCCCCAATGAATCCAATGAATAATATAATTAGAAACTTGTATATATTTTAAGCATTTAATGTTTAATATTGTATTACAATATTATATATTAATTATTTACCATTCATTATTAATTATTTACCACTCACTATCAAAGTCATCATATGTCTCATCATCGCTATAATATTCATCTTTTTCACCTCCACCCACTTTAATCGCAACTTTGTCAAATTTAATATTAACACCAATCTCAAGCAAATATGCTTCTACATACTTATCGTGATATTTTTTATCTATAGCACTTACATCAGCACCTTTCTCTATTAAATATTTCACAATATCAACATGCCCGTATTTAGCACTTACTCTCAATGCTTTATTACTATACAATTTAAAGTCAACACCGTTCTCTATTAAATGTACAACTATCTCAAGAGATCCATTTATACACGCTTTCATTAACGCTAAACCATCATGTTCATTGACATTTATATATTTAACCAATATTTTCACAATATCCAAACTTTTATTTATACATGCTGTTACTAAAAATTCACTGTTACTTTTAATGAACATGATATGATCAACATTATCCGTTATTAATTTTACAATTTTTTCGTTACATGTGTTAACAGCGAACTCTAAAGCCGTATTTATAGATATATCCATTTTTATCCCTTTTAGTAACATATATTCAACAAGTTCATCTTTATAATTATTACACATACTGGTGAACATAATCCGCGATACTTTACTATCTATTTCAATAAATTTTCCATCATATACATATTTGATTGTCTTTTCAAATAATTCAGGATCACACATCCTTATATGTTTATATAAATTTTCAAATAAAATTGGTATCTTCAATCCATTATCTAATAAATGTTTTATTATTTCAAAACTCTTACATTTTTTGAATATAATATTTATCACTTCTGCGAACTTTACATTGTTACGATTAATATCTTCATTAATAGATAGCAAATATTTTATTATTTCAATATTATTAGAATCACATGCATCATATATCAAATTCTCTAAAGATAGTATAGTCGATCTCATTGACCGTACAAAGTGAACAATAATTGTTTCGTATATTAATTTTAACAATTTCAAATATCCCTTTTTAACAGCCATAGACATGATCTTCGGCAAATTTGTTTCTTCAATTGCATTTTTATCAGACATGAATTTGATTAAACGAATAGATGATTCTTCAGATGTTGAATATTCTATACATGTTATAACATCGTCATCTGATAATTCAAATGTATTATTATTTATCAAGAACAATAAATCAATATAACCCTTTCCAATACATATTTTCATTATATATAATGTACTTCTGACTAAAACATTGTTTGCAATTAAAAAAGATATAAATTTTATACAATCACCCTCAGAATTATTATTTATAATGGATATTATTTTTTCAGATTCAAGATGTGTAATGTTAAACATTATGATACGATAAAATTTCTCAATAAACTCGATTTGTCCGCCAATATATGCAGATGATAGCAGCACATCCACATTTTTTGTATAATCAACGATATGGTCAAATGGATAATTTTTTACAATATGAGTAATAATCTCCTTATTCCCAGATTCCAACAATGCGTTTATAAAATTATCTTTTTCATCAATGTTATTCCCAATAATATCCATCAATTTATCCGTTACATATTTCATTATATCTGTATGAGCATTTACAGAAGCGTACATGATAGATTTTTTGCCATATTTCCTAACATCAATTCCATTATCAATTAAATATTCAACAACTCCAAGATGCCCGTAAAATGATGAAACCGTTAACAAATCAAATTTTTTAGCATCTCTTAATTCGTCCTTAAGCGGATAATATTTGAATAAGAGATCACCCTTCTTTGGTTTAAACTCATCGTTGATATCACCTCCCAGTTTTATTAAAAAATCAACCATTTCTACTTTCCCACTCTTTGTTACTTTAAACAAATTATGTCTCACATCCATAGTAACATATGGCTTCAAATCTTCATCTTCTAACAGATACTTAACAATTTCAATGTTATTAATTGAGTAATTTATCCAGTATGGGGAAGAATACTGATCTCCTTTTTTTGTTAAATGAAGAGCGTTTTTTGATTTAAAAAAACCAATAATATATTTAACTACTTCCAAATGATTATTTTCACATGCTAAACAAATTGCATTGCAGAATACTTCTATGAAAGTATATGATGGATACATACATGCTTTCATTAAATCAACACCATAAATATCATCCAGAGTATTAAATAAGTATTTAACTAAATCTAAATGACCATTTGAACCGACATGTTCTAATTCATACAATATGATGAGACTCTCTTTTAACCTTGGATTAATCTTAGTGTGATTACTGTAAATAGTTTCACCGATAACATAGTACTTTGCCATCAAAGTTTTTACCTTAATATATGGTTCGAGCAATTCTGTATTGTATCTTTTAATCCAGGTCATGTTATGTACAATCCATCTGTCCTTAATTTCTTTATAATTTGGATCGTTAAATATAGGATGTTCTGAAACAGTGTCATATGAAAGTAATGGAAATAACTCGTACAAAATATCATAATTGTCGAATAGTGGATTAAATATGTGAATATTATCTTTATTAATGTATATAACAACATGTTTATAACAATTTATATCCATACATGACATGTTAATGAATTTTATGTAATCACAAATGTCTTCATTCGAATAATTTACGATATTCCCAGCAGAAAAAGCATTATGCATTTCAATCATCTTAGAGTCTACATGATTACTTATATTTGTATTTGGATAGGTATCCAGTAAGTCTTTGACAAGAGGAATTTTTGATGACATTTACAGAACAATTTTTTATTATTCAAAAATCAAATTTATGAATGTTGGTGTACATACATTGTATGTACAACATTGGTTATATTTTACTCTATATCTGAATAAGAGTCTGAATAAGAATCTGAATCTGATCCAGAATCCAATTCATCAGAACTATAATTATTATCATTCATACTCTCAGCAGAATATTGTAAATTTACGCCGATTGATTTCAAATATACATCAACGTCTTCATGATAATATTTATTACTAATCACGTTTAAATCTGCATCCATTTCAATTAAAAATTTTACAATATCAATATAACCATATTTGGCGGACATTCTCAGAATCTTATTATTGGTTATTGGATGAATACCTAATGCGGATAAAAACACAATTATTTCAAAATATTCATTTTTACATGCATATAACAATGCTTCACCACCATTTACATACACACTGATATATTCCGCCAACACTTTCACGATGTCTAAATAATTATATTTACATGCATATATCAAAAGTTCGCTGTCCGTTCTAATGAATTCAACATCTTTTTCATTTTTCACCAATAAATTAACAACATCAATATGATTAAACATAACAGACGTTTTTAGAAATTTATTAATGTATTTCTTCATGAAAAAACCTTTCTTCAAAAGATACTCTACTACTTTCACCACATTATAGGTACATGCATGGTTAAATAACCTATATGTAATTATGTTATTCAAAGATACTAAGTCTCTATCATATATGTATATAATTGTATTTATGTATTCATCATCCTTCTTTCCATACATACATGATGTAGCATTTGATAAAACTTCTCGGACATCAACACCATTTTCTATCAATATTTTATAAATCTCAAAACTTTTACTGTCTATCACCATTAACCTTGTTATGTCTATTTTTGGACCTTTTTCTATCAAATATTTAACCATCTCGACATTATTTTGTCTAATTGACTTTACTAGTAAATCATTAATGGGTAAATCTATTTTTCTATCTTTAAGCACGTATGCTATCAAATTCATATATTTCTTACAAATGGATGCTTCAACTATCTTTAGAACATGTTCATCGTCTATCTCTATTCCTTCGTACATACGTTTTATAAATTTAATACATGTTTCCTCAGATTGTGAATGGGATACTGAATTCTCCACATCTTCCAATAACAACTCCCATTGATTATTCTTTGTAAATTTGTATGAATCATATAGTATTATTGCCAGATCTAAATATCCTTTCAGAATGGATTCTCTTATAATTTTGGATATGGGTATAACACTTTCAAAATGTCCAATCATTAAATTCATAAATTTTATACAACATTCTTCTGAATTATTTTTTATGATGGGTACTAACATTTTTGAATTTATCTGATGAGAATTAATAATATTGCTTATATTTCTTATATTTGCATTGTTCATCATGTCTTCAATAAATTTAACACAACCACTTGCAAATGCTGATATTAACAAACTATCAATGTTTGTAAAATTATCAATAATATATTCTATAGAATAGTATTTGGATTTTACATATGTTAAGACCTCAAAATTTCCACATTTAAAAACGGTGTTCATAAGCATTTCTCTTCCTTTAGTTGTATTGGAAATATTTGCGAGTCTGTCTATTATGTAAGTCATGATATTCACATTATTGCTCTGTGAAGCATACATTATTGATTTGTATCCATATTTTACAATATCAATTCCTTTATCAATCAAGTATACCACAGTGTCATATCTTCCATAATATGATGAAATAGAAAGTAAATTAACCGTATCTTTAATATAGTAATAAGTAAGTTCATTTGATATATGATCATCATATGATATGCTAATCTCACAATTTATATCACCTCCTTTTTCAAGTAAAAAATCAATCATTTCAATGTTACCATATCTTGAAACTATGAGCAGTCCTTTATTAATGTTTATAATATTATCGGGTTCAAAATAATATTTTATAATATTCTCGTCAATCAAGTATTTGACTATGTTGATATTATCAATAAAACTTGACACCCATGAAAATTTTCCTTGGATATAATCATGAAGTATAAACAATTTATCTTTTGATTTCAAAAAGGAAATCATGTATGACACAATATTCAAATGATTTTCTTTACATGCTTCATGCAGGGCTCTGTAAAATGTAATATTAAATTTAGGGGTTACTTTAAATTCAGTTGTAAATAATGAATCTCCTAATATTTTGTAAAATATGTCGAAAATGTATTTTATAACTGGTAAACATCCGTTCTTAGCAGCATACTCCAAATCTGCTAGCACTATAAACGACTCACTTATATTTTTATCAATTTTTCTATGATTACTATATATCACGTTGTTTATAAGAAAATATTTATCGAAATCTGTTTCGAGTATCATATGACAATCTAACAAATCTGACTTGAATCTTTTAATAAAAGTCATGTTATTCTGAGTCCATAATTCTTTTACTCTTTTAAAATTGGGATCGTTAAACTGTTTAACACGTATAGCAATTTCATAGGGTAAAAGTGGTAACAGTTCGCTCAGAATGTCATAATTGTCAAACAAATTAGTGAAAGTGTCAATATTATCTTCTGTAATATATGGAATTACATGTTTATAGCATTCAGTACCCAAACATGTCATATTAATGAATTTTATATAGTCATATATCTGGACATTTGTGTAATTATTGCTTATTGCCACATTTACCACATTTGTTGTATTTGACACATTTATAAACTCATTGTACATTTTAATCATATCTGTATTTAAATGATCATTTATTTTAGCGTCTGGATATACCCCCAATATATCTTTTACCAATGGAATCTCGTCGGACATTTACAAAATTTAACTAAAAAATATTGTTTAATTTTTATTAATATTGTATTACAATATCAATTATTTTTAAAACGTAATATGTACTAAATATCTTATTCAGATTTCAAAACCACTACCGCTATCATCACTGCTATTATCATCACCATTACTATCACTACCACTGTCACTACTACTATCACTGCTACTACTATCACTGCTACTACTATCATCCGTGTCATAATGAATAAATGCGCGTCTATTTAAATCACCAAAATCTAGATCATCAGAACTATAATAACCATCATAATCATTATATTCACCCGGTTCAGGCTCACTTTTTTGTAATTTTATATCAGAATTTATTTCATTCAAATATCTGTCAATATCACAATCATAATATTTAACGTCAATAACATTTATATTCGCACCCATTTCAACTAAATACTTCACAATATCAATGTATCCATATTTTACACTCAACCTCAGAGGTTTATCGTTTTTAAATCGAAAATCAACCCCACTTTCAACCAAATGTACAACAATTTCTAAGTTTTCATTACTACATGCGTATATTAATGCACCTTCACCAATTTTACATAAATCAACATATTTGGTTAACAATCTTACAATGTTGGTGTAACCATTATTACATGCATACACAAAAGATTTATCATTTATGATTATTTTATCATACAAGGATTCATGGTCTAAAATCAATCTTACAATCCCTTCCTTTCCCTTTTCCACTACATTGTTTAAAACTTTGTTTATGTATTTATTAGTATCAATTCCCATATCATAAAGATATTTAACTAATCCGATTTCGCCAAAATTACATAAAGAGGTAAATAAAGTGCGAGTTTCATTACTATTAATATCCTCCATATTGTTATCATATATGTATTTGACTGTATCCATACACGTCTTATAATCATAATTCTTAAAATGCCTCGTTATACAAAAAATTATTCTTTTAACACTAAGACCCACATCTATCAAATATTTGACAATTTCAAAATTTCCATGTTTTCCCATTATCACATTTGATATTTCATTAGAACGTATATATTTTCGAGATTGATAACAATTAACGTCAGCACCCAACTCAACCAAATATTTTATTATTTCAAAATTATTATTACTGCACACGTCTACCAATAAATCATTTAAAGGAAGTTCAATAGATTTATCCTTATGTATATGATTCAATAATTTAGAATATCCTTTCTTTACAGATGCCTCGATAATATCCACTAATTGTCTATTATCAATATCTTCATTTGCATATACATCATCTATAAATGACATACACGTATCTTCAGAGTTACTACATATTATACAGTTGTAGATACTGATACATGACATTTCATAAAAACCATCAAATATGAAGGATAATAAATCAAGATATCCTTTTTGAGTACAAGTATCTACAATTTTATCAATGAATCTGATTTGGACACCATATCCAAATAAAAATGCTAAAAATCCTTTACAATCATATTCGTCGTTATGATTTATTACAGATACTATCTTTTCTGGATCTACGTATTTTCCTTTCGTGGTTCTGTTGTGAATTATACCCTCAATGAAATTAATATGACCTCCTTCATATGCAGAAGATAATATTTTATCAGTATCTTTACATTCAATAATAATTTGGTCTATAGTAAAATATTTATCATTTATATATTTAACAATGTCTTTTCTGCCGGTTCTCAAAATCACGTTCACAAAATTTTCTATGTCTTCCCAATTATCTTTAATAATATCAATGTATTTATCAATAATATATTCTACTATCTCTACGTTAACATTCTCACTTTTTGTTGCAAGCCTGATTGATTTTTCACCATATTTCCTGAGGTCAATTCCAATGTTGATCAAATGTTTTGCTGTTTCAAATTTGCCATTACATGTAGCGGCCGTTAATAAATCAATTTTCTCTCCAATATTCCAATATTGTTGATCATCAAATATATCGTTTTTATTTTTCATTTCAATTTCTACATCGACATTGACATTGACTAATGACCCCTTACCGATGGTCAATAAATAATCCAACATTTCTATCATTCCCTTACTTGCTACTTTTATTAAACCTTCTTCTATATCCTTTGGAGAATACGTGACCATCCTATCATCTGAATCATCATCATCTCTCATAAAATATTTTATAATGTTAACGTTACCATTATAATAATTGGACCATGAAGATAATGTTGGTTTTGGTAGTGCTCGTATAGAAACATTTTTTGATTTAATGAAATTCTTCATGTATATTGCCATTTCCAAATCACCATTTTCACATGCATTGGTGACAACATTAGTGAATACTTCTGCAACTGTACGATGATTTACAGAACATATCATGGTTGACATATTATCATTATTTTTTTCGAAAATATTTGTTAGATACATAACCAGATCTAAATGTCCCTTCTTAGATATTTCAAGTAAGTCATATATTATACCAAAGTAATTTCTCAACCTTGCTGTCGAATTTAATTTTTTATGATTATCATATATTATACCATTCACAGCATAATACTTTGTCTTACCAGTTTCAAATTTTACATATGGTTCCAACAATTCTGTCTTATATCTTTTTATCCACGTCATGTTGTGGATTATCCATTTACCTTTTATTTCTTTGTAAATCGGATCCTCAAATTTACTGCAATGGATAACAGCATCATATGGAAGTAATGGTAATAGCTCACACAATATGTCATAATTGTTAAAAAGATCATCAAAGAATAAAATATTGTCTTTATTGATGTACTTCACAACATGTTTATAACAACTAACATCCATACATGTGATATTGATAAACTTTATATAATTGTATATTTCTTCATCAGTGTAGTTTAGAACGATACTGTCCGGAAGCTTATCACTTATTATCTTTCCATCGACATGAAAAGATGAAAAGCTATTGTACATGTTTATCATCTTTTCATCAACATGTTCATCTATTTTTGCATTTGGATAGACATCCAGCAAGTCTTTAACAAGGGGAATTTGTGATGACATTTAATTATTTTAATTTCAAAAATTGTTATTTATTTTTATAATTTTTTCAAGAAATAAATAACAAATATGTCCAGATCTATAATAGTATCGTTAACCCCTTTAATGAATACAATATTTGAAGAGGGTGGTGTAGCTGTGGGTAGTACAATAGTATTAACACATTTTTTCTATTCAAGATTTTCATACAAGTGTGTTACAATTAAAGTCGTCAGTAAATATACTTATAGTAGTTATGGTTTTACCAATTTTATGGTTGTTGATAGTCATGGTAAACATTACAGAGTTAATAACAGTTTATGGTATAATAAATGGGATTCCATCGAAGAGTTTGATAAAATAAAAGTAGACGATATTATCACGGTAGGATATTATGGTTATCGCTTCCCCATGTTCGGAACATTTCCAAATATTATTAGCGTAAGAAAAGATATATTTGGAAGATTAGATGAGTAGTATTATATTTTAAAATATGCACCAATGGTGTATATTAACATTATATCAATCTTTTTCATTCAGCATATATTTCAATGATACGTCCAAATTATTTTTCTTACAATATGTAGCACCAAAATAATAATCATTTCTGAAATCGAAACCTGTTGTGTTACATTTGCTAAATTCGTCAAATATTTCAAGGATATTCACATCATTAGTATCGACTATGCTTTTTACAAGTGTACTATTATTTTTATTTTTATGATTTTTGAAAACTTGCAGTAGCTTACCAATTATTTCAACATGCTTATTTTCCACGAAATAATTCAAAATCATATAGGTCTCGTGGAAGAAATCAACACCAATATTAATTAAACATTCAATCATTTCTACCGATGTTTTTATATTCACAACCGTGAAATCACTATATGCTAACATACTTATATAACCTAGATTTAATTCCTTATCTCCCACAGATACCAAATAATACAGTGTATCCGAATAATTAGATACGAGACATACAGCTAACAAATCTAACATATCATAGTCTTTCACCACATTTTCCATTAAGAACTGGATTATGTCTCTATTTTTCAAAAAATTTATTAATGTTACCATTCTCACTTTATCTATCCCTAATGATATTATATATTTCACAAAAGCTAGATCATGCAAGTCACTTTCACTGTAAATAAAAAGATCTTCTAATATTTTGAGTTTTATAATTTTGAAAAATAAATTGTCTGACACCTTTTCAAATAATTCATCATGTATACATATGTAAAAAACTGAATCTATATAGCAGTATGTATAATTATATTCATGAACAATAAATTTATTCAAAACATCTTTATTATTAATCTTCATATGGTGAAAATTTTTTATAATATATTTGTGTTCAATGTTATCATAAAATGAATATAATTTTACAACATCATAATTTAACAGTAATAGTAAGCTATCCTCTATGTAATTATTTTCAAATAAATCTTCAAAAAAATGAAAATTATCTTTTGTAATATATTTTGCAATGTGTGAATAGTGTTCATCATCCATAAGCACAAAATGTATAAATTTAATATAGTTGTAAATATCCTCGTTTGAAATAAAAATAGGCGGATCATTATTTTTAAATTGTAAATACAATTCAAGTGTCTTTCCATCAATATGGTCATCTATTTTAACGTTGTCACCATATATGGAAACTAAATCTTTAACAAGGGGTATATCCGTGTACAATTTAATATCCATTTAAATGATATATACTGCATATCATTTTCAAATTTTTAAATAGTACATTATAAAAATATGCATAACAGTGTGAATATGCATATATTAAATAAATGTGGTATATGTAGCATGTGTAATCTAGATCCTCCAGACGGTATAACTGGACCCACTGGTTCCAAAGGTGTGACAGGTCCCGAGGGTCCTTATGGTAATACTGGATACACTGGACCTCAAGGTTATACTGGAGAACTTGGTATAACGGGTAAAAATGGTACCACAGGTATGTCTGGTTTTACAGGTATTAATGGATTTATAGGAAAAACAGGTTTAAAAGGTGTAACCGGTGACCTAGGATCAAAAGGTGATGTTGGGTCAACAGGTTATAAGGGTGACACTGGTTATATCGGTAAAATGGGAAATGCTGGAGCAACGGGTGATAAGGGCATTATGGGAGACACAGGAACAAGAGGTTTAACTGGTTCTAAAGGAAAAACAGGTGATGGGATAACCGGTCCACAAGGTACTATGGGAAGAATTGGTCCAACAGGTTATATTGGTAAAATGGGTGATACTGGTTTAATAGGAGCTACAGGTGCATCTGGTGTTACAGGTTATACTGGAGAGACTGGAATAACCGGGCAAATCGGGGAAACGGGTGGAACTGGAGATATAGGTCCTGCTGGTCTGTCAGATGTTACGGGGTCCTCTGGTGCCACTGGATTTAGAGGTCAAATGGGGATAACCGGGTATACAGGAAATTTTGGATTAACGGGTAATATGGGTCCAACCGGTTCAGTTGGTGATCCAGGTGAAAATAAGACGGGAGTCACAGGCGCACCCGGGTCAAATGGCTACACTGGAGAAAGAGGTTCAACGGGTGATACTGGTTTAAAAGGTGAATTAGGTAGCACTGGTTTTACAGGTGAAAAAGGAGATACTGGAGTAATGGGTGAAATAGGGACAACAGGTCAAAATGGACTTACGGGAAATAAAGGGTCACTGGGTGATACTGGGTCAACTGGCTTTATGGGTGATATAGGTCCAACAGGATTAAAAGGTGAAATCGGTCATGAAGGTGAAAAGGGGCCAACCGGATTCACAGGTCAAATTGGTAACACTGGTCATACGGGAGACAGAGGAGAAACGGGTGTAACAGGCAATAACGGTGTGACAGGTTATGTTGGGGAAAGAGGTGTGGAAGGTGATACTGGGTTACAAGGTGAAATTGGAAACACTGGTTTTAAAGGTGATACAGGTGAAAATGGTAATAAAGGTGTCATTGGAGATACAGGACCCACAGGTGAGCACGGTTATATGGGAAGGACGGGAGTGAAGGGCGATACTGGATCAACCGGTTTTAAAGGTGAAATAGGATCAACTGGCCTTAAAGGAAGTACCGGTCCAACAGGAGAGAAAGGTATTATTGGAGAAACAGGTATAATTGGTGTAACGGGAATGGCTGGTTTAAATGGAAAAACAGGTTTAAAGGGAGATGATGGGTCGACTGGTTTAAAGGGTGATATGGGGACAACCGGCTTTAAGGGGGATACTGGACAGACAGGTGAAAAGGGTAATAATGGTGAAATAGGTGTTACGGGCTCATCGGGAGAAACAGGTCAAATGGGACATACGGGTGGTACCGGTATGTCAGGTGTAAAAGGAGTGACAGGATTAATTGGTGATAAGGGTGAGATGGGCAGCACTGGAAATACAGGTTTTATAGGAGCTACAGGTGATAAGGGGTCAATTGGGCTAACAGGTTATAAAGGTGAATTAGGTGTTACGGGCGAAACTGGATCGACAGGTTCGATAGGTATAACTGGTTCGACAGGGTCTAAAGGAGAGATAGGATTTGTGGGAGTCACTGGTAGAACGGGTAGCTCCGGTGATGTGGGACACACAGGTGAAATAGGTCCAACTGGAATGAATGTAACTGGAGATACTGGCAGAACAGGTATGGAGGGAAACACTGGCGAAATGGGGGTAACTGGTAGTAAAGGTCAAATGGGTGAAACTGGTTTTAAAGGTGAAGGGGGTGAAACGGGCTTTAAAGGATTAACTGGATTTAATGGAGAAACAGGTGTTCCCGGTAACACTGGAAACAAAGGTGAAACGGGTGGTACGGGAATAAATGGTGTGACAGGTGATACCGGACAAAAGGGTATGACGGGTCATGAAGGACTGAAAGGATCAATGGGTTATACTGGTCCGATTGGTAATACTGGAATGAAGGGTCTGGATGGACCAACAGGTTTAAGAGGAGACATTGGTGTAAGAGGAGAAACTGGTAAGAATGGTGCAAAAGGTGAAATGGGATTTACCGGCGAAAAAGGTGCAATAGGATTTACTGGTGATACAGGTCCAACCGGAAGCAAAGGTGAAACTGGATTTAAGGGTGATGCAGGAGTAACAGGTATGTCGGGTATGACAGGTGACGCTCCTACAGGCTATACAGGTATAGCTGGAGATAAAGGCGAAACTGGTATAACGGGTCCTAAGGGTCCAACTGGACCAGGTGCTATCGGTGAAACTGGAGATGCTGGTGTACAGGGTATAACTGGAATTATAGGATATACAGGTGAGAAAGGTGAAACGGGTGTGAGTCCAACAGGAGAAACTGGAATTAAGGGGATAACGGGACCAATTGGCGGGACTGGTGGAACAAGTTCAGGTTATCCGGGTGAAAAAGGATTAACAGGCATTAAAGGTCCAACCGGTTTTAATGGAAATACTGGTGAAGCGGGATTCACTGGAAATAAGGGAGAAACTGGCCTTAAAGGGGAAACTGGCTCCACGGGCATGAAAGGCGAAGTCGGTTTTACGGGAGCAACATATAGTGGAAGTGATGGCGTCGCTGGCTCAAGAGGTGAAACAGGGTCTGCCGGCGAAACGGGTGAGAGGGGTGACAGTGGTAGAATTGGAGAAACAGGTGCTCAAGGTGCCATGGGAACATTGGGAGCTACAGGTGTCAAAGGTGAAACAGGACCAACCGGTCTGAAGGGAATTACAGGCGCAACAGGATTGAAAGGAATTACGGGTGCAACAGGATTGAAAGGAATTACAGGCGTTACAGGTGAAATGGGTGAAACTGGTAATAATGGACCAATAGGTGAAAAAGGATCAACGGGTGAAAAAGGTCCTGCTGGGTTAACCGGTTATACAGGCCCAAAAGGTATAAATGTCTTCACGGGTCCCATGGGATACCAAGGATCAGATGGAAATACTGGTTTGAGAGGAGACACAGGTTACAATGGAATAGCAGGTATTAAAGGTACAACAGGTTTGGAGGGTGACACAGGTGAAAGAGGACATGTGGGTGATACAGGTCTTAACGGTAAAATAGGATTGCGTGGTTCAACAGGTTTAAAGGGTGATACTGGATTACAGGGTGCACTAGGTTCAAGCGGGATAATAGGCTTACGAGGAGACACGGGTTCGCAGGGTGCAACCGGTATATCAGGGTCAACAGGGTTGAAAGGTGAAACAGGTTATAGAGGATATACAGGTGATGTAGGTTTAACGGGAATGAAAGGGGATACTGGATTTGTTGGTCAAACGGGTCCAACAGGTGGGAAGGGAGATATTGGCTTTACAGGTACATCTGGTAAGGATGGATTCACAGGTCATACTGGAGAAATGGGCATAACCGGATTAATGGGAGACAATGGTCCAACAGGTTCAATCGGTGATGAAGGTGAAATGGGAAGCACTGGTAATAAAGGAAGAACAGGTTTTGAGGGTCCAGCAGGTGTAACAGGTTTTATGGGTCATACTGGAGAAGAAGGATTTATGGGTGTCACTGGATTTACAGGATTATTGGGATACACAGGTGAAAAAGGAGAGATTGGTCATACGGGCGAGAAAGGAATGACTGGTCCAATTGGAGATATGGGTAGCACGGGCATAAGAGGAAATACTGGAGCTTTAGGTTTGACAGGTGATATGGGACCAACTGGGTCTATGGGTGAAACAGGTGAAATAGGGTCAACGGGAGATACAGGTCCAACAGGACCGAAAGGAGAAATGGGATTGACAGGACCCACAGGGTTGATGGGCGATGCTGGTGAAAAAGGGGCATTTGGAGATACTGGAGTAAAAGGTTTAACAGGATATGCTGGTTCAACTGGATCGATGGGAAACACAGGTCCAAAAGGGTTGTCTGGTGACACAGGTATAATTGGAATGACGGGTAAAAGTGGTCCAACAGGACAAATAGGAGACACTGGTATCAAAGGTTCTACTGGAAGTATGGGTGAAACAGGTGAAATGGGAGCCACTGGTCCAAAAGGAGAAACGGGATACACTGGTTCAAAAGGTGATACAGGTACCGCCGGTCCAACAGGTTCAATTGGTAATACAGGTTATACTGGAGCAATCGGTGGCACTGGTCAAATGGGACAAACGGGCCCAATGGGCAGCAAGGGTCCAGTTGGCTTTACGGGAAGTACAGGAATGCCCGGCCCAATGGGAAGCACTGGTCCCAACCCCAATCCTTTGAGTGTGGGTAATTCTATATTTGTAGATGCAATTTATGGAAAACCTGCTGGAGAGGTTGAAAACTTTATAGGTCCATATATAAATATAAATGATGCGGCTACAGCTGCTGCCGCACTTGCATTGGCTAGAGGTGTACCTTCAACAGTATATGTGAGGCCGGGATCATACACAGCAAATTTAAATTTGGCGAGAGTCAATGTTAATTGGTATTTCGAAGAAGGTTCAAAAGTGGATTATGTAGGCAATAATATGATGTTCAATGCAACATCATCAATACCAGGTTTTGATATTAGAGGATATGGTGAATTTACCACATCCAGAGGTAATTTTATCTTTAGTTTCAGCAGTCCATATGAATATAATATAGAGGGTAAATCAGTAATTAACTCTCCTACAAATTTAGATCGAGGTGCGGTTTGTATAAGGGTCCAGAATCCCACATTGAAATGTAGAATTAAATTTGAAACGGTCAGTTTAGCAAGCGATGCTGTTATGTCTGGTGGAGGTACTTTTTTCTTTTCAGCATTGAATATATTGTCTCCGAATGTAGAAATAGACGTAAATGATGTGTCAATCTATCTCCCAAATACCACTGTTACATCTGGTAGATTTATAACTATGAACCTTAATAATCAAGATTCTAATCCAAGTAACAATTCTGTAATTGTTAACAGTAATAGTATATCATTGGCTATAGGTAAATTTGATTCACAAGTATCACCAACCATAAATTCGGGCGTATCACCATCAACAAATTGTCATATTATAACAGTATTGGTAAGATCTATGTTTAATTCACCAGTAACGATAAACAGTGGAATAATTTCGTTAATGACAGATGACATTACACCCAACAATACATTTAACCATGAAATATACACTATTTTATGTACGATATCAATAGTTAACATCAATGTAAATACTATATTATTGATGTACACGACTGATCTGGATTCAATAATAGATTTCAGTATTGAGCAAGAACCATCTGCTACACCCACTTTACAAAGTACATCATACATATCCAGTGCCATAATATCAAGACAATGTTATTTAAACTTTAATTTCAATTTAATATACCTGGACGGAACAATTTTAGATAACTTGAATGTATTAGCATGTATTTATTTGATAGACACATATGCGTACGTAAATGGTAATAGTGTCATATATCCATTATCACTCAACGATGACTTTGGAAAAGCTTATGTGATTAATGTACTTGATTCAAGTTCTGTCACATATACATTTATAAATATAACATACATTTATTCAAATATATACTATAATACAAATAATGGTGGTTTGAGTATTATTTATTTGGATGGTAATAACACTTTGGAGATAGATGGTTTACGATTCGAATATTCAACAGTTGACACTAATTTAATTAATATTATAGAAACTGATGGTGGAAGTGTTAATAATATAGTAATTGACTATTTAGGATCATCACTTCCTAGAGATGCATCAAACACTCCAAAAACATGTGTTAACCTAGCAGGATATGATAAAGTATCGATAAATTATTTATATCAAAAAGGTGCCGGTACCGGAATTTCGACAAATTCAGTCTGCTTCATTGATGTGAATCATTTAGAAATGGATGGATTGTGTAAAGGTATAATATGTGGATCATATAATTATATTAACGTATGTGAAATAATATTTTCAGATAATAACACATCGAATTATATAATAGACACTAATTTAAATACTTTGTCATATATAAATATAAATAGTATAACCATTGGACCAAGTCGTATCATGTATGTGCAGGAAGGTTCTCTATTTTCAAATATCCATTATATAAATGTAACAACACATACAACTGGTATCACATATTTTAATCTGATATCTACTGATGGCTATATTAATTTAAATATATTCTCTATAATTGCATTAGCAGACAACACAAATACAATATATTTTAATATTACATCCGTTGAAACAAGTATAAATATAAACTACCTGAAAAAAAGTACACCAAATATCGCTTTGGGGACAATATTTAATATTTCAGGTAATAGTAGTACATCTACACTATTGAATCTTAATGTAGTTGATATAACTTGTATATCATTAACATTTATGAAAACAGATAGCTCTGATGCAAGCTATGATAGAATTGTGTTATTGTCTGTTTATAAACTAAATATTAGAGAAACTTCATCTATCGGAAATTTGATTATATGTAATAATTCACAAATATATATACATTTAGTGGATGTATCATTGGATGCGTCCCCAGCAATAAGCTTTATGGCTATATCTTCTACCAATAATACTTATTCTCCACAAACATTTATTACGGTGAGAAATTTTTACACCGTTCTTAGCACTTATGTAACACTAAATATTTACAAGGGGTTATTTTATTCGAATGTATATAACTGTGTGTGCTCTACTTCATTTTACATAACATTTTTTAATACGATACACTCTCCTGCGTCAGTTGATAATAAATATTTCATAACAGGTAATTATAGATCTCCATTTGCAAATGTTAATATTGTTACAAATGTGATCGGAGTAGTAACACCACTTATACTTTCAAATGTAACATTCATTCAAGAAACAGGTTCAAATAGGACTGTGTATAGTAATTATGCCAACACAAGAATACGAATATATACTTCAAGCATGTTTAGCACTGGATTTACAAATATTGGAGCATTATTAATGGGAACCGCTATTACCGATGCAAATGTCATTTAAAAATTAATTAATATGATATAAATTTTGATATATTTAGCCAGAGTAAAAAAATATCACTGGGAATATAGGTAATCTCTAATCTTTAAACTCTTGAGAGTCTAACATTCTTACAAATATCATCCGTTAAAATACATAAACACAAAATTATGTTAAAATTATTACTGATGAACGTAGTGACAAATAAAAACATATTCAAATGTATATTTTTATCTTCAGCAAATTGCCTTCTTATGATGAATATGAGGCTTAAAATAATTGACAATAAATATATAGATTTGGGGCATCTTACTATTATCATGCTTTCACTTAACACCTTCATCGTGTTTTTATAAATTTATATATTCATTAAATATTACAAATATACATTCAATGAATGTATATGAAATGAATGTATATTTTTAACATGCATACCTATCTTAAATGACATTAATTGAAGGAGTTAGTGTTCCCACAAGTACATTTGTGTTAAATATATTTCTGCTACTATACATATTTACATATATTCGTATATCAAATGGCAAATTAAACATAGCTATAGTTGTATTTTGACTATATACTTTATGTATGTTCAATACTGGATTTATAGGTATCGGTACTATATTAATCGGATCTTGGGTTATCAATGGTAATGTTATTTAAAGATTAATTAATGTATAAAATAACTGCTGATGTTAAATCAACAATGGATAAAGTTTATAAACTTATGAATGATATATACACAGTTACATACAAAGATACAAAATCTTCAATTTATTTCAAATAATGAAAATAATTAAAAATTAGAAAGATATATTAATAATTTTAATAAACTCACAACATTTCACCCAAGTAAAAAAAAATTGAAACTTTGGGAAATATCATCCGTTAAAAAATAAACACAAAATTATGTTAACATTATTACTGAAGAATATAGTGGCAAATAAAAACATATTCAAATGTATTTTTTTATCTTCAACAAATTGTTTTCTTATGTTACAAATGAAACGTAAATTCATTGATAGCGAATATAAAGATTTAGAATATCTTACTATTATCACGCTTGTACTTAACATATTTGTTATAATTTTTTAAACATATTATGATACACATTCAATGAATGTATAGCTATTTTCTGAATATGAATGTGAACATTAACAATATATTTTAAATAACATTAAGACTATTACTCATGGTTCCCACAAGTAAATTTGTGTTAAATCTAATGACTCTACTAATTGTATTCACATATACTCTTATATATAATGGCATATCTACTAATAAAAGAACGGTCCTATTAAAACTGTAAACACTATTTGTACCAGATACTAATGATATACTATTAAGTATAAGGGGAGTATTTTCTTTATAAGTTGACGAAGTGTTAAGAATATTTGTGCTTCCATTAATGTATATGTTAATATTATTTGCCCTATAACATCCACTTATTACATGTTTATTCATAATACTTCCCTCCAAGTATGGTCCTGCAACTGGATATGATAGATATATAATATTAAAGTTTCTATCAGCAGTGGTAACACAATTTACAACATTACAGTAAATAATAGAGCTATAAGAATCTATATGCATAAATCTACAGCCACCATTAAAATTTACCATGTCAATATCATTGTAGGAATATGGAGTATTATAAGAAATAATCGCAATAAAATTAGTAGTTGTACTTGTACCTATTGACACTGAAGTATTTTCAATGGATAAATATGTAATACTTCCCCGTAAATAAAATAATCCCACAGCTGGCTGACCTGATGGTGGAGTCGTAACGAGAGTTCCATTAACATTTAAATATCCAATATTAATATAAGTAGTTGTAGTTGAATTTGAAATATAATATAAAACATTACTTATGTTAGTGCATGTTATCAACATTTTATTCACATTTATGTCCACATATGTATCTGCTGCCGGACTGCCTATATTAAATAATATTGCTACGTTAAATGACATTGTTCCCGGAATTATAAATGATTTTATATCAATTTCAGTGATACCTCCAGAGATGTTGAAATAATTACCAGTTGTATTCATATTTATACTGTCTACTTCTATATATGACGTTCCAGATGAAATAGAAAATGGTACATTGGCTAAAGTATCAGTAACACTTATTGATTTTACAACAATATTGGTAGCAGTGGTTGAACCTGAGATGTTGAAGTAATTGCCAGACGTAGTATATATTATTTTTTCCACTGTAATATATGAATCTCCACCTGTAATTGAAAACATTGTGTTTACTAAAGATGTTGCTGTATACGATATTGATTTCACATTAACAGCAACTGTTCCTCCAGAAATATCGAAATAATTAATTGTTGAACCGTCCCCCGTATTGGGTATACTTATCGACATGTAATCCACATTTATGTATGAATCTCCGGAAGAAATTGTAAATAATGCACCAAGCAACACAACCTCATCACTACTTGTTATAGATTTTATATTAAAATATGAATAACCTCCAGAAATAACAAATAAGTCATCTCCGGTAATATTTAGATCCATATTGTTAATATTTATGTATGTTGTACTACCGTCCCCGATGTTAAATATAGAATTATTCATTTTGTTGACTGTCAGATAAGCAATACATCCATCAGCACTATTATAAAAATCGAAATTTTTAACTGTATTAAAGTAATTTATATTTATTGTGCTGACCCCTACAGAAGCTATACATATTGAATTAATAACTGGAGTTCCTCTTACATCAATGCTATTTACATTGAGTTCGTTGTTTCCAGCCAATCTAAAAAATATGATTCTGTTATTATTGCCGCTCAAAGCTACAGATATAAGATTAATATTGACCAACATTTGTAAAGTATTGCTACCTGTAACATCTGTATATATTATTCGCGAATTGACAGAAGTCAATTCACTATTACTGGTAAATGATATCCTGTTAATGTTTAAATGAAAATTAATACTCTTTCCTTCAGTGGTACCTCCCACAGTAACAGTAAAAATAATAATATAAAGAACAGGTAAAATGGGTTTGTCTATAGAATCTATGCTTAAATATACGCTCACGTTATTGCCATCCACATCAGCAGGTGCAATAACAAAATAACCATCACTTCTGACTAAATTAAAATGTATGTAATTTATATTCATATGTATATTTCCATATGTAATATTACACAAACTTCTCGCACCACTATCATTTATTTCATTTATATGTAAGTAAGTCGTGTTAATATCTGCAGTATTGAAAAATATATTTATATCTGGAAACTCAACATAATTTATAAATATTTTATTTGTGTCTTTAACAGAAATGCAAATTAAATTGGCAGATAATACAACTAACTTTAAATTATTTATGTTTAGCACATTATATCCAGATAAATCAAAAAGTGTACATGTACCTGTTAACGTCCCTATGGACATATTTATGTTATTTATATTTATCAACATTTTTATGGTATTATTGCTTATACTATCCGAATATATAATGTTTTTCAACACTGTTGAACCCAAAGATATTTTATCTATGTTTAAATAGAAATTGGTATTTAAAGTTTCTGATGTAGCTGAGGTGTTTATATTAAAAATTTCATTCACATTTACATTTACACCACTACCCAATGTTCCAATATTTAGGTATACATTCACATTATTACCAACCACGTCGTCTGGTAATATATTAAAATAATCAATATCAGTGTTATTAACATTAAAACGTATATAATTTATATTCATATATATATTTCCATATGTAATGTTACATAATACTGAAGTTTCTACTGAAATTGCGTCATTTAAATAATTAATGTCAATATATGTTGTGTTTGCGCCAATTGTACTAAAAAATGTGCTTATATTTGGAAATACAACATAATTAATGGATATTTTATTTGTCCCAGCAACAGATATACATGTTAAATATTCAGAACCAGCTCCTGATATTATTAACGAGTTTATGTTCACCACATTGTTTCCAGATAAACTAAAATATGTATGATTATCGCTATAGGTTGTAGTCAGTTCGACCGTTTCGAAACTAATGCTACATCTACCAGTACCACCACTTACATTCACAATGGCCGTTGATGGATCTGACGTCACGTTTGAAATTATGGATTTTCCTTCTATAATGTAATTAAGATCAGCATTAGTGTTAAGGAATTTACCGGATCCACTTGTATTAAACACACCATATCCTCTAACATCAAAACCATATGTATTTGAAATAGTCCCATCAAATAAATAATTTGATCCAATGTAATTAACATATGAACCTTCCTCAAAATACCAATTGACGTAATTTCTTGCTAAATTATCATGTGTATCATATACACCAGGTCTTACATATACAGTTATAATTTTACTAGAGGATGCTGCACTTGCAGCTGCATCAGCCGCATCAGCTATATCCAGATAGGGTCCCACAAAATTCTCAACCATTCCCAACGGCATTCCAAATACAATATCCACAAACACGGAATTACCCACATATGCTGCTAAAGGACCGGTTGCCCCCGTATATCCTGGACAACATGGTCCAGTTTCACCGCGTAATCCAGTATTACCTTCTATTCCCACAGGTCCAGTTCCACCTTTTATTCCCGTAGATCCAGTCTGGCCTCTTATTCCCGTATGTCCGGTACCACCTCTTTCACCTGTTGGTCCCATTTCACCTCTTAAACCCGTAAATCCAATCCCACCTTTTGTTCCCGTAGGCCCAGTCTCACCTTTTATACCTGTCATTCCCAATTCACCGCTTATTCCCATTGGTCCGGTTTCACCTTCTGTACCAGTGTATCCAGTTTCACCTTTTGTGCCTGTTGTTCCCATTTCACCCCTTGCACCTGTGTAACCAGTCTCACCTTTTGTACCTGTCGATCCAGTTTCACCCCCTATACCTGTTGGTCCAATCTCACCCCTTACACCTGTTGATCCAGTTTCTCCTTTTACACCGGTGGTCCCAGTATCACCTCTTATCCCTATTGGTCCAGTATCTCCTTTTAATCCTGTGGGTCCAGTTTCACCTTTAATACCTGTGAATCCAGTCTCACCTTTTATACCCGTAGAACCAGTTTCACCTCTTATTCCTGTGGAGCCAGTTTCACCTCTTATTCCGGTTGGTCCAGTGTCACCTAATTCTCCAGTGGGTCCAGTTTCACCTCTTATACCTGTTGGCCCAGTTTCACCTCTTTCTCCGATTGGTCCAGTTTCACCTCTTGCACCTGTTATTCCAGTTTCACCCCTTACACCCGTTATTCCTATTACACCTCTTTTTCCGGTTGGTCCAGTTTCACCCTTTATTCCTGTTGGTCCAGTGTCACCCCTTTCACCTGTTATTCCAGTTTCACCTCTCGAACCTGTCGATCCAATTTCACCTGTTGCTCCAGTAAATCCAGTTTCACCTTTTATTCCAGTAAATCCAATCTCACCCATTGGTCCGGTCAATCCTGTTTCACCTTTTACACCTGTTATGCCTATTTCACCTTCTATACCTGTTGATCCTGTCTGGCCGTTTATACCAGTAGGTCCAGTTTCACCTTTCAATCCCGTTGATTCGGTTTGGCCTTTTATACCTGTTGGACCAGTCTCACCCTTTGATCCTGTTGATCCAGTTTCACCTATTGAGCCAGTTACTCCTGTCTCACCTATTGAACCTGTTAAACCTGTTATATCCCCCATTCCAGTAGGTCCCGTTATACCCCGTAATCCAATTAATCCGGTTTCACCCCTCATTCCAATTGAACCAGTTTCACCTTTCAATCCAGTGGGACCAGTTTCACCACGCATTCCAGTAAATCCAGTTTCACCTTTTACACCTGTATAGCCAATCTCCCCCTGTATTCCAGTAAGACCATATTCACCTTTTGTTCCTGTGAGCCCAGTTTCACCTTTAAAACCTGTGTTTCCAATTTCACCTTTAAATCCTGTTACCCCAGATTCACCTTTTAATCCTGTTACACCTGATTCACTTTTCAATCCCGTTGCTCCAGATCCACCTTTTAATCCCGTCGCACCAGGTTCACCCTTTAATCCCGTTATACCAGATTCACCTTTAAATCCCGTTACACCAGGTTCACCCTTTAATCCTGATGGACCTGTTATATCCCCCATTCCGATTAATCCAGTTTCACCCTTCATTCCAGTAGAACCTGTTTCACCTCGTAATCCAGTGAATCCAATTTCACCTTTCAGTCCTGTGGGTCCAGTTTCACCCTCCATTCCAGCAGGTCCAGTTTCACCCATTATTCCCGTAAATCCAGTCTCACCTCTTGCACCCGTTGCTCCAGTTTCGCCTTTGATTCCCGTTACTCCAACTTCACCTTTCATTCCAGTGGGTCCTGTTTCACCTATTATCCCCGTAAATCCAATTTCACCTGTCTCACCTCTAGCACCAGTTGTTCCAATTTCACCTGTTATCCCCGTCTCACCTCTCATTCCAGTTTCACCTGTTGCACCCTTTACACCGGTACTTCCTTTTTCACCTCTCTCACCCGTTGGACCTGTTCCGCCCATTATTCCTGTTGATCCAATTGAACCTGTTCCGCCCATTATTCCAGTTGGACCAGCCTCACCCTCCATTCCGGTAAATCCAATGGCACCTTGTGAACCAGTAAAACCATTCATTCCCTTTGCTCCAGTGTCTCCTCTTTCACCCGTGGATCCTCGTTCTCCAGTAAGTCCCTGAGATCCGGTAAATCCATGGGATCCTGTTTCACCCTTTTCACCTGTTACACCATGTTCACCTGTTGCACCTGTCACTCCTTCAAAGCCGGTCATCCCTATTATTCCCGTTACACCCTTCTCACCGGTTAATCCTCTTGGACCACTTGCACCTGCTGCACCTGTTATTCCTGTTACTCCGGTATCACCGTCTGAACCTGTATTTCCCCACAATCCTGTATCACCTTGTGGACCGATGTGGCCAGTTGTACCTGTAAATCCTTGAGAACCTCCAAAACCTTGCGTTCCTGTTTCTCCGCGAAATCCAGTCATTCCTTGTGATCCTGTCTCACCGAGAGACCCAGTAGCCCCTTGTTGGCCAGTTATCCCTTGTTGACCTGTTGATCCTTGTTCACCAGTAACACCTATAGCACCTGTGGCACCATTTAAACCAGTAATACCATATGATCCCGTTTCTCCACGAAATCCAATTTCACCAGTTAAGCCTGTAGGACCCGGCGATCCAGTATTCCCATGTGAACCAGTTACACCTTGCTGCCCTGTGCTACCCTGTAGACCTGTATCTCCCATTAAACCTGTGTCACCTTGCAAACCAGTAGTACCTTTTGGTCCACTACCTCCAGTATCACCTTTTGAACCTGTCATACCGAACATTCCTGTCGGTCCTTGAACACCCATGTCACCCGTTGATCCAGCATATCCTGTGGCTCCGCGTGTACCCGTTTCTCCCGATCCTCCTGTACCACCCGGACCACATTCTGAAGGACCACGAGGACCTGCAGGTCCCTGAGCACCTGTGCTACCGACAGGTGATGGTATAATACATTTGTATTTATTGTTACAATCATTACAATTATTATCGCACTCTTTTATTACTTTAATGTTCCCGTGTTCATAAATTACTTTACTATTTGTTTTTGAGTCAAGAAATTCAAAATTATTTGGCAGCTTACATAATTTATATTTGTTATTGCATAATTTGTACAATCGACACCTTTTACCTGTTATCAATAGTAACATTTTCTCATTGGCTGTATTGATATCGATACCATTATATATTATTTGTCCTCGAAGTAATATCATATTTTTCTATCGAATAAAAAAATTACTTTCATATTATAAAAAATATATTGTTCATCCAATACAACAAGTGTAAATTGTTTCATATTACATATATGTTATTTTATACTTTATACTTTATAAGAATATAATCATATGTTTCGAAATAATGTTTTAATAGGTGTAATTCCTCATTAATATTTGTATGTTAAAATAAACAATATTTTTTCTAACTTTATGATAGATTTACATATTAACATTAATCAGAACCAGTCTTAAAAATTATATTTCAAAATGAATTTCATTTTAATTGTATTAGAATTGTCTATATAATTTTATTGTAAAAATATTCCTATTATATTTGTTTCAACTTTTTCTAAAATTTCGCGTACGCGAAATCTTTAGAAAAAACCGAAAATGCCGTATTTCGCATACGCGAAATATGGCATTTTTATATATATTAATTAATTTTTTTATATTAATAAATAAAAAAAAAACATTAAATAAACAATAAATATAATGGTCTATTTGATTCAGTTACAATTGTAATAAAATAAATTAATTTATCTTAAGACTGGTTCTGATCCACTCTGAAAATTTACATTTTAAATGAATTAAATTAAGATTAATTCAAATGGGATTAAAATATTTTAACATTAATCAGATCCTATCTTAAAAATTATGTTTCAAAATGAATTTCATTTTAATTGTATTAGAACAATTTATATAATTTTATTGTAAAAATATTTCTATTATATTCATTTCAACTTTTTCTAAAATTTCGCGTACGCTAAATCTTTAGAAAAAACCGAAAATGCCGTATTTCGCATACGCGAAATATGGCGTTTTTATATACTAATTAATTTTTAATTTTAATAAATAAAAAATATTAAATATATAATAAATAAATATACTTATTCGGTTCAATTATAACAGTTATAAAATAAATTGATTTATCTCAAGACTAGTTTTGATCCACTTTGAAAATTTACATTTCAATTAGATTAAAATATGATTAGTTCAGATGATGTTAAAATGTTTTCTCTTAAGATAAAACATTTCAATATTAATCAGATCATATCTTAAAAATTACATTTCAAAATGAATTTTATTGTAAAAATATTCATATTATATTTGTTATATACGAATACAGAAATATTTTTAAATTTTAAAATATTTCTGGAAATTTTCCAGAAAAAAATATTAGAAATAAGATAATTTGTTTGTTATAATCAACATGGGTATTTTACTAGATCATATGCATAGTTCCAACCATTATACAATTAATTACTTAAATTTTAATTGATTTACAATGAATAAAAATATAATATCAAATAGTTGAACAATATGTAATTCAAAGGAATTTTCAACTGATTTAATTACATTATTTATATATTGATTGAATAAACATTAAATGATAGCTTTAGATAAATGATGCTATATAATAATTTGTATTATCAACGCCATTACTACTTGTTGCTACATTAAAACTGACGTCAGTATGTAAATCTTTATTTCCAATACATGTACTATAACATGATAAGATTGTATTGGAAATATCTGTTATAATGTTATAGTCACCATTTGTTTTAAACACTGTATTAGTTAAAAAAACAGATGGGTTATTCGCTCCACTTATGCTCAAATTGGCACCTGTACTACCACAATCATATGAGCCAGAAAAAACATATTTTGAATTTGAATTGAAAGATGATATGTTTATCATACTATCATTTGTAATTGAATGACAGTCAACAATATTACAATACAATATATTTCCACTACCTACAAGCATATTCACGATTATTGAACTAGTTATCAATCTGTCAATGTTTATATTTGTATAACCATTTCCCAAAAAGTCAAATATGGTTGGTAAATCGCCACAGGTAAGATATTTACATGTAATATATGATGTAGTGTCCGCAAAATTAAATAAACTATTCGAAACTGATGTATTTGTGATGTTAAAATTATATATGTTTAAATATATTAGCGACCCGGAAATAACAAGGAAACTACTAAATGAGCTATTATTATTATCGATGATATCAATTATATTCACATATAAAATACTATTAGAATTAATATAAAATATATTATCTATTGATAACGGTAAATTTAAACTATCTATGTTAACGTGGTTTATTGATGTATTTGTAAAAAAGAATAATGAACTAGTAGCATCCAAATTTTTATTATCAAAATTAGCTATGTTTAAATACAACTTTGAACCAAGGTTTCTCAAAAATGTATTTATTGAAATATCAGTTTCGTTATTTATAACATTAATAATATTTATACATGATACTAAATTACTAGTACCACTAGATCCAAATGAAAAAATAATTAAGTTATTTGATGTTAGATATAAATTGTTTATATCAACGTTTAAATATGCTATACCGGAAGATGGAGAAATATTTAGTATCCAAGTGGATTCAATATTTATTGTGTCTATATTAATTATTAAATAAAATTTTACAGAATCATGTGTCATAAAAGAATCAAAATTTCCCTCTATATTATATATATTTAATTTCGTATATGTAGTATCGTCAATTGAAATTAAAAACATTCCATTACAATCATTACAATATACATATTCTATGTTTGCTATTATTTTACCAATTTTTGAATATGTAAATGTATAGTTACATTCATTGTCTATATACATATAATTTATATTAATTACATTATAATCACATATATTAAACAAAGATGTATTTAATTTAACGTTTGTTGTCAGATTATTAATATTTATAAAATTAGATGTTGTATTTGATGTAATATTATCATTCATAAATAGTGATGATATAATGTCTGAATTTGCATTTATGTTATTTATCATAAAATAGCTATTACATAAATAATATATTATAACAGAATCCTCTGTACAGCTTTCACATATAAAGTTAATTGAATTGCATATTACCATCATGTTCTGTGATAACACATACATTATTCCATAATATTTTAGATCTTCAACAGTGTTAATAATAGTGGTCATATTCATTACATTTGATGATATATACAAATTTGTACATACTCGCGTATCAGAATCAGTTTTACCGTAACAGCCGAACATTAAATGCGATCCATTATTAGTGTTTATGTACGAATTTATGATATTGGATTTAATATTAAAATAATCATTGATAGTATTCACGTTTGTAGGATCATAATCATCCGATATTATTTTTATAACCATCATCTCTGTATCTTCAGAAACTGTCAAATATGGTAAATACACATTTATAACGTTACATAAAACATCTACATTTGAAGATTGTGTGTTTATCACATATAAATCATTATTTAATATTATGACGTCTTCATTGAATATTTCTAATGTATCGAATTGTATATTATATGTTCCTCTTCCTTCTCCTATATGAATTAGAGAATATGAATTACCACTTGTACTTAATACATTATTCATTGTTGCATTTAAACCTCTTACATTGTTTATTGGTGAAACTGGACCTATATATCCAGTTGGACCAGTTGTCCCTGAAAATGTATTATTACCAATATCAAATATCGTCATTCCATTAGTTGAGTAAAATTGTCCATATCCCAAAATATTAAAAGGTTTTGCATTTATTCCATCATAAAATAATGCAGTTAAACCATCATTGTTTATAACAGATCCTTCTTCAAAATACCAATTTACATAGTCTCTATATAAATTAGAATCCACTAACCCAAAATCATATATTCCTGGTCTTACATAAACTGTGAAATATTCATTCGTATTATTTGCAGCAATTCCAGCTGCATCAGCTGCAGCTAATAATGTTTTGAACGGGTAAATATAGCTTTCTATTTCAGCTGTTGAATCATCTCCATATATTGGATCAACAAATACTGAATTATTATATTCCAAGCTTCCAGGAGGACCAGTTTGACCCCTTATTCCGGTTGGTCCTGTCTGCCCATTCATACCTGTTGGACCTTGTGAACCAGTCGGACCTTGTAATCCGGTTGAACCTTGTAATCCAGTTGACCCTTGTGATCCAGTGACACCATCTAAACCAGTTGCACCTTGTAATCCAGTTACACCTTGTAATCCAGTTGCACCTTGTAATCCAGTTGCACCCTGTGAACCAGTTGGTCCTTGTAAACCAGTTGCACCTTGTAAACCAGTGATACCATTTAAACCAGTTACTCCTTGTAATCCGGTTGGTCCTTGTGATCCAGTAACACCATTTAAACCTGTTTGTCCTTGTAATCCAGTTGGTCCCTGTGATCCAGTGATACCTTGTGAACCGGTCATACCTGCAATGCCAGTAACTCCTTGTTGTCCTGTCAACCCCTGCAAACCAGTGTCCCCTCTGGCACCTGTAGATCCTTGAACCCCGGTGTTACCTTGCAGACCGGTATCCCCTCTTTCACCTGTATACCCTTTAGACCCAGTTGCACCCTGCAATCCAGTACCACCTTTTTCGCCAGTATACCCTCTTAAACCTGTTGGACCATCTACACCTGTAACACCTTGAAATCCTGTATCGCCTCTTTCACCTTTTTCACCTTTTTCACCTGTATAACCTCTTAAACCCGTTGGACCATCTGTACCTGTAACACCTTGTAATCCAGTGTCGCCTCTTTCACCTTTTTCACCTGTGTATCCTCTTAAACCCGTTGGTCCATCCGCACCCGTAACACCATGTAATCCAGTATCTCCTCTTTCACCTTTTTCACCTGTGTATCCTCTTAAACCAGTTGGACCATCTGTACCTGTAACACCTTGTAATCCAGTATCTCCTCTTTCACCTTTTTCACCTGTATCTCCCCTTAAACCTGTCGGTCCATTTATACCTGTTAAACCTTGAATCCCCGTATCACCTCTTTCACCTTTTTCACCAGTATAACCTCTTAAACCAGTCGACCCGTCCGCACCTGTAGCACCTTGAACCCCTGTATCACCTTTTTCACCTTTTTCACCAGTATATCCTTGTAAACCTGTTGAACCATTTGCACCTGTAGCGCCTTGAAATCCAGTGTCACCTCTCCCACCTCTTTCGCCTGTATATCCCCTTAATCCTGTTGGCCCATCTATACCTGTGACACCTTGAAATCCTGTATCACCTCTTTCACCAGTATATCCTCTTAAACCAGTCGGACCATCTGAACCAGTGACACCTTGAACTCCTGTATCACCTTTTCCTCCAGTATATCCTCTTAAACCAGTCGGACCATCTGAACCAGTGACACCTTGAAATCCAGTGTCCCCCTTTTCACCAGTATATCCTCTTAAACCAGTAGGACCATCTGAACCAGTAACACCTTGAAATCCAGTATCTCCTCTTTCGCCTTTTTCCCCAGTATATCCTCTTAAACCAGTTGATCCATTCGCACCAGTAACACCTTGAAATCCCGTGTCACCTCTTTCACCTCTTTCCCCAGTATATCCTCTTAAACCTGTTGGACCATCTGAACCAGTAACGCCTTGAAAACCCGTGTCACCTTTTTCCCCAGTATATCCTCTTAAACCAGTTAATCCATTTGCTCCTGTAACACCTTGTAATCCTGTGTCACCTCTTTTACCAGTAAAACCTTGTAAACCTGTGTCACCTCTTTCACCTTTTTCACCAGTAAAACCTTGCAAACCTGTTGGTCCATTAGCACCTGTAATACCTTGTAATCCTGTGTCACCCCTTTCACCTTTTTCACCCGTGAATCCTTGTAAACCAGTTGGTCCATTTGAACCAGTGGTACCTTGAAAACCAGTGTCACCTTTCTCTCCCTTTTCACCAGTATATCCTTGTGAACCAGTTGAACCATTCGCACCCGTTAGACCTTGAATTCCCGTATCACCCCTTTCGCCTTTTTCACCTGTATATCCTTGTAAACCTGTTGATCCATTTGACCCTGTAGCACCTTGAAATCCTGTATCTCCCCTTTCACCTTTCTCACCTGTATATCCTTGCGAACCTGTTGGTCCATTTGAACCCGTAACACCTTGAAAGCCAGTATCTCCCCTTTCACCTTTCTCACCTGTATAACCTTGCGAACCTGTTGGTCCATCTGATCCTGTGACACCTTGTACTCCTGTATCACCTCTTTCTCCTTTTTCACCTGTGAATCCTTGCAAGCCTGTTGGTCCATCTGATCCAGTGACACCTTGTACTCCTGTATCTCCCCTTTCACCTTTCTCACCTGTATATCCTTGTGAACCTGTTGGACCATCTGACCCCGTAGCACCTTTAAAACCAGTATCTCCCCTCTCACCTTTCTCACCTGTATATCCTTGCATCCCTGTTGAACCATCTGATCCTGTGACACCTTGTACTCCTGTATCACCTCTTTCACCAGTAAAACCTTGTAAACCAGTCGGTCCATCTGGCCCTGTAGCACCTTTAAAACCAGTATCTCCCCTTTCACCTTTTTCACCAGTAAATCCTTGTAAACCAGTTGGTCCATTTGATCCTGTAACACCCTGAATACCTGTGTCACCTTTTTCACCTTTTTCACCAGTAAATCCTCGTAAACCAGTTGGTCCATCTGCACCTGTAAAACCTTGAAATCCAGTGTCACCCTTATTTCCAGTGGATCCGATTTCCCCTTGCAAACCAGTAGGTCCATCCGCACCTGTAAAACCTTGAATACCAGTATCACCTCTTTCACCAAATGCACCTGTAGCACCAATATTACCGGTTGGACCAATATAACCTGTTACACCCATTGGGCCAGTTGCTCCACCCCCCCCCGGACCCGTCTCACCTACCTTTCCCACTGGACCAGTGTAACCAGTTATTCCAACTGGATATGGAATGATACATTCGTTTACAATCTTCACACAGCCACATTCACATATTATTTTCACATTGTTGATGACATCAACAAATTCGAAATGATTTGGCAGTTTACATAGTTTGTACTTTTTGTTTATAAGTTTGTATAGTACACATTTACCATTTAATATCAGTAAAACTAACTTCTTTTTCACAAATGCTATGTCAGAATGATTATATATTATCTCCCCTTGCAATAGCATTACTGTTTTATTAAATAAATATTTTTTTTATTTTATACTGGATTAAGAAAATTGTTTTTGTCATTAATGATTGTTATGTACAATTTGTACACAATATTTATCAATAATCAAATTCAAAAAGTATAATATTCATCCGAAACAAGTACAACCAATGCATAAATATCAGCTGATTTATTTAGCATTAATTCGATTTTCATCCTCATATATTCACCACTGTTTTCAAATTCCTTTATTTCTTTCAACCTTTTCTCTATTACATCTTTTCCTTTTAAATTTTTTTCAAACCATACATTATAATCAACCCCGGCTGCTACTAATAATTTCATTATATTGTAATGTGAATACAAACATGAGTAATAAAATCCAGTATTATCACCTCTTTCCTCATTTATTCCATCATTTATATCTACACCATGAATAATTAATAATTTGACAATTTCAAAACGATCATATTGACATGCTAGAGCTAGAGCAGTTATACCATCAAAATTAACATGATTTATATTTGTAACTTTATTTATTAATAATTTTACTACATCCACAAAATCGTTACGACATGCAATCATAAACCCATTGTTTCCCCGTTCATTAATATGATTTATATTTGCACCATTATCTATTAATATTTTTAAGGTGTCTATCTTACCATTATAACATGCCATCATAAACCCATTATTTCCCCATTTATTAATATGATTTATATTCGCACCATTATCTATTAATATTTTTAAGATTTTCATCTTACCATCATAACATGTATAAATAAAACAAGTAGATCCATTATTATTTTCACACTCTATATTTATTCCTTCTTTAATCAAATATTTTATTACATCAATATGTTCATTTTCACATGCATAAAATAATGCAGATTCTCCATCAAAATCAACTGTAGAATTTATGTCTATACCACGTTTTAAAAGTAAATCTACAATGTCCAATCTACCGAATTTTCTAACATGTAATAATATTTTTCTACTTAATATCCCATAATCATAACACATTCCTATATCTGGGAATTCTTCTAATATTAACTTAAGTATTGAAAAGTTATTATTTCTGTATGCTTCAAGAAATTTACTATATATTATATTCTTGCACAAACCATTTCTGATAAAAAGTTTTATACCTTCTTCCCAGTTATCATCAAATACTATATTATATCCAATATTTTTGGTGGAATTTATGTCTACTTCATTTATATATGCTTTTAAACAATCAATATTTTTTTCACGACATGCTTTATAAAATAATTCAAGTGAAGGTGAGATGGACATTATAATAAATAATTTTTTTCATTAATTTTTTAATAATATATCATTTACATCTGCCTATAAATAAATATAAATAACAATAAATAAATATAAATAACAATAAATAAATATAAATAACAATAAATAAATATAGCACGAAATTATGTACAATTTGTACACAATATTAATCGAATATCTTCATTTTAAACTGTAATATTTATCTGAAATCAACACTATTAATGCAAAAATGTCTGCAGATAAATATAACATCAATTCTCTTTTCATGCGCATACACTCTACACTATTTTCAAAGTCCTCTATTTCTTTTAACTTCCTTTCTATTGTATCTTTTCCTTTTAAATTTTTTTCAAACCAAATATTGTAATCAACACCAGCTGCTACCAATAATTTCATTATATTTGGTTGAGCATGTGAGCATGTAAAATAAAACCCAGTTTTGTTACTTCTTTCTTCATTTATCCCATCATTTATGTTTATACCATGAATAATTAATAATTTAACAGTTTCTACGTCTGCACGTAAACATGCCCAAGCTAAAACACTCATACCATTAATATTAACATAATTTATATTTGCACCATTCTTAATTAATAATTTAACAATTTCTACGTATGCACGTAAGCACGCATAAGCCAAGACACTTATACCGTTAGAATTAACATGATTTATATTTGCACCATTATCAATTAATATTTTCACAATTTCAATTTTACCATAACGACATGCTTCATATAAATTATGATTTAATCTATCCACACTCAGATCACTTTTGATAAAAAGTTCTATACCTTCTTCCCACCCACTGTTAAACAGTATGTAGTATTCAGTATTTTTAATGTCTACTTCATTTATATATATCTTTGGGTATTCAATATTATTGATACCTACTTCATTTATATATGTCTTTAAGTAATCAATATCTTTTTCACTACATGCTTTATAAAATGGTTCAAGCGACGGTGGGATGGACATTGTAATAAATAATTCTTAATTTATTTTTTTAATTATAATTAATATTTCATATTATATAATTAATAATTATATATTCAATTTAAAAACATGTTTATTCATTTTATTATTTATTTTACCACATTATCGTCTCCACTCCATCATATGATTGTTTTTTCCATTTTAACATCCTTGGTACTTTATCATATGTTATATATGCATCTGGACCAGATGTATATTTTAATCCAATTGCTAAATATATATCATCTGACAGTTTTTCAGTATCACGATCAACTTTTATATGCTGACCATATTTTTCCATTAATCTCATCATATGTCTATAGATAAATTTTCTGTCCTCTTCTGAGATAATATGTGTGTCTTTCAAACATGTGACATTAGCAAATATCATTTTAAATTCATCCAGATGTTCATTTTTATATTTGTTATTTATATAATCATCTACTTTTGAATAGTGTATCTCATATACTTTTTTTAACATTTCTAAATGTTTGTTTAAACGAAGCAAATTTTCATAATATTGTTCTGATTCTAATACAACCTTGATTTTTCCAAACTCTATTAAACTTTCACCAAATGTTGTATATCCACCATCATAGATTATTCTCGGTAATTCGGATGTAAAATTTTCACTCTTTTTGTCAAGATTTTTCTTATATATATCACAAAAATCTCTTGTGAATGAATAACGACCACCATATAATTCATTGTATGCAACGTATATTTTATCAGAACTGAGATCAAAAACCCTTTCCTTGATCTTTTCCCTTACAGCCCTTTCAGATACTTCACTTTTAACTATTAAACCCGCTAAGAAATCTATTGCTTTATCCATGTTTTTTATTTTATATATCTTAATTTTATCTCATTTTAAGGCGTTAAAATTTAGAATTATTTAATTTTTTTTTAGTTCAAATGGCTTTTTTCGAAGACATAGTACATCTTGGAAATATTGATGAAATTAAAAAGATTTTGAGTTCGGGTGTCAATCCCAACCAAAGTAACAATGATGAAGAGGATACTGCTTTGCATTATGCTGTTCGAATGGGCAGAATCGACATTGTTAAATTATTGGTTAAAAACGGTGCTAATCCCAATCAGAATAACCTTAAAAATGAAACGTCCGTTCATGATTGTTGCAGGTTAAATAGGTTAGAAATATTATTATATTTCATAGATAAGGGAGCTGATATAAATGTGCTGAATAAAAAAGATGTTTCACCGATTGAAATGGCCACTATTAATAACAATCATGAAATTGTTGATGTACTGATGAAAAGAAAAATTTGTAGCGACAGTATTAATATATCTATCGTATATGCAATTGATAATAATAATATAGTAGCACTGTCTCACTTAATTCCAAAAGGTAAAATTTTAAATGAAAAAGTGGAGAGGGAGTTTTTTATTTTTGATAAAATGTTAATGAGTAGAAGAGATGATATCAATCATAAAGATTTGAAGGATGTCATAAATTCATGTTGCCCTTTATTATATTATTCAATTATGATGGATAAGATAGATGTTGTCAAATTTTTGGTTAACGAAAGAGGATGTAAAATAACATATGATTTTGAAGAATATGAAAGAAAACCCCCTTTCTACAATATGATTTCTAGTATTAAATATGATTTATATAAGGTGTTAAAAAATACTGAAATTGTTGAATTTTTACGAAAACCTCATTTATCACATGCTGGTTATCGTAACAGAAATACATATTGGAAATTAAACATAGTAGATTATGGAGATTCGCATATCTGTCAATATGTGATATCTGATTCTTAAAATAAAACACTATTAGTGTTTTATTTTATTTTACAAAAATCATTCTAATCATCACAATCTATAATTTGGTTAGCATAAGTTTCATATTTTCAAACACGTTAACAATATTTAACACATCAGGATTTTCCAAATGTATTTTATCAATATTGATAGTTTTCAAATATTCCATGTCTATTTCCAAATTCCTTATTATTGGGTTGTAGTAAACATTTACAAATTTATGAATTTTGTCCAATAATTTATTATCATTGTTTAATCCAACATCAGGATAAAGTTTTATTAATATATTAAGAAGATATTCTTCGTCAAATATTATATCTAATATATTTCTTATTTTACATATTTTGTAAACGTGTGATACATACAAATTGACAAATTCACTTTTAAATTTTATGTTATCACTTGCTGAATTCACTAATTTAATTATGTTGTTATATGGTAAACTTAAAACCTCATTATAAAATTTTAAAATGTTATCATGAATTATATTGTAATATAATTCACTCTTTTTTCTACCATCATGTATTATTTTTTTATTTGGTGAATTTATGTAGCTTTCTAATAAATAATATGGATCATTTATAATATTATTATAAGACATGAGGTAACTATTCCAATTTAAATCATTTATTACTGAATCATATTTTCCATTAAATCCATAAATATAATCATCTACATCTTTGTTAAATTTGACAAATTTGGACATGGTATTCTTGTTTCTATTATACATTTCTTCAAAAAATTTCCATACTGAACCATGTAAATGTTGCAAATATGGTAAAATAAAATTTCTCTTATTTGTTTCAATAAAATAATATACATTAAATACATTACTGTTATCATTTGTGAAATAATCTATTAAATTATTCAACACTTTATATACTTCAAGATTTGGCATAACATGATATAAATCTCTATCATTGTCTGCTTTAATAGCATTTTTTGGATATGATGAACATCCAAATGAATCCATGAAAATTTTGTATATATCAGAAAATGGATAATTTACGTTTGAATCAATGTTTAACCTAGGTTCATTTATTCCATAAACTTTGTTATTATGAATGATCCTACTTTTCTCATAATTCATTATTATTGGAATATATTTACTACATATATACACGTCTTTACAGTTATATTTGTAACACATGTGAATTTTGTCGGGTAGCTCCCACACAATTATATTGTCACATGTTAAATTGTTATGCATAAAGCCGAAAGACTCATTCGCTGTGTTTATACTTAAAATTATTTGTGATAGTATCTGTAAAAATATATCAATCGTACATTTATTTTTATTTTGTATAAATGTCCTTAAAGTATCACCTTCCACTTTTTCAATTATTTGGAATGATATTATCCCATTTTCATTCTTATAACTTTTATCAGTTATATATGATGTTACATGTGCAAAATTTGGAATGGTTTCCCTTAATATATTAACAGAATTAGCAGCAATAAAATATTCATGTTGTAGATGTCTTCTATTCTTTTTCTCCGAATCATTCACACATGATTTTATTAAGTACAAATCATTTATATTTATTTTTGTGTTGTATAGAGTGTGAACAGCCTTTTTAAACTTAAAACTTTTCAAAGATGTTGAAGTTATTGACAAATAATCGCTCTTATTCTCCAAAAATTCTAGATTCGGATAATACGTGTATTTCTCTGTCATCATAAGTATTTCTTCTTCTTTTACATCTCGTTCTTGTTCCAACCTTACAATATGAGCATAATTATTTTTATATCTGTTTATCCCCTCTTCACTTGCCTTAACTATTATGTCCAGACTAGCCATATGTTTATCTATATATTTATCTATTACAAATAATTTATATTTTTAATTATTTTATATTGTTTATATTATGTTCTCAATTTGTATTGTCAAATGATGTAAAAAATTTTAATTTTTTCAAAGGAAATTTATCTGATAAACATGGAAGTCACCAATATATGCAACGAAATGAATGAAATTATAATCAAGGAAGAGATAAACTCTGCCACAGAAAATGCACAAAATGAATCAACAAATTTAATTGTTGATGTACTTCCATTATATACTGAGTTATATCCAGAGAAACAATTACTTCCAAGAAGAAATGTTGAGACTACTGAAAATAAAGATAAATTTAAATGGTGTAAATTCTTGTGGAAGCTCACGGTTTACTGTTATAATATTATTTTTGTATGTATTTCTATTTCATCATTGTATGTTGGTATTTTCAATATCAATACCATTTGTAATAATAAATTGGCTACTTATTTAATACTTTTGGGAGTAAGTTGCTGCTTATATAAGATGATAAACATTCTCTTCTATTGCAATTGTTTTGGTCGTCATGGGTCAATTGGTGCATCTGCTCAAGTTGTTATAGCATTAATAGCAATTCTTATGGCTATTTTCATAATCTCAAACAGGGAAATTAAGGATGATTGTTCAACTACCGATCCGCAAGTAGCTTATATTTATTCACAACAATTAGCCATGATAGTTTTCTTTTTATACACAGCCGAACTATGTTATCATGGTTCTACAAATTTTAAAAATCTCTTATAAGTTTTTAATTAGTATAAAATATAAACATAAATATACATTGTATATTTATTCTCCTTGGTTGATCTTCACATTGATAATTGACAATTTATAAAATTTTTTAATGAAAAAAAATTTTTTCAAACAATGATGTCATTTAAGGACGTAGAGAAGGGTGAAGATATTGATATGGTGGATGTTTCCCAAAATGATATATCCTCAGATGAGTGCAAGAGTGGTCATGGAAAGAAAATGTATATTACTCTCGCTGATGGTAGGAAGATTGAAAATTTAATTCCTAATGGTGCTAACTTCAATATACACAAGAACATCGGTAATTCATCTTTAGAATCGTATTCATCCACATATGTTCCTGAAAGCAATAATGTGTTGAACGAGACAAAAATTAAAATGGACGAGTTAACTGCAAACAAAAATAGTTTTTCCAAAAATAAATCTTTAAATGAAAGAAAACCACCCACTTACTCTTCTGTACACAACATGAAGAAAAAAAGACGAGAGGACAAGTATAAGCACATGTTTGATTCTTTATATTATTTCTTTAAGACAGTATGTTTGTTTACCTCTTTTGTATCAATATATATTGGAATATTACACATTGAATGTGATGATAATAGAAAATTTCGAGATTATTTGATAGCGATGGGTGTGGATGTTTTCGTTTTAACTTTATATACAATACTTTTTTACAACGCATATGGAACATTAAAAAGTGTATATAATATAATCATATATTGTGTTTGTATCAGCGCTTCAATTCCGTGGCCTATTCTCACAAATACAGTTGATTACTCAGAACTGTGTATGAATTCCAGTATATATTACATATATCTGGTCATTTTTATAACACATATGACCGTTTACATAACTGAGTTATTTGTTGTATTGTACCAATTCTGTTTCAAAAATAATCCCTTAATTTAATTATTAATAACATGCTGATGAATGTTCATCTTAAATGTACAATGTACATTTATCATAGATACATTATAAATGATACGACAATATTTTTTAATTTGAAAAAAATAAAACATATATCATGGAGGCTGACTCAGGTTATATTATAAATGTAGAACCACGTAAAAATAAAGAGAATACCAAAAAAAATAAAGACGATTCTTTAATGAAATGTAGATATTTTACATATTATTTGATAAAATCATTCTATATTTTCATATCATTGCTTTCAATAATTTTAGGATTTGTCTATTTAAAAGATGATTGTGGACATAAAATTTCACCATTTTTGTTAACAACTGGTTTTGTAACATTAATTTACACTTTAGCTGTAATGTATTTAGCTTCTAATTGGTGTTACGCAAATGAAAGAATTTATGCTCGTATACAATTGTTAACGATTATAATATGTGTCCCATATTCTATTTATATGTTAATAGTATTAATTTCAAACAATGATTATAAAGTGTGCACTATTTCATTGTATAATTTTAGTTTGAGTATTTCGGTTATTCAAATACTCATGTACTGTATTGAAATATTAGACGAAATTAAATTATATCTATGGGCGTGGGATATTAATTGTTATGCATGTACTCAATGGACCATTGATTGTCAGGATGATTAAAATATTTTACCACCACAAGATTATCTAAGAACTAAATTGTTATGCAATGCATAATAATAATAATATTAATATTAAAATATTAGCATTTACTTACTTCCGAGTATTTTTTATTTATAACGCAAATTATAAGTGAATGTCTATATCTGATTATAATATGAACAACATATCCATCATCATTTGCGTAATGTGATTGGGAGACAATAATTATTAAAAAAAAGCATTGCTTTTTTTGACCACGGTGGTAAATAGAAAATCATATTAATTAACAATTATGAGTGAGTGTATATTTTGAGACTTGGGATATTTCCCTCAAATGTATAACTGTATCTATAACTTTCCACTTCCCATGTATTTTCTGATAGTATCAACATTGATTGTGTGTATATATCATATAATGTTAAATCTCTCCAATCCCTTCTGAAAATAAATTTATCGGGAAAGTAAGCTGATTCATCTTCCCTATCAAATCTTGTACTAACGATGATCTTATTAATTCCTTCTACCCATATTTTATTAATAGTTGAGAAGATGTCATCATATGTAACTTCTATAGATTTGTTTAACATATCTCTACTATACTCCTGAATATTTATCATCATTGGTGGGTGAACATCACCTATATAAACATCCCTATTGTAGGACATAAGTTGAATATATTCGTTTAGAATATTGACTTTTTCTGCTAGTATATTATCATAATATGCTCCAGCTGGAATCGGTCCATCTCCAGTAATCACAGCATCGTAATTATTTAAGGTGAGAAATTCAGAATTCATATTTTATATGAAAAAAAATTTGTGGAATATCATTTTAGATATATTGTTATGCAGTGCATAATAATATTAAAATATTTGGTTATTATACATAATATTAATATATTTACATTTATATTCATCTATACTTAAACATTTATATGATGTGGTAGGAACGTGGTTAAACGTCCAAATCCTTTCTATTAAAAGCTTCTGGAAATTTTATATCAGGATAAAAATTTTTAAGAATTTCATATTTAGCTTTCATTAATGGTGCTTTAGCACCATGGAAATAATCAAAGGCGCCATAGCGCCTCTGATTATTTGCACGAATATTTAAAGATGCATTTAAGTCCCGATTCTTCGGGGGTTGAGCCCTTGGGCTCAAACTCAAAGTACTCCACCATGGGAGACCAAACTTTATACATCTTACCATTATTCCAAGATTTAATATTTATGAATTCCTCAATTTCAATTGATGTTAAACTCCCAAAACCTTTTGTTATATTCGAATCTCCTGTATTAAAACAGTGTTGACACTGGTTTAATCAGAGATGCTTTAGCATCTCTGATTATTGCCGGGTGCTAAGGCACCCTAGGACGACGCGAATATACCTTTTAGTTTCATCATTTGGTTCTTTTTTCTCTACACTCTTTTTACACTTTCTATCACACTTACGATGGAACATGTTTAACTTATTGTGACATAAGTGACATAAAGAGCTTGTCCGAAACTCATCTATTAAAAAAACATTATAACCTTGATCTTTGAAAAGTTTCCTATATCCTTTACCTTTTACGGGTGCTGTCCCTCTAAGATGTGTTTGGCTATAATTACCAATACATACGATAATTTTTTCTGGTTTACCAAACTTTTCTTCAAATTTGTTTAACATATTTGCCTCAGATCTTTCAAGATTAATTTTTGAATACATCCTTAATCTCCTATATGATGCTTTGTCATCTGATGATTTAACATTGGGTTTTTTATCGTATCTATAATGTTCTAGAAGTTTTTCAGAAAAGGTATTTACTTTTTCTAATAAATAACACTTGAAGATTTCGTAATTTGTAGATTTAGGATTAGTCTGTGATAAAGAACTTTCAATTTCTTGAATACCAGATTTTTGTCTAGCAGTGTTCATGATTTCCTCATACCTCTTTCTTTTTGATTCATGGTCAATTTGAGGTTTTGTATATCTGAATACGTTAGATTTAGCTTTGCCAGTTTCATTATTCACAATATATTCACCATTAGTACAATAAAGAACATCTATCTTATTAGGATCAATAGCGACAATCTTATGTTCAATATATTTTTGTGAGTCCACAACATCTGACAAATATGGAACATCAGTTTTTGAACTTACATTACTGATTTTACCCAATTTATTATTTAATGTTTTATTAGCTTTATATCCCTTCTTAAGAAATCTATTACTTCTAAACAATATCGTCACACCAACACCATTGGTAGAAATATAATGGAAATGATAATCTTTCTTTTTAAACTCATTTCTCAACATTGTGTCATTTCTGTTACTTACATCATCATCCTTGAAGATATGGAAGTATTTTTTCCACACATTATAATTCTTTTTAACATCACTATCATCTTCTTTTTCATCTTTTACATCTTCTTCATCTTCATTATTTTCATCACCTTCATTAATGTTATCAGAAGATTCATCTAGTGTGATAGAGGAGAATAAATTCGAAAGTGAGCTTTTTGTCAGGGTGATATAAGATGGAATCCCTGATTTACATAATGGAACTGTGTGAAATTTTCCCAATCCTTTTTCACCCAATAGATTATTTATAGTGAAAAAACTTTGAAGATATAATGTAGGATTATTAGAAAATTGATATTCGTAATTATATATACTTAAATCGGGGTTGAAATCTGAAGGCTTATATTTGGAATTAATTTCAATTTTTTTCATATTCAGAAGATGTTCCTTACCAGCTAATTTTTCACGTAGTTTCTTAATTTTTTCTTCTTTCTTCCTCATTGTTGTAATTCTCCCTTTCTCTGTTGGATTAGTGATCTCTTTGCCCGTTACATCATTTATATCTATCTTTATATTATTTATAGATTCAATAATATTCAAATATGATTTTGGATTGAATTTATTATATTCTCTTAAATCATGATAATATTTCTTTTCTGATATGTCCCTGATTTTGAATTCTTCATAAACTGGCATCTTTAAGAGATCAACTAAATATTTCCATTCGGTATTATTGAGATCAAAAGTATTATTTAATAATGCGATTTGAACATTATTTATATGTAAGGTAATATTTCTTTTCTCATTCCGTTTAGATTCATCTGTGTTATCTTTTTTGTCTATTTCCAATTTCCTATTCTTCACATTATAAATAAAATTTAACGCTTCTCTTAGTCTCATCCAGTAATGTGCTTGGATGTTGTTATTCAGGTTGGTAAAATATTGATCTAATTGCGCATCTAAAATTGGTCTAATACGCAATCTAGATATCTTATCTCTCAAGAATATTTTATAGTGTTGTTCATAAAATTTATTTAAATGTTCCAACATAGTTTTGTTAGCTTCCAAATTGATAGACATATTAGAATATGTTATTGTGTCTACAATGTTGAACAGAAATCTTTTATTTATAGTAGGAAAGATCCAATTATTTTCATTGACGTAACATAAATATAACTTAAGAAAGTGAGAAGTGTGAAACATTATGATATGGACACGATTAACAGCTTCTTGAATAACATTGTATATACTTTCTTGAGGGACATTATATACTCTTTCATGAGTTTCAATATATGTTTTTTCATTGACGTTACTGGTATCTTCTTTTTGATTCTTTCCCTAATATATCCAATGGTGGTTTCACTGTATAAAATCTTCTCCAAATTATATTTCCGAGAAACATAATCTGGAGAATTCTTGGATCCAGACATTTTTTTTTGTTTTGAAAAAAAAAATTTTTTATCAATTTTTACCAAATATATATTATTGATAGTATCTATTCCCTTGTGTGAGAAATATCATAAAAAAATTTTCTACTTTCCCACATATTATAATTCCCATAATTTTTATGATTAATTTTCTGAATATTGTTTCGTTCTATATTATTTAATATCAATTTTATCGAAAAATTCACATAAAATTAAATATGTCTAATTTATTTGAATAATTTTGAACTTTTTCGATAGTGTCAATATTGTTGATACTATACTCAAAGAGCCTTAAATATTACTAAAATCCTTGTCCATGTAGATTATTTTATAAATAAACAATATTTTCCAAAAAATTATATCTACCTTACTTATGTTATATATCAAATTATTAAAAAATATTGATATATTAATATATCAATATATTAATATTTTTAAATAATATGTTCAATAAACACATTTCAACGTTGTCATTATAGACATAAATAATATGAAATTCTTTATATTATATTTCCATTCATTTTGAAATCTTGTAAATTATAAGATTTAATAATATCTTTATATATCTACATTTATTATATTTAACTATAAAAATAAATAATATTATATAGTAAAAAATTTAATAAATAATATTTTTATTATATTTCCATAAGAAGACTATTTTATTCTTTATAGATTTAATATAAAAATATTAAATGATTATTATAAAGTTAAATAGAGCATATTTTATATACATGTTTTTCATATAAGATTCATTTGAATTTATTATGATCCTATTTCTATTCATTTTGAAATCTTATAGATTATAAGATTTCATAATATCTTTATATTTATTATATTGTTATTATATTATTATTAAATTTAATAATAAAAATAAATAATATAATAAAAATGCAATAAATAATTCAATAAATAATATTAAATTATTTATTACATTTTTATAAGAAGACTATTTGACTCTTTATAGATTTAATATAAAAATAATATTTCCTTTGGAGATATTATTTTTCTTTATTATATTTATATCATGAAAATATTTAATAAATAATATATTCATAAAATATAGATGCAGTACCATTTTTCAACATTTTTGAATGTTCTCAAGTATTAATAAATTTATAATACAACTTCGTATTAGAATATTTGTCAAAGATAAATGAATTTATTTCAACCGTATTTAGATCTGAATACATGTTTTTATACAATATTATCTTTCTTTAAGAGTGTCTAGAGAGATTAATATATTCTCAGTTCCATTTCCTATTCTTATTATATTATTGGTATTCATATAAACATATTTAATTTTATTAAGTATATATATATATATTCCTTTAGAGGTCAATAAATAATCATCACTTTTATATTTATATTTCAATATAATGGTTTTAATGAAAATGTCTAACATATTATATTCATTATGATTTAAAATTTCATCCACGGAGAAACACTCTTCTGTTGATTTTTCAAAAATAAATATATATTCTACTGACATATCAATCCAGGACATAAAAATGTTTCGAACGCTTTTAAAACTATTTTATCTACAATATCATATACCGACAATTCTTCACTAATAATTAAAAATTCATCCATCCAGTCATTCGTTAAAGAAATTATTTTCTCTGGTGTTACATAATGTCCAAGATGTTTCATTATCTTGTTCCTTCTCCTGTTGTGTTCTACATCGTCGCTTATATTAAAGACAGAGTCTCCAACTTGTTTCGAAATGCTCAATGGGCTAAGGCCCATTGAGCATCCCAGTCATAATATTCAAGCATACCTTGAATATTATTTGAAATTATACTTGCTGATCTATTTCCATTAAACTTACCACTTTTTGAACAATTAGCGATAATTAATTTGAACAGATAATGATCCGTTATTACATATGTTGGTCCAAAATTATGTATCATTGACCTGAAAAAATCAATGTTTGAAGTTATATCATTCACTTTATTCCAAATTATAAAATTTTTAGTATCAAACATTCAACATCTTGCTATATTATTATCATCTAAGTTTTTCAACATTTCTTCGTCAAGATTTGTGAACATATTTTTATTAATTATCAAAAAATAAAGTTATCAATTAAATTTGTGCATTATGGTGTGTGGCACTGAAAAAAGATTCTTTTTAAAAACTTGGCAAAATTGACGGGAATATTAAATACAATTTTTTATTAAACAGAAATGAGTGAGATAATTTACCTAAACGCGTCTGAGGTTTCAATATTCATCAATAAAAACAAATATAAAGATAGTAGGCATCTTTTTTTAAATATTTTGAGAAATCAATATGGTCATCTTTATGATGAATGTGTTAATCAAAATGTTAAAAAAGAAGTGGTAAGAAATATTAATACCATGGAAACTATTAATTTTTCTGTGGATATTCATAAAAAAGATGTTTTGGAACTGTCAAGGTTAAAATTGGAAAATAATATTAGCGAGTATACATCCAAATATGAAGATATAAAAAATAAAATTTTGGAAGACGTAATTGAAATTGATAAAATTGATAATGAGGGAGAAAAAGTATATAAAAATGAGAAGGGGATGGATAAGCTACATAAAGATATGGTTGATATTTTGGAAGAAAGAATTACCATGTCCGCTGGTACGTTATCAGAGAATATAATTTTAAATAATATTGAAAGTAACATGAATACACAAATTAATGATAGAAATAATGCTATTAAGTACATTTATATTGATTTGAACGATGGTTATAAATTAAAAATTGGTGGAAGAGTTGATGGTGTTACTAATGGCGTTTTGGTTGAAGTCAAAAAGAGAAAAAATAAATTATTCAACTATATACCAGATTATGAGATGATTCAGGTACAAGTTTATTTGGAAATGTTTAATATTAACAATTGTATTTTTGTGGAAGAATATAGTAATAATACTGTTAGATACGATATTGGAAGAAATAGTAACGAATGGATCTCTATCAAATCTGATTTGATTAAATATGGTAACATGTTTATCGACATTTTGAAAGATAAAGAGAAAATGGCGAGCTTTATACACAGCTGTATTTGAATATTATTAAAAATTTTAATAATATCATTGTTCATTTTATATTTGTCGTCTTTGGTAAGTATTTACGGATATGTATGGAGATTATATGCTGAACAAACAAACAGATTCTTTTTTGAGCTTTTCTTTTGCTTTTTGTACATTTCCTGAATATAATATTAACCAGAAGAGGATTCTAGTTGAATAATATATACAATCTATACAACAATGACCTCCGTTGTCTATACATATCTTCACAATATTTTTGGGTAAATCATCTCTTGCTCCTTTTGTAACTATATCTTTAGATCCATAAATATAAATTAATTTCTTTTTAATCGCTTCAGATTTATCTTTGAAATTTTTGTGAAAACTATCCAGACTTATCTGCAGTGATCGCTCATCAATATTTGCTCTTTCATATATATCTTTTAAACTTGTTGCTTGAAAGGCACGTTCTGTTTGTTTATAAATGTAATAATACATTATATTTGTGTATATATTATCATTAATGTCTTTCATATTGTATGGTGAACAAACTGTAATATATCCGTCTGCTTCATCAAATCCTTTGCTTAAGTAATACATTAATAACAATCCACCCAATGAGAATCCCATTACATATATTGGAATTTTATTAATACTCTTTATGTAATTAATACATTTTGATATATTAACACATCTCTCAGGATCTATGTTAGGACATATCGTCTCTAATATAAAACAATTCATATCTGATGAAAATGAGTCCCTGGTCGACATTGTATAGTATGTATTCCCAAAACAATGATTTACTCCGCCCCTTATAAGTAAAATATTTGCTTTTGCATTATTTGGTTTACTAACTTGATTAATAAATATACCGTGTTCAATTTCTATGACATCGTCCGTCTTGCTATAAAATTTCTCTACTATCATTCCTATTATACCCTTCAATAATAATTGTACGTTGATTACATGCATTGTTTATAATGAAGAAAATAATTGTTACAGTTTTCTGTTATGGTAAAATTCATTCATTGAATGAATTTTATTTTTTTCTTTATTCTTTGATACTCATATTAATAATTTCTTCGGAAATATAACCCATATGTTTATAGCCAGCGTCATTGGAATCCAAAATTTTCCATCCTGCGACAACAAATTTGTTCACTCTGCTACTATGAAATGGAAATTCTTTCATAATATTCATGTATTCACCATCAGTGGGTTCATAATAACTGTCTTTAACTTTAACCAATTTTGGGATGAACCACATTCTCTTAAAACTGATATCTTCCAGCACTGATTGTAAAAATCCAAATGATGATTCAAGCTTTTTACCATCATACGTTACACAATTAACATTAAAATCATTGACTGGAAGCGTCTCATTACAGACCAAATCTAAATTATATGTGAATTTGGTTAATTCGTTTGTAATGACAAATCTTTCTTTAGCAAATGGATATTTACTTTTAACTCTGAATTTATCTTGCTCCTCTTTCGTACCATATATGTTGTTATGATATGTGTTGAAGTCAATTAAATTCCATAATTTCTTCATTCTTTCGACAAAGTCATCATAATCTTTTTGATTAGTAAACCATATGTCAATGTCGCTTGTATTCTCTTTTCTTAATAAAAAACTTCTGACAACACCTCCGTATAATTTCCCACCATGAGATCTTGCAATGTTGGCAATGTCCATAACATCATCATATACATAATCGGAAGTTAAATTGCTATCCAATGTTTTCTTGTATATATCAAAGAAATCTAAGTCTGGATTGTTTTTGTATATAACATTGGATTTTTCGTGTATTATGCATTGGTATGCTTTCTCGTTATCAAGAATGATTGACATTGTGGCTGTTGTTTCGTTCGTTATAACTCGTACAAATATTTTCACTTTTTCATAAATTTGGTGATCTGTATCTATAAACAACCACATTAAATTCATTCATGGAATAAATTTTATCTTTTTATTCTGAAATACTCTCATTAATAATTTTTTCTGTTATAAACCCCATAGATTTGTAACTAGAATCATTAGGACTTAAAATTCTCCATTCTGAGGCGATAAATTTTTTCACTCTCCCCACATGAAAATAATGTTCTTCCTTAATGTTCGTACAATCATAATCTCTAGGTTTATAATAAATATCTATATCATTATCAAAATTAGGAATGTATCTCATAATTTTTAGATTTATATCTTCTAACACTGATTTCAAAGGTCCACAAAATGATTCAAGCTTTTTACCGTCATATGTCACACAATTAACTGGAAGTGTTTCATTACAAACAAGATCCACATTATATATAAACCCTGTTATCTCGTTTGTAACAACAAATCTTTCTTTTGAAAATGGATAATGGCTTTTTATTCTGAATTCAACTTGTTCTTCCTTCGTACTATATATGTGATCATGATGATATACATAATAATCAACTAAATTCCACAGTTCTTTCATTTGTTCAACAAAATTATCATAATCTTTTTGATTGGTAAACCATATATCAATGTCACTTGTAATCTCCTTTCTTAACAAAAAACTTCTGACGACACCTCCAAATAATCTTCCACCATGTGATCTTGCAATAATAGCTATATTTATAACATCCTTATACACAATATCGTATATTGATTTTTCTTTCAATATTTTCTTGTGTACGTCGGAGAACTTCGAATCTGGATTATTTTCACACATGACATTTGTCATATAATGCATAATTTTCTGATATGCATCTTTGTTGTTATATATAATAGACATTGTAATTATTCTTTCGTTTTCTATAATTCGTACAAATATTCTTTTATTAAAAAAACGTCTTTATAAAAATCATTTTCGATGAATTTATATACATATCGAGTTGGTTTCTCTTATAAACAATTATATACAAATTATTGCTAATTATGCTCGTCGCAACTTGACCTAATATTTTTCATCGTGTCTGACATGTTTTAGTATGGAATACTTTGCTATATCAGCATATAATTCTTTATCAAGATTAATGACATTCTCTTATATTAGTTCTCCATCATATTTACACAAAAGGCTGTATCTGACATTATGGTATTGGTCAACATGTGAATTGTTGAATAATAAATATAACACCTCAACTGTCTTCTTAATATCTTTAATTTTTTCTCACAATGTACCAGTTTATACAGAACATATAATGTTGAAACATCTTATAAATAGTCACGTGTTGTAAATAAAGATATAATATTACAATCTAATAATTATTATATTTATAAAATTGAAATAGAACAAATCTTTAATGATATTTTTTAATGATGGACCATATGATACATAAATAAAATATAGGCCTTTTATAATATTCGTTATTAAGAAATTGTGGTGTGGGTGTCTCAATTTCTGTTGATGACATATCATTTAATATTTTATCTTTGCGCTAACGCATAAAATACTAGACACCCATGGGTGTCTAGTATTTTCACAAATGAGATGTTGCGAATTTTTCTTACAACATTGTATTTTTACTTTACAATATATAGACCATTCAGAAATAAATTTTTGATTTGAATTTATTTTATCCCTGAATGCTTCTCTTAATGCATACAATTCAAGTAAATGATATAAATATTTTCCTAAAAATACCCTGAAATCATTAAATATTATATCTTTATTAAAAAGCTTTGAATAGTCGTCTGTAGCATTTACATATCTTTTTCTCCTGTTAAAGTCATCTGAAGATTCTATAATTACCATCTTTGGATATATCTGACGGTAGTTGAAATAGTTTTCATCATCTATTTCAAAGCTCTCATCAAATTCAATAAGTACATATGTACTAGGATATGGTGTCGCTATATTTCCAGATTTATATGATATAGAAATATATTTTATGCAATTTGTTTTACTAATTTTATTACCTAGCCAGTAACAATATATGATAATGTCAAAGCAGCCATCATATATAACCAAAATTTTTTGGATGTCCATCTTGAAAACCATTCTTCCTTTTTAAAGGTTTTCTCAAAATCTTACATCATAATATAACTATTAGCTGTATTATCATTCTGTAGATATTCAAAAATATTAATTTTATGTCTTGTAACCTTAACTGAAACGCATTCTTTTTGATAATCTGTTTATTAATATTCCATATTATATCTAATATGTTTTGACACGATATATTTTGTTATGTCATCATATAATTCTTTGTCATATTTAACGATATTTTCATATATATCTTTACCATTATATTTACATAATAAACTGTATCTAACATTATGATATTGATCTATATATGGACTCTTAAATAACAAATGTAACACTTCAACTGTCTTCTTAATATCATTACTCTTCTTTTCACGGTGTACCAATTTATACAGTACATACTCCGTTGAGATATCTTCAAGATAATTACAAGTTTTAAATAAAGATATAATGTTATCTATATTGTTATCAAATTCACCATCATTTATAAACTCTAAATACAATTCCAAATTAACATTATTATTTAATGAAGATTCATTCATCGTGGTCGTCCCTAAGTCTAAAAACATGTTTTTGTACAAAAGAGACCTTTCTTTAAGTATATCAGACGATATGGTTAAATCATCTGATATACTTAACAATTTATTATTGTATTTTTCATCTGAATAATTGTAAACATGTTTATTTATTTTATATATGTTACTATAACCTACTATATAATCCTCATTATTATATTTAACTTTCAAACCTAAATCACTGAAAATTTTTATATCATTATATTCATCTAAAACATCCATGTTATATTTTTCTTTTGTTAAAGTTTCAAGATTGTATATATACATCTTCTTATTATTTATATACGCAAATTCAAATTCTGATAATTTCCTAATTTCTAAATTTTTGTAAGGTTTATTTTTGGCAATGTTAACATTTAATATGGGAAAATTCATATCAATTTCATACATTATTTTTGTATCTGATTCATACACATATAAATTCTTATATGTGCTAAAATAAATAATATTATCATTGTTTATAAGGTGGTTTTGTTCCAGTACTATGTTTACCGTTTCTCCCCTACTATAATTCATTATTGTTAATTCGTTTACATCATGAATTTTTGATATTAAATATAAATCATTGTTAATTGTGGTCATGTAATCTATACGCGGATCTGTTAATTTATCACTGTATTTTTCAATTCCATTATTTGTTATTTTATTTATGTATCTATAATTGGAATGAAGCAGTTCACCCCCTACGTTTATCATACAATTTCTTACAGGATACAATCTGTTCGGTACCACATGGTACTTTTTTGATATTTCATCGTAATTTTTCATGTTTATTGTGAAACATACAAAATTATATTCTATAAAATTTGATACTACACAATACAACACTGCTATATCTCCATCAATATGAACGTATAATAGATTAGTATCTCTGTATGATATTTCACCTTGTAGAAATAATGATTTAACAACATCTATACTTTGTAGCACATTCATTTTATTATTCTCAAAGTAAATTTAAAATTATCAAATTTATTAATACTAAATCAATAATATTATCGCTGACATTTAAGGTTTACACTTGTGTATTAGTAGGGAATGTTTATCAATGTTGAATTTAACAATATTATTGTTAATTTTACACGCACTTATACATTAATAAGGAATATTTACAAACATCATCATATAGTTCCTTATCGTAACTTATGATATTATCATGAATATCTTTTCCATTATACTTTTTGAAAAATACATATCTTATATTATGATATTGTAATATATATGGACTTCTAAACACAGTGTGTAACACTTCAACAGATTTCTTGATATCTTTCGATTCATTTTCACAGTGTAACAATTTGAATAAAATATATTCTGTACCTATATCCTCCAAATAATTGCATGTTTTAAATAATGTTAACAATGAATCGATATCTTTATGATACTCACCTGTTTCAATAAATTTTAAGTACATGCTCATGTTAATATTACTGTTAAGGATACATTCATCTATCGTATTTACATTCAGATCTGAAAACATATTTTCATATAATGTTGATCTTCTTCTCAATACATCCAATGAAATTTCTACATTCTCTTCACCTTTAAATTTTATCGTATTCTTTTTATATTTCTCGTCATTGTACCCATATTCAACTCTGCTTATTTTATATAAATGGTCAAACCCATATATATAATCCTCACCATTATATGTAAATTTGAATTTAAGTGTATCAATCATCTTAGGATGAAAAATAGCATATTTTTCATCACTTGAATTTTCAAGATTGTGTATGCACAACATCTCTTCTTTGGGATAGATAAATTCACATTTGGATATTTTTATAAGATTGTAATAATTATATGACTTATTTTTAATAACCTTAGGGTCATCTGCAAAAATATCTACCTCATATATTGTTCTTCCATCTATAATATAAACATATACTTTTTTGTTTGTGTTAAACCATACATAATAATTTTTATGTTTATTTGGTACTTTAATGTCAAATGTCCTCTTTGTTGTACAATTTATAATTCTGAATTGACCACCATATACGCCATCTGTAACAATGTATATTTCATTGTTTATCACAAATATATATGATATGTGGCCATATAGTACATCTACATCATATTCTAATAATGTATTTTTATATTCTTTGTATATGAGGTCTCCATTAGTATATAAGATTTTACCTTTTATATCGGCGAAAATATTCCTCATCATACAATTATTTATTTTAGCAGGATAATATCCTGTTGAAATATTATCGGGATTAAAAATATTAAATTTTACATATTCGAGCTTTTTATTTTCTGCATGAAATATTGTTATCTCATCATTTTTAACGATCGTATGTATGATAAAACCATCATATTTAATACCTATTTTTGGAAATGATTTTACAATATCTATGCTGCGTATCATTTCCATTTTGTTTCGAAATAAGTTTTTATTTTATTTTTTTAAATATGTTTATTACATCATTTAAGAAGTATTTATCATTAATATTGCCGGAGGTAATCTAATGTAAATTTTTGTTTCACATAATAATATATCAGACTCTTATTTATTTGCTTCTATAAAGCATTTATCTTTCATGATGATTGTACATGAGGTTTGGTAACAAAATAAAGTGATCTTCTAATTTTTGCTTATAAACAAAAAAAATTATTTACAATGGATTGCTACAAAATAATGTTATTAGGGGATACCAAACGTGGTAAGACAACATTTTCTAAATATATTCTTGTTGGTGAATTGTGTGATACATGTACTACTTTAGGAGTGGAGGTTCATGGATTATATATAGAACATAATGGAAAGGAAGTTTGCATAAATATGTGGGACACTGGAGGTGATGAAAGATTTAAAGGGTTGGATGATAAATATTATGTGAAAGCAGATGGTGCTATTATTTTTTATTCTAATGAGGATGAAAAAAATAAATACATCAGGAAATTTAAAAATGTTGTACCAGATGGTAAAATTGTTCTTGTTCATTCATATGTTGGTGAAAATAAACCAGATTTGCCTAAAGAAAAAGAATATTTAAGATGTGTTTTGAATATGGAAAATGAGAATATAAATGAGAGTGGAATGTTCCACCCAATTGCTCTGATGCTTACTCAAATGACACCGGCTGTACATCATAATAAATTCAATTCTCATTTATAAATATTATTGCTGTTTTTACAACTTATCATTTATTAATTATTAATTATTACCATTGGTAATTATTAATTATTACCATTGGTAATAATTTAGTCAACTGTAACAATTATATAGCATATTTTTACATTTGTTTATTAGTAAGTATTTATCGATGTTATCGTATAATTCTCTATCATATAAAATAGTATTGTTGTAAATATCAACACTTTCATATTTATTAAAAATATTATCTCTTACACTGTAGTATTGATGTGTATATTGACTTCTAAATAACGTATGTAAAATTTTAACAGTTTTCTCTATATCATTGATTTCGATTTCATGATAAACAAGTTTATAAGATATGTATTCAGTGTAAATATCTTCTAAATAATTGCACGTTTTAAACAGAGATAGAATATCATCAATATTTTTGCTATAATCACCAGTGTTGATAAATTTAAGGTATAGCTCCATATTGGAATAATTGTCGGAAATAAGTAGACCTATTTTTTCTATATCTACTGTTCCCAAATCAGAGAACATATTCTTGTATACTAATGATCTTTCTTTAAGAGTGTCCAAAGAGATTGTTATATTCTCATTTCCATTTCCTATGGTTATCATATTATTGGTATGTAAATAACTATATTTAATCTTGTTAAGAATGTATATTCCCTTAGTTGTCAATAAATAATCATTGTCTTTATATTTATATTTGAGTATGATGCTTGCCATAATGTTGTCTAACATATTATATTCATCATGACACAGTATTTCATCTATAAAATAGGATTCATCTGTTGAATTTTCAAAATTATATATGTGTAGTAAACAATATTCTCTTTTCGTGTATATGAATTCATTTTCAGATAATTTCTTAATAGTAATATTTCTGAATATTTCATTTATGCTTACTTCCAGATTTGTCAAATCGATCTCATATATTATACCGTCGTGAAATTGATCTTTCGTGGAAGTGATCAATCGTTTTACATGTAAATATAATTTTGTACTGGTTGAAAAATATGTAATATCATCGTTTTTGATAATTACTTCATGAGGTATTTTAAATTCTACAGTTTCTTTTGTCCTAAAGTTGTAAATGGTAAATCCGTTAATATCTCTATTTTTGGAACAAATTGTTAAATCTCCGTTTAAAACAAATATATAATCCATCGATATACATCTTACTGTTATATAATCTACTGATATAGGACCATAATTAAATTGTGTTACTTCATTGTTCGTAATTTTGTACATACTATTACGTATATAATTATTGTATATATGACCACTATTAACATATAATAGTTCATTATTGAATTTTATGATCTGATTGTTATACGTCGATAAAGGATTTTTCACAATTCTACTGTTGGTTGAAAGTGGAAGTTGAATTTCTTCCCCAGTGCTCAAATTAAATTTTATGTACGATAATGTACTACTTTCTGTATTCATCTGATACAAAGTCCCTATGTCATCATGAATATCTAAGTATATTATTTTTCTTGAAATGTGGAAGCTGGTAAAGAATGTTGGTTTGACGAGGTTAATCACATTCTTTGTGTTCATTTTCAAAAAAATATTTGTTAAAATTTGTCAATCATATTTTATGATTTGTATATGTGTATGTACAATATACTATTTACCATTTATTATTTACTTTGTGTTTCACCAGTTATATTATAGATAAATTCTGACATATCTGATTATTTTAATACCATCCTAGTTAATCATACTATCCTACATTTTTATATTGATTATAATATTCTATTATTTACATTAAATATACTATTTACATTATATATTATATATTACCTAATATTTACATTATATATTACCTAATATTTACATTAAACATACTGCCTACTATTTACATTATATATTACCTATTATTTACATTATATATATTACCTATTATTTACATTATATATATTACCTATTATTTACATTATATATATTACCTATTATTTACATTATATATATTACCTATTATTTATATTAGACATACAACTATTTATATCAGTTATAGGATTACACCATTTACATTAAACATTAAACATTATACATTAAATATTATATTTGTGTTATTGATACCTATTTATTTACAATGATAAACATCATAAATAAGTATATCATTTTTTCACAATCTTTGAATCTTCAAAATTTCTATTTTAAAAAATTTTTAATTTTTTTCAATTTTTATAAAATAATAAAATTAATATTGCTGTAACATACATCTTCCCAATTATTTCTATTCATTACACAATAAAATTAATGGGTATTACGATCGCGTATATTTTCAGGATATTATTTAGAATTAATTGGATTTGTATGTAGACTCCAGTCTCGTAACCTCATTATATTGTGTTGGTGCATGTTCGCTCTCGCTCACTCGCACTAACACAATATAATGCCGTTCGATTTCATACTTTCTAATTTTATACAAAATAATTGGTTTTAAATAATATCTATTTAAACATAAAAATTATTTGAAATATCATATGTATATAATTCTATACAATTAATTTGATACATACCAGTTTATGAATATTATTACATATTAATTATTACCAATGGTAATAATTAAATTAACGATAATTAAATCAATAATAATTATTTAATATATTTTTTTAACTTTGTTTATCATATGATATTTAGCTATATCGTCATATAGTTCTCTATCATATGAAATTGTATTATTATAAATATCTATACCTTCATATTTATCAAAAATATTATTTCTAACATTATAATATTGATCTGTATATTGACTTCTAAATAATGCATGTAAAATTTTGACTGTTTTTTCTATATCGTTGTTTCCCTTCTCATAATAAACAAGTTTGTAAGATATATGCTCAGTATGGATGTCTTCTAAATAATTACATATTTTAAACAGAGTTAAAATATCATCGATGTTTCTACTATAATCACCAGTATTAATAAACTCAAGATATAATTTCATATTGGAATAATTGTCAGAAATAAGTGGGTTTGTTTCCACTATACCCAAATCGGAGAACATATTCTTGTATACTAACGACCTTTCTTTAAGAGTGTCTAGTGAGATTGATATATTCTCATTTCCATTTCCTATAGTTATCATATTATTAGTATTTGGATAACTATATTTGATTTTGTTAAGAACATATATTCCTCTGGTCGTCAATAGATAATTATTATTTTTATATTTATACTTACATATGATGCTTGTTACGATGTTGTCCAATACATTATGTTCACTATGGCTTAACATCTCATCTATGGAGTAATACTCATCTTTTGAATTTTCAAAATTGTATATGTATAATAAACAATATTCTCTTCTTATGTATATAAATTCATATTCTGATATTTTCTTAATGGTGGTATTTTTGGGTAATTCAATTTTATTTATTTCCAAATTTGTCAGATCGACCTCATATATTACACCGTCATCTATTATATATAAATATAATTTTGTACTGGTTGAAAAATATGTGATATCACTCCTTTTGATAAATACTTCATGGAATATATTGAATTTTACAGATTCTTTAGTTCTAAAGTTGTAAATAATGAATGTATTGGTATCTTTATCCTTGGAACAAATTGCTAGATCACCATTTAAAATAAATATATAATCCATTGATATATAATTTACTGGTATGTGACCGTAATTATATTGTGTAACTTCATTGTTTGTAATTTTATACATGTTATTATGTGTATAACTATTATCATAAAGATTATTACTGTTAATGTATAATAATTCACCATTGAATTTTATGATTTGATTGTTATATGTTGATGAAAAGATTTTCATAATTCTATTATTAGTTGAATACGGAAGTTGAATTTCTTCACCTGTATTCAGATTAAATTTTATATACAATAATGTATTAGTTTCTGTACTTATTTGATATAAAGTTCCTATGTCATCATGGATATCCAGATATAATGATTTTCTTGAAAAATAGAAGCTAGAAAAGAGTGATGGTTTGAAAAAATTAATTACGTTTTTTGTATTCATTTTTTTTTGAAAATTTTTTATAAAAAATATAGATCATATTTTTTTCATTTGTAATTGCATATACTTAATATATTATTTACCATTCATATATAATATTGTGAATGTAAGTGATAGTAAATTATTTTACTATTGTTCATATAATATCTTGTAAAATATATTATAAAACATCTAATATACCCAATTATCTCAATTTGTGTTAATTATTTATATTATCCTGATTAGTCATTCATCCCATATTATTTACATTGATTATATTATTCTATTACTTACATTAAATATATTGTTTTATCAACAACATTAACTATATAATCTACCATTTATATTAAACATATTACTTATTATCTACATTAAATATGCTACTATTTACAATGATTATATAATACATTATTTATATTAACCACAAAATTACACCATATACATTAAAGTATTGTCTATTATTTACACAAAATATTATATCTTATGTTATTGATACTCATCTATTTTCAATGATAATCATCAAAAATATGCACTCATATTGATATGGCAAGATAATAAATCATATTAATTTGATATGATTTTAACTGTTCCATATAAATTAAATAATAAATTTTGATATTTTATAAAATATAACTGTTTATTTCTTTCTTTATATGTATGATAATTTATTTGTTATCATTTATAGTTGAATGGTATATGGTTGATATATGTTTATATTTAATTATATCTTCATTAGATATAATAAACAGTATTGATTTGCAAATGATACATTTAACATTTAATCATGGTATAGATTTGCTTTGATTTGTGTAATTATTTTTTAACTATTTGTCATATAATTAAAAGTGATCAATCTTGTTTTTAACATATTAAATTCTAATCATTTTATTATATATTAATTTTATTTTTTATTATTAATATTAAAATAATAATTAATATAAAAATAATAATTAATATAAAAATACAATATATCTGTCGATACAACTCAAATATGAAAATTATAAAATATTTACAAACATTATTATTTGTAACTTTATTAAAAGTTTTAAATCAATATTAACAAATATAGACTGTTTATTGTATTTTACCTACAATTAAAAATATTTCAATTATTATAATATAACTATAATATCAATATTAATATGATCTAATTATCTTTGATATATAACAATTATGGATTAAATAGTGTAAATACTATATTTGTAAAATTTATCTATATAATATTATTGTAATAATATTAAATTATTTACTTAAACAATATTTTAAATATTTTTATATAGATGTGATAATATACAATCTATCAATATATCTTATAATATGAATTATCAAATGTTTACCCTTATTGTTTTTACAATTATAATTTATTGAATTATAACTGTTTATTACTTACTTTGTATGTCAATAATTTTTAATAATTATGATTACAAATGATGACGTATATATTATATTATATGTTTTTCATTTACAACTATATCCTATGAAACAAATACTGTCTATTTGAAATAGTGCATATTTAACAATTGTGTTCATTTCATTACATTATAATTTGTAAAATTTAATTGTTATTATATTTTCTACTCTAAAAACGATCCATCTTGTTTTTAACATATTAAATTCTAAATATTTTATTATATATTAATTTAATTTTTTATTATTAATATTAAAAAAATAATTAATATAAAATACAATATATTGTTTAAAGTAGTCAAAATATGGATGAAATATATTGTTTATAAAAATTACTGTACGATGTAAATATATTGTTAAAAATATACATTTAACAAATATATACTGTTTATTACATCTTGACTAGAATTATAATCATTTTTAGTTATTATAATATAAATATAATATTATTTATAATGTGAACAAAATATTTTTGTTATATAAAAATACTGAATTAAATCATACGAATAATATATTTCGTATATTTTATTATTTAATCCTGTCATTACTTTGTCTGATTGTTTACCAGTATATCTTTTTCAATAACTTGTATGTATACATTGTAATATAATTCATTAATTTATTGAATACTGTTGATGATATTTTGATACTATCTTTAAATATGTATCATTAACATTTATTAATGATAACGATTTATTACATACGTTAATATATACAATTATTTTTCTAAATATGTATAGACGTTAGGATAAATATATTAAAATACATATGTATTTTAATATAAGTGTAACATATGAAACAAATACTATTAATTTACGAACATGTATATTTTACAATTATGTTTATTTCATTGCAATATATTTTTACAAAATATATTGTTCTTGTATTTTCTATTCTAAAAATAATACATTTTGTTTTTAACATATTAAATTCTAAATATTTTATTATATATTAATTATTTTATTTTATTATTAATATTAAAAAATATTTAATATAAATTATACAATATATTAATTAATGTATTCAAAATACAAACAAAATATAATTATTACGATAAAGATTTTATTATACAATCATATATAAAAAATAATATAATTAACAAATATAGACTGTTTATTATATCTTATATACTATTGTAATGATTTTAAATATATAATTACAAAATATCACATATTACATATAATGTTAAAAATAATTTATAAATATGTAATCCCTGTATTAAATCGAGTAATTTAAGTATAATGAATTTTTTATAATATACTAGATTTAAACCCGATTATAATGATATAAATATTAATTATTATAATATACATAAATAACAATGATTAACAAATAAATTATTTTTGAGATTATTAAATATTAACAGAATACAGATTATCTCAATTTTACATTCTATTATTTGTTAAATAATAACGATTTATTACTTATATGTGTGATGTATAATTGTTTTAACAAGTAATTTTGTTTATTGCTAATATATATTATATATTACTATTTATAAAATGATATATGTTAAAATGTAATAAACAATTACTTTTTGAAATTTGATACTTTTTAGATTAATATATCTATCATACTATTATTACAGTAATATTTTTATTTATACAACATTTGTAATAACAAAAAAGGAACATTTTAAATTTTCATTAAATAATTTCCAATTATTCTATTATATATTAATTAATTTTTTACTTATTAATAATAAAAAAATATTAATATAAAAATACAACGAATATATTTAAACAATGTAAACAGTGAAAAATTGGAACAATCAATTTTCTAGACATAATGGGTATGTAAACAAGAGAATAATACACATTTAATTAAAATTGACTGTTTAATAATTGGAATATACATTTCATTGAAATTTATATTATGGTAATATTATTTACTATTTATGTATGATATATCGTAAAATAATTTAAACTCAGTGAAGATTGTAACAAACAGTACAAATTAATAAAATGTTAAAATATAACATTTTACTATACTCTGTTTATTAATATATCAATCCTTTGAAAATAAATATGTTTATACTCGGTTCTACTATAAGTAACTGTACGATATCACTGATGTTACGAGTCCAGCATTTTAACAAATTAAATAATGTATGTATAACATTATTATATGAAATAAATCATATATAAAATATAAAACAAGAATGAATTTTTTAGAAGCATGTAAAAGAAATGATATAAACACTGTAAGATCTATGTTGGAGAATTCATATATAAATGAGACTATTGTAGATGTATCTACATTTAAGAAGAATGCTTTACATATCTCTTCTGAATATGGTCACAGTGAAATAGTAAAACTTTTACTCAATAGTGGTTCTGAGGATTATACTCCATTAATGTATGCGTGTGTAAAAGGTCATGTATCAATTGTGAAAATTCTACTCAAAGATCCGAGGACTGATATAAATGCTGTAGATAAATATAATTTTAACTGTCTTGTACATTGCTGCTCGTTTAACCATTGTGAATTGGCAGAAATAATTTTAATAAATCCAAAATTTGACAAATGTAATGATATATCAATAAGAGAATCATATTATTCTGCATATCTACATGGTTGTGAAGAAATTCTTAAATTATTGATCGTGTTAATCGATGATATAGAATTTAGATTGTCATGGGATAGCATAGTAGAACCTATTATTACATTCAAGAGCTCAACTGAATATTATAACATGCGATGCAAATATCTCAATTTTAAAGATTATTATGCTGGATGTATATTCTATAATATCGTCATGATAAGTGATGATTATTTGAAAATAAAATAGATTCTGTGTAACTAATATTTATAGTTTTATATCCTATATAAATTATTTAATTAAACATGGGTTATCATTGTTATTAAATGACTCAATAATTATCACCACCTAAATGAGAAATGTAATATTCTCTGGATGTTTCTATTCTATTACATTATATTATAAACTATATCATATGACAACATTATACCTTCTGTAATTTATTTCATCATATAATTTTGTTATGTAACAGATGTTGTTTTATTACTTAAAATATATTTTTGTACCATATGTATCATCTTCTTAAATGTTCATATTGTATTCACTTCACAAATCCCTCTATTTGTTGACATTTACTCCTGGAGTAAAAATCATATATTTTATTTTTCTGGAAAATTTCTAGAAAAATATAAAAATTTCCTGGGTATCTATACAGAAAGTATAAAATCGAACACTTTTGAGACACGTTGGAATAGTACTCATGATGTAAAAATATCCAATTTTAGAATGTACTAGAAAAAATCTGGAAATTCTCCAGGGAAAAAATACGATTATCGTGTGCGTTAGAGATGGTTGTGAAATGTCCACATAGAATGGTATCATGTGCATACGAGCCAGACCTTACTATAAAGTAATGTAAAAACTTTTTTAATAAACAGATATGATACACATGGGTTAATAATATCAACCAGTATAAATTTCAAATATTTCCTCGTATTACAATCATCACATTTATATCATATATGAATATGTGGCTATTATCATATATGAATATAAAGAAATAAAAAACTTACATCGTAACAACTCATATCTCTGTTTCCATCCACCAAAATTAACAATAATTATCTTTTCATTGAAAAGATGAGGTTTATTAGTATAACGGACTATAATATGTATGATGATGACCAGATTGTCAAACTACCCCAAAATTTACTTAACAACGAGGAATGTATGAATATAATATCGGCGGACATAGAATATTGTTGTCCAGACTGGATTGGAATGCTTGTCATTGATGAACCATATAGATATTTGGACATCTTGTATAATTTTTATGGTAGCTATCCACCCGACGTAGATGATTCTAATATGGAAATGACAAAACTAGGTGAAGAGGGGGTATTAGAAAAAGAACTTCTTGATTTTTATCTCATGAGCTCATTCTCGTTTATAATTGATGATGATAGTAAAATAAGTGATATGGCTCGCATAGTAGGCTACAAGGGTAATTTACCCAATGTTATTGATTATATATCATTCATGTACGGGAGATATAAATATAAATTATCCCAACATGATATATCAATAATGTACACTATGACTATATATACATCTGGATCATTCGCAAGTTTTAAAAGTCTCATGATCGATTCAGAATTTACAGTTCATTATGGTTACAATGTCTGGGTAACACTAAGATATTACGTACCTTTATTTGACAGAAATATTCCAAATCCACGTCAGATAGACTGGGTGAAAATTCAAGACCCTGAGAGTGTACTGAATTTATTGACAGATAATGAAATAATAAACACATCAGATATAACCAAATTGGATGATTTTTATCCTTTAAGAAGTAGACATGATTTGATAAAATTAGTTTCTGACAGCATGAAAAAGGAAAGATTTAGATATATGGACAGGAGGTTAATAGTTTGTAATCAAGACGAAATATATGGCAGCGAATTTCAAAATCAGGATTATGGAACTGTACTTACATATGGAATACAATCTGGTGATGTCAATAAAGCATATATGAAATGTATAAATGAGGAGAGTCTTGCTGAATATTTTGAAAAAAGAATGGGGTTTTATGAACCATACAATAATAAAAGATTATCAAAAGAAGATGTAAAATATCTAAAATCATATGCTAAATCACAAGTTTTGAAAGACAGTATAGATGAGGTTAAAAAAATGTCAAACTATCCACTGATCAACGAATTATTTGAAGAAAATGAAAATAATGTGATAAATTTCATTCAAAATTTATTTTTTGCCGGAATGTATATCAGAAGATGGAAGGGCTTTGGACATGGATATCCTATAGATGCTGCATCTACCAAAATATCTATATGTACATTTTTTATATATAATAATCCTCAATATCTTAAAGAAGTCATATTAACATCTCCTGGAGATTTTCATGTTGATTTGGTTAAATCAGTTAAGAAAAATAATTTTAACTTTGATATTGAAAATATTGGAACTCTCCAATATTCATTTGAAAGTTATATCAGAGAGTATTTGCATAAAATAGTAATGAATATAAAAATGCAACCTGAATTAAATACGCTACTAATTGGTAACAGAAGTTTTGAAGAATACTTTGGAGGTGTGATGAATGCTCAATCATGTATAAGAATGGCTTCTAGTGATCTGATATTATTAGCTTGGAATTTAGCAAAATATTTAAAAGAGCATATAGATCCAAATGTAATAATTCCTGATTTTAATGATGATCTAGCACGTGGAGTGGAAGTGGTTGGATAAAGAGTTGAACTTATTAATTATGTTGTAGTATATAAGAATAAATTTGTTATGGATCATCTTTTTATTAAAAATATGATCTTACACATGGTAAGAAATTTGGTATATGTAATTGATTCACAGCTGGGGATTATTCTGTATAGTAAAACATTATGACAAATAAGATGTAACTGTGGTTTCATTATACATGTATGTTAAAATTTTTATTGTTTATCATGGTTGTATTTTATCGTGATGATATCAAAAAATTTATTTGGGTTACTGTAATCATTGAGTCATATACACATGATATTGTTCCATATTTTAATTTAATAATTTTTAAATATTTTATTATATATATTAATTTTTTTTTATATAATAAATAAATAAAATACTTAAAAATACATAATATATACAATGGTATGGTTTAAATATATTGAGTAGTTTATTCTTCCAATTGGAAGAATATTATGATTGAGTCAAATAAACATGAAATATTCAATTACTTTAAAAGAATATTATAATTGAGTCAAATAGGCATGAAATATTATATTAATTTAAAAGAATATTATGGTTGAGTCAAATAAATATGAAATATTCTATTAATTTAAAAGAATATTATGATTAAGTCAAATAAACATGAAATATTCAATTACTTTAAAAGAATATTATGATTAAATCAAATAAACATGAAAATATTCTTTTTAAGCAAAAGAACATTATGATTGAGTCAAATAAACATGAAAATATTCTTTTTAAGCAAAAGAACATTATGATTGAGTCAAATAAACATGAATTATTCTTTTACTTTAAAAGAACATTATGATTGAGTCAAATAAACATGAATTATTCTTTTACTTTAAAAGAATATTATGATTGAGTCAAATAAACACGAATTATTATATTACTTTAAAAGAATATTATGATTGAGTCAAATAGACATGAAATATTCTTCTACTTTAAAAGAATATTATGGTTGAGTCAAATAAACATAAAATATTTTTCTACTTTAAAAGAATATTATGATTGAGTCAAATAGACATGAAATATTCATTTACTTTAAAAGAATATTATGATTGAGTCAAATAAACACGAATTATTATATTACTTTAAAAGAATATTATGATTGAGTCAAATAGACATGAAATATTCTTCTACTTTAAAAGAATATTATGGTTGAGTCAAATAAACATAAAATATTTTTCTACTTTAAAAGAATATTATGATTGAGTCAAATAGACATGAAATATTCATTTACTTTAAAAGAATATTATGATTGAGTCAAATAGACATGAAATATTCATTTACTTTAAAAAAATATTATGGTTGAGTCAAATAAACATATTATTCTTTTGGATGGAAAGACATACCATTTATCACATTTTAAATATAACATTATATTAATAACATATTTAAATATTTTATTTATTTGTTATATAAAATAAATTAATTATATATAATAAATAATTTAAAAAATATTAAATTTAAAAATAGTTTGATGACAATAGTATATGACTCAATGATAATAATAGTCAATTTATTAATTTCAATGTTATTATCATAAAATATAGGTAAAATAATTTATTCAAATTTTAGTCATCTAGCATATCAATATCATGTAATTATAATATTTATTTATGATAAATATTATATTATGTTTATTTGACTCAACCATAATATTCTTTTAAAGTAATAGAATATTTCATGTTTATTTGACTTAACCATAATATTATTTTAAAGTAATTGAATATTTCATGTCTATTTGACTCAACCATAATATTATTTTAAAGTAATAGAATATTTCATGTCTATTTGACTCAATCATAATATTATTTTAAAGTAATAGAATATTTCATGTCTATTTGACTTAACCATAATATTCTTTTAAAGCTATAGAATATTTCATATTTATTTGACTCAATCATAATATTATTTTAAAGTAATAGAATATTTCATGTCTGTTTGACTCAATCATAATATTCTTTTAAAGTAATAGAATATTTCATGTTTATTTGACTCAACCATAATATTCTTTCAAAGTAATAGAACATTTCGTATTTATTTGACTCAACCATGATATTCTTTTAAAGTAATTGATTATTTCATGTTTATTTGACTCAACCATAATATTATTTTAAATTATATGAATATTTCATGTCTATTTGATTCAACCATAATATTATTTTAAAGTAATTGAATATTTCATGTCTATTTGACTCAACCATAATATTTTTCCAATTGGAAAAATAAACTTTATGTTGTATCTAAGCTATACCATTGTATTTATTATATATTTTTAATATTTATTTGTTGTATAAAATAAAATACGATATTGCAAGAATTTCGCCTTGCGAAATTCGCAATATCTCATTTTTCTGTGCAAGCACAGAAAAATAATTATATATAATAAAAAATTTAAAATTTATTAAAATTAAATATGAAACAATATCATGAGTATATGACTCAATGTTAATAGTAGATCGATTATCAATTTCATTATCATCATTGTAAGATACAATTAAAACAGTCTGTTTTATTTTTAGATGTCTGTCATAACTATTTCATAGAGACATAATAACATTTTAATATAAAATCAGTTTGTATTACGAATAGAAGAAGTTAATGTAATAATCTTTATATCAGACAGTAAAATATCTCGCCGTATGTTCTATTTTAAATAATATATAAAGGATCAATATTGAGTTAAGAGTGTGGAATATGTTTATTTAACACATGTATAACACTTATTTTGATAGACACGTACTGTAATATTACACATATATATTATACGTAGGTTATATGAGATTAATTACCCTTTGTACCCCCTTGGAACAGCTAATCCCCTTTATGTTAATCAATATGGAACTCCCGAAAGTCGTCCCATATTATCTAACATAAAGATTATTGCAATATTCCGTACAGCGTAATTATGCTATATAGTATGTATACAAATACATATGATGTTAGCAATGTGCTCAATATTTGCTTTAATATATATATGCTTCGACATTATATATGTATTACACATAAATTATATGAGATTAATTATTATTTGTACCCCCTTGGAACAGCTAATCCCCTTTATGTTAATCAATATGGAACTCCTGAAGGTCGTTCCATATTGTCTAACATAAAGATTATTGCAATATTCCGTACAGCGTAATTATGCTATATAGCATGTGTACAAATGCATATAATACTATCATTGTAAAATATATTTATTCTAACGAACATATATGTTAACAATGTATATGTATTAATTATTACCAATGGTAATAATTTAATCATAAACAGTAACTTATTTAATGATAACCACTTAAACATTAATTGGTGTATTTTTTTATGTTTGTTTAACAATAAATATTTAACAATATCACCATATAATTTTCTATCATATGTGATGGTATTATCATAAATATTTTTCCCGTCATATTTATCGAGAAAATTATTTCTTACATTGTAATATTGGGCTGTATACTGACTTCTAAATAACACATGTAATATTTTTACTGATTTTTCTATATCGGTTGTTCTTTTTTCATAATAAACAGGTTTATAAGATACATAGTCGGTGTGTATATCTTCTAAATAGTTACATGTCTTAAATAGTGATAGAATGTCATCAATATTTTTGTTATATTCTCCAGTATTGATAAATTTAAGATACAGTGACATATTGGAATAATTGTCAGAGATAAATGAATTTACTTCTACTGAGTTCAAATCAGAGAGCATATTCTTGTACAATAATGATCTTTCTCTGAGAATATCTAACGAAATTGATATATTATCGCTTATATTCCCTATACTTATCATATTATTTGTATTAATATAACAATATTTGATTTTGTTTAATATAATATTCCATTACGTTGACTACTCGCTTGATATAAAATTTGTTATTCATATTTTATTGGTTCACTCTCATACTGTTTAAATATTTTAATAATAACATATTGTTTTATTATTTTATTTTATATATATTTATTGATTATACTGTTATACATATTTACATTGTTTATATTATCCTACATATTTACATTGTTTACACTACCCTACATATTTACATTGTTTGTACTATCTTACATATTTACATTAATTATACTATCCTATATATTCACATTGTTTATACTATCCTGCACATTTACATTATTTATACTATTCTATATATTTACATTGTTTATATTACCCTACATATTTACATTAATTATGATATCTTATGTTATCGATAAAACATGATGTCCATTCGTTTTTCCACAACTTCCAAAATTTTTTACTTTAAAAATTTTTTAAAATTTTCAATTTTTTTTAAAAAAATACGATGTTAATATATTGGAAAATAAATGATTCTCCAATAATCGTAACTTATTAATTAACAAACTAATATTGGTAATCATGATTGTACGTGTTTTTCAGGAAAAGTAATTACTAATTAATTTGATTATATATACAAATCTGGTTCGTAATCATATTATATTAAATTTACGCACGTTTTTTCCGAAGCTCATTTATATAAATTTAACATGATATCATTCGATTATATGCTAGGATGATTAATTTTAAATAATATTTTTGATGTGTTGTACATCATGATATATGTCTATTTAAATGTTTATATTACAATAAATTTTATTGTAAACTTTATGGGTTATCAATTGTATGAACAAAAATATTAATATTATTTTATGGTAATAAACAGTCGACCATGTAATTTTAACGTTTTATGAATAGATGACCGTTTATTACTTTCATCATACGAGGATAATATTTATAATGTTAAGTATAATTGAGTGATATACAGTTGATGTATAAATATTTTTCAGTATGTTTACATTAAATGTAATAAACAGTATTAATTTGAAAATAACACATTTAATGTTTAATCACTGTGTAGAATAGTTTTGATTTTATAATTGTTTTCCACTGTTTGTTATTGAATCAAGGGAAAACCATCTTAATTTTTAACATATATATTTTCTATTTATTTTATCATATATTAATTTTATTTTTTTGTTATTAATAATAAAAAATAATTATCATAAAAATACGATATATTGATTAACCTAATTCAAACATAAAAAGAATATATTGATTAAAAAGAAGACTATAATATATAAACATGTTATTAAAAATACACATTTAATAAACATAGACTGTTTATTACATCTTGACTACGATTAAAATATTTGTATTTAACATAACGTAAATATGATAGAATTAATTATGTAATTCAATTATTTTTGATGTATATCAACTAAGAATTAAATCGTATAGATAATATATTTTATATATTTAACTATATTACATTATTATATAATTATTAGACTAAATAATAAGTTAACATTTTAAAATATTTTTAAACATACACAATAATATACAATTTATTAATTTATTATATTGTTGATAGTTAATTGATGATGTTATTTTATTTACAATTGTAATTTATTGAATTATAACTGTTTATTACTTTCTTCATACATTAATAAAAATAATACATATGATAATATATGAAAGACATATCAAATATAATATGTAAATTACTAATTAATATCATATTCTATGAAACAAACAATGTTATTTTGTAAATCTATACAATTAATAATTATGTTTATTTCACACTATTACAATTTATTTGACTTAAAAATTAAGATGTTTTTCATTATGAATATAAACCATCCTATTTTTTAGACTAAATAATTTCTAAATATTTTATTATATATTAATTAATTTTTTTATATTAATATATTAAAAAATTAATTAAATATACAATAAATATAATAGATCTATTTGACTCAGTCAAAATATATAAAAATAATTTGTTTATAATCAAGATAGGTTAGGATTAATTCTAAAAATTTTCATTTTGAATGATTTAATTTATAATTGAATAAATTATATCTTGTAAATACTCTCGTGAAAAGAAAATTTTTAGAATTAATCCTAACTTATCTTGAAAATTATACTTTTAAATGAATATCATTTACACTATTCTAATACAGTCTATATCAATTTATTGATAATATATTCTTATTTTATTTGTTTTATATATTAATTTATTTTTTATATTAATAAATAAAAAATTAATTAAATATACAATAAATATAATAGATCTATTTGATTCAGTTAAAATTGTAACAAAACATTTTGATTACAATCAAGATAGGTTAGGATTAATATTAATAATTTTCATTTCACGTGATTTAATTTATAATTGATTCAATTATATATTGTAAATCTTCTCTTGAAAATAAAATTATTAATATTAATCCTAACCTATCTTGAAAATTATACTTTTAAATGAATATTATTTATACTATTCTAATACAGTCTATATCAATTTATTGATAATATATTCTTATTATATTTATTTTATATATTAATTTATTTTTTATATTAATAAATAAAAAATTAATTAAATATACAATAAATACAATTATCTATTTGACTCAATCAAAATTGTAACAAAATTATTTATTTGTAATCAAGATAGGTTAGGATTAATTCTAAAAATTTTCATTTCAAACGATTTAAGTCACAATTAACTCAGCTATATGTTGATAGATTTTCTTTAAAGAGAAAACTTCAATATTGATAATACATTGTATTAAAAATTACATTACATATTGATATACATTGTATATCAATCAACGGTATATCATATTATGATAATCAAGAGAATAATAAAATATATGAATGAGATAAATTTAATTTTATATGTTACATCGAATATTAATGTATATGATTAATGACCATATTATGGTATATTTAATGATAAATTTTATAATTATTGATGGGATCCATTTAGAGGTGAATTTCATCAATCTGGTATATATTTATTCAAAAACCAGGTTTGTTGTGTTGGTGGACATTTATAATATTTTACAATATAAAAAATAAAGGAATTTATATTGACATGGGTTATATTTGTAAAATATGTCATATTCCATAGCTCCTAGGAATTACATCGGTAATTAAAATTCATTCTAGAAGAGAAAAGCACGCAATAATAATGTGTAAAAAGTAAAATTAAAAAAATATAATATCAGAGGCAGTCATAAACTTTTTCACAAAAAAAAAGCAAATAAAAAGTTAATAATCAGTAAATAGGAACATATATGTAAATTATTAAAACGTAAATATCTGGGATGTAATTTACCATAATTATAGTGAAATATATTTTTACCACTGCATATATGTACAGAGATGATATAAATAATAATAAAATATTAATTTATTATGGAGATTATTAAAATATAATTATGAATATTAATAAAAAATTCATGAAAATTAGAGTTCATACAGACAATTGGTAGAGAATATATATTTGATGAGAAAATTTCTAATTTTTCTAGAAAAAAAGAGAAACAAACAATGGGTGTCTACTTTTACTTCTATAACAAAACAAAGAATCTTACACCAAATGGCATGTCATTTTGTTCTAAGTTAAATACTTATCCAGATGAATATATAATAAGAGAATTTGAGGATGTTATTATCCGCAATGGTTGGGACATGACCGATACAATTATGGCACGTCCTGATGATTTCTCGGGTGAAATGATGTTCAAAAACGGTGAAATATTTTATTCAAAAGATTATTACCTTGTCAACAAAACTAATGGAAAAGAAGAATATAACTCATATGAATTCGTAGGGTTAAATTTGATGGAAGTAGAAGAGTTAAAAGATTTCTTCAGAGAGTGGATTAAAAAATTAAATTGGAGTGAAAATGACGTAATAATAGCAGAACATTATAGTGAGTATTACTCATCTGAAGAATTCATTAAATATAATAAAGGTAAAATTTTGTATGCAATAACTGTTCAATAAACTTAAAAAAAGCCTATAAAATAATTATCTTGCAGCAATGCTGTAAAATAAAACTATATAACGTATACATGAGGACATAAAATATCTAATAATAATGGCTATCATATATGATGTTCTATTTGTTATTAAATTATGATTTTCTACTTCGTTAAATTTTCTAATATTTGTAGTTAACGATTACAAATTAAATTATCACGTTTTAATTTTTCACAGCACATTTTACCGTTGTGATAGTAATTCACTTATATGACATATTATCAATATCGATAATTTGCCTATATGGTAGGTCTTCAATTTTTGGTAATATTCGAGAGTGTTCCCAGGTGGAATTCGTCACACCTTTTCGCTCCTAGGATTTCTGGAATTTTTTGAGAACATTCTAAAATTGGTATTTTTGAGCACTTTCAACACGGTATGGACGTGTCTTGAAAATACCTTATTTTACATTTTCTGTATATGTATACAGGAGATTTTTAATTTTTTCTGGAAAATTTCTGGAAGATTTAAAAAAATTCTGGAAATTTCTGGAAATTTAAAAACTCTCGTGGAGAGAACAAAAGAATGTGCTGGTAAGAATAGTTGTGTAATAGTATAAACATTTGTCATTTGTACGCTATTAAAAATATACATTATTAAATCTATAAAAGTTGTCAAAAATATATAGTATAAATATTCATGAAGGATCTCTTTAAATATAAAATGTCAACACATATAATGTAAATATTAAAAAATATCCGAATGTCTTAAATACTAACTATGTAAATAAGGTTAATATACAATAATAGATCTTGATTTATGGATGTATCATTCACGATATGATCATTAATAAAGAAAAATATTTGTTTTTACAATATTTTTGTCATGGTTGACAATCATTTAATGATAATATTTGTATGATAAATACAAATATCTTCATCATTTGAAAAAGAATCTTTAAATCATCTGCCATATTTATTTATTTCCAATTTTCTGAAACTCTTTCTTTCGGAAAAAATATTCAGAAATACATGTTTAACATGATACAGATTACCTTATTTTATTTCTTTTTAATATTCCCACTATTAAAAAGAAGTTAATAATCAGAATTATTTTATATCATATGACTTCACTCTTTCCAATTAATCCAATGTGAGACTAAATAAAAAATCATATGTTTCTGATAAATATCTGTAATTTTAAAGGACAACATTGTTGTCCTTTAAATCTGTTATAATTAATGTTCCGAATCTGGTATCGAATGGTATCGAAAAAAATTTTCGAGACTACTCTAGCAAACTATTCTTCAAAAAAATTGGTATCGAACGATACCAAATTCGGAACCTTAGTTATAATTGATATCAGATTTTATATGATTTTTTATTTATACTACATAATTTTTAATTATTAAATAAAGAAAAAAAATTAATACATATAAACAAATAACTGAAAAAAATTCTTAAAAAAATATTAATATTTTTTAGAAATTTCACTGTTAAGAAGAAGTAAACCAGTAAAAATAATTTTAATTTCAGAGTCTTTACTATCCAATTAATCCAATGTGAGACTAAATAAAAATCATATAATTTTTGATGAATACCTGTAATTTTAAAGGACAACATCGTTGTCCTTTAAATCTGTTACAATATTCTATCAGATTTTATATGATTTTTATTTATACTACATAATTTTTAATTATTAAATAAAGAAAAAAAATTAATATATATAAGAGAATAGCTGAAAAAATTTTCAAAAAATATTAATATTTTTTAGAAATTTCACTGTTAAGAAGAAGTAAACCAGTAAAAATAACTTTAATTTCTGTTTCTTTACTATCCAATTAATCCAATGTGAGACTAAAATAGAAATTATATATTTTTTTTGATAAATATCTGTAATTTTAAAGGACAACAATGTTGTCCTTTAAATCTGTTACAATCACTATCATATTTTATATGATTTTTATTTATACTACATAATTTTTAATTATTAAATAAAGAAAAAAAATTAATATATATAAGAGAATAGCTGAAAAATTTTTTAAAAAATATTAATATTTTTAAGAAATTTCACTATCAAAAAGAAGTAAACCGGTAAAAATAATTTTAATTTCAGACTCTTTACTATCCAATTAATCCAATGTGAGACTAAATGAAAAATCATATATTTTTGATAAATACCTGTAATTTTAAAGGACAACGATGTTGTCCTTTAAATCTGTTACAATCACTATCATATTTTATATGATTTTTATTTATACTACATAATTTTTTTAATTATTAATTAAAGAAAAAAATTAATATATATAAAAGAATAGCTGAAAAATATTTCAAAAAAAATAATATTTTTGAGATTTTTCACTGTCAAAAAGAAGTAAACCAGTAAAAATAATTTTAATTTCAGAGTTTTTACTATCTAATTAATCCAATGTGAGACTAAATAAAAATCATATGATTTTTGATAAATACCTGTAATTTTAAAGGACAACGATGTTGTCCTTTAAATCTGTTACAATCACTATCATATTTTATATGATTTTTATTTATACTACATAATTTTTTTAATTATTAATTAAAGAAAAAAAATTAATATATATAAAAGAATAGCTGAAAAATATTTCAAAAAAAATAATATTTTTGAGATTTTTCACTGTCAAAAAGAAGTAAACCAGTAAAAATAATTTTAATTTTAGACTCTTTGCTATCCAATTAATTCAATGTGAGACTAAATAAAAAATCATATATTTTTGATAAATATCTGTAATTTTAAAGGACAACATTGTTGTCCTTTAAATTTGTTACAATCACCATCAGATTTTATATGATTTTTTTTAATTATTAAATTTATGATTGTAACATATAATCATGTCTAACTTTTAAGAAATTAAAATTCTTATATATAATAGTAAATTTCTAGAGGAATATACACAGAGATATGATATATCTTAATTTTATTACATCTATCAGTAATGTTTATAATTGATATTACTAGAATATATTTAACCGCCGCTAAGTTGCTAAGATATTTTTCATAAATATTTGTTATTTTTAAGACGCTCAAACACCATTATGATTGACATATATTTTTCCGATAAATGTGACAACACCACATTTTCCTTTAGTGATGAATATCTTGGAAATCAATATTACTTGAAAGGATCCCTAGGCGTCATTCATCACACCCTTTAATCTCCAGGTTTTTCTAGAATTTTTAGAGAACTGTCAAAAATGATGAAAAATGGTCTCATGAAAACGGTGTGTACGTGTCTTGAAAATACCTTATTTTACACTTTCTGTATATGTATACAGGAATTTTTTTTAATTTCCAGAAAAATTTTCCAGAATTTTTCTGGAAAAAAATTAAAATATATGCAGAAAAAATAAATGTTATACAGCTAGGTGGTTTTCATGTTATTTGTTCTTAAAACATATTTGTTATATGTGATCATATAAAATTAATTGTATTTGGTTGTAACATTTTTGTAATACATATGACTCATGGTTAAACATATAATAGTATAGATCAATTTATATTCATAAATACTGTCTGGTTAGAGTGATTATGAATATCTGCAAATATTTAGAATGTTATACAATAAAAATATCTGAAATATGTATCTGTTAAAATCATTATATCAATTAAATTATGCATATATCCACTCAAAACATCTTCCTTACAATAATATTTATTATAAATTTTATCAATCGGTAAAGATATAATGCCAAAAATAATATTGGTATTATATTCATGATAAGAAACAGTTATTTGTGAAATTTTCACTATTTAAAGAATCATAACTGTTTATTGCTTCTTTTATATTCAAGGTAATTTTATTATATAATTTATGATTGTATAAAGTATTTGTTGATATGTATATATTTTCTAATGATATCTACAATTAATATAACAAACAGTATTAATTTGTGAATAATACATTTGATGTTTAATCATGATGTAGAATAGTCTTGATTTTGTAAATATCCATTTGTTATATATCATGTAGTTAGAAATGATACATCTCTATTTTTAACATTTAAAATTTCAAATATTTTATTATATATATTAATTTAATTTTTTTATTATTATTAATAGAAAAATATTAATATAAAAATACAATATATTGAATTAAATAATCAAAAATATGAACAAAACAAATTATTTGCAAATATGATTATTTGAGTCTATATTAAAAATTCTAAATCAATATTTGCAAATAGAGACTGTTAAACACATCTTAAACATGTTTAAGATTTTTCTCAATTATTATAATATAAACATAATATGAATATTGGTATGACTCATTTATTTTTGAAATATAGCATCTATGAATTAAACAATGTAAATAATATAATTTGTATAATTATTTATATTGTAATATTATAGTATTATTAGAATGTGTAATAATACAATATTTTAAATGTTTTATACATATATGGAATATATATATTTGTTAATTTGTCATACAATATAAATAACCAGTTGTAACTGTTATTATATTTACAATTATAATTTAATAAATTATAACGGTTTATTACTTTCTTTGTATACCAATAATATTTAATGATTATAATCATATGTGTAAATATACTCAATTTATTATATTTTATTTTGAACATTATTATATTCTATGAAATAAACAATGTTAATTTGTAAATCTACATAATTATCAATTATATCTATTCCATAATATTGTATTTTTGTATAATCCATTTGTTTGAGTGTTTTCATTAGAAAAGCAGACCATCTTGTTTTTGACATATAATTTTTCTATTTATTTTATTATATATTAATTTAATTTTTTTTATTATTAATAATAAAAAAAAATTAAATATAAAAATACAATATATTGATTTAAATAATCAAAGGTATGGACAAAAATCATTGATTATTTTTTTCATTATATGACATAATCAATAAATGAAAAATATATCTTTATCAAATATAGACTGTTTATTACATTTTGACAATAGTTAAAAATATTTATAATCATTATGATATAAATGAAATACAATTAATAATATATCTTAATCTTTTTGATGTATATCATTAAAGAATTAAATCGTGTAGATTGTATATTTTATACATTTGATTATTTTAATAATACTGATACAATGCCAGATTATTTATTATGTTGACAGTTAAAATATTCTGTATACATACTATATAATACTGTTTATTAATTTATTATATAATATAAATAGTCATCTGTTACTATCATCACATTCACAATTACTATTTATTAAATATTAATTGTTTATTACCGTCTTCATATATGAACAATTAAAAATTATTACATTTATAACTGAAGATTTATATATTACAATATATGTATATTTGACTATAACTGTATTCTATGAAACAAATAGTGTTATTTTATAAATCTACATATTTGATATTTATGCTTATTTCATGGTGCTATATTTTGTAAATTTCATTTCTTGTAATGTTCTTCATTGTGAATACAAATCATTGTGATTTTTAACATTTAAAATTTCTATTTATTTTATTATATATTAATTTATTTTTTTTTATTATTATTATTAAAAAAATATTAATATAAAAATACAATATATCAATTTAAATAATTATAAATGTATATAAAATACATTGTTTATAAAGAAGACTTTATGATACAGACACATATTTTAAAATTTATATTTGACAAATATAGACTGTTTGTTTCATCTTATACAATATTATAGTATTTTTAATGTATAATCATAAATTATCATATAATGTATATAATAATTAAAATAATTTATAAGTATATCATCTATGTATTAAATAGAGTAGTTGAAATAAATAGAATTTTTAATAATATTCTGTATTTCACTTTGACTGTAATAGTTATAAATTAAAATTATTATAATATACATAATTTAATGTGGTTAATAAACTAGTCAATTTTTAAATTTATAAATATTAACAATATGTAGATTACCTTAATTTAATATTTTGTCATTTATTAAATGACAACGGTTTATTACATACATGTATTGTATGTATTTATTTTACCATACAATTATATATATTATCCTATTGTATAGTATATAACCATTTTATAAATAATACATGTTAAAATGTAATAAACAGTTACTTTTTGACAATTGATACTTTTTAAATCAATATATCTAACACACTGTTATTGAAATAATATATTTATCAAGAAAAACATTTATAACTGTAAAAAGAAACATTTTTATTTTTAGCCATATATTTTTTAAATATTTTATTATATATTAATTTAATTTTTTTATTATTAATAATAAAAAAATATTAGTATAAAAATACAATGTATATATTTAATCTATGCCAATAGTGAAAATTTACAGTGATTAACTTTTTAAACACAACAAATAAGTGAATAATAAAATAATATGGATTTTGAATTATTTTAACTGTTTAATAAGAAGATTGTATATTTAATAAAAATATATATCATGATAATACTGGTTATTATACAAGCATATCACATCATAATTAATACTAATATTGTAAAGATTGTAATAAACAGTATAAATATCAAATGTAACATTTAATGTTTTTTACACTTTACTCATTAATATATTAGACTTTTTAAAGACCAAATATGTTCATGTCTAGTTTTCTGTTAACAATTTGTTAACATTATTTGCTATATTATGAATTCAATTAAATTATAGACAACCACACTTGTGTATAATTTAATTATATACACGCATGGATCATATTCACAAACTGCGAATATAATATAAAATCATTTGATATAGATATTCATGATTTACAAATATTTCCCACTTACACATATTTGCAAATAATGAATATTTACAGATGCTTTAAAATTATCACAGATTATGATTTTGATATAATAGTTTTGTATAAACATCCACATATTTATACAATTCGATTACTTTTAATGATAACCATTTAGCTTCTTAAAATGTTATGTTACTGAAATACTAGTTGCTTTAACACTAATTCCGCTATGAGTTTAGTGATTTATATTGAGTTTCAATCACACTACATTTTATTACTGCTAATTATATCATGCACATTTGTGGCTATGTTTGCAAATCGTGGATTATTTACTCATATTGTATTAAAATTTTTTTAACATATCTATATTTACATGAGATAAACTTGGAATTTTTAGTAAAGGTAGAATTATTACATGTTATCTATATATTTTCATATTGTAACATACTGTCTGTAAACATGATGTTTTCATCATATATTTACTTGTCAATAACTTGGATGTTTTTCGTTTAAGGTGAATTTTAAACTTATTTTTCTGGAACTCCGGGTTTATTTTAATTTTTTTTTCTGGAAATTTCTGGAAACTTTCCAGAAATTAAAAAATTTTTCTGTATAGATATACAGAAAGTCAAAAATAAGGTACTTTCAACACACGTCTACACCGTCTTCATGAGACCATTTTTTGGTATTTTTGACAGTTCTCAAAAAATTCTGGAAAATCCCGGAGATTTAGGATCATCAAGAACCTCGTCCGGGAGACCATTCAAATGTCATAAAAATTAATGACATCTATCATGTGAGTAATTACAAGGGTGATCTGTATATCATAATTATGTATAACTTCCATGACGGCTATATGTGCTGTGAAAGGTTGTACAGACAATTTTAAAAAATATGTATTTTAGAGACAGTAAAAATATTGAAAAAAATAAAGTTATCAATTTGAGTACAGTGGACTTTATAATAAAAATCTGACGACTTATGTGTATTGTTTATTTCCTGGATTAATTATAGAAAATATAGACATACATTACGAATAATAAAAGTGTTACATTTTAACGTGAGTAAAAATATGAAACACATATTGGAAATTAATATAAATAAAATAAGAAATGAGTTTTATAGACGCATGTAGATGGAATGATGTGGATACAGTGAAAAGTATGTTGATAAGTCCAAATATTGATCAGATTATAATGAATGAATTTTATTTTTGGAAAAGTCCATTGCATTCTGCCTCTGAGTATGGTCATGATAAAATAGTGAGGCTTTTACTTGATAGTGGTAAATTTGATCCCAATCATAAAGATATTTGTAGAAGTTACACACCATTAATGTATGCATGTAATGAAGGTCATGTGAATATTGTAAAAATTTTGCTTAATGATTCAAGAGTTAACATAAATGAGGTAGATAAACATAAATTTAATTGTTTAAAAGATTGTTGTCTATCTGGTAATTATGAATTGACGGAAATAATTTTAACAAATCCTAAATTTGATAAAAATGACGTTGTATCTATAAAAGAATCATATGAATGTGCATGTATACGTGGATATTGTGAAATACTTAAATTATTGATTGTGTTAATAGATAATTACGAATTCAAATTATTGCGGGAAAAAAATAGATTTAAAACAATTGTTACAGATATAGTAACTACATTTAAAGGCTCGGACGAATATAATATGATGAGATACAAATATTTTAAGGATTATTATGCAGGATGTATATTTTATAATATCGTCATGATAAATGATGATTATCTGAAAATAAAATAGATATATTATGGTAGTTGAAAATATCCGATGTATATAAAATAAATTTTTTAAATATATGGTTATTAACCATGTAATATTGTATATAATGATAGATCTTACCACTGTTGATAAAATTTGGGTGAATATTAGACCGAAGGTTTAGTATTCTTCCGAATTGTAACAGTTTTGAAAGACAGCAATGCTGTCTTTCAAAATTACAGGCATTTATCAAAAATATATGATTTTACATTTAGTCTCATATTGGATTAATTGGATAGTGATCTATTTGAATTTAAAGTTATTTTTACTGGTTTACTTCTTCTTGACAGTGATTTTTCTTAAAAATATTAATATTTTTTTTTAATTTTCCAGCTATTCGTTTATATATATATATTATTTTTTTTCCTTTATTTAATAATTAAAAATTATATAGTATTAAATAAAAATCATATAAAATTGATAGTATATTGTAACAGTTTTAAGGAACAACAATGTTGTCCTTTAAAATTACAGGTGTTTATCAAAAATATATGATTTTTCATTTAGTCTCATATTGGATTAATTGGATAGTAAAGAGTCTGAAATTAAAGTTATTTTCACTGATTTACTTCTTCTTGACAGTGATTTTTCTTAAAAATATTAATATTTTTTTTAAAAATTTTTTCAGCTATTCTCTTATATATTAATTTTTTTCTTTATTTAATAATTAAAAATTATATAGTATTAAATAAAAATTATATAGAATGATAACAATATTGTAACAGATTTAAAGGACAACAATGTTGTCCTTTAAAATTACAGGTATTTATCAAAAATATATGATTTTTTATTTAGTCTCATATTGGATTAATTGGATAGTGAACTATCCGAATTTAAAGTTATTTTTACTGGTTTACTTCTTCTTGACAGTGATTTTTCTTAAAAATATTAATATTTTTTTAAAAATTTTTTCAGCTATTTGTTTATATATATTAATTTTTTTTCTTTATTTAATAATTAAAAATTATATAGTATAAATGAAAATCATATAAAATCTGATAATGTATTGTAACAATTTAAAGGACAACATTGTTGTCCTTTAAAATTACAGATGTTTATCAAAAATATATGATTTCTCATTTAATCTCATATTGGATTAATTAGATAGCAAAGAGTCCGAAATTAAAATTATTTTCACTGATTTACTTCTTTTAACAGTGATTTTTTTCAAAAATATTAATATTTTTTTAAAAATTTTTTCAGCTATTCTCTTATATATATTAATTTTTTTTTCTTTAATTAATAATTAAAAATTATATAGTATTAAATGAAAATCATATAAAGTCTGATAATGTATTGTAACAATTTAAAGGACAACATTGTTGTCCTTTAAAATTACAGATGTTTATCAAAAATATATGATTTCTCATTTAATCTCATATTGGATTAATTAGATAGCAAAGAGTCCGAAATTAAAATTATTTTCACTGATTTACTTCTTTTAACAGTGATTTTTCTCAAAAATATTAATATTTTTTAAAAATTTTTTCAGCTATTCTCTTATATATATTAATTTTTTTTTCTTTAATTAATAATTAAAAATTATATAGTATAAATGAAAATCATATAAAATCTGATAATGTATTGTAACAATTTAAAGGACAACAATATTGTCCTTTAAAAATACAGGTATTTATCAAAAAATATATGATTTTCATTTAGTCTCATATTGGATTAATTGGATAGTGAACTATTTGAATTTAAAGTTATTTTACTGGTTTACTTCTTCTTGACAGTGAAATTTCTTAAAAATATTAATATTTTTTTTAATTTTTTTCAGCTATTTGTTTATATATATATTAATTTTTTTTCTTTATTTAGACGAATACAAAACCCTTTAGGGGTCTTGTATTCTCCTAAAAATTATATAGTATTAAATAAAATAATATAAAATTGATAGTGTATTGTAACAGATTTAAAGGACAACATTATTGTCCTTTAAAATTACAGATGTTTATCAATTTTATATGATTTTTCATTTATATGAACTCCAAAACGAAGGTTTAGAGTTTTAATATATTGAATTAATTGTGGAGAACAATAAACATTCAGTTTAGCGTCCTCCTAAAGAGTTTGAAATTAAAATTATATTCATTGTTTTATTATAAATATCTAAATATCTAAATATTTTAAAAGATCAAATGATCATCCATAACGTCTATGGGTAATATTTTATTTTCTGTATTACATATAATATCAATAATTTTTCTGAAATATATTCATATTATTAATATGAATGTTTGTGTATAATATATGTAAGTGTATGGTTAGTAAATATTTTAACAGTTATAAAGTTTGTATCAAACAATATGTGTCAATATATAAACATGATTTAGTATAATCTCATAAAATTATCAATAGGTAATTGTCTTATGTATAACATAAATAGTATCATATCTGATTAAGTGTAAAACTCCTAACGTTTACTTACATCTAGTCAAATATGATGAATTTACGAGTTGATTAAAATACAACCTTAAATATTCTATTTACCACATGACCATATATAATATTTGAGACAATAACATACTTTTGAACACAAAATTAATTGTATATATTTTAGACTGTATGTTAAATTAACATATATATTTTTCATATGAAGATATTACCGTCTTAATATGTTGTGTAGAATTCTCTAGACAAACAGTCAACAATTTTATCGACATATCAAATACCACTATTTTTTTATAGTTAATATTACCCTCTCCAATGTTATATGTCATAGCAATTTCTTTAAGTTTTTTCTAGGAATTTTTCCAGAATTTTTCTAGAATATTAAAAAAATTATCCTGTATAGAGATACAGAAAGTCAAAAATTGACCATTTTCATCACACGCTGGAGTAGTCTTCGGATGACCAAAATAGTGTATTTTTGACCGTTCTCAAAAAAATTACAGAATTCCAGAGCTTATAATGTGCAAATATGTGTTCTATGGTAACGTCAAAAACTCATACCAAACACATGGTTACCATACATGACGGTAAAATGTAGTTCGTAAATGACACAAAGTTAAAATATGACAATTTTCATAGCTATATGAAGGATAATTGAATAAAGAAATTATTTTATCAATCATAATGACAAATAATTTTATCAATCATAATGACAAATAATTTGGTAGTGAGTAATTACAATTTGTTTAAAATATTATATACATGTGAATCTGTCATATTGTCAAATCATATATATGTTTATATATAATTTGACTGTACCATATTAATATCGGTCATATAATTGTATATATCAATATTGTCAATATTGATATGAATAACCATAATTTATTTAAATGGTATAAATTCTGATAGATTGTAACAGTAGTTAATGATTTTCTTTGATGAGAAAACTATTAACTAAACATGCAGTTATCAAAATTTTACATATTGTAAAATAAGATTTAGTTACACTGTATCAGAAGAGTCCATATACATTTATAAATAAAATATTCCGATTATATTTATTATATGTATTAATTTATTTTTATATATTAATAAATAAAATATTAATAAATAATATAATAATAAACATAGACTGTATTAATGTAGTCTAACTAGTATTCATTTTGGATATTATAAATTTTTATTAACCCTTAATAAATGTTGAAAGTGTACTTCTAAAGAAGTACACTTTCAATCTATTAAACATTTAATAAAGTTTTATATGCTATAAATGAAATTCAGTTATATTACATTAATACTGTCTAAATATTTATTCGATTAAAAAGATAATAATTTTGATTTGTTTATGATCTTTTTAGTGGATTTCTTATAACGAGGAAATCCATCAATCTAGTCTACACCTATTAAAATTTTATATGTTTTAATTTTTAGACTAATCAAACTGTATCAGAATAGTCTGTATAAATTTATTCAAAAATATTCCTATTATATTTGTATTATATATTAATTTATTTTTTATATTAATAAATAAAATATTAATAAATAATACAATAATAAACATAGACTGTATTAATGTAGTCTAACTAGTGTTCATTTGAAAAATTATAATTTTTTATTATCCCTTAACAAATGTTGGAAGTGTCCTTCTTTAGAAGGACACTTCTAACTTAGTAAACATTTAATAAAAACTTATATGTTCTGAATGAAATTCAGTTATACTGCATTAACACTGTCTAATATTTATTCGTTTAAATGATAATAGTTTTAATTTGTTTTCAATCTCTTTTGGCGGATTTCCTCGTTAGAGGAAATCCATTAATTTAGTCTACACCTATTAAAATTTTACATATTTTAATTTTTATACTAGTCAGACTGTATCAGAATAATCAACATAAATTTATTTAAAAATATTCCTATTATATTTGCTTTATATATTAATTTATTTTTATTTATTAATAAATAAAATATTAATAAATAATATAATAATAAACATAGACTGTATTAATATAGTCTAACTAGTGTTCATTTGAAAAATTATAATTTTTTATTAGCCCTTAACAAATGTTGAAAATGTTCTTCTTTAGAAGAACACTTTCAACCAGTTAAACATATAATAAAATTTTATATATTACAAATGAAATTCAGTTATACTACATTAACACTGTCTAAATATTTATTCAATTAAACGGTAATAATTTTGATTTGTTTTCGATCATCTTTAATGGATTTCCTCGTTAGAGGAAATCTATCAATCTAGTCTACACTTATTAAAATTTTATATGTCTTAATTTTTAAACTAGTCAGACTATATCAGAATAATCAACATAAAATTATTGAAAAATATTCCTATTATATTTACTATATATATATTAATTTATTTTTATTTATTAATAAATAAAATATTAATAAATAATATAATAATAAACATAGACTGTATTAATGTAATTTAACTAATGTCCATTTTAAAATATATAATTTTTTATTAGCCCTTAACAAATGTTGAAACGTTATTCTTTAGAATAACACTTTCAACCAGTTAAACATATAATAAATTTTTATATATTACAAATGAAATTCAGTTATACTATATTAACACAGTCTAGATATTTATTCGATTAAACGATAATAATTTTAATTTGTTTATAATCCCATTTGGTAGATTTCCTCTAACGAGGAAATCTATCAATCTAGCCTACATCTATTAAAATTTTATATGTCTTAAATTTTGTACTAGTCAGACTGTATCAAAATAATCAACATAAATTTATTTAAAAATATTCCTATTATATTTGCTTTATATATTAATTTATTTTTATATATTAATAAATAAAATATTAATAAATAATATAATAATAAACATAGACTGTATTAATGTAGCCCAACTAATATTCATTTTAAAATATATAATTTTTTATTAGCTCTTGACAAATGTTGAAAGTGTTCTTCTAAAGAAGAACACTTTCAACCCGTTAAATATTTAATAAAACTTTATATGTTTCAAATGAAATTCAGTTATATTACATTAACAATATCTAGATATTTATTCGATTAAACGATGATAATTTTGATTTATTTTTGACTATCTTTGGTAGATTTCCTCGTTAGAGGAAATCTATTAATTCAGTTTACACCTATTAAAATTTTACATATTCTAATTTTTGAACTAGTCAGATTGTATCAGAATAGTCTATGTAAAATTATTGAAAAATATTCCTATTATATTTGTTATATATATTAATTTATTTTTTTATATTAATAAATAAAATATTAATAAATAATACAATAATAAACATAGACTGTATTAATATAGCCTAACTAGTATCCATTTTGAAAATTATAATTTTTTATTAGCCCTTAACAAATGTTGAAAGTGTCCTTCTAAAGAAGAACACTTTCAACCCGTTAAATATATAATAAAATTTTATATGATGTAAATGAAATTCAGTTATACTATATTAACACTGTCTAAATATTTATTCAATCAAACAGCAATAATTTTGATTTGTTTTCGATTATCTTTGGTAGATTTCCTCTAACGAGAAAATCTATCAATCTAATCTACACTTATTAAAATTTTACATATATGAATTTTTGGATTATTTGGATTATATCAGAAGCGTCCATGTAAATTTATTCAAAAATATTCTGATTATATTTATTATATATATTAATTTTATTTTTTTATATTAATAAATAAAATAGTAATAAATAATACATTTAAAAACATAGACTGTATTAATGTAGTCTAATTAGTATCCATTTTAAAAATTATAATTTCTTGTTAGCTCTTAACAAATGTTGATATTATTCTTTTCAAAATGAATGTTATCAGTTAAATGTATATTTAACAAATTTTTATATGTTTTTAATAAAATCTAATTACATTATATTGGTATTGTCTATACATTTAATAAGTAATTTAATTATTGATATAGACAATCTCATGTATATTTTTTGTATAATCTCAACAAATTTTGTTTATTGAAATTACGCTGTGTATAATACGTACGGCATTATATCTGGTTAAATTAAAACGACGTTAGGTGTTCTACACATGACCAAATATAGTGAGTCAATCTTAATACGTCAATAATATCCAATGAATAATTTTTTGTGAATGTATACTCTCACGAATGCACAAATATATACACATATGGTAAAAATGTTTAAGTGTAAAAGTATAATTCTGCATAACATCTACAAAATACTTATTGGTAATTATTTTATGTACAATACGAACAGTATCATATTCAGTTAAATATGAAACTTTCAATGTCGTTCTTTTGATACTGTCCCACATTTAACTAGATGTAACAAGTTTATAAAATGGTTTAGATACATGGAAGATTTTTTATTATATAAAATTATGTGATATGCATACAATTACATGTACTAAGATATGAATTTTAAGATGTAATCTATTTAATGGGAGATATACTAACATACAGTTTCAAATATTATGCTTATTTGTTGACTGTATGTAATATTTAAGGCTATATTATATTCTTAAACACAAAATTGACATTATGAGCTTTAAGTTGATTGTTATACTAACATATATATTTTTTTTATATGCAGATGTTATCGTCTCGAAATCTTACAAAAAATGTAGAACAAACAATTGATAATTTTACCGACATGGTAATTACAATAATTTTTAACAACTGATATTACCCTACTCAATGATATACGATACAATTATTTCTTTAAAATTTTTCCAGAAAATTTCCAGAAAAATTCTGGAATATTAAAAAAATTTTCTGTATCTATACCCAGAAAGTTAAAAATAGGTCACTTTCAAGACACGTTGGATTAGTCTTCAGATGACCAAAATTCATGAATTTTAACTGTTCTCAAAAAAATCCCAGAATTCTGGAGCCTAAAGTGCATAAATATGACCTCTATGGTAATGTTGAAAACTTGTACCAAATACGTAGTAACTATACATGACGGTAAAATACAGTCTGTAAATGATTCAAAGTTAAAATATAATAAAATTCATACCTGTATGAAGGGTGTCCAAACAAATGTGATAATTTATAAATCATAATGTTAAATAACATGGTAATGGATAAACGTAAAATGTTATAAATATTATATGTAAATGGATCTGTTGTATTGTCAATAAAATGAATATATTCATATGTAATTTAACCACACTGTGACGATGTCAATCAAATAATTATGTATAAATATAGACCACACCAGTATGGATAATTACAATCTATTTAAATATCATAAAATTAATAGATTGTAAAAGTAATTGGTAGTTTTCATTGAAAAGAAAAACTATTAATATAACGTACAGTTATTAATTTTATATGTTATAAATAAGATCTAGTTAGACTATATCAGTACTATCTGATGAATACTAGACTCTTTAAGAGATTTAGTATCCTTGATTATGTTAACAATAAAATGAAAGTTTTTGTTTTGCTAAAATTTTAATTTTCACGCACAAACATTTGAAGATAAAAATGTTATGAATTTTACCTCATAAAACAGCAGATTCATTAGAGTTTTAATATTTTATGAAATTCTTACAATATCTCGAAGAAAATATTAATAAATAATATAATATTGAACATAAACAATATTAATGTAGTTTAACTAATATTCAAAATGAATATTATAAGTTTTTGATAGATCTTGACAAATATTGATAATATTCCTCTTGGAAGAATATTATCAACCCAGCGTATGTGTATCAAAATTTATATATTTAATGAAGTATAGTTATATCACATTAATATTGTCTGAATATTTATACATTAGAACATAATAATTTTTACTTGATTTTAGATACCAATTGGAAGATTTCTTCTGATAAAGAAATCTGTCAGTTCAGCCTATAGTTATTAAAATTTTATACATTTAAAAATTTGGACTAGTCAGACTGTGTCAAAATAGTCCATATAATTTTATTCAAAAATATTCCTATTATATTTGTTATATATATTAATTTATTTTTTTATATTAATAAATAAAATATTAATAAATAATATAATAATAAACATAGACTGTATTAATGTAGTCTAACTAGTATTCATTTTGAATATTATAATTTTTTATTAGCCCTTAACAAATGTTGAAAGTGTCTTTCTAAAGAAAGACACTTTCAACCCGTTAAATATATAATAAAGTTTTATATGTTATAAATGAAATTCAGTTATACTATATAAACACTGTCTAAATGTTTATTCAATTAAATGATAATATTTTTAATTTGTTTTCAATCATCTTTAGTGGATTTCCTCGTTAGAGGAAATCCGTCAACCTATTTTACATCTATTAAAATTTTATATGTCTTAAATTTTGGACTAGTCAGACTGTATCAGAATAGCCCACATAAATTTATTCAAAAATATTCTGATTATATTTATTATATATATTAATTTATTTTTATATATTAATAAATAAAATATTAATAAATAATATAATAATAAACATAGACTGTATTAATGTAGTTTAACTAGTATTCATTTTGAATATTATAATTTTTTATTAACCCTTAACAAATGTTGAAAGTCTTCTTCTTTAGAAGAAGACTTTCAACCCGTTAAATATTTAATATAGTTTTATATGTTTCAAATGGGTTATAGTTACATCGCATTAATACAGTCTATATATTTATTCGATTAAATGACAATAATTTAATTTTTTTTATGATCTTCTTTAGTAGATTTTCTCGCTAGAGAAAATCCATCAATTTAGTTTACACCTATTAAAATATTACATGTCTTAAATTTTAGACTAGTCAGACTGTATCAGAATAACCAACACAAAATTATTGAAAAATATTCCTATTATATTTATTATATATATTAATTTTATTTTTTTATATTAATAAATAAAATATTAATAAATAATATAATAATAAACATAGACTGTATTAATATAGTCTAACTAGTGTTCATTTGAAAAATTATAATTTTTTATTAGTCCTTAACAAATGTTGAAAGTGTTATTCTAAAGAATAACACTTTCAACCCGTTAAATATTTAATAAAGTTTTATATACTATAAATGAATTTCAGTTATATTACATTAACACTGTCTAGATATTTATTCGATTAAACGTTTATAATTTTGATTTGTTTTTGATTATCTTTGGTAGATTTTCTCTAGCGAGAAAATCTATCAATCTAGTCTACACTTATTAAAAATTTATATGTCTTAATTTTTAGACTAGTCAGACTGTATCAGAATAGTCTGTATAAATTTATTCAAAAATATTCTGATTATATTCATTATATATATTAATTTATTTTTATATATTAATAAATAAAATATTAATATATAATACAATAATAAACATAGACTGTATTAATGTAGTCCAACTAATATTCATTTTGGATATTATAATTTTTTATTAGCTCTTAACAAATGTTGAAAGTGTCCTTCTTTAGAAGGACACTTTCAACCTGTTAAACATATAATAAAGTTTTATATGTTTTAAATAGGTTGTAGTTACATCATATTAATTCTGTCTATATATTCACTTAATTAAATGATATAATTTTAGTCAAATATCAATCTTTGTTGATAGGTTTCCTCATTAAAGAGAATCTACCAATTTAATATAAACCTAATAAAATATTACATGTCTTAATTTTTAAACTAGTCAGACAGTATCAGAATAATCCACATACAAATATTCAAAAATATTCTGATTATTTTTCTTTGCGTGAACGCAAAGAAAAATGAGATGTTGCGAATTTCGCCCTGCGAAATTCTTGCAACATCGTATATTTATTATATATATTAATTTAATTTTTTATGTTGGTAAATAAAATAGCAATGAATAATACAATTAAAATAAAGACTGTATTAATGTAGTACAAACAGTATCAATTTGACAAATTGTGAAATTTTGATAGCACTTAACAAATGACGATAGAATTTCTTGATAAAGAAATTTTATCAATCCGTTACAAATTATCAAAATTTCACATACTGTCAAAAACTATACATATACACAACATTAATACAATCTATAAATTCTCTCATGACATTCAAATAATTTTAATATTACCATGAAATCAATAATTTTATGATATTTCAAATATTTATTTTCACCTTATACACTCCAAATTAAAATACAAAACATTTTGTCGACAATATCTATTTAATAAATTACCATTATCATGAAATAGTCTCAACCCAAATTAATTTCATCCACCATATGATCATCATTAATAAACATATTTTATCCGTTACATATACATCCCAATTACACAATATATGATATATTTCAATTCTTTTTCAGAAAATTAAAAAATTTTTTAAAAATTGATTTTTAAATTAAAAAAAATTCACCTTAAATCTGAATATTAACTAAAAAGAAATTTTAATCAAAGCGACTTACCCAGCGAAAAAATTAAAAGATGTTTGTCAACGGTGATGTGAACGGTGGAAACACTGTATCATTTATGTTGTCTAAGTCCACACACAGTATCGTTGATATTAATGTGGCAGAAATGAAATACCGACACCCAACTTCATTCATTCATTTGATGTCTGAAGATGAGGCTGTCAGTATGATATATTATAAGAGATACCATGACTTCATTGATTTATCACATAAATCAGTGAACATGGTTGACGTATATTGGGAGCTTAATAAACAATACTTATTAAGCTCTAGCAGATGTAATGAAATTAGTTCAAGGAGAAACTTATCAATTGATAAGGTTCTTCTTAACTATTTCAAAAATAATGTAAATATAACCCCATCTCAAGTCTCTAACATCATATATACAGAGATAATCAATGAATTATACATGAGACTTGAATGGGAAGAAAGTAAATTATATGATGCTATCAAATCCTTCCGTTTAGTGAATTTTGATATTACCATAGAAGATATTGATAAGTGGAAATGTAAATACGCTGAGCTCGAGGAACAGAATCGTGTGAAGTGGCTTACATATCTATTTAAAGTGTTAAATGATGTTTTCAAGAACAATATAATTAATTTTGTTAGTGATGATATTACCGACGAAATCAAAAATTTAGTGTTAAATGAACAAATAATTCCTTCTAGTAATTTTGATCTTTATGAAAGTGAAAGATTTAATTATTTGTTTGAAGTAGATATGAGCAAGATTGTTTTAGATGATGGTTTATGGAAAATTATTGAAGGTGAAAAAATCATCACAACTGCAAAAATTAATTCGGGATATACAAGAAATACTGACAAAATTGTATCATTTAAAACATTTTATACCTCAACAATTAAAGATGATATTATGGGAAATTCTGATAAATCTGATAAATCTGATACAAATTGCTGTACAATAAACAACAATAAAGATAAATATTCCAGACGTAAACAATTACAGGAAGAAATGTTTGGTAAATTTAATGCAGGAACATATCGTAAGGATGAATCGATAATTAATATCATTAGGAAACAATATGGAAATATTGATAGAAAAACTATGCGTGAAATTAATAGGGACAGATATTCATCGAGTAATTCAAATAATGATTTTGTTTCCAAACAATATGAGAGTACCAGCAGAAAAACCATAAATAAAAATAACACAGAATCACAACCAGTAAATAATAATTTTGTCATAAAACAATCTGAAGGTATTGATAGAAAAACCATGCGCCAGAATAATAGAGATAAATATTTGTCAAATAATACAGACGTACAACCTGAAAATACTGATAGAAAAATCACACGCGAAAATATTAGAGATCAATATTTATCATGTAAACCAGATATACAATCAGTAAATAGTAAATTTATTGACAAAAAAACTATAAGGGAAAATAATATGGATCGTTACCTGGAAAAGAAATCAGAATATAATAAATTAGATATTGTTAAAGCTGAATCAGTTGAAATAGATGATGATGATATGAAATACTATGAAATTGTTGAAGAATCAGATGTGATGAAATATTTGGATTATTTTCATTTCATATTTTTCAGAAAGTGTGGTAAATTCTATGTTCATAGACATCATTTTGAAAACATAACAAGAATGTATAACAAATGTAAGAAATATTCATTGAAAGTAGGTGATTTTGTTAGTAAGATATATAAAACTACTTTGTCTAATGACAGAAAATTCAAAACATCTCATATTGGGTCGTTATTCAAAAATAACAAGTTGAATTTGGGTTATTATCTCCCCAGTATGTTTGATCCAGTTATGAATTAAACATTGTATTATTGTTATTGTAAATATATAGGAATTTTTGATATTTTGTAAATAATCAATTATATTGTGTTTTTCTCGGATATTTATCATGTAATTTAATTTATTGCTAATCAGAAATTATCAACCATTACATATACTGTATGTCGTTTTCAGATGTATTATGTATGTTAATCATGAATATAAAGTAATATAAATCTATTTTTTTTCGGCGATTGTACTATTAGAAAAAATTATTTCATTACAAGTGTTTTATATCTTATATTAAACATATTGGAAAAATAAATATTTAGCTGTTTGTTTATATCATTATGTTAAAATAACAAGGTATTAAATTATATTGTGAAATAAATACTTTACTTCTTGTTCGAATTGTTTGCTTAAAATCGTATTAGACACATATATGTGTAATTATCTTTTTCTTACAAAACATATCAAGTAATAATGTTAAACCAGACATTTTGTTATAAATACATATTTACAAGATCACATCAAAATAAATATTTTTATAACTTGTTGGAAAATAATATTATGTCATAAAATCAGATACTTCATTATTTGTTTACTAAATTATGTCAGGAATATAATAAATATCCTTTTTCTTATTTACAAATTAGACATACAATAATGTTAAAATTAAATATACGATATTTTTTAACAGTAATACACTGAAAATTAGATAATTAATTTCCATGTAATTTATGTCGATAAGTCAGATACCCGTGCAAATCAATTATGGGTCTATAGACCCATAATTGATTGCACCGGCGTTTAACGCCAGTATCTCTTGTTTACAAAAACATATTAAAAACCAAATAATTAATATTTCTATAACCCATGTCAGTAGGCCAGATACCCTGTCTCTTATTTACAAAAATATATTAAAAATTAAATAATTAATATTTCTATAAGTCATGTCAGTAGGCCAGGTACCCTATCTCTTGTTTACAAAAATATATTAAATATAAGTGATTATTATTTGTAATTCATGTCAGTAAATCAGATACTCTATCTCTTATTTATAAAATTACATTAAATTCAAATAACCATTTTTTTGTAACTTATGTCAGTAAATCAGATACCCTATCTCTTATTTACAAAAATATATTAGAATAGGTGGTTATTTTTTAAATTATGTAAGTAGATCAGGTACCCTATCTCTTATTTACAAAATTATATTAAATTCAAATAGCTATTTTTTTGTAACTTATGTTAGTAAACCAGATATCCTATCTCTTATTTACAAAATAATATTAAAATTATATATTTTGTCAATAGTATTATATTGGAAAAACAGATCCCCGTATAGAATAATTATTTAACTTAATGTTAAGTACCGACATCTCTTATTAATAAATTCATGATAAAATTAAATATTTGATATTTTGTTAATAATATTACATTGAAAATCGCATTAAAAATCATATACCTATACTTTATTTATTAAATATTACAATTATTATACATTCATAAAATTATATTATATCTGTTAATTCAAAAGTACAGTTAAAAATTTAGATAATTTACCATTTCTCACGTTATTATTTGTAGTTACCATATTATTGTCTGAATCATCTACATTATTGACAACATTATCTTCATTGTGCATAATTGTAGCTAAGAAATTAAATAATTTATCATTTTTGACAGTAATAACATCTGGGATATTTACATTATGAACAATATTACTTTCTCTGTGATAATTTCCTGATGAATTATTTGAATCATTATCTGAAGAATCACTTAAGTTGTCAAATACATTAATTGGTGGTATATCTGAATCATCTGGATCGTTGTAATCATTATAGTCATCATGATTATTATTAGCTGAAATACCATCTAATTCGTTATTGTGAATATATTCTTCATTTTCGATATAATTTTCATTTTCACTACTGGTTAAAATATCATCATAATCACTATAATTATCATATTCTTCATTTTCTCTATCTGTCAAATTATCATCATAATTGGAATTATGATCTTCACGGCTGACCAATTCGTCATCTGAATCACTGTACACGTCATCAGAGTCAAAATTAGAATTGATATCTGAATTATCATCATCAGAATCAGAATTATGGTCTTCATGGCCGACCAAATCATCATCTGAATCACTGTACACGTCATCAGAGTCAAAATTAGAATTAATATCTGAATTATCATCATCAGAATCAGAATTATAGTCTTCATGGCCGACCAAATCATCATCTGAATCAAAGTTATGATTTTCATTTTCACTACCTGCTAAATTATCGTCTGAATCAAAAGTATAATCCTCATGAATGAGTAAACTATCATCAGAATCAGAATTATGATCTTCATGGCCGATCAAATCATCATCTGAATCAAAATTATGTTCTTCGTTTTCATTATTGATTAAGTTACTTTCAGAATCCGAACATGAACCATTAATTGTTAATTTATCGGAATGTTCATCATCATTTGTATAACTGTCAATAATATCACCTATAATGTCGTTAAAGCCATCCTCACCCTCCACATCTGAACTGTCTGAACTATCTGTTAAATTTAACATAATTTCATTAATATCCGAAATACTTGAATTACTTGAACTGCTTAAATCTTCAATTTTATCTTTCTTTTCAATAATATCATCATGATATATGTTGGCTAAGCTGTTATTACAAGTAAATTCAATAATTGGTTTTTCGTGATATATAACATCGTCCATATCATTCATTAAAATATTTTCCGAATTATCTGTGTGTAAAACAATTTCAAGATTTTCTGATATCATATTTCCATTTTCTGACAAATCGATTAAGTTTATATTATTATCAACGATTTCATTCATATGTACATCAGAAACATCAATATGTTTATCTACACAATCTTCAATTTTCATATCTGATAATTCCTCCATTATCCAATTCTTAATTCCACGGCCACTCACTTCATTTCTTTCAACTTGACTATTATTTTTATCCTCACCCTTGTTCACTTCTTTCTTCACTCTTTCACCAACACTCTTATTCTCACTCACTTCTTTTCTTCCGCTCTTACCTCCAACCTTAACCATAATCTCATTGTTCTTATTTTCAACCTCGACCTTACATTTCCTACACACGATCTCAACCTTACCACTTTCATTTCTCACACCTTTAACACAACCTTCAACTTCAATCTCAACCTCACATTTCTTACACACAACTACAACTACATCACTTTCAACCTCAACACTTCTCATACTTTTAACTCCATTCTCTTTAACCTCATTCTCATCTTCGCCCTCCTTGATCACAATATCCCCCTTTTTCACAAGATCTGATAAGACTTTATTTAAGATGTCTGTATCCTTGAGGTAATCAAAAAGAGAATGTGTAGCAGACCCCATATTTTTCTCTTTTTCCTTTTGGAAAGCCATTAAGTCAGCAATATCTTTAGAAAAGGCAATATCTTCGGGATCATCTTCAACTGTCCTACATTCGTGGTTTTTTGACAACCTCTGTACAATGGTGTTAATTTCACCACGAATGTGTTTGTCCCAGTTTCTGAGATATTGCCTTGAAATGACCTTATTACAGTCGTAGATGTCACCGACGATCTCATTAGCGTGGTCAATCCATTCAGCATAGCACTTATCTGCATTGTTAATAGTGTACTGTAACATATGCATATCAAATTTGCTTGGATTGACTCTCAGCATAATTTCATTGTCGTATATGATGACATCTTCATCCGACTTTGCGGTAGCTCCCTTGTTCACACTACCGCGAGGCTTTCCTACTGGGCGCTTATTAAGTTCCTCCAACGCCTTTTCTTCTGGAGTCTTATTTTTACTTCCCATGGGTCTGCCAACTCCCCTAATCTCTTTGACTTCTGGTTTAGGAGATGGTTGTACAAACTTTACGGGAACGTATGGCTTAGTTACCCTATGTTTACTAAGAGGATGGTAATGGTGTGCTGGATGATATACCCCTACTGAAACTGATTCTCCAGATGCTGGACTGATCATAGTGACCAATTTAGGAGTGATCAGTGGTATTGGTTTCACAATTTCAGTTTCAGTGGGAGTAATATCAGCATCAGTAACTCTGTTACCATCTTTCTTCTTCAATATTTGGATGCCAACTGTATTATTATCGTGGTTATCATCCTCTAATAATTTAGAATTATCAAAGCTACAGCTATTGATAATCTTTACATCAACATTATCTGGATTTACTGCATTTAAGGGGGCAGGAACAGGGAGCACACCAGATTTTTTAACAATATTTGCTTTTTCAGCAGGAGCGACAGGATCCTGCTTACTTGCATTATATGAATCGATGAAGGAGTAATACTTCATGCTATCGAGTTTTCTACCTCTCTTTACTCCCTCAAACTTAATATCATCGGGTATTTTATACCCACCAATAGTGAATTCTGGATTTGGTAATGGTTCAAATCCAGTAATAATTCCATTAGAAAGAGACTTTAAAGTCTCTAACACTACAATATCAATTCGGGAGCCTTCCTTAGATGGTCTCCCTCTTCTAATAACGTAATCTTCGTGGAGGAATTCCCATAACTTTTCCATGTGGAACACGGTGGTAAGGTTATGGAAATTGTTTTCCTCCACTTTCGTAGCACTATCATAAATAAGCTTTTCTCTAGCTTTGGTATATTCATCATTGATGAATGTAGTTACCTCCACTGAGAGAAAAGTTGCCTCGTTGGCTTTAACATAATTGTTGATCCTGTCGATCAAGTCAGTCGCTGATTGGGTATAGTTGCTCATAGTCACAGTCGCAAATATACTTATACTTACACTTTTAACTGTTTTTTTCTATTTAAGACAAAAAATATTTTTTTGAAAAAAATTAAAATTATTTATTTTAAAATGTGGATAATCACTTTATTTTATGTATGTGAGTGTTACTGATAATTTTATAAATATGATATATAAGATTTTGATAGTCATTAAATAAAAATATATTTTATTTTTAATTTAGCTGTATATATTACGTATTAAATATATTTTTCGTATTTATATTTTAAGACATATGATGATTTAAATATATGAAAATAAAATACAGATGAAATAATAATGATATAGGACTTAATCGTCTATGAAATCTGTTGTGAATAATAGTTAATAGTATACATAATAATTTATAATGTATATATGAATTTTTTTTGAAAATATTAATAATTTACTATTTGATTACATATAAAATTGAAATTTTAATATATTTCATGTTATGACTGTGTCAAAGTCTTAAAATATTTATGAAGTTAAAAAATTTCTTATATTGAGCATAAAATACAGTGTATTGAATATTATTAAAAATATATTCGTATTTATTTATATATTATATTTAATTACTTATTATATTTAATATAATAAAATATTAATATAAATGACAATAAATAATATATATGATAATTTGCTGTGTAAATATAAAATTTATTAATGGTTAGAATATGTTATTAGCTTTGGGATATACAAATCTGAAAAATTTGTATGTTTTCAAATATTGATCGTAATATAATTATAAATTACTAATGGAATTAAAAATTTCAATATTTTGTATATTAATTTATTATATTTTTGTTAAAAATATAATTTATACAAACGGAAAAAATTTTACTTATTCAATGCTGCTTTCAGATCAGCAACCTCCTGTGAAAGTTCTTGTATACTTTTTATTAAAATGGGTATGAGTTGAGAATAATTAATACCGTATTTGTCATTTTCATTTCTTGGTGTGTGTAATCCATTGAAATCATCACATTTATGTTTATCTAAAGCTTCCTCCAGATCTTGTGCTACAATCCCATAATTAAGTTTTTTATTTTCTTCACCCTTCCTATTATATTTGACAGGTTTTAAGTCATTTACAAAACTCAATCCCAGCTCACAATCTTGTATGTTTTCCTTATCATTTTTATCTGAAGTAGATGTCACTCCATTAACAGAGAAAACAGCCTCCCACCTAGAATTGGGACTTCCTAAACTATAATTTTCTGTAGATGGGATCAGATCTGACATTACACTGCCGTACACAGCTATACCATTTGTGTATAAAGCTCCCCATGGAGCACTTTGTGATCCCAAAGTGTAAGTCAAACTATAAGGAGTTAGATTGCTACGAACACTTCCATTTAATATAAAATTACCATTTATTGTTGAATTTCCATTTATTGTTAAAATATCATCTGGGATGATGTTTCTAACATATAGATTTCTCCATGAATATACACCTTGTGTGACTTTTTCAGCACCCAAATTATAATCGCCATTAAGCACTGGAATCAATGTAGAAGCAACTGTTATACCAGGAATACTAGGACCTTGTGTGATATAGTTTGTTGTAATGCTACCGTTATATATATTAGTATTATATATATTTGTAATATAACCATTTAATAGATATCTATTTTGATTTCCAAGGGAAGTAGAATTGCTAGAATTAGGTGTGATAGAACCACCAATGAAAATATTTCCGACATGCAAATCAGTACCTATACTCACGCTTGTTGTTACTTGGATAAAACCATTAACAAATAAATTGTTAATAATCGATAAATTTCCTACCACCGTTCCTCCACCACTCACATAAATATTACCACCAACGTCTAAACTTCCGTTCATTGTTGTAGAACCAGTAATCGTTAGTTCATTAGATGATGTAATAGTGTTAACATAGATTAATTTCCAATACATTGTATCATTACCATTGAATCCACCTAAATTATACATATTATTTACACATGGAATGATATCAGAACATACGGTAGTACTAAAAGTTCCTGTTGGACCAATATCCCCTTTAGGACCTTGTGGTCCAACATTTCCTTTGTCACCGGTTGGTCCTGTCATTCCATGTAACCCTGTAGGACCAACCAAACCTGCACGACCAGTTACACCCTGATTACCTGTATCACCTTTCATTCCAGTTACACCCTGTAATCCCGTATAACCATTTAATCCCATTTTACCTGTTGGTCCCACACTACCCTGCATGCCAGTATATCCTTGGACACCTGGAGGACCAGTTGAACCAGTTAACCCAGTACTTCCCATTAGACCAATATCACCTTTTTCACCTGTACTTCCCTTAGATCCAGTTGAACCCGTTTCACCTTTCATACCTGTTATTCCATATGATCCTGTTGGGCCCATCTCCCCAGTATTTCCTCTTTCACCTTTGGAACCTGTTGGTCCAACTTCTCCCTTTAATCCTGTTATTCCAATTACTCCAGTTTCACCTCTTAAACCTGTTGGTCCAATTACACCCGTTTCACCTCTTAATCCTGTTATTCCAATTACTCCAGTTTCACCTCTTAAACCTGTTGGTCCAATTACGCCTGTATCACCTCTTAAACCTGTTGGTCCAATTATACCGGTATCACCTCTTAAACCTGTTGGTCCAATTACGCCGGTATCACCTCTTAAACCTGTTGGTCCAATTACGCCTGTATCGCCTTTTAATCCCGTTGGCCCAATTACTCCAGTTTCACCTCTTAAACCTGTTGGTCCAATTACACCCGTATCACCTTTTAAACCCGTTGGTCCAATTACACCTGTATCACCTTTTAATCCTGTTGATCCAATCACACCGGTTTCGCCTTTTAATCCTGTTATACCAATTACACCTGTATCACCTCTTAAACCCGTTGGTCCAATTACGCCTGTTTCACCTCTTAAGCCTGTAGCACCCTTCTCGCCAGTGAAACCTCTGTCTCCAGTTTCACCTTTAATTCCAGTGACACCTTTTAAACCAGTCGGCCCAATTATTCCAGTATCACCTTTTACTCCTGTTACGCCGGAAGGTCCGGTATCGCTTTTAAAACCTGTTGGTCCAATTACGCCAGTATCACCTTTCAAACCCGTTATGCCGGGTGGACCGGTATCACCATTTATACCTGTTGGACCGGTCACTCCAGTTGCACCCTTTTCACCAGGCGGACCTCCATGAGGACCTGTGTCACCCTTCATTCCTTGTACACCAGTATCTCCTCGAATACCTAATGCCCCTGTCAATCCAATAGGTCCAGTATTTCCTGTTGGGCCTGTTACTCCCTTTTCTCCAGGAGGACCTCCATAGGGACCCGTATCACCTTTCATACCTGTTATCCCTTGTGGTCCAGTATATCCATGTTCTCCTTTTAATCCTGTTGGTCCCGTTTTACCATTTAATCCCGTTGGTCCAGTATCACCTTTTAACCCTGTTACACCATTATCTCCAGTTTCACCTTTTAAACCAGTAGCCCCCTGTTCTCCAGGGTCACCCTTCAATCCAGTTGGTCCAATCAAACCTGTGTCACCCTTCAAACCTGATAATCCAATTTCTCCTCTCATTCCCGTTGGTCCAGTATCCCCCTCAGATCCAGTTTCACCTTCAGACCCTGTATCACCTTTTGTTCCAATAGCTCCAGTTTCTCCTTTAAAACCAGTTGGTCCAATCTCACCTCTCAAACCTGTTTCTCCTTTCATACCTGTCGATCCAGTGTTACCTGTCAAACCGATTGGTCCAGTATTACCATCAGATCCAGTTTCCCCTTTAAAACCAGTTTGACCTGTGTCGCCCTTAAAGCCAGTCGGTCCAATGTTTCCATCAGACCCAGTGTCACCCTGAAATCCAGTATAGCCTCTGACCCCGATTGGCCCAGTGTCACCTTTAAATCCAGTAGACCCTCTGTTTCCTGTATCTCCTTTAAGTCCAGTAGAACCCATTTCACCCGTTGGTCCAACACTTCCAGTATCCCCTCTTAATCCAGTTGTGCCTATTAAACCAATTGAACCAGTGTCTCCTTTTAATCCGATTGGTCCAGTGTCACCTTTAAAACCAATTGAACCTGTATCACCCTTAAAACCTGTTGGACCTGTATCTCCCTTAAAACCAATCGAACCTGTGTCACCTTTAAATCCGATTGACCCTGTATCACCTTTAAATCCGGTACTGCCCCTCATTCCAGTCGAACCAATTGAACCAGTGTCTCCTTTAACCCCGGTGGAACCCATCTCCCCCGTTGGTCCGCCATGAGGACCTGCTGGTCCTCTACTTCCTGTATCTCCTTTTAAACCAGTTGCACCTGTATTGCCTTTTAAACCAGTTGCACCTGTATTGCCTATTAATCCAATTGGACCCGTATCACCTTTTAATCCAATTGAACCTGTGTCACCTTTAAAACCAGTTGGCCCTGTATTTCCCTCAAATCCAATTGAACCCGTATCTCCTTTTAATCCAATCGACCCCGTGTCTCCCTTTAAACCGGTTGGTCCTATATCCCCTTTAAAACCGGTTAAACCATTAGGTCCAGTGTCACCCTTTGCTCCGATATGCCCTGTATCGCCTCTTAAACCAGTTTCACCCTGAAATCCAGTGTCACCCTTTGCTCCAATAGGGCCGGTATCACCTTTTAAACCAATTGTACCTTGAATACCAGTTTCACCGCGTGGACCTGTCATACCTCTTAAACCAGTAGCACCTTGCTTACCCATTACACCACTGGCCCCAGTAGGTCCAGTCGCTCCAGGAATACCCGGAGTGCCCCCCCCCCGACCCGGGAGGAAAATCATCTCTCTCCATCTCCGTCAAGACGCGCGAACTTCCTATTAAGATATTAAACATTTTCTATGAATTAGAAAATATCTTATATTTTTGTTAAAAGAGTGAAAATTTATTTTATCATTGGCGAAATAGTTTATCAACACTGTTAAGGAAAATATCTATAATTTGCAAGTAGATTATTCATGTTTTTTAATTGAGATTAAATGTAATTTGTGAAAACTACCCATATTACAAACTTATAAAATTTAATTGTAACATGCACATATGAGAATGTTCCATAAAAATATTTAATATTGTAAGTACCTTCCACTGTTTACAAATGATAATTATTTTTGGTAATATGCAGTATGGGCGGGTGGGTCTCGCATGTTTTGCGAGGGGTGATCATTACCAGTTATAATTAGTTGATGTAAATTGGTGGAAAATTATTACAAAACATAAATAATATTTACTTTACATATCATCCAATTTAACAGAATATACAACTAAAAATCTCTTCAAAGCGCCTCTTGCCATAATTCACATGTAAATTTCATATGATAAGCATACATTGTATGATTATACTGATTATATAATATATTATTTTTTTTAATTGATATATGGTACACACGGTAACATATTAGTCTACAACATCATAAAGTAATTTTGGGATAGCAGCACATACTATCAGTAAAAATATACATGATCTACTCATAATGACATTTGCTCTACTGCGTGTAATACCACAATTATTGTAAAAAAATGTAATATGTATCAACAGTTCAATAATATTTATTCCAAATAATGTCATATATTTGTTTACATCATCGGTGCTATTATTTTCATTATAATGAATTTGTAAAAATCTTTCATATAAAGATGTACACGTGGATGTCACACAAACTACACTAACTGTATAACATATAATTTGGGATATGTCGAAATTACTGTATTTTTTTGGACTATCGTTGATAATCGTGTCTTTCTCTAACTGTTCGTCACACATGTTCTCTGTTATTGAAAAATTTTGTTAAAAAATTTATTTATTCCAAATTCAATTATCCATAAAAATATATCGTCCAATTAAACAAAATCCCATCCGATATTTTTTGATTCAACCAGACCCGCACATTAAACATATATTACACAAATAAATTTGTTTAAATAACAATCAACGAATAGAGTAATATTTATCATCGATAAATATATATTAGAATTCACATCTATTTCTTACAATAATCAAATTCAAATATTCGTATGAGAGTATAAACATCACCAGCTAACACCATCTTCTTATGTTTAACAGCTAGAGCAAACTTCCTCCTATTTTCAATATTCTCATCACTTTTTGGATATTCTTCTATAAATTTTCTTATGTTTTCATTAAAACACAAATTCATTTTAACATTTTCAAAATTATCAACCATAAACAATACCTTTAAAATATCTTTATTATAATGTCTAACAGCTTCATCAAACGCTGTCATACCACGTTTATTTTTTATATTTATATCCACTTTTTCCGTCAATAACATATCTCTGATTAAAAACAAATGTTCTCTACCCTTGCGTTTTGATTTTTTAAAAATCATAATATTTTTCTTACATAATAATATCAGTGGTGTATTACCGTCTGAGTCTTGTATATTTAAATCTGTCCTATCATCATCCATAAACATATGTATAATATTTAATAATTTTATACTTGAAAATTTACACATTAAAGTCAGACATGAACTACCATCATGTGTTTTTATATTTAAGTCAATTTTTGGATTTTTTATTAATATTTTTACTAAATCCACGTCTACAGTATCACATGCTAAAAACAAACCCGTGTATCCCTTTTTATCTTTTGCATTTACATCAATTTTTAAACTGTCAGATAATAACTTCACTACCTCAAGCTCTCTTGCCCTACATGCTATCATAAATCCCGTTGAATCATTATCATTACGTTTATTTACATCCACACTATTATCTCCGAGCATTAATTCCACCGCATTAACATTTCCACTTAAACATGCTTGCATAAATCCTGTAACACCGCGATTATTACATTTATTTACATCCACCCTATCGTTTTTAAGCATTAATTCTACGGCTTTAATATTTCCATATAAACATGCTAACATAAACCCCGTGACATTCTCTTCTCCAATATGATTAACGTCCAAGTCTCTATTTTCAAGATAGTGTTCAAGCTCCAACAACCCATTAGTAGAGCAGCCTTTACACACTTTCAAGAAATCATCATGTAAATTCATTGTAATTTATAATTAAAAGTAAAAAATTTTGTTGTCACTTACTATTTATATAGACACAAATTATCAGTGATAATCTGTTCACAACATAATATTTGTCACCACTCTCACGTCGAAATCATTCGGAAATACAAAAATAATTCTTTTAGGTGATGCTGATGCCTTTTCAATCGCTTCTTTCCATAAATTGAATATTTCTTCGACAGGATTGTTAAAATTACCACATCCCCACAGTCCCGTTACCAATATATCACATTCACCTGCTAGGAACACAGTTAAAATTAATCTTTCCAATGTATCTTTTCTATCAGTTTCATACATGTATGCACCATTAACAACTATTTTTGGATTTTTTATAGCAGCTGACGTAATCACATCAGCCACATAATGATTGTCTACATCAATCGAAGCTCCAGTTTTAGTATTTTTGTTAAATTTAACATTTTTACTGTATAGAGCACTGTTTCTGTTATTGACTGATATTGGATAATATTCATCTTTTAAGAACAATTGATTATTATCCATGGACGCCCTCAATAATTGTTCTTCCTGTGTATTAGTTACAAAATAGATATGTCCACCATATGTCTTTTTATATAAACCAGGTTTAAAGTTATTAGCGAAGTTATGTAGACACACCTTATTACCGCCTCTATACAAAATTTTGGCGATTGTGAACATGTCTCCGTTCATAATTTCAACATTTGGACGAAATTCCTTATTTCCAACATGTACACTTTCATTAAATGTGTGTTTAACTGTTTCAACCGACATTTAAACAATTTAAAAATTGAAAAAAGATACTCATTTTATGCAAAATAAATCCTGATCATTATATATTATTTATAGCAATGTATAACATATATACGAAACAATATCGACAATATTTTGATATTAAATGTACAACTGTTATCGATGATGTACTGTACATTATTGTATTAGAAGGAGAAATTACAAATACGGTAAAATTAATAAAATTCGATCTTAAAAGAATGATTGAAGTTGAGGCAGTTATTATAGACTATGTATATCAAGCAGATACAGTATTCAGATTTATAAAGGATAGCTTATATTGCTGCTCTGACAGTGTAGATGGATTAGTCATAATTAAAGTTCATAATTTGGATGAAATGCATTGCAAAATGACCAGTTTAAAATGTGTTGTAGAGATAAATGGAGATGCATATTACATATGTGGTGAAAAAATTTATTATATAATTAGCATGATGAATAATGAGAATGTTTTTATTATAGATACACGAGGTGTTGGAACATATGTTGACGATTATACAATACACTTAGGTACTGAATTCAAATTAGACTTTAAGTCAAATGTATATTACTCTGATAATTATTTAGTCATCTTAAATAATAAAAATGTGGTTTTTTTCATAGATATAGATACAAAAGAGATAAAGTTTATAAACAAACATGTTAACCATTTAAAAGATGAAAAGAAATATGTTTTTATTGGAAATGACAAATTATTTGGATATAATATCATATATGATTATATGAATGGAAACAAAATCGATACTAATCTTGACATTAAAAACAGTTTTAAATACAATGGTGCCGATTACTATGTGCATAAAAATAATAAAAATTTCAATATTAGTGTACATGTGAATGAAAATAAACATGACGAATATAATGATGAATATAATAATGATGAATATATGATTATAGGTTCTGAGAGTAATATATTTATAGTTCCAGTTTCATTAATGTACAATAATTCCGGATATATTCAAAATTTAATTAAAACATTTGGAATAACAGAATTCATAGATGGTCAATATAATACGATACACCATTACATTGATTATCTACAAAATGGAGTCATAGATTTAAAATCAATTTGTGAATTATACAAAATTGCAAGTTTGTTAGACGACTTTAACATGGAAGGATTAATTTATAGCATAATTGAAAAAGTGAAGAATGACTGTACTGACATAAATATAGCTTGGGACGTTCTTGAAACGATATACAATGATGATGTTTTGAATGTGTTTAAGATATTATTGTATACTATTTATACTAAATATGATAGGGTAAATTTTATGAGTATGTTAAATAATAGAAGTAAGATGAATGATTTAATTATAGCCGATATCATTAAAATACAGATTGATAAAAATTAATAAAAATATTTCCAATATAAAATGTACAACGTTTACAGATATTTATTTTCGTCTAAAGTTAATGTTCTTTGTTCAACTGTTATTGAAAACGTTTTATATTATGTCATCAGTGAGGGTAAGGATTACAAATCTATTAAATTAATATGGTTTGACATATTTAGAATGGTTGAAATAGCAACAAATGTAGTGGAATTTAAACATCATATAAATTCGGAGTTTATAATAATGGGTGATAAATTATATTGTCGCACTAGGGACAATCTTTCAGTTATTGATATAAATAATTTTAAAATTAAAAAATATACAATTAAAGATTTAAGAAACATTATAGATCTGAATGGGAGACTATGTTATATTAGTTATGATGATTATAGAATATTTGGCATATATGATTTAGAAACAAAAGGAATATATTATACTATAAAAGTATGTAGTGAAGTAAATAGATTTGAAAATAATGTTTTATACATTCGAAATTGTGTAGACTTTGATTCACAATTACCACATTACAGTAATCATTTAATAATAATGGATGATGATAATATATTTATTGATGTCGACTTTACAAAAAGAAAAATTACAACATCAGAAAAATTTGTATGTTTTAAACATTATAAATTTATAGGGAATAATAAATTATTTTTAGAGCGTGGTAATTCATTAAAAGATACAATATATGATTATAAAAATGATATATTAAGCAAGCCCTACGAATATTTCAGTATTTCTTTTGAAAATAGCTTTAGATATATGGAAAATGATTATTATATTAATATAAATTTCAATTCTGTTGTTGATAAGACTACTCTTGACGTCTACATTGATTTAAAGTTTGTTGAATATGAAATGCCAAAAGACATGGGGTATCCGGAATATGTAACTGTAGGTTCTGAAAGAAATAATATAAAGGTACCTACTTCGTTATTATATGAAAATAGTGAATATTTTCAATATTTAATAAAAACATTTGGTGCAACAGAATATATAAAAGATGAATATGAGAACATACAAATATATATTGAATATTTGAATGAAAGAACTATAAATTTGAGAACTCTGGATGAATATAAAATTGCAAGTTTATTTGATGATTTTAATATGGAAATTTTAGTGTATATAATAATTGAAACACTCGTTAGTGAACATGATAAAATTGGTAATAAATATGATATACGTATATTATGGAATATTTTAGAAACTATATATTATGATGATATGATGAATGTGTTCAAAATATTATTATATTTAATATACAAAAATTATGATAGAGGTATATTCCTGTATATGTTAAATGATGTAACGCCTATGAATAATGCAATTATAACTGATATTATTGGAGCTCGTTATATAAAATAAAATATGCTGAAAATTATGATCGTGGAAAATCATTTCATATTAATCAATGATTAACATGAGTACAATTCCATCATTTTACATAATAATTGTCTGTATAAATGACAATTTAAAAATAATTAAAATTAAAAAAAAATTAAAAAAAAATAAAATGGATATCATTTACACGAGGATACATAAGTTGAAATTTACAGTACATTGCTCAACTGTCATGAATAATGTTTTATATGTTGTTATATCAGAAGGAGATATACATATCATAAGATTGATAAGAATAAATTTAGATGACATGAAAGAGATAGATTCAGATAATATCGATTACAGATATAAGAATAACACTGTGTTTAAAATTATCAAAGATAAATTGTATTGTTACAGAGTTGTTAAAGACAGATATAATGATTATAAATGTGAACGTGATGAATATATTGAGGATGGTGTGAACAATTTATCAGTATTTGATATAAATAGTATGGATAGGAAGCAATATACAATTGATGGTTTAAAAGACGTTGTTGAGCTAGGAGGACAAATATATTACATTAATGGTAAAAATAGGGTATATGATGTATGTATTTTAAATGAAAATGAAAATGTATATTATGCCAATGATAAGCGAGGTATATATGATCTTAATATTTCAAATGATGATGAAAATGTCTATTTTACAATAGATACACGATTAGGAGGTACCCACATTGACAATGATGTATTATCTCTAGGAATTGATTTCCGTCCAGATTTTGTAATTGGATTTAGGTATTATGGTGATAATTTGATATCTCTTAGCAGTAAAAATATGATATTATATGCAAACATGAAAACGAAAGAGATAGGATATTCTCAATGTTTAAAAGAAAACAAAAAATATACATTCATAGGAAATAATAAACTATTTGGTAATAACATTATATATGATTATATAATAGGTGAAACTGTTGTGAGTGGTTTAAATATCAAAAATAGTTTTAAATACAACGATGATGATTATTATATTTCTGTGGATGAAAAAGATAATATATTTATTATCGATACATGTACTAAATCATAGATAAAACTTAGAAAATAATGCAGATCAGTGATTTGTATAATAATTTTGGAAATGTTAAACATAATTATATTTACCACCTTAAGATATTTTTAACAAAAAATGATAAATTAAAAATAAAAAAATAAATAAATAAAAATGTAAAGAATCGGCGATGTCACATATGTTTGAATACTAGTTCTCGACTTATGTTAGCTGTTTTTCGTGTCATAAGAAGTTTTGAAACAGTTAAAGATTTTGATGTCTGTTCTTTAGCTTCATCATATTCAACAAAATCTTTGACTGTTTCAAATTTTTGTAAATTGTTTCCGTCCAAGTAATAGTCAATAGCTTCTCTTTGGGTTCCAAGGATTTGAACCTGGTAACTTGATCAGATTTGAAGAAGGTGAAATCTCTTATTGGTCTCCTATTCAGCAAATAATTTTTCATTAAATTAATTGGTACTACTATTATACAAAAGATTTTTATGTTGAACATTATTAACCACATTATTTTGATCATTATTATTTACATTATTTTGAATGTTAGTAATTAATTCAACAAGTTCTCTTTTATTCTTTTTAGTATAATATTTTATTTTGAGATCTTTTGCAATTTCTCTCAGTTGAGTGACATTTAATTTTTCCAGGGATCCCATATTATTTTATATGATAATTTTTTCATTGAAAAAACAATATAGATCACTGATCTATATGTAATCGGAAAACGATATCAAAAAGTTGAAATTTTCCAAAAATAAAAATGTTTGATGTTTTTACCCAAACTCATGATTTATGCTTCAATATTCAATGTTCGGCGGTTATTGACAACATTCTATATGTAGTCATAACTGAGGGAGATGCGAATGTGGCAAAATTATTGAAAATTGATTTGATCAGGATGATTATGATAAGCTCAAAAACAATTGATTATCGGTGTCATGATAATACTGTATTCAAAATTTTGAAAGGTAAACTATATTGTTATACAACATTGATAGATGTAAATGATCCTGAATATGCGTATATAAATAAAGAAGATGTCACATTTATTGATTTAAACACTTTAAAATATGGAGTTTATGTTATTGATGGTTTACATGATATAATAGAATTGAATAATAAAATATATTCTGTTGTAAGTGAAGAAGATGGTACAACCAGTATCTATGAATTGAATGAAGAACAGGATACTCAAGAAAATGATTATAAATATTTGACAATTAAGAAAATTGATGGAAGTATGTGCATTGAGGATGACACAATATATCTCAATTTTGACATAGATTTTAGTATAGAAGTTTTACATTTTGATAATAATTTAGTTTTCAATGTAATTGATGAACGTCAACTGATATGCATAGATCTTGATAAAAAAGACATAAATTGTAACATCATTCTAAAAGATGGAAAGTGGTACAATCATATTGGAAACAATAAACTATATAATAAAAATAAAAAGATATATGATTATAAAAATGGTAAAAAGACAGAATTTAATTTATTAATCAGAAATTGTTTCAGATATGACGACAATGATTATTACGTATATGTTGATAAATTCAGGAAAGTATTTAAAATTGGTATTGACATTTCAAAACATGATGTAAATACAAACTTTAAATATCCTGAAAGTATTACACTAAGCTCTAAAGATTGGGCATTAACATATGACGATGTAGGTTCAGAATTATTGTGTAAAAGTAGCTTGCATATACAAGATTTATTGAAATTTTCAAAAGGTAAAAAGTGTGAGTTTGTAAATGATAACTATAGTGAAGTTTCTGTGTATTTTAGTTATTTATTGCAAAGTGTCATAGTCCCAGAAAAAATTAATGAATTGTACAAAATTGCCAGTTATATGCATTATGTGGACATGGAATATTTAGTATACGCTATAATACAATATGTTTTAAGAGTTGAATCCCATATTGATTTTGATTGGAACATATTGGAGACATTTTACAATGATAACGTTTGTGACAAATTTTTAATGTTGCTGTACATTATATACAGAAAGCATGATAGAGAAGAATTCATTAAAAAGGTAAATGGGATAAACCCGATGAACAATACCATTGTAACCGAGCTGATTAGGAAAAATAATATTTAAAGACAATAACATTTTAATGTAAATCAATGATTTATATGTGTTAAAAATGACCAATTATAAAAAAAATATCATCTAAAATAATGATAAATTTGTATACAAAAAATTACAGCTCTCATATTGATGTCAAATGCTCGACTGTCATTGGTGATATTTTGTACGTCGTCGTAATAGATGGAAATATAACAGATGTTATAAAATTAGTGAGAATAGATTTATCTAGAATGGTGGAGATAAATTCTACTATTATTGATTATGCAGATCACTTTTATACTATGTATAAATTTTTTGGTGATAAATTATACATCTACACCACACAAAGAGATGATGAATGTGAAGATGACGACTATATTGACGTTGAAGAAGTATTAGTGTGGAATATAAACACATTAGTAAGAAATCAGTTTTCTGTCACTTGTTTGAAAGACATTATCGAATTTTGTGGTAATATATGTTATGTAGTACAAATTGAAAATGTAGATATTATCAGCGGATCCAATCCAGATATGAACAGTGTCTATTACATACGTGGCGCTGAAACTAATGAAAATTTTTTAACCATTATTGATTATGAAGACAGAGACTATTTTAAAAATGGAGTTTTATATCTTTCATTTGGTTTAAATCTTTATGGTGGAATTTACACAACTAAAGATTGTATGATATTTGTGAAACATGATAGCACTCTTGTGTGTTATAACAATGATACATACGAGTTGGGTACAATTGGAAAGCTAAGCAAAGATGTGATGGAATGTATTACTGTTAAAAACGGTAAAATATATCTCGAAAATAATAGAAGCTATTGCGAAGATATTGGTAACAACAAACTATTTGTAAAAAATACAATTTTTGATTATTCAGTAATTGCAAATAAAACCAGCGATCTAAATATATTTGGAAGTTTCAAATACGATGGTTATGATTATTATATTCACACTAGTAAACGTGACGACCACGATGAAGAATATATCCGTTATAAAGTGTTTAATATTGATGTAGATATCAATAGAATAGAAAATGATATATTAGTAGATAATCATCCCGAATATATCACCATTGGATCTGAAGGTCATAATATGAAGGTGTCTCTACCACTTATATACAATAACAGTCAATTCATGCAAAATTTGTTAGACATAAAAAATATTGGAACATATGAATTTATAAATAATAATTATGGTGACATTTATTTGTATATTAATTATCTGGAAGGGAAAGAACCAGATATAAACACATTGGATAGGTTATACAAGATAGCAAGTTTAATGGATGATGTGAACATAGAGTTTTTAACATTTATGATTCTAACACGTGTTAAAGATGGTGACGTTAATATAGATATAGCTTGGGAGCTTTTAAAGACTCTATATGATGATGACGCAGCTAAAAAATTCAAAATTTTATTATATATTATTTACAAAAAATATAATAGGGCTGACTTTATTAACAAGATCGCCAATGTTAATAACATGATGTATAATAAAATTATAATTGATCTGATTCTATCAAGATATGTTGAATAAGCTTATTATATATATTAATAATATAGATTAACGATGTTGCAAAAAAATTTGCAATATCTCAATTTTTTTGTGCTTTCACAAAAAAAATAACCAATAATAATAAAAAATAATTAAAAAAAAATCGTTTAAATCATGATTAATTTATACACTAAAATCTATAACTTGAACACTTATGTGAAATGTTCGACTGTTATAGGTGATGTTCTGTATGTTATTATTGTGGAAGGAAGAGCATCAGATGTTGTGAAATTAGTGAAAATAGATTTGTTGAGAATGGTAGAGATAAGTTCATCTGTTATTAATTATAGACCTCATCACAACACTATGTATAAAATTTTTGGTGATAAATTGTACGTTTACACTCCTCAGATAAATGAAGAGACTCATGAAGATAATTATATTAATGCTAAAGACGTATCGATTTGGAATATACGTACATTAGAGGAGTCACACAATTCAATCGAAGGTTTAAAGGATATTGTTAATCTTGGAAATAAAATATATTATATCAGATGTGTTGAAAATGCTGGCATTAATTATGGTACCGATCCGACGATTAACTCCGTTTACTATTTGTGTGATATGGAAACTGATGAAAGGTTGTTAGTAATTGTTGATAATGAGGAACAAACATATTTTAAGAATGGTGTTTTACATTTGGCATTTGGTGTAAATCTCTATGGTGGAATTTATTCATTGGGAAGTTATATAATATTTTTAACACATGATGATATTCTTTTATATTATAATATAGATACTGGAGAATTGGGTACTGCAGAAATTTTAAAAGATGATACAGGTAGAGGTACTATAGTTGTTAATAACATAACTTATCCAGTAAATCATGATAATTATTATCCAAGTATTGGAAATAATAAATTATTTGGAAAAAATACAATTTTTGATTATTTAACAATTGAGGGTAAAACCAGTAATTTAAACATATTTGGAAGCTTTAAATATAATGGTAATGATTATTATATTCACACTAGTAATCTTGATAATATGTATAACAATCTCAGCAAAGTATTTAACATAGATGTAGATGTTGACAAAATTACAAATGATTTGTTAGTAGAAGGACATCCTGAATATATTACTATAGGGACCGAAGAACACAAGGTGAAAGTATCACTACCACTTATATACAAAAACAGTCAATACATGCGAAATTTATTAGATATAAAAAATATTAATACATACGAATTTATAAATAAAAATTATGATAACATTGAATTATACATTCATTATCTTGAAAGAGGTGATCAAAACGTGAACAATCTGAGTGATCTATATAAAATTGTAAGTTTAATGGACGATATTAATATGGAATACTTGACATTTACAATTCTTACACGCGTTAAAAATTCTAATATTGATATAAATGTGGCATGGGGGATCTTAAAAGCCTTTTATGATGACAATGTACTGAAAAAGTTTGAAATATTATTGTATATTATTTACAAAAAATATGATAGAGCCGACTTTATGAAGAAAATCGTCGATGTAAATAACATGAATAATGAGATATTGATGAATATTGTAAAATCAAGATTTGTTGAATAGATTGTTTACCAATAACATTTATATGAATCAATGATTTATGTTTATTAATTTTTTTTCATTCAAAACATGCTTACACTATACAACAAAGATTATAGTTTGAATATCATCGTTAAAACATCAACTGTTATCAATGATACTTTATATGTTGTTATTCTTGAGGGGATTACAATGTATACAGTGAAATTGGTAAGAATAGATTTAACAAGATTAATAGAGATAGATTCATATATTATCAATTATCGACCTCATAATAATACAGAGTTCAAAATATTCAAAGATAAATTATATTGTTATACTTATCTTATAGATGAAAGGAGTATTGAAGATTCATATGTTGATGTAAATGATGTTTCCGTATTTGACATAAATACATTAGAAGAAACACATTTTAAGATTGAAGAACTGAGAGGTATATTTGAACTTCATGATGAGTTATACTTTTTTAAATTCAATGAAGACGAAGATATTGATGCTTTAACAGTTTGTGTTGCTTATGATTTATTTAATTTTAAAACTGGTGAGAGAATACTGATAATTATTGATGAGAAAGATGAAACATATTTTGAAGATGGAATTCTTTATCTCTCATTTGGTATAGATACACATGATGGAATTTTTACATCAGGAAATGACTTAATATTTAAAACGAATCAAGACGAACTTATTTATTACAACATAGCTGACAATAAAATAAATAGTGGTATAGACTTGAAAGAAATATACAGAACTACTTTTGGATTCGCGGATGATTCTGAATATCCTCTTGGAAATTCACGTTATAATGACATAGGAGAAGACAGAATCTTTGGAAATAATATAATATTTGATTATTCCAAACTTAAGAGTGGCAGTTCTGATAATTTGAACATAAAGAGATATTTTTTATATGATGGACATGGTTATTACATTCATACTACTGAAGATAACACAGTGTTTAACATTGATATCAGTATATCAAGATTGAAGAATGATTTTCCTATTAATGACGCTGTTTTGTATCCCGGATATCCCGAATATATTATTATTGGATCGGAAAATCATAATATTGAGGTACCATTAAAATTAATGTATGATAATAGTGAACACATAAAGGACTTGGTAGATATGTCAAATGGAACCTTAAATACATTTATAAACGATAAATATGAAGATATAGAACTATATGTTTCACATTTAAATGGTAATGACATGTATATCAACACATTATATAGATTGTATACAATTTCAGTCTTTATGTTAGATATAAACGTCGAATATTTAACATATGAAATTATTTATTACATCAATACGTATGGTATCAATGCTGTCGACGGTTGGGAACTTTTGAAAGTATTTTATAATTTTAATGTTTATGGCAAATTTAAAATATTGTTGTATATCATGTACAAAACTTGCAATAGAGAGGAGTTTTTGAGTATGACAGAAACGCCCACTGATATGAATAAATTCATTATAGCCGACTTATTGAGAACAAGAATTATTGCATGATATTTTATCGATGTAAATCGCTGATGTATATAGATTGTCCCATGATATTATATCAATGCAAATCACTGATGCATACAGACTGATAAAAAATAATTATTAAAAAATTCAGAGCTTTAAAAGCGTAGAAATGATGTTCAATTTATACGATAAATATTTTGGTATAAATGTTTCGGTCAAATGTTCCACAGTTATTGACAATATTCTATATGTTGTTATAACAGAAGGCACAGAGATAGAGGTTGTTAGAATGGTGACGATAGATTTATCAAGAATGATTGAGATTGAATCTGAGATTATTAACTACAGACCTCAAGGTAACAACACACATTATAAAATATTTGGTAATGAATTATATTGTTATACTGTCCTTTTAACAGAGGGTAAACATGGTTCTAGTAATAATGCGCCAATTAATACAGTTTTAAACCTCGTAACAATATTTGATATAAAAATGTTGACTTGGACGGATAGAGTAGTTGAAAATTTGAGAAACATCGTTGAAATAGGTGGCAGAATTTGTTATATTAATTATGTCCGCGATGATAATAATGAAGGTTTGGATAGCGGATATTATTTATGTGATATGTATAGGAGTGACATAATATTGAGAATAATCGACGGTGAGGATGAAACATATTTTGAAAATAATGTGTTACATTTATCATTTAATGTCAATATTATGAATGGAATTTATACATCCGGTAATTATTTAATAGTCATGACACGTTATGCTACTCTCATATATCTGGATATTGACAATGGGGTGTTGTTTGAACGAAATATGGAAAACAGTAAAGAGATACACACAAACATAGGAAAAAGTGATGGAAGTGATTTAATTGTGGAGGGAGATTTTAAATACTATGTCGATAGGGGATCTATGTACCATGACATAGGTAATGGTAAATTATTTGGTGAAAATAATATATATGATTATGTTCATCAAGTGAAGGAAGAGACTAATCTAGACGTGGTGGGAAATTTTGTATATGAAGGTCATAATTATTATATACATATGACCATGTTTGATGATTATAGGAGCAGGAGTGACTACATTAAAAATTTTAACATTAGTATCGATATTAAGAAAGTTGAAAATAATACACCTATTAAAAAGGGATATCCAGAATATATTACTGTTGGTTCAAAATTTGAAGCTGTACAAATGCCTTTATCGTTTATATATGGTAAAAGTCAATATATACAAGATATGGTTGATATTTCTGAAGGTACAGCAACTGAATTTATAAATGATAATCACGAAGATATTTATTTGTATCTTCATTATTTAGACAATGGATATATGAATATGGATAATTTAGACAAGTTATACAAAATAGCTAGTTTAATGATGGATACAAATATGGAGTATCTGACATACCTTGTTCTTGATCATGTTAAAAATTTTCATCTTGATATTAATGAGGCTTGGGTATTTTTGGAAATGATATACAACAATGATATGTTTAAGAAATTTGACACGTTACTATATATCATATTTAAGAAATTCAGCAGGAAAGATTTTTTAACAATGATTGCTGATATCAACCAAATGAATAACGATATCTTTGTAGATTTGGTCAAAACAAGAGTCATGTGATATATTTATCTATAATATAAATCATTGATTTATATTTTTTTTATAATTTATAATTTAAAATATTTATAACTTTCTACATTATAAAATTGTATAATATACATTCTGATATTTTTCACAACAATATACACAATCTAATCTTTTACGTTAACTGAAACAATTATTAAAAATTTTATGTTTAAAAAATGTTGAATTTATATAGCAAATATTACAATTTAGACATTACAGTTAGATGTTCCACAGTGATTGGTAATATTTTATATGTTGTTATCACTGAGGGTGTAGTAGCAGAATCTGTAAGGTTGATACGAATAGATTTGACAAGAATGATTGAAATTGATTCATATACTATTAATTATAAACCTGACGATAATAACTCTATCTATAAAATTTTCGGTGATAAACTATATTGTCATTCTGTTTATGATGAATATATAGATGATTTATATATATTTAATATAAAAACATTAAAAGAATCACGTATTACAATTGAAAATTTAAGAGGCGTTGTTGAACTCGGAGGTAAAATTTATTATATTAGATATATATATAAAAGCTATAATGAAGATGAGGATGATGAAGATGAAGATAATGGATACTGTTTATTTGATATACAAACGGATAGGAGAATATTATTAGTAATCGATGATGATGATGATACATATTTTGAAAATGATGTATTACATTTATCGCTTGATGATGATGATGATGTATTACATTTATCATTTAATATAAACAATAGTGTTGGAATTTATTCAACTGGTAACTATTTAATATTTATGACACATTATGATACTCTTGTGTATTTTGATATTGGTAGCGGAATGTTGTTTGAACGGGACATGGAAAGCAATAGAGAGATAAATACAAATATAGGTAAAAATAGTAGAGAAGATATTCTTAGGCCGAGGGGTGATAAATATCCTGTTAATTTAGGATCCGGATATCGTGATATAGGTAATAATAAAATCTTTAAAGGTCGTATGATATATGATTACAAAAAATACATGAGAGAAACGACTAATTTAAACATAGTGGGTAGTTTTAAATATGGAGGACACGATTATTACATACATACTACTCAAAATAATAGAGTTATCAACATTGATATTGATATAAAACCAACTGTAAATAATATACCTATTAAAGCGGGATACCCACAATATATTACTATAGGTTCAAAATCATATAATGTTCAGGTTCCGTTATCATCTGTATATGGAAGAAGTCAATATATACAAGACATGGTAAATATTTCCGATGGTACTGTGAGTGAATTTATAAATGACAACCACAAGAACATGAAATTATATTTGTATTATTTAGATGGTAAAAATTTAAATATTGACGAGTTGGATAAGATATACAAAATTGCTAGTTTAATGCTGGATACGAACATGGAATATTTAACATATGTAATTCTCAACCATGTTAAAAATTTTGATTTGAGTATTGATGATGCTTGGATATTTTTAGAACTTCTTTATAACGATAATATTCACAAGAAATTTGAGACACTAATGTACATTATTTTCAAAAAGTATGACAGAGAAGATTTTATAAGTAAGATTACTAATATCAATGAAATGAATAATGTTATTTTCTTAGATCTAATAAGAACACGTGTTATGTAATATATTTGTCGACAATATAAATCAATGATTTATATTAATATATATCCATTTAGCAGTTAAAAAAATACATCAGTATATACATCAATGATATCAACGTAAAGTTCCTTAAGAATTGGATACATCCAATTCTCCCCAGTATCGAAAGTATCGAAATGAAAATTTCAAGATTATTCCATCTTGACATTTTTCAATAAAATTGATATCGTTCGATACCTTGAGAATACTAGACTACGTCTAGTGTTTTTGAGGAACCTTAGTCATCTCATATATATCAAAAGAAAAAGACAGGTTATTTAGATTACCAAATTAATGAACAAGCCAGCAAATAATTCAATAAATTATTCATGTTATATCAAAATATTTGTTCAAACTAACTATTTTATTCATACCAGTCAGAATGTGTGAGAACGACATTTTGTTAAAGAGTACAGGACGAGCAACGGGGGGAGTCTGTATCCTTTAACAAAGATGGAGTTATGAGTCAAATAAATGGATAGTTGAGGTTAATCAATAAACAAACTTTGTGAATTAACATATGTTTAATAATTATTACAAATAATTCATTGTATTTGAAAATATATATGATATATCACAACATTTGTTCACTTAGACCACTTTATCCATACTAGTCAGCATGCGTACGAACGGCATCTTTGCTGATGAGTACAGAACGACCGACAGGGAGTCTGTATCCGTCAGTAAAGATGGTGTTACGAGTCGAATAAATGGATACTGTCTGTCAGTTTATGAACAACCCTTGTGGGTTTACAATAATCATAAATCTATATGATATGTACATGTATTATTAAGAAAATAATATTTATGATTTGCATAATAACATATTATAGTAGAAAATATATCAAATTTTGTAAAAGATAATTCTTAATTAAAAAATTTTTAACAATAAAATTGACAAAAAAAAATTAAAAAAAAATAAAAAAAAAATGTCCACGACGGTCAAAAAACCTCCTGATTATGTTTCTAGGAAGATCCCACTAGATAAAATATTATATTGTCAATCGATAGTGTCATATGAAACAGTAGAACATAAATCTAAGAATCTTCAGACTAAATACGGTAATATCCCTCAAGAAAGTATTAACAACACGATACAAGATGTAGTTGAAAGGGCTCACATTATTATGTTTCATTTATCTCATTTTCTTAAACTGTATCTATGTCATTTAGATTCTTTGAATGAAATTTTCCCAATAATAAATGAAAAATTTCTTCATAATATGATGTATGCTATAACATATGTAGATGATGCTGCAAAAAGTCATTTGGTAGAAGAAAATTTAACTGTGGTAAATAAATTATCAGTTTTTTATGAGGATCATTATAAATGTTTTTTAAGTGGAAAAATATCTAGATCGGGAATATTTGCAGTTTTAGATTCTCAGATTGAACAATATGTAACCAATTTATCCAACAACATCCATGCCCATTACTGGATGAGATTGAAACAATGTTTAAATTTGGAATTTAAAATAAGTGAGAAAAGAGAGAAGATAAATCTACAATATACCGACGTTAATAAGAGAAGGGAGTTAAAAACAAAACTAACAATACAGACAAATACTATCCAGGACTCTTTGTTAAAAAATAATTTTAATATTAACGATAAAGAAATAAAAGAGGCCTTCGATATCGATGAAACGAAAATGAGAGCTTTATCTGACAAATTTAAAATTCCAATTTTCTCAGAATTCATGGCGAGGGACATAGAAGAAAAAAAGTATTTGTACAATCTGAAAAAGGAAAGAAAAGAAAGACCTAAATATGTTATTAAACAAGAGGAAAAAATAGAAAATTTGGAGAATAAAATTAATAAGAAGGCTAACGAACCCTTAAAGAAAAAAACTCCCAAAGGAAGAGAGAATGAATATCTAAGAAAAGAGGAAGAATTGATAGAATTACGTATTAAATTAGAAGATGAAAAAGAAAAATTGGAACTTCTAGAGGAAAAAGCAGGATTAAATGTAGTAAAGGATCTTGTTATCAAAGATGATATATACAACTATAAATGGCAATTTGACAATAATCCCACTCTTTATTTGCAAAGTTTTTTCAGATTGAACAACTACCTCAGTTTTGATAATGACGAAAAAGGAAAATTTCATACTGTTCCTTTATGTACATCCGCTATACCACCATATGTAACCTTAACAACAAGTTCTTTATTAGAAATATTTGGAAAAACAGATGGAGATATAAATGATAAAGTAGATTACATTATATGGAGAAAATACTTTCATTTATTCAAGGGGGACACTATTGATAGCAAAATGGATTGGTGCTGAGGAAAGAATTTAGAAGAAAAAATTATCATTTTCACTACATAACAACGGATGGAGTTGGAGCTACTATTCTGTTTAGACATGATAGATTTTTAAGTGGGTATGTACCTAAGAAAGTAACTGTAAATAAATGTGGTAAACCAAAGACATCAATAGATGATACACCATATCTTCGTGATATAAATTCTAGTATCTACTATTATCATAATAAAGTGGCTATTGATCCGAACAAAATGGATGTATTGTACTGTACAGATGGTAGACTTGATCCTAAAAATAATAAAAAAGTCAATACGTTTCGCTACACTAAATCACAAATAGACTTTGAAACAAAAAGAAAAAGGTATGAAGAAGTAAGGAATATAGCTAAGGATAAATCAGGGATTTCATTAATCGAGAGCAAACTATCAGATGTTAACCCAAAATCGACAAAATACGACATCTTTAGGACCTATGTAGAGATAAAAGTGGGCACATTTTCAGAAGAATTATTATCCCATTACAGATATAATAGAAAATTTGATGAAAAAGTAGATAATAGTAAAGCTTCATATAGGAAAATGAAAATGAATGTAAAAATAAATACCGAAAGATCTGAAGCAAAAATGTTGAATAAGTTCGAGGAAAAATTCGGTAACAAAGACGAGGCTATTGTGTGTTTTGGAGATTATGCTCAGGGTCATTTGAGAGGAACAGCTCCAGTTAAGGGAAAAGGCCTTCGAAAAGTGTTTAAAAAAAGAGGTTACAAAGTCTTTCTTATCAGCGAACACAAAACAAGTAAAATATGTCATAATTGTCATGGTGAGTTAGAGAAATTCCATAGAAAAGGAGATAGAAAAAAGAAAAAGACCGATTACAAAGTAAGAACATATTCTGAGACTATAGGTTATGTGCATGTCGTCCTCAGGGTGCTTTGGCACCCCGGTAATAATCAAAGGCGCCTTAAGCGCCTTTTGATTATTCCACCGGTGTAAAAACTGTAATGAAAGAGGGGATCTGTATAATACTGGATGTTTTGAATATTTAAAGTCTGTTGAAATCAATAAATTTATTAATAAAAAGGCATGGGTCGATGGTAATACATATAAAGTTTGGAACAGAGATCTTAATGCATCGTTGAACATCCTCATGAAAGCTAAATATGAAATTTTTAAATATTGGATTCCAGACGCCAATTTTCATCAGACATTCAATTCAATTTTTTAGGACGTTTAACCACGTCCATGTCGTATATGACGTACATCATATAGAAGCGCTGAATCAGCGTTTCTATCTTAATATAAATGAAGCGTGGGTATTTTTAGAGATGTTATATAATGATAATATATTTAAGAAGTTCGAGACTTTGATGTATATCATATTTAAGAAATTTAATAGAGAAGATTTTATAAGTAAGATTACTAATATCAATGAAATGAATAATGTTATTTTCTTAGATCTAATAAGAACACGTGTTATGTAATATATTTGTTAAACATAAATCATTGATTTATATTTATTATACAATTTAAAATATATATTAAGATACTTTATACATCAATATGCACTATCTAACCATTAATATTGTGAGGATCAATTATTAAAAATTTTATGTTTAAAAAATGTTAAACTTATATAGCAAATATTACAATTTAGAAATCACAGTTAAATGTTCCACAGTGATAGATGATGTTTTATATGTTGTTACCACTGAAGGTGAAGTAGCTGAATCTGTGAAGTTAACATTGATTGACATGACAAGGTTGATAGAGATGGCATCATATACTATCAATTACAAACCTAATGATAATATCAGTGCTTACAAATTTTTTGGTGACAAATTATATTGTCATCCTTTACATGCAGATGAGTACACGGGGGACATATCAGTATTTGATATAAATACGTTGGAAGAGTCACATAGTATGATTGAAGATTTAAGAAGTATTATCGAGTTGAAGGGTAAATTATGTTATATTAAATATGTTTATGATGATAACAATGAAGACGAAGATAATAGATATTATTTATGTGATATGGATACAGATGATAGAATATTGACAATAATTGATAATGACAATACATCATATTTTGAAAATGGTGTTCTATATTTATCGTTTAACGTAAACTTCATTAATGGAATTTACACATCTGACAGCTATCTAATATTTATGACGCATTATAGTACCCTTGTATATTTTGATGTTAATAGTAAATTACTGTTTGAGTGGGATATTATGAGAAATAAAGAGTTGAATACAAACATAGGTAAAAATAGCAGAATAGACCCTGTAGTAAGACACTTAAAATATCCTGTTAATACAGGCTCAGATTATCATGACATTGGTAATAATAAAATTTTTGAAAAACATACAATACGTGACTACAAAGAATATAAGAACCAAATAACCAATTTAAATATAGCGAATAGTTTCAAATATGGTGAACATAATTATTACATACATACTACTAAAAATGACAGGGTTATCAACATTAATATTGATATAAAACCAATTGTAAATAATGTACCTGTACCTGCAAAATATCCACAATATATCACTATTGGTTCAAAATCATATAATGTTCAGGTTCCGCTATCATTTATATATGGAAGAAGTCAATATATACAAGATATGATAAATATTTCCGAAGGTACTGTGAGTGAATTTATAAACGATAATCACAAAAATATGAGATTATATTTATATTATTTAGAAGGTAAAGATTTAAATGTTGACAAGCTGGATAAGATATACAAAATTGCTAGTTTAATGTTGGACACGAACATGGAATATTTAACATATGTTATTCTCACCCACGTTAAAAGATTTAATTTGAGTATTGATGATGCTTGGATATTTTTAGAACTTCTTTATAACGATAATGTTCACAAGAAGTTTGAGACATTAATGTACATTATTTTCAAAAAGTATGACAGAGAAGATTTTATAAGTAAGATTACTAATATCAATGATATGAATAATATCATCATCTTAGATTTGATTAGAACTCGTGTTATGTAACATGTTTATTAAACATAAATCATTGATTTATATTTAGCAACAGCAAAATTTTATAGTTTACATTTCAATCAATCTCAAATATCCAGTGTCGACCAAATTCATCAATAAATAAATATCACTCCCATATGATTGGTAAATATCATTTTTGATTTTTACATATTCATCTGTATTAATGTAACTTTCATATATATTTTTAAATCCTTTATCTTCCATATAACATTTATCAAAGTTGTAACCAAATGATATAAATATTTTAAATATATCCAGATATTCATCACAATATAATCTAATTTTTGAATTCAGAAAGCAATAATAAAATCCCATACTCATATGGTAATTCTCAATTCTTTTATTTATCAGATACTTAACTATGTCTTTCCTCCCATATTTACATGCATAAATAAAACCCGATACAATTTTATTATTTTTACAAAAACATGCGTTTATATTTATATTTTCCTTAACGAGAAGTTTTACAATATCGATATATCCATGTTTACATGAGATTATAAATGATTTACATAAAATTAAATGTATTTTGTCTTTATTTACAATGTTGTTCATTAAATCATGTTTAAACTTGTTTATCATCATTTCAACTATTTCATTATGTCCACAAATACACGCATGTAAAATAGCATTTATCTGGTCATCTACATCTTTACCATATATATTTACATTATTTTTAATTAAAAGTTTTACAACATCCATTTTTCCATATTTACAGGCTATTATCAATCCTGTTGTCTTAAAAACATTACAATAAGTATTTACATCAATACCCATGTTTAACAACAATTCTAAAATTACATCAAGTCCATGTCTACATGCATAAACAAAGCTAAAATTAAATAAATCTTTTTCTACATCATATTTAATACCACTTATCTTCTTGATAATGAAATTAGCAAATTTTGATTTTTCACCATTAACCTTGCCTTTTAAATTTATTGCACTATATATTAATTTTTTACATTCTTGAATATCTCCATTTACAGATTCACGTAATAAAGATTTATAAATTTCAGTGAATGTAGCTGATTTGTTCATGGATCCAACCATTTGTCAAAAAATAACTTTTTTTAATTTAAAATCAAAAATATAATCAATTAACTAAAACATATATAATTTTTGATATTTATTTTTCATGTGCGGTAGCACATGAAAATTGGATTGTTGCGAATTTCGCGCGCGAAATTCTTGCGACAATTTATTTATCATTAAATGTAAAATAATATAATGTTGTCATGAATACAGTCAACATCAATTAATTTAATTGATGTTTTTTATGATTGTAATTTTTAATTATTTTATATTGTATGAAAATTGAATTGTCGCGAATTTCACGCGCGAAATTCTTGCGACAATTTATTCTAAATGTTTCAATTTACATTTCTTAATTAAATCGTCTATATTGTTAAATGATCTATACGCTTCCACACAGTTGATTTTACTGTCATTTGTACATGTGTTTAACACCCGTGCCAATTTTTTCAAAGTGTATCTCAATTCTTCATCACATTGATTATTCTGTGGATTGTTTAAAATTGTTCCAGAAATAGAGCTACTATATTCAGATCCCAATATCGCCATACTTTTATATTAAAAAATATTACAAAAATATCTCATTTTTTTTAACTGATAATTTAAAATGCTTGATTACCAGAATGAGATTGACAAATATAACAGTGTTTTTGTTTACATATTATTATTTTGTATTGCAATTGGTATTCTGACACTTATAATATCGCTTATATTTAAAAATAAGAGAGATAACATTATAACACTATTATGGATATCTATTATTGTATTTTGTATTGCTTTTCTAGTATACAGTCTAACATATTTATTCAGACCAGATCATGTTGAATATGTTATGAATAGGTTCACGCACTTCAGAAACTGAATTAAAAATTTATTATTTTTAAGATAAACAAAATTTTGTCAAAAAGATAAAAATATGGAAAATTTATTGAAGGACAGTATAGTGTCACATGGTGAAAATAATATATTTGATATATTCCAAGAAAAGATTGAATATTACCATGAACGGCCATCTCACACAATAGTTGAACTTAAAAGTATTAACACAAAAAGTAAGGGAGATTTATTTGAAAAATTCTGTAGACGATATTTGGAAGTGGTGTGTAAATATGATTATGTTTATTTGTTGAAAGAATTACCAGACAATATAAGGACACACTTAAACTTAAACAAAAATGATTTTGGGATTGACATAGTAGCAATTAAAGACAATTTATTTTATCCTGTTCAGTGCAAATGGAGATCAATTAATAAAAAATATAAATCAATGGTTACTTGGAAACAGTTGAGCACATTTTATGCTTTATGTTCAAAAACTGGACCTTGGAATAAAAAGATAGTCATGACATGTTGTGATTATGTTAGAAAAATTGGTAATAGTAAAGATGAGGTGTGGATCAATAAAGAGAAATTCAGAAAAATTACTATTTCTGAATGGTATACAATGGCCAATATGGAGGAGAAAAAGTTAAACGATGTTGGTAGCAGTAGTAATGGTGGTAATAGTGGAAGCGGCAACAATGGTAATAGTAATCCACGTCCATCAATAGATGAACTCCGTGAGTTGAGATTAAAAGCATTATCTTTATAATATCATAGCTTTATGAATTTTGTAAACAGCATTGCTGTTTATATACATTTTCATTTTCCATTCGTAATTATGTACCAAAAAAACACAAAAAATAAATTCCCATTTTAAAGCGACACGATGTTAGACATTAAAGTTACGAATGATAAAGACTCAAGACGTGAAATTATAAACGGTTCATTAAGAGAGGCCATTAGATTAGCAAACGAATCATGCGGATGTGGTCATGTAAATATTTTCATTGTTAAGAAGATGCACATTAAACTGGAATCCGAATTAGTTCTCAACAAAACAATCACTTTGTTTGGAAATGGCTCTACAATTGAAGCTACAAAAGGAAGACATTTTGCAATTCACAGCGAAGGTATCACAACATTCAAAAGTTTAACTCTTAAAGGAGGAAAAGATTTATATGGTGGTAGTATAAACTCCAAATCTTTAAGAGGAACCCTTATCCTTGAAGATGTTGATATTTCTCACAATAGAGCAGAATATGGTGGTGCTATATATTCTTTCGGCAATTTGATCTTAAGGAGGTCAAAAGCTGAACATAACACTGCTTTAAAGCAAGGTGGTGCTTTATGGTGTCATAAAGACCTCATTTTGGAAGAGAGTAAAATTAAACACAACAGTGTTTTGGAAGTGTCAAGTGACAACTATGGCGGTGGTGTCGTTATTGATGACGGAAATGCTACTCTCATCAAAAGTACTATAAGTGAAAATAAAGTCAATTTCAATTTGAAGGAGAAGAACGGTGGAAATTCTGGAGGTATAATTTTGATGGCTGGGTCATTGAATTTATATGACAGTGCAATTGATAGAAACGAGGCATACAGTTCAGGTGGTGTACAAATGGGAAATGGAGACATTAATCTCTTTAACAGCAGTATATCCAAAAATAAATCTTTTGTTGATGGAGATGCAACTGGTGGAGGTGGTATTGTGATTATGGTCGGAAATGTTACTTTGAATAAAAGCAGAATTTCCGACAATACAACTAGAGGTATGTATTCAGGTTCATTAGTTTCATTCATTGGAAATGTCACTGTTAACGATTCTACAATTTCAAATAATGTTAACAGAGGTCCAGGAGGTGCAATTGCATCTAATTTCAATAGCACTGTTACTGTTAACAGAAGTAAATTGTTGAATAATACCGGTGCAAGTTTGGGTGGTGCAATTGTTAATTTTTCAAATAATTTGGGAGAAATTTCGGTAAACGAGACTGAAATATTTGGAAACACTCTTACAAACGAACAATTGATTGGTCAAACAATAGCTGCATTTTTAAATGTCATAATTGGCGCCAAAAATCAAAGTGACACCAATGCTAGTAAATCAATTAATCCATCAACGGGTGAAATCAATGGTGGAGCTTCAAAATTGATAAATTCACTTAAGGATTTGGAAGGATTGGCACGTGCTGCAGATGAGTTATTGAAAAAGATAACATTTGCTAAATATGCTATTGGAGGAGGTGCAATTGCAACTTTACTGAAATGTCCAATTAATATTCATAAGAGTCATTTTACCAATAATTTTGTTGCTAAGAAAGTAACAGAGAAGAATTGTAGATTTGAAGGTTATGGTGGAGCTTTATTCACAATTAATTCATTGACTACAATCGGTGATGCTATATTTGGTGAAAATAAATCAACATCATTCGCATCCGCAATCTTTAATGATTCACAATTAATTGTGAATAATTCCGAATTTCTCGGAAATAAAGCAGAGAAAGATTTTACTATAACCAATGGTGAAAATGGAAATGCTTTGATTGCTAACTCCAAATTCAAAGATAATAATTGTATCGATATACATAATAAGGGTAGACTTGTTTTGATTAATACTAATGTGTCTGTTTCATCTACCAATGAATATATTAAATTAAATTAAATTAAATTATGATGAACGTTAAATGGTAAATTATATTTTCAATGAAAATATGATATTTTTAAAATGTTAATATGATGTATATGCTACACAGGATTATTTAGAAATAATTATGTTTGTGCTGCCAATTGACAGCTAATCCCCTTTATGTTAACTGATACAGATCTCCCTGTCGGTCGCTCTGTATTAGTTAACATAAAGATTATTGCAAAAGTGCATGCACCTGTATGATTTAATCACGTTCAAATAATTTGTGTGATATATCAATAGGAAAAATAAATTGTCGCAAGAATTTCGCGACAATCCATTTTTCATTATGATTTATATGTGAGTTAATTACAAATTATAAATTGAAAGTTGTAAATAATGACAATCTATACATGTATTACACAAAAAATATTTAGGAGTAATTATGTTTATGCTGTCAATTGACAGCTAATCCCCTTTATGTTAACGATGTAGAACTCCTGACGTCGTTCTACATTGCCAACATAAAGATTATTGCAAAAGTGTATGCACCTGTATGATTTAATTATGTTTAAATATTTCTGTGTATGCCTTCAAATATTACACTCCTCCAAATAATTAATAATGGTCATTATATCTTCTCCTACTTCATCCATCCACATCATTTCATACAATAAAATGATCCATTATTTAATTAAATAATTAAAACAAATGAATATAACTAATAGAGAACATTGGATTTATTTCAAAAATTATATTAATGATCAAAATCATGAGTTCTTTAATTCTGTATACAGCGAAATTAAACCGTTAGTGTCACTTTATAAAACAAATTATTATGGTAATACTTATGAATCAAGAAGAGAATCATGTGTTTTTGTCAAAAAAGACAGCGGTCTTCCAAAAAATTGGTCATATCACGACATAAATACATATACATGGGATGTGTCACAAACAATGACAAATTTAAAATTAAATATTGAGGATACACTCAAACATTTCGGCTATAATGTCGATTTTGATTATTGTTTGGTTCACATTTATAGAGACGGCAATGATAAAATTGACAAACATTCTGATAGAGAGAGTTTAAATAACATAATTGCAAGTTTGTCGCTGGGAGCTACCAGAAAATTCAGATTTCAAAAGAATGGGGTCAAATCTGGTCATGAGGAAGAATTTCATTTAGAAAATGGTGATTTGTTGATCATGAAAGAAGATTGTCAAAAAATATATCATCATTGGGTGCCAGTTGAAAAGAGAGTGCTAACTCCAAGAATAAATTTCACGTTCAGAAAAATAGAATAATTTATGAAACTAATTATTTTTTCCAATGGAAAAAATTACATGTTTATTAGGAATTAATTGTTATCTTGGACAACCCTTCAACTAAATCATAGTTTACAACATCCTCATTTATATTTTCCTCGTTTAAATCATGTATAAAAAATTCTGTTGAGCATGTTGAAATGTATGATTTTAAATTATTTACATTTAATAAAAATTCTTCTTTTAATTCTCTGATAGCACATTCTTTAGGAGTTTCATATAACTTCCTTTTACCATGTGAGACATCAATAAATGTTTCTTTTCCAGGAATTATATTTACACCTACGAGTATGTACTCATCTATATATTTTTCACTTTTACTAATTTTCTTTATAATTTGCTTTAAAACATGATTTATGGAGATTTCTTCACTATTATGTGGATCATAGATTGATTCTTTGTCTATTAAGGATGAAATAGAAACTGACAACAATGTTTCACACATATCCTGATTTTCATTTTCTATTTTTGAAAATGATTTATCTTCTATGTTTAAGATGTTATTTAACCTCCTCATATTAATTATATTTAACAGCTGTTCATTAGTTCCAATAATTATCGTACCACCATGTCCACTTTTTGTAAATTCAATTATACACGGACATATGTCAATCTCTTCTTTATTTGTTCTTATAATATCATCAAAATATTTATCTTTAATTAAGAAAAATTTACCATAATAATCATCATTGTCTATTGCTTCTTGATATGAACAACCAATTGTGAAAAATCTATAATTGTCAAATTTCATATAAAAATCTTTACAATATGTTTTTGTAGCAAATGATTTATTGTTGAATGGCACATGAACTCTTGATTTAATGGGAATTTTATCAATAATAGTTACAACAAATTCATCACAAGTTGCGCTAATTTCATAACCAATATCATTGTTATCATATGACTTAAACAAAAATTTCCTCAAGGATTTTATCTTTAAAAATGTAAACATTTATCCTGAAAAAAATTAAAATTATTAATTTCATTTTATCTTGGCCATCTTATTTTGATCGCTTTAAATCAGCTATTTCATTTTCTAGAGTAACAACTTTTTGCGACAATTCTTGAATACTTTTTATTAATATGGGAATAAGCTGCGAGTAATTAATACCATATTTATCATCTTTTCTCCCTTTCCAATTATATTTAACTGGTTTTAAATCGTTCACAAATTTTAATCCCAGACAACATTCTTGTATGTTTTCTTTGAAATTCCCATCTGATGTTTGTATAGTTCCGATCACTGCCCAAACTTGTAACCATCTTCTTCCCGGGAGTCCACAAAATGCAACCCCATCCCCATTAGATCCAATCGAACTTTTTACAATTGCTGTTTGAATTGTGGCAGTTCCATTAACAATCATATTATTTGTTGTAGTAGTTCCAGTAACGATCACATTACTTATTGAAACATAGCCTGTAACAAATAAATTGTTTAGTATGGTAGAATCATTGACGGTTAAATTATTTAATATAGCTGGAAATGTTACTGTCAAATGTTTAAGTATTGTGGTGTCTGTTACAGTTAGTTTATTTAATGTAGTGTCACCTGTAACGGATAAATCTTTTAATGTGGTTGAATCTGTAACTGATAATTTTTTTAGTGTAGTGGGACCAGCAACAGATAAATCATTTAGTGTAGTGGTATATGAAACAGTTAAAAATCCATTTATATTAACTGTGTTAATAATTTTCAATATACCATATCTTGGTGAAATATTATCAACAAAAATTCTATTAACATATGCGGTATTCCAATAAGTATCTGTATTCCCCAATGTTCGCATTGAATCAAGTGGTAATATATTTCTAACACTTAAACCGTTACGAATAGTAGTGTACCCGAGGATGAGAGTTGAATTCGATATTGGATTATCATTCAGAACGACATTTCCACCTATGATAGCTATTCCGGCTACATTAAGATCACCATTAATATCTGTTGATTTTGCAATTGTTAATTTTTGTTCAGGTATAACATTATTTACATATATATTTTTCCATGAATTTATCTGATTATTTACATCAGTTCCCCCGAGGTTAAATATGTTATTTTGGCATGGAATTATATCTGAACATGTGGAAGTATCAAATTTACCCGTAGGTCCCATTGAACCAACAGGTCCAGTGTCGCCTTTCACACCTATCGGACCAATAGAACCTGTATCACCTTTTAATCCTGTATACCCCAAATCACCTTTATTGCCTGTGGTACCTGTGGGACCTTTTTCACCAGTAGGACCTCCTGCTGGGCCTATTGGTCCAATTTGTCCCGTATAACCTCTTTCCCCTGTGTTTCCCTTCTCACCTTTTATACCAGTATCTCCTTTTAATCCCGTAGAACCAGCATCGCCTTTGTCTCCCGTTATACCCTTTTCACCTCTCATACCTGTATCTCCTTTTATTCCAGTATAACCTGTGTAACCAATATCACCTTTGTCTCCCGTTATACCCTTTTCACCTCCCATACCAGTATCTCCTTTTGTACCTGTAAAACCTGTATAACCAGTATCACCTTTATAACCAGTCACACCTTTTTCACCTCTCATACCTGTATCCCCTTTTGTACCTGTAAAACCAGTATCACCATTATATCCTGTCGCACCCTTTTCACCTGTTGGTCCACCATAAGGCCCTGCAGGACCTCTACTGCCTGTATCACCCTTTGAACCTTTTTCACCCGATGGTCCAGTAAAACCAGTTGAGCCAGTATCACCTTTATATCCTGTCATGCCTTTTCACCTGTTGGTCCACCATAAGGTCCCATTGGCCCTCTACTTCCTGTGTCTCCTTTTGTACCTGATGGTCCAGTATATCCAAGGGGACCTGTCTCGCCTTTATTACCTGTCATACCTGTCATACCTCTTTCACCCGTTATACCAGCATATGGGCCAGTTGATCCTCTATCACCTGTATATCCTCTTAAGCCTGTCATTCCTCTAGAGCCAGTATCTCCTTTAACTCCGGTATCACCCTTAAATCCAATTGGTCCCGTTTTTCCCATTAAACCCGTATCACCTTTACTTCCGGTATCCCCCTTAAGTCCAATTAAACCTGTCGCTCCTCGAAATCCTGTATCACCTTTTATTCCAGTATCACCTTTACTTCCAGTATATCCTCTGAGTCCAATTGAACCTGTCGCTCCCCGAAATCCTGTATCACCCTTCAAACCTGTCGGTCCAGTATTACCGATTATCCCTATTGATCCAGTATCTCCTTTTAGTCCCGTGTCACCTTTTATTCCAGTACCGCCCTTCATACCAGTTGGTCCAGTGTGACCTATTAACCCTATTGATCCAGTATCTCCTTTAAGTCCTGTGTCGCCTTTTATTCCAGTATCTCCCTTCAAACCAGCTGGTCCAGTATGGCCTATTAACCCTATTGATCCAGTGTCTCCCTTAATTCCAGTTGCCCCTCTTTCACCTGTAGGACCACCATGTGGACCGACAGGTCCTCTATCTCCAGTATCTCCCTTCTCTCCTCTTTCACCCGTTGGTCCAGTATTACCGATTAATCCAATTGATCCAGTATCTCCTTTAAATCCTGTTGCTCCTCTTTCACCTGTAGGACCGCCGTGTGGACCAATTGGTCCTCTATCTCCAGTGTTTCCCTTCTCTCCTCTTTCACCCGTTGGTCCAGTATTGCCGATTAATCCAATTGGCCCAGTATCGCCCTTAAACCCTGTTGACCCAACTGACCCTCTTTCTCCAGTATCACCTTTAACGCCTGTCTGTCCAGTATTTCCCGTTGAACCAATTACTCCTGTTGGTCCCCTTTCACCTGTAGGACCACCATGTGGACCGGCTGGTCCTCTATCTCCAGTGTCCCCTTTGCTACCTGTCTGTCCAGTATTACCCATTAAACCAATTGCGCCTGTTTCACCTTTTAATCCAGTTGGACCTTTGTCTCCAGTATTACCCATTAAACCAATTGCACCTGTTTCGCCTTTTAATCCAGTTGGTCCTATATTTCCAGTATTACCCATTAAACCAATTGCTCCCGTTTCGCCTTTGAATCCGGTTGGTCCTATATTTCCAGTATTACCCATTAAACCAATTGCTCCCGTTTCGCCTTTGAATCCGGTTGGTCCTATATTTCCAGTATTACCCATTAAACCAATTGGACCCGTTTCACCTCTGAATCCTGTCACTCCAGTATTACCCATTAAACCAATTGGGCCTGTTTCACCCTTAAATCCAATTGGTCCTGTATTACCCATTAAACCAATTGGGCCTGTTTCACCTTTAAATCCAGTTGAACCTGTATTACCCATTAAACCAACAGCACCTGTTTCACCCTTAAATCCAGTTGGCCCTTTATTTCCCATTAAACCAGTTGCGCCTGTTTCACCTTTAAATCCAGTTATACCAATAGGGTATGGTATTATACATATGTCATCACCACAACTGCAATGACTCATAACCTTCATGTTACCATGATTGTATATCACTTTGATTTTCGACACATCATCAACAAATTCAAAGGTGTCAGGCAATTTACATAATCTGTGTTTACCATTTACAAATTTATATATTTTTAACACTTTCCCATTTATCAGCAATATGTTTGTCTTTCCGCCCGTTATATCTTCAATATTATACACAATTCTGCCGCATAATAACATTTAAAAGAATAAAAATTTTTATGTTATTCAACGATATAAACTTTTATTATTTTCATATAAACAATGGGTGGAAAATCCTCCATTTTAAAGCATTTTGAAATGGATAGATTCCAAGGTGATTGGCATGTATATTCAATAAAAGATTCCAGAATAGATTATGCTGATCATTCATTTGTTAAATGGGAATATTGTGAAGTTGAACAAAAATTTTTATATTGTGTTTGTAATACCGAATTTATAAACATTACAAAGTTTAAAAGAACCAAGAAGTCAACTGTGCTTGTAGGTGATGATAACTTAAAGATGTGTATATACTGGACAGATTATAATAATTATGCACTTGTAAAACATTCAAATGTTTTTAAAATATATTCTAGAAATAAAGACATATCTCTAAATGATTTCCAACGATTATACTCAAAAATAAAGAAATAATAATACATTGCATTTTACTCACATGTTTAATAAACATGTGTGACATAATTAACTAATATTGATATTCATGTTATCAATTAATTTTTTATTCATTGATGCTTTCATTTCATCAATATATTGTTTATCGAATATATAATTTGGTATATATTCATTATATTTAACGAAACAACCAACAATGCTGTTTACAATCTTGTCTTTTTTCATTATATCAATAATATTACCGCTGTTGAAAATAACAGATGTATATTTGCATTTTCCTACTAATATATGTTTTGGAAGATTACATATTTTATAGTCAAATAATGTACAAAATAATAAAAATAACACATTCATATGTAAATTATTTTTCCATTTAATCAAATATGACAATGTGTTTACAGGTGAAATGTGATAATCTATTTCTTTTTTGATATTTTCATCAATTTCTCTAACGTAAAGAGAATCATAATTTAAAACTGCTTCTGTAATATTTATCACATCCATTTTATCCAATGTCTCACCTCCGGATTTTTCCGATCTTTTTGATAAAAAGTGATCTATTTTGTTTATTACCGAAAAATATGTTCCAATATATTCCAATTCCCATGATATTATTGATTTTATATATTTTGTTCTTATATGTACCTCCTCATCACTTAATTCTCTCAAGTTAAAAGTATATTTTAGATCTAATTCATATGGATATCTTATTTTGCTACCACATATATCATTGTACCACATTGAAATTTTGTCAGTGTTTATTGCATATTGTAAATACTCACTCTTCTTAAAAATTTCCGAATGTTTATTTTCAATCCGTGCTAACACACTTAAAATATTGGGATTTAAAAAATTATAATCTATTTCTTTCAACATAGCATTTATATTTTTTAAATTGATCTCGTGTAAATGAGGATGTGGATAATAAAGCGTCAAAATATTAGTGAAACAAATAATGGCATTTGTTAGCACATCTAGATTATCAATATATTTTTCATTCTTCCATAATCTTGTGAACAATTCTAGTGCCAATACAAAAGATTGGTAATCATTTTTAAAATTCCAAAAGTAATAATATGCTGTTATAAACTTTCTGTCATTGTATTCGCTGAAGATATTGTTATGTAGATTTAAACTATTTTCTTCTCCTGGACATTTGAGATATATACCATAACAAAAACTTCTCTCCACATGATCTATCATCAATAATTTTTCTATTTTCTTTAAACTGATACTATCAATACAGTCATAAACTAATGTTTCAACCATATCTTTAACAGATAAATGTCCATCATGAATGCTATCCATTATTCTCATCAAAATATATTTTCTTGACCATTCATCTTCGTTCTTAACATCCTCTTCATCATATTTTTCTCCCTTCATTTGAGCTTCATATTTTCTCATCTTATCTTCGTTAATATACTTGGCAAAATTGGGATCGGTAAGTCCTAATGCTTTTCTGTTCAACCCCTCAATAACTACGATACCAACTGACCAGTAATCATATTTTAAAAATACATTCCTATCTGTTATTTTCCTACTTAACACTTCAGGTGGTGCATATCTATATACTCCTCTACATTCAGGATGTGCTGTATGTACCAGTGTGGATAAACCAAAATCACACAATTTAAATATTAATCTATCAGATTTTCTATCAACCAAAATATTATCTGGTCTTATATCAAAATGAACAATGTTATACTTCTGAAGTGAATCGATGGCAGAATTCATTTGAAATAAAAATTCTGGTATCATATCAACAAAATCAAAAGGAGATACAAGTGTAAATATTTCAGATAAACTATTCTCCATCTTCTCCATTTGAAAAGAACTAATATCATCTTCTACATCATGTATCTTAACAATATTTTTTTCGTTCTTTAACAATTTAAGAATACCTACTTCCCAATAATTAAGTGACACATTATTATCCTTATGAAATACTTTCTTCACAAGTTTATCTGAAACATCAAATACTTTACCATAGGCACCGGGAGTATATTTATCATCCATATTTACAATATTTTATTTTCCATTAAAACGAAAAATTTTACAATTTTTCTCTAATTTTGTTCATCATATTCTTATATGATGTTTTGTTAGACCATCTTGTATTTCTCAATTTCATTAAACATATGTATAGATCTGAATGTTCTACAGATAATCTTCTGATTTTTTCGTCAGTTGAAAGGTGAACACATATTTGTACAAATTTTTTATCAACTATTTTAACATACTGAGAATTGTACTGACTTGATAACAACAAATATAATGCTACAGGGTTATGTGTGTCTAGATAATCCATATATGTTATTGGCGACACATATCCATCTGTTAAATTTATTACTTTTTCACAAAGTGCAACATTTGAATTTTCTAAAATTCTACCTTTTCTGTAACCAATGCATATTTTCTTAATCACATTATAAAGATAATCTTTTCTGTACTTAATTCCTTTCGATACTATTACATTTAAATACTTACACATTCTGAATATGTCAACGGGTTCGTTGTCATAATCATTGAGTATTAAATTAACAATATCTTCTCTATATTTCACCATATCATCTTTAATTACATAATTCTTATTCTTGTCATTGTTCACGATATTACTATTTTTCAATGGAATTGTAAACCATGTATTTAAATCATCAGTGGGAACTGGACATATGTTAAAATCATGTATTCTACTATAAACATTTAAAAGACTTGGATTTAATATATTATGCTTTATAACTTCCAATATCTCATGTGAATTTTTAATATCTCTGATCTTTGTATCATCTTTAAATGTGAGAAGGGCTAACAACTTTACATCTTCAATAATATTCCACACTTCAAAAGGTGTTTTCTTATTTCCAGACATATTCATATACCTGCATACTATGTCAAAAGCTATAATTGAAAAATATTTGTTATGTTCGGATGTTATATTATCAATGAATTTCATATTATATAAATACCACCATGTTGATACTCCCAAATCAGTTTTTGCAAAATTATAATTATTTCTCCCTACAACACCCAAATTAATTTTTCTATATCCATTTTCAACTGGAAGATGTCTATCTCTATAATTCAATTGTAACATGAGTTTTAATTTATTTGCTAGAGAACTATCTATGTCCATTGCACCAATTAACGAATTTATTTTAAGATGTCCCTTTATGCTTCCGTCCATGATCATTTCTTCAAATCTGAATATAGATGTGTTCACATTGGAAATAGAATTATTGAAAATCCATTTTACACAATTACTTTCATGTATATCTTTATGCAATTTATTTCCTGAAATATACCTACATATTGTTATTCCCAATGACCACATGTCTACTTTTGTTGAGCTATCATATGTTCTTTCATCATCTAACAATATTTCAGGTGCCATGTATTTGAAAGTACCACCTTCTTTCCCTATAATGAAACTATAAGACGTTGTTGACAATCCAAAATCGCAAAGTTTGTACTTATATGGTAAACCAGATACTAATATATTTTGTAATTTTACATCCATATGAACGAAACCCAATTCTGTCATTTTTTGAATAGCAGAGCCAATCTGTTCCAATATTACGGGTGCCTGTTCTATTCTTTTTTTCCTGGGTAGCCTATTAATTATGTCAGATAAACTAATGTCACAATATTCAAGTAATAAATAATCCTTTCCCGATTTGTGCCAATAACTTTGCAGAGAAACAACTTCAGATTCCTTCCTTAACAATTGCAATATATTAATTTCATTCAACGTCTCGGTACTATAAAAATTATTATTTATCTTTGTCTCCTTAAGAGCATATTTATTGCCTTTATATGTGCATAAATAAACCTTACCGTGCAACCCTGATCCCAATTCGGAGATTTTTGATAAATTACTAATTGTATTCATTTTTTTATTACAGAATAAAAATGGATAAAAATGAAACTAATAATAATATTGTGGATATTAATTCAGATGTTAATGTTACAGATAAGAAGGTGAGTAACAATAAAGTAATAACAGAAATTAATGACAAATTTAATCCAATTCCCTTTTTAGCAGTTGCATTTTTGTTTCTCATTATTTCTGTCACTGCTTTAGTCTATGTCATTTATAATTTGAATAATTTACCAACTGTTACTGAAACATACCATATAAATCCAGAAGATATTCCATGTGATGAATCAGATGTTTTAGATGCATATATATTTGATTTTCCAAGTAAGCCTAACTGTCCACCTTGGACAAATAATTTTCTGGTAGATAATGATTATCTTTTATATGAAAAACAGTTAAATGATGATGGTTGTTGTGGTTATAATAATAGTCCTCAAGGTAGATATCAATATGAATATCCATGGATATGTGTTGGAAATAGCACCGGTTATAAATACACTATAAGCGAATTGAATCAAAAGCCATATTTGACAAATGGTTCATCCGTTACTTACATTACACCACAATGTGCTTCTGGGGCCAATACTGATGGATGTATTTCACTGATAAGAGCGAGTGGTGCAAATTCAACCGTGTATAAAATTCTAAATTTGGTAAATGTGGAAAGCAGAGGAACTACATTATTGGTAAGCGAATCAGATAAATGCAGATGTGATTATACGTCTAATTTAAGCGATCCATACAGAAATTTACAACTTGACAATTTAAGGAGAATATCTGGTGTCAGAAACATGAATGATTTAATAGAGCAGATTGTGGGACTTGATTTTTATTTAAGTGTACAGTGTCAAATGATTAATGAGGTATATTATTATGGTAAACTTATAGGGGAAAGGGTAAATGGTAGATTTGAATTTGTTGAAGGTGATCCTATACCAATATTTATTCCACCTTTAGCATATGTCATTGTTGATATATTTGAGAGAGGTGGATTTACACCAATTGCTGGAGCTAATCCACCTGCTTCTGAATTGGCAGCACAAAATGTTTTCAGAAGTTAAATTTTAGATTTTTCACTAAAAAAAATATACATTTTAAAGGAGAATGTGCTTCGGTAATAACGAATTTAATTTTAACGGATTTAGTGAATTTAATAATTTTAACGCAGGTGGATTTAATAATCCTGGATTTAGTGGTAATAATTTCTCTGGAAGATATTCATCTAATGCATGTCCACTTACATTTAATATAGGTAACAGTTTCTACGGTACTGATGGCTCATTTAGTGGATTTGGAAGACCCCTTCGTGGAATACAATGCAGGTGTAGATGCAGAAGATTTTAAAATATTTTCAATATGTATATATGAACATTGTTTGTATATTGTCCAAAATAATTGATTTTTCATATTTTATTGTGCATGATACAATTTACATTTTACTAGCATCAATTAAAAACATGTTGTATTATTTGGTCAATTTATATATTTTGGAAATAAGGTCAAAATTCATTAAAATATAATTATTTCATTATGTTATATACAGAATAGACACATTGGTATATGTTCAGATACATCTTCATAGTAGATTCTGAATATACATCAATTTTATTAGTACTAATATTATTATCACGTGAATCATGTAATTCACTTAACAATCTGTTAATTACATCCTCTTCGCTGTTTTCATCTTTCTCCGATAGATTTTTAACACATAATCTATTTACAGGTTCTACATCTGACAAATCAATCAAATCTTTTTCATAATCATTATTACTGATACTATTATCTGAATCCATTAAATTATCAAATTTGTGAATGTTGGATGAACCGCTTGAACAGTTTAGATAGTCTAAATTACATAAAGTGTCATGAGATGGAATATTATCAAATCTTGATTTTCTTGATAAACTGTTATTCAATGACATTCTTAATAAATTAGTGAAAAATGGATCATCTTTTTTGGTCTCTAGGAGTTCATACTTGTGATTCATTGCTTCTTTTACTGCTTCATCTTCTGGTTCATACACAATTTTACTCTTACCTTTACCGTTGTTCTTGAATACACCCATTGATAATTTACCCTTTAAAATATTGATTTCTCGCATGATCATCTCTTTCCACTCATCAATATATTGTCTTGATGAAGCTTTAATTACATCTTTTGCTTTTTCCATGATTTTGTCAGAGTGTGTGGTCCATTCAGCGTATGAGACTTGAGGATTTTCCAGAGTGTATTGGAGCATATGAACCTCGAATTTGTTAGGATTAACCCTCAAAGGAATTTCGTTATCATGGATTATCACATCCTTATCTTTTTTCTTTGTTGCTTTCTTGTTTGGACTTCCACGGGGTCTGCCTTTTGGTTTCTTGTTTAACCTTATTTGTTCTTTTTCTTCCGCGGTTTTGTTTTTAGCACCAACGGGTCTACCTACTTTCTTAACTGGTTTGGATGATGGTAATACATCAATATATGGAAGAATACATGGTAATACAGTTGTGTTAGATGATAATGGTTTTGATTTTGATTCTAAATGTAATTTAATGTTCTCTTTAATTGTTTCTACAAATGTGCCATTATCAAGTTTGACACTATTATTAATTAAAATAGATGAAGGTGCAGGTGATAGTGTTTTGATTGTAGATGTAATAATTGGTGAATTAACATTATATATAACACTTTTCATTGATGTTGCTCTTGATCTGGCTAAGAATACATCCATTCTTTCAACAATTGGATCCGGCTTTGATAATTTCTTAAGCATTGTTTTAGACATTTGTTTGGGTGGTGGTATATATGCTGTAGCTTCTGGAATATATTCGGGGACATGTTTTGTGCTATACGAATTACCAATTACATTATTTTTACATGGTTCCGTTGTAATGGTTGTTGTAGTGGTAATAGTTGGTATAACGTCATCCTTCTTAAGTAGATCAATATAATAACATTTATTATCACATTTATCATTGTCCAACATATTAACGATATTAATACCTACATTAATATCAACATTACTGGTGTTGATATTTTCATTAATTGTATTGGCTGTCTCAGGAATAGCTGTAATAGTAAAGATTCTTTGTTCTCTGAGAGCAGCCCTATATGTGTCTGAGAAGGAATAATTCTTGAGAGAATTTGGTTTTCTCCCAAGTCTTGTTCCTTCAAAGGTTATGTTGTCGGGGATAACATATCCCCCAATACTAAACTCAGGGTTTGGTGGAGCCTCAAACCCTGTAATAATATTTTTAACTGAAGACTTGAGAGTATCCAGTTTTCCTTGATTTATGGGGGAAGGTTTCTTTGATTTCCTTCCCCTCTTAACAACTGTTGGGGCATGAAGGATTTCCCATAACTTGACAATGTTGTGAACCGTTGTCAAGTTATGAAATTCGATCTCCTCCATCCATCTATCTTCATCGGTGATCTTTTTGTTTAACTCCCGATTGTATTCATCGTCGATGAATTTACATACACTGGGAGTTAAACTGTCAACCTCGCTTGTAACAACATATTTGTTGATTCTCTCTAACAAATCACTTTGGGATCTAAATCTTTCACTCATTGCGATTTGAAGTTTTATATGAATTTCAAGATTTAAGAAAAAAATTTTTTCTTCAATTTTTTTTAATATTAATTTTCGTGAAAAATTTGATGATGACAGGTTGGTACTGTGTTAGAATTTATTGATGGTTGATTACTATGTGATGTTGCTGGTGAGTGTAGGATATATAATACTTTCATTGAAAATGTTAATGATGTCATGATGAGAATATGTAAATGATATATGAAAAATAAATGAATTTGTTTGAATGAAATGTTACCAATTTACATTAAATTATTTTCGATTGAAATGTTTAATATACTTAGAATTGTGTGTATGTAATTTTTGGTTAATAGGTGTATATAATATACACTGATGAAATATAACTAAAATTAATTTTGGTAGTATTAAAACAATGTGTCTATTTAGTACTACTACAAAATTTATGAAGATTTGTGTTAAATTAATGTTGGAATTCATTTGAAAATTTATTTTCATAAATGAAAACTAGCAGTGTTGTATAGGAACAGTCTAGCTAATATTTAATCAAAAATATTCTGATTATTTTTATTATATATATTTAATTATTTTCATTTGCGCGAGCGCAAATGAAAATGAGATGTTGCGAATTTCGCGTCGTGAAATTTTTGCAACATCGTATTTTCTTATATTAATAAATAAAATAATTATTAAATGTATTAAAATAAAGATAGACAGTATTAATGCGATATAACTAAATCTCATTTTAAAATATATAGTTTTTGATAGCTCTTAATAATTGTTGATAATGCTTCTCTTTAGAGAAGCATTATCAACCTATTGTATACTTATCAAGATTTATATATTTTTCAATGAAATTTAGTTATATCATATTAATACTGTCTATATATTTATTCATCCAATTAATATAATTTTTAGTTACTTTTTGATATTCTTTGGTAGATTTTCTAGTTAAAGGAAATCTATTAATTCAGTTTACATCTTTTAAAATTTTATATGTCTGAAATTTTAGACTATCAATATTGTATAGGAACAGTCTAGCTAATAATTATTTAAAAATATTCCTATTATATTTGTTATATATATTTAATTATTTTTATTATTAAATAAATAAAATATTAATAAATAATACAATAATATAGATAGACAGTGTTAATACTATGTAACTAGTATTCATTTTAAAATATATATTTTTTTGATAGCCTTTAATGATTGTTGATAATGCTTCTCTTTAGAGAAGCATTATCAACCTATTGTATACTTATCAAGATTTATATATTTTCAATGAGTTTTAGTTGTATCACATTAATATTGTCTATGTATTTATTCATCCGATTAATGTAATTTTTAGTTTCTCTTTGATATCCTCCGGCTGATTTCCTCGTCAGAGGAAATCCATTAAGTAAGTCTACATCTTTTAAATTATTATACGTCTGAAATTTTAGACTATCAACATTGTATAGGAACAGTCTAGCTAGTATTTATTTGAAAATATTCCTATTATATTTTTTATATATATTAATTTATTTTTATTATTAAATAAATAAAATATTAATAAATAATAAAATAATAAGGATAGACAGTATTAATATTATGTAATTAGTATTCATTTTAAAATATATGAATTTTTGATAGTTCTTAATGGTTGTTGATAATGCTTCTCTAAGGAGAAGCATTATCAACCCATTGTATATTTATCAAGATTTATATATTTTTCAATGAGATTTAGTTATATCATATTAACGCCGTCTATGTATTTATTCATCCAATTAATTTGATTTCCAATTACTTTTCAATACATTTTGATAGATTTCCTCTAACGAGGAAATATATTAAATCAATCTACATCTTTTAAATTTTTATACGTCTGAAATTTTAGACTAGCGACACTGTATAGGAACAGTCTAGCTAGTATTTATTTAAAAATATTCCTATTATATTTGTATTATATATTAATTTATTTTTATTATTAAATAAATAAAATATTAATAAATAATACAATAATAAAGATAGACAGTGTTAATACTGTGTAACTGATATTCATTTTAAAATATATAATTTTTTGATAGCTCTTAATAATTGTTGATAATGCTTCTCTAAAGAGAAGCATTATCAATCCATTATATACTTATCAAGATTTATATATTTTTCAATGAGATTTAGTTATATCACATTAATATTGTCTATGTATTTATCCGCCCAATTAATGTAATTTTTAATAACTTTATGATATCATTTGATGGATTTCCTTTTCAGAGGAAATCTATTAATTCAGTCTACATCTTTTAAAATTTTATATGTCTGAATTTTTAGACTAGCGACATTGTATAGGAACAGTCTAGCTAATATTTATTTTAAAATATTCCTATTATATTTGTCATATATATTTAATTATTTTTATTATTAAATAAATAAAATATTAATAAATAATACAATAATAAGGATAGACAATGTTAATACTATGTAACTAGTATTCATTTAAAAATATATAATTTTTGATAGCCTTTAATGATTGTTGATAATGCTTCTCTTTAGAGAAGCATTATCAACCTATTGTATACTTATCAAGATTTATATATTTTCAATGAAATTTAGTTGTATCATATTAATACCGTCTATATATTTATTCAGTTAATTAATATAATTTTCGATAGCTTTTTAATATTCTTTGGTAGATTTCCTTGTTAAAGGAAATATATTAATTCGGTTTACATCTTTTAAATTTTTATATGTTTGAATTTTTAGACTAGCGACACTGTATAGGAACAGTCTAGCTAGTATTTATTTAAAAATATTCCTATTATATTTATTATATATATTAATTTATTTTTATTATTAAATAAATAAAATATTAATAAATAATACAATAATAAAGATAGACAGTGTTAATACTGTGTAACTGATATTCATTTTAAAATATATAATTTTTGATAGCTCTTAATGATTGTTGATAATGCTTCTCTGAAGAGAAGCATTATCAACCCATTATATACTTATCAAGATTTATATATTTTTAATGAGATTTAGTTATATCACATTAATACTATCTATGTATTTATTCGTCCAATTAATGTAATTTTTAATAGCTTTATGATATCCTCCGGCTGATTTCCTCGTCAGAGGAAATCCATTAATTAAGTCTACATCTTTTAAATTATTATACGTCTGAAATTTTAGACTAGCAACACTGTATAGGAACAGTCTAGCTAGTATTTATTTGAAAATATTCCTATTATATTTATTATATATATTAATTTATTTTTATTATTAAATAAATAAAATATTAATAAATAATACAATGATAAAGATAGACAGTGTTAATACTATGTAACTAGTATTCATTTTAAAATATATAATTTTTTGATAGTTCTTAATAACTGTTAATAATGCTTCTCTAAAGAGAAGCATTATCAACTCATTGTATACTTATCAAGATTTATATATTTTTCGATGAGATTTAGTTATATAATATTAATACTGTCTATGTATTTATTCAGTTAATTAATGTAATTTTTGATAGCTTTTTAATATTCTTTGGTAGATTTCCTTGTTAAAGGAAATCTATTAATTCGGTTTACATCTTTTAAATTTTTATATGTTTGAATTTTTAGACTAGCAACACTGTATAGGAACAGTGTTGTCAGTATTTATTTAAAAATATTCCTATTATATTTGTTATATATATTAATTTATTTTTATTATTAAATAAATAAAATATTAATAAATAATACAATAATAGATATAGACAGTGTTAATACTATGTAACTGATATTCATTTTAAAATATATGAATTTTTGATAGCTCTTAATGATTGTTGATAATGTTTCTCTAAAGAGAAGCATTATCAACCCATTGTATACTTATCAAGACTTATATATTTTTAATGAGATTAGTTGTATCATATTAATACTGTTTATGTATTTATTCCTTCAATTAATATAATTTTTAGTTACTTTTTGATATCATCTAGTAGATTTCCTCTGACGAGTAAATCCATTAAATCAATCTACATCTTTTAAATTTTTATACGTCTGAAATTTAGACTAGCGACACTGTATAGGAACAGTCTAGCTAGTATTTATTTAAAAATATTCCTATTATATTTGTATTATATATTAATTTATTTTTATTATTAAATAAATAAAATATTAATAAATAATACAATAATAAAGATAGACTATGTTAATACTGTGTAACTGATATTCATTTTAAAATATATAATTTTTTAATAGCTCTTAATGATTGTTGATAATGCTTCTCTAAAGAGAAGCATTATCAACCCATTATATACTTATCAAGATTTATATATTTTCAATGAGATTTAGTTGTTTCATATTATTACTGTCTATATATTTATTCAGTTAATTAATATAATTTCCAATTATTTTTTGATACACTTTGATAGATTTCCTCTGACGAGGAAATCTATTAATTAGGTCTACATTTTTTAAATTTTTATATGTCTGAAATTTTAGACTATCAACATTGTATAAGAACAGTCTAGCTAGTATTTATTTAAAAATATTCCTATTATATTTGTTATATATATTAATTTATTTTTATTATTAAATAAATAAAATATTAATAAATAATACAATAATAAAGATAGACTGTGTTAATGCTGTGTAACTAATATTCATTTTAAAATATATAATTTTTTGATAGCCCTTAATAACAGTTGATAATGCTTCTCTGAAGAGAAGCATTATCAACACATTATATACTTATCAAGATTTATATATTTTTCAATGAGATTTAGTTATATCACATTAAAACTTTCTATGTATTTATTCAATTATTTAATATAATTTTTAACAACTTTTTGATATCTTTTAGTGGATTTTCTCTAACGAGAAAATGTGTTAATTAGGACTACATCTTTTAAATTTTAATATATCTGAATTTTTGGACTATCAACATTGTATAGGAACAGTATTGCTAGTATTTATTTAAAAATATTCCTATTATATTTATCATATATATTAATTTATTTTTATTATTAAATAAATAAATTATTAATAAATAATACAATAATAGATATAGACAGTGTTAATACTGTGTAACTGATATTCATTTTAAAATATATGAATTCTTGATAGCTCTTAATGATTATTGATAATGTTTCTCTTCAGAGAAGTATTATCAACCCATTATATACTTATCAAGATTTATATATTTTCAATGAGATTTAGTTATATCACATTTAAACTCTCTATGTATTTATCCATCCAATTGATATAATTTTTAGTTACTTTTTGATATATTTTGGTAGATTTCCTCGTCAGAGGAAATCTTTTAATCCAGTCTACATCTTTTAAATTTTTATATGTCTGAAATTTTATACTAGCGACACTGTATAGGAACAGTTTAACTAGTATTTATTTAAAAATATTCCTATTATATTTATTATATATATTAATTTAATTTTATTATTAAATAAATAAAATATTAATAAATAATACAATAATAAAGATAGACAGTGTTAATATTATGTAACTGATATTCATTTTAAAATATATGAATTCTTGATAGCTCTTAATGATTGTTGATAATGCTTCTCTGAAAAGAAGCATTATCAACCCATTATATACTTATCAAGATTTATATATTTTCAATGAGTTTTAGTTGTATCACATTAATACTGTCTATATACTTATTAGATTAAATGGTGATAAAATTTACTCCGTTTAGCATTCATTGAGTGATTTTCATGTTTGAGTAATCTATTAATTCAGTCTACACTTACTAACTTTTACATATCTCAATTTTAAACTAGCTATATGGTGTCAACCTAATTTTGAAAGTTTATATATCTAAATAAGAATAGTTTATTTAATTGTTATCAGTATAATAAAAATAAACTGAATCAATGTAGCATATCTTAATTTTATTCAATTTAATTTAACGTATATCACACCTTCAAAGTTTACATAATACATGAGACTATTTGGACTGTATTAATTTAGTATACAAAAACATCCAACATTTTGAAATAATAAAAGTGTTACAATACTTATTATTATTTCAATTGTTTTATTCCATTTTAATATTTCACATGATTCATGTAAAATCTCTTTTGAAAAAATACTATCCAATTATGTAAAATATTTATATGTTTTAATTTTTAATATTTTTTATACAAGACAGTACCACATGTACATGGAAGTGCACGTTTAGAACATTGCAATAAATACTTTAGATTTTACCATGGTGATAATAATATCGATTTTCAAGTACATACCAATCCCTCATTTTATGCCGTATAAATGAATCTTGTCTCTCTAGGAATTCTGGATTTTTTTTTGAGATCTGTCAAAAAAGCTGAATTTTGATAAAGTGAAGACGGAATGGGCGTGTCATGAAAGTGCTTAATTTTACACTTTTTGTATAGAGATACAGGAATTTTTTATAATTTTAAAATTTTTTCTGGAAAATTTCCAGAAAAATTCTAGAAAAATCTGGAGATCTGGAACATTCTAGAAATATTAAAATGTATGTCTAAACTTCCCCAGAAAAATGGACACATCCAGTTCTGATTCTAAAGGTGCTGTGAAACACAATCTGCAAAAACACCACTAATAACATATCTGGATGACAATGAATTTCTCTCATAAAAATCATCTAAAATTAACATGTTATTACCACGACAGCCAATCAGCTCTACTTTGAAATACATAATTAATCATGTTAAAACAGTCTACTTTATGAAAAAATTTGACATGGTGGAGATAATCAAAATTACTATGAAAATATGTATAAACTTAAACACATGAATATGGATATAAATTAGATTAATATAACATAAATTATAATCGATCTATTTGAATAGACTATAATTGTTATAATTTAAACTGATTCTAATTAAGACTTATTGTGATCATTACTAAACATTCATTTAAATTGATTTATATCATGATTGATTTAATTGTATATTAATATATTCCTTCTTATGGAAAAACTTTTAATATTAATAGAAATCAGTCTTAAAAATTACATTTTAAAATGAATATCATTTGTTTTATATCAATACAGTCTATCCAGATTTATTCTATAAATATTCTGATTATATTTCTTTTATATATTAATTTAATTTTTTATATTAATAAATAAAAAAAAATATTAAATATACAATAAATATAATATGTCTATTTGACTAGGCTATAATTGATATAAATTGAACTGAAATAAATTAAGACTGGTTACGATTAATACTAAAAATTTATACTTGGAACGATTTTAATCATAATTGATTTAAATATATGTCAATAAGTTTCTTCACGAGAGTAAATTTTTAATGTTAATCAAAAACAGTCTTAAAAGTTATATTTTAAAATGAATATTATTTGGTTTACACTAATACAGTCTATCTAGATTTATTTCATAAATATTCTGATTATATTCTTTTTATATATTAATTTAATTTTTTATATTAATATATAAAAAAAATATTAAATATACAATAAATATAATATGTCTATTTGACTAGACTATAATCGATATAAATTGAACTGAAATAAATTAAGACTGGTTACGATTAATATTAAAAATTTATATTTGAAATGATTTAAATCATAATTGATTTAAATATATGTCGATAAGTTTCCTTTTATGAAGAAACTTTTAGAATTAATCAAAACCAGTCTTAAAAGTTATATTTTAAAATGAATATCATCTAGCTTATATCAACACAGTCTATCTAGATTTATTTCATAAATATTCTGATTATATTTTTTTTATATATTAATTTAATTTTTTATATTAATATATAAAAAAAATATTAAATATACAATAAATATAATATGTCTATTTGATTAGGTTATAATTGATAAAAATTAAACTGAAATAAATTAAGACTGGTTACGATTAATACTAAAAATTTATATTTGGGACGATTTTAATCATAGTAAAAATAACTATATATTAATAAGTTTCCTTTTATGAAGAAACTTTTAGAATTAATCAAAGCTAATCTCAAAAGTTATACTTTAAAATAAATATTATCTAGATTATATTAACATAGTCTATCTAGATTTACTTCATAAATATTCTTATTATATTTGTTTATTATATTAATTTAATTTTTTATATTAATAAATAAAAAAGTATTAAATATACAATATATATATATAATATATCTATTTGATTGGGCTACAATTGATACAAATTAAATTGATTTGTGTCAAGATTGATTAAGATTAATACTAAAAACTTATATTTAAAATGATTCAAATCATAATAGAAATAATCTGTATGTCAATAAGTTTTTTTTAATGTGGTAATTTTTAACATTAATCAAAACAAGTCATAAAAACTATCTCTCTGAATAAATATAATATAAACAGTGTTAACATAATCTAGTTTAAATCTATTTTAAATCTATTTTAAATAGTATAAATAACAATTGATTCTACAATATGTTGAAAGACTTTTCAATCTAGTGTTATATCAATCTTGAATATTTACAATCTGGATATAAATCAGTTATACTGTATGAATTTAGTCATTAAATATATCTAATTATCTAATACAATAAAATAATTATAGTATATTTAATTATTTATATAATCCATATAAAATTTCTTTTGAAGTAGTATATTCACATTATGTGAAGTATTTATTCATATGTAATATAACATTTATTTTTTTCTATACATCATGACATTTTACCTACTTAAAAGTGTTTACTTAAAATATTATATTAGATATGCTTGATTTTACCGTTGTGATAACAATGTAATATTTCATATATTTATCACATCCTTATTTTATGCTGTGTAAATGAGCTTTGTATCTCTAGGAATTCTAGTTTTTTCCGAGAACATCATAAAAAAACACTAAAATAGCTCTGTGAAGACAGTGTAAACGTGTCGCGGATGCAATCATTTTTATACTTTCTGTATACCTATACATAAATTTTTTTTAATTAAAAAAAATTCCAGAAAATATATTAATTAAAATATTATTAACATAATATTACAATATTTACTCACTAGATTGAATATATATTATATTCAATCATATGAATTTTACAATAATACATTTGTTCAGAATAATTATCATGTCTTGATATTAATGCTGGTACCTCTTCTTTACTTCAATCAAATTGTCAAAAATTGCGTACTCGGGCTCTTGTTTACTTCAGTTAAATTGTTAAAAATCGCATACCATAGCTCTTGTTTACTTCGATTAAATTATTTAAAATTTAAGTGCTGTACCTCTTGTTTATTTCAGTTAAATTGTTTAAAATTTACGTACTGTACCTCTTGTTTATTTCAATTAAATTATTAAAAAATCGCGTACCCTACCTCTTGTTTACTTTAGTTAAATTATTTAAAAATTACGTATCCGAGCTCTTGTTTATTTCGGTTAAATTATTTAAAATTTACGTACTGTATCTCTTGTTTATCTCGATTAAATTATTAAAAAAATCGCGTGCTCGGACTCTTATTTACTTCAGTTAAACTATTAAAAAATCGCGTACTCGGACTCTTATTTACTTCAGTTAAATTATTAAAAATTGCGTACCCGGGCTATTGTTTACTTCGGTTAAATTGTTAAAAAAATTACATACTCAGGCTCTTGTTTACTTCGGTTAAAATTATTAAAATTTGGTACTATATTTATTATTTACATTTATTAAAAATATTTACAAAAATCAGACTCGTGTGATCCGTGTAGAAAAATAATGAACTTGTGAGAGTTCAGTAATCTAATAATTATTTACAATATTTACAATATGAAAAAATCACATTTATAATGTGAAGATGTGACGAACAAATGCATCACCATTTACCTTACCACCCTTGAACAATTTTTGTAAATTATTTGTTTTATTCTTGACGTCGTCAATAACCACCTTATTGTGTAAATCACAAAGATATTCTTGTAACATTATTCCTTTCTCTTTACATTTTTCATAGTATGTCATTATATTTCTATATGTACTTTGTTGTATATAATATTTACCCATACTTAATACTGTGGAGAAAGAAAAATAATGTTTAAATTCAAATACTTTGTTTTCATCAATAGGATCATGTCTTGTCATATCTACATGTCTGGGTATATCAAATCCTCTAATATCGCACATCTTTTTCTCAAAATCTTCTTTTTGTTTGATTTTGTCCTTAACATTATTTATAGATGCTTTACTTTTCATTATACCTGCCATGTATTCATCTCTCTTCTTTTCACGACTTGATCTTCTATCAGACATATTTACATTATTATTAACATTTTGGTTATTCTGTCCACTATTTTTATCATGTTCAAGAATTAAATCAATAATTGTTTTCTTATTCTTGTTTCCATTTGAATCCATAGTTGAAAAATCTACATTTACAACAGTATATCGTTCCATTTGTTGTCTTCTTTTTGGATAATCTTTCTTGGATTTAACAACATGATTATTAATTGATACTGGAGTGATATCATTGATAAATTTATCAGTATTAACAGATTTGTGGATATTTACAATATGTTTATAATATGTTGCTTTAATATATTTATCACAGATTTTAGATGTTGTAACAATGACACCATTTTCGACAATCTTTTTCAATCCATCTAATATTCTGGCTTTATTTAAATCAACATTTGCAAGATAATCATATCTGTCTTCATCATATATTTCATAGTTAGTGAGTGGAATGACAAATTCTTTTACATTAATTTCTTTGATATTTGCAATTGTTTCTTCATTAGCATATAATGTCAATCTATCCAACACTAACTCAATAATTTTGATCATAAATTTATACCAGCTGTCACGTGAATTATTTTCATGATTTATGTATTTTATTATCCATGTATTAGCATCAATACCATTGTTATTGAATCTGAAATTTGCAATAGCATCTAACATTTTGCTTTCTTCCCATTCGATTCTGTAGTATAATTCATTGGCTAATTCTCCAAGGATGGCAGATTTAATATATTGGGTGGAATAAGTATTATTTTTAATTTCTCTGAAATGATCTTGTAACACGCATGAGAGAGATTTGTTTTTTCTATCTAATATTCCGGCAATTGCAGCAATTCCAGTACCTCCAGCAGCTTTATCGTACTCACCAACAGTTATATAATATTGTTTGTTAAGTTCCCAGAAAATGTTGTACATATTTAAAACTTTATCGAAATTGGTTGAAATATCACTAGAACAAATATAATCATGGTATCTTTGATATTGAGTCATTGTAACTGCTTCATCTTCTGGGATCATGCGAATGAAACTTTTTGGATATGTGACCATGATATTATGAATATTGATATCAGCTATAATGTGGCTTTTCTTGACAAATTTGTATACAGGTACAGTGTTGTCTGGTTTCGTATAGAAGCAATTATCGGATGTCATTTTCACCAACTCCATTTTGTTTTAGTTTTAGTTTTAGTTTTATTTTTTTTTTGGTTTTTGTTTTTGTTTTATTGAGGGTTTAAAAAAGTTTTTGAGGACTTAAAAATTTTGTTTATCGCTGAAAAAAGCTTTTGAGTGATATAGCAAATTTAAAATTTAAAAAATTTTTTTAGGTCGTCAATTTTTTTAAAAAATTTTTAAAATTATAAGCTTTCGCTGAAGACTTATTTTGATATGATACATGAGATATGATGATTATGAGAAATTAAGGATATTGTGAATACTATATACAGTTGTTATGTTAACATTTGAAAATATTGAGGTATTACAACATACTTATGGTATGTTGTTGAAAAGAATAACTATTGATGTTAAATATGTTTATTATGTGGATAGATATTGGATGGTTGTATAAAAAAATAAATTATACATGATTCACATTAATGTAGTGTAATTGAAATTTATACAAATAATGTCAATAATATCGGATATTATCAGATATTAAATGAATTCATTGTTATAAAATTTGATCTGTTTACAGTTAGCAATATTTCAAAATTAAATAGATTGAAAAATATTATTATCTTTACACAACATGATGTAGATTCAAATATTTAATAGTAATTCATTTAAAATATTGTTAATAGAACATATTTTAGTTTTTCGACGAAACATCGGTATATTTTTTTGCTCTTTTATGATATTACAACATTTTACCTTTAATTTTATGATGTACATCAATAGTGTAAGTAATTAAAAATATAACAAACTCTTTGTTTGATTTTAAGACGACAAAACTTCTTAATGAACAACACTCATTTTAACTATAAACATGTTGTTCCGCATTTTACCATTATGATAAACATTTTGAGAATTTGTATCACTTGTAAGGGTCCCTATGTGCCGTTTATCATACCCATGAACCTCCAGGATTTTCCAGAATTTTTTGAGAACTATCAAAAATACAGAAAAATGACATCATGAAGAGGGGTGTCAAGGTACCCGGAAATAATCAAAGGTGCTATAAGGCGCCTTTTGATTATTTGCACTGGTGTAGACATATCTTAAATGTGTCTTATTTTACACTTTCCAATTTTTTTCTAATATTTCGCGTACGCGAAATTTAGCATTTTTGTATATCTATATAGAAAGTTTAAAAAATTAAAATTTACAGATTGAACACTGTGATATATTCATTACCAATATATTTGGATGTACTGTACATAAAGATAGATATATAAAAAAAGTATGTGTTAATAAATACTCATAATTTTCAAATAAAATTCGTATGTTCATAATATGATTAACAGTAATAAAAATAGTGTAAGTGAGAGAAATTCATTGTAAAACACCGGAGTTATAACAGAATTAAATGTTAATATTTTAAAAATTTAGCGTTTTAAGAAGTAATAATTATATTTTCTGATTCTTTAGGTGAACACTAAACTGAAGGTTTAGTATTTTTCCCAATTAATCCAATATGAGACTAAATGGAAATTATATAATTTTTGATAAACACCAGTAATTTTAAAGGACAATAATGTTGTCCTTTAAATCTGTTACAATTTAGAAGAATACTAAACCGAAGGTTCAGTATTCACCCAGATTTTATATTATTGTTATTTAATACTACATAATTTTTAATTATTAAATAAAGAAAAAATTAATATATATAAGAGAACAGCTGAAAAATTTTTTAAAAAAAATATTAATATTTTTAAGAAAAATTGCTATCAAGAAGAAGTAAACCAGTGAAAATAACTTTAATTTCGGACTCTTTACTATCTTATTAATCCAATATGAGACTAAATGAAAATCATATATTTTTTGATAAATACCAGTAATTTTAAAGGACAACAATGTTGTCCTTTAAATCTGTCACAATTCTCTATCAGATTTTATATGATTTTCATTTAATACTATATAATTTTTAATTATTAAATAAAGAAAAAAAATTAATATATATATAAGAGAGTAGCTGAAAAATTTTTGAGAAAATATTAATATTTTTAAGAAAAATTGCTATCAAGAAGAAGTAAACCAGTGAAAATCATTTTAATTTTAGATTCTTTGCTATCCAATTAATCCAATATGAGACTAAATGAAAAATCATATATTTTTGATAAACACCTGTAAATTTAAAGGACAACAATGTTGTCCTTTAAATCTGTTACAATTCTCTATCAGATTTTATATGATTTTCATTTAATACTATATAATTTTTAATTATTAAATAAAGAAAAAAAAATTAATATATATAAGAGAATAGCTGAAAAATTTTCTAAAAAATATTAATATTTTTTAGAAATTTCACTGTCAAAAAGAAGTAAACCAGTGAAAATCATTTTAATTTTAGATTCTTTGCTATCCAATTAATCCAATATGAGACTAAATGAAAAACCATATAATTTTGATAAATACCTGTAATTTTAAAGGACAACATTGTTGTCCTTTAAATTTGTTACAATCACTATCAAAATTTATATTGTTTTCATTTAATACTATATAATTTTTAATTATTAAATAAAGAAAAAAAATTAATATATATAAGAGAATAGCTGAAAAAATTTTTAAAAAATATTAATATTTTTAAGAAAAATTGCTATCAAGAAGAAGTAAACCAGTAAAAATAACTTTAATTTCAGACTCTTTGCTATCCAATTAATCCAATATGAGACTAAATAAAAAATCATATAATTTTTGATAAACACCTGTAATTTTAAAGGACAACAATGTTGTCCTTTAAATTTGTTACAATCACTATCAAATTTTATATTGTTTTCATTTAATACTATATAATTTTAATTATTAAATAAAGAAAAAAAATTAATATATATAAGAGAATAGCTGAAAAATTTTTTAAAAAATATTAATATTTAAAAAAAAATTGCTATCAAGAAGAAGTAAACCAGTAAAAATAATTTTAATTTCAGGTTCTTTACTATCCAATTAATCTAATATGAGACTAAATGAAAAATCATATAATTTTTGATAAACACCTGTAATTTTAAAGGACAACATTGTTGTCATTTAAATCTGTTACAATCACTATCAAATTTTATATGATTTTCATTTAATACTATATAATTTTTAATTATTAAATAAAGAAAAAAAATTAATATATATAAGAGAATAGCTGAAAAAATTTTTAAAAAAATATTAATATTTTTTAGAAATTTCACTGTTAAAAAGAAGTAAACCAGTAAAAATAACTTTAATTTCAAATGTTTTACTATCCAATTAATCCAATATGAGACTAAATGGAAATCATATAATTTTTGATAAACACCTGTAATTTTAAAGGACAACAATGTTGTCCTTTAAATCTGTTACAATCACTATCAAATTTTATATGATTTTCATTTAATACTATATAATTTTAATTATTAAATAAAGAAAAAAAATTAATATATATAAGAGAATAGCTGAAAAAATTTTTAAAAAATATTAATATTTTTTAGAAATTTCACTGTTAAAAAGAAGTAAACCAGTAAAAATAACTTTAATTTCAGACTCTTTACTATCCAATTAATCCAATATGAGACTAAATGAAAAATCATATATTTTTGATAAACACCTGTAATTTTAAAGGACAACAATGTTGTCCTTTAAATCTGTTACAATCACTATCAAATTTTATATGATTTTCATTTAATACTATATAATTTTAATTATTAAATAAAGAAAAA